>OKRW01001866.1_pt1 | contig 16607 bp, 12 predicted proteins | sample 1601151 | NCBI WGS metagenome assembly OKRW01 (sample SAMEA3541471, study PRJEB24748) | human gut metagenome | biome: human gut; feature: human-associated habitat; material: faeces | place: China | collected 2012 | reverse complement strand
CATAGAGCTGGCAAGGATGCCGAAGGTAAGACAGGTGATGGAGTAGGAATTCTGTTACAGATTTCTCACAAGTTTTTCTCCAAAGTCTGTAAACCTTTCGGCATCTTTTTAGGTTCTGAGAGAGATTACGGCGTAGGTATGTTTTTCTTCCCTCAGGACGAACTGAAAAGAAATCAGGCAAAGAATATCTTTGAAGTGATTGTGGAAAAAGAAGGAATGGAATTCCTGGGCTGGCGAGAAGTACCGGTACATCCGGATGTGCTTGGAAGTCGTGCAGTAGAGTGTATGCCATGCATCATTCAGGGATTTATCAAGCGGCCGGAAAAGGTTGAAAAAGGAATTGACTTCGACAGACGTCTGTATGTGGTACGCCGTGTCTTTGAGCAGAGCAGCGATGATACTTATGTAGCTTCACTGTCAAGCAGAACGATTGCTTATAAGGGAATGTTTCTGGTAGATCAGTTACGTCTCTTTTTTGCAGATCTTCAGGATAAGGATTATGAATCTGCCATTGCACTGGTTCATTCCAGATTCAGTACGAACACGAATCCAAGCTGGGAGAGAGCACATCCGAACCGTTTTATTGTACACAACGGCGAGATTAATACAATCCGTGGTAACCGGGATAAGATGCAGGCAAGAGAGGAAAATATGGAATCTGAAGATTTAAAAGGAGAACTTCACAAAGTCCTTCCGGCAATCAATGCCACAGGTTCTGACTCCGCTATGCTTGACAATGCCATTGAATTTATGGTCATGAGTGGCATGGAACTTCCGCTGGCAGTTATGATTTCTATTCCGGAGCCGTGGGCAAATAATAAGAGCATGTCCCAGAAGAAGAAAGATTTCTATCAGTACTATGCAACAATGATGGAACCATGGGATGGTCCGGCGTCAATTCTGTTCAGTGATGGAGATTGTATGGGAGCAGTTCTTGATAGAAACGGACTTCGTCCGTCCAGATATTACATTACAGATGATGATCAGTTGATTTTATCATCTGAGGTCGGAGTTATGGATATTGCACCAGAGAAAATCATAGTAAAAGAAAGACTTCGTCCAGGTAAAATGCTTCTGGTCGATACGGTTCAGGGACGTGTCATCGGAGACGAAGAGCTGAAAGAAATGTATGCGGACAGACAGCCTTATGGTGAGTGGCTGGACAGCAATCTGATTGAGCTTAAGAATCTGAAAATTCCGAACCAGTTAGTACCGACCTACAAACCAGAGAATCTTAAGAGACTTCAGAAAGCATTTGGTTATTCTTATGAGGAAGTAGAAACTTCTATCAAAAATATGGCACTCAACGGTGGAGAAGGAACTGCTGCCATGGGTATTGACACACCACTTGCAGTACTTTCGGATAAGCATCAGAACCTGTTCAATTATTTTAAACAGTTATTTGCACAAGTTACGAATCCACCGATTGACGCAATCCGTGAGGAAGTGGTAACATCCACGACTGTATACATCGGAGCAGACGGAAATCTTCTGGAAGAAAAAGCAGAAAACTGCAAGATGCTCAAGGTCAATAATCCGATCCTTACAAATGTTGACCTTCTGAAGATTAAGAATATGAAACAGGATGGATTCAAAATTGCAGAGATTCCGACTATTTATTATAAAAATTCCAGTCTGGAAAAAGCAATGGATTACCTGTTTATCGAAGTAGATCGTGCAATCCGTGACGGAGCGAATATTTTGATCCTTTCTGACCGTGGTGTTGACGAGTATCATGTGGCTATGCCGTCACTTCTGGCATTGTCCGGACTGCAACAGCATCTGGTGCGCACGAAGAAGAGAACTTCCGTTGCAATCATTCTTGAGACCGGAGAGCCAAGAGAAGTACATCATTTTGCGACATTACTTGGATATGGAGCATGCGCAGTCAATCCATATCTTGCACATGAGACAATCCGTCAGCTTATTGATACAGGCATGCTGCAGAAAGATTATTACGCTGCAGTTGATGATTACAATCACGGAATCTTAAGCGGCATTGTAAAAATTGCTTCTAAAATGGGTATTTCCACAATTCAGTCTTATCAGGGAGCAAAGATTTTCGAGGCCATTGGATTAAAAGAAGAATTTATTAACAGATATTTTACAGATACAGTCAGCCGTGTTGGCGGCATCGGTATTGAGGAGATTGCACAGGATTATCTCGCAAGACATTCTCAGGCATTTGATCCACTTGGACTGGAAGTAGATCTGACGCTGGACAGTCTCGGACAACACAAATCCAGAAGCTGTGGCGAGGAACATCTGTACAATCCACGTACGATCCATATGCTTCAACAGTCTACAAGACTTGGCAATTATGAAATGTTTAAGCAGAACACAGATATGGTAAATGAAGAAGGTGCCCACATTAATCTGCGAGGTCAGCTTGATTTTAATTATCCGAAGAAAGGTATTCCGATTGAAGAAGTAGAGAGTGTGGATGAAATCGTTCAGCGATTCAAGACAGGTGCTATGTCCTACGGATCCATTTCCAAGGAGGCACATGAGACGCTTGCAATCGCCATGAACCGTCTGCATGGTAAATCCAACAGCGGTGAAGGCGGTGAAGAAATCGAGCGTCTGGATACAGAAAAATGTTCTGCAATTAAGCAGGTCGCTTCCGGACGATTTGGTGTAACAAGCAGATATCTTGTCAGTGCAAAAGAGATTCAGATTAAAATGGCACAGGGTGCAAAACCAGGAGAAGGTGGACATCTTCCAGGAGGAAAGGTCTATCCGTGGATTGCCAAGACAAGACATTCTACGCCAGGTGTCAGCCTGATCTCACCACCACCGCATCACGATATTTACTCTATCGAGGATCTGGCACAGCTCATTTATGACTGTAAAAATGCAAATAAAGACGCAAGGATTTCCGTAAAACTTGTATCTGAAGCAGGTGTTGGAACTGTCGCAGCCGGAGTCGCAAAAGCAGGAGCCGGACTGATCCTGATCTCTGGATATGATGGAGGAACCGGAGCAGCGGCTAAGAGTTCTATCCACAATGCAGGACTTCCTTGGGAGCTTGGACTTGCGGAAACACATCAGACATTGATCCAAAATGGACTGCGTGAACGTGTCCGTATTGAGACAGATGGAAAATTGATGAGTGGTCGTGACGTGGCAATTGCAGCAATCCTTGGAGCAGAGGAATTTGGATTTGCGACAGCACCACTTGTAACTATGGGATGCGTTATGATGCGGGTATGTAATCTGGATACATGTCCGGTTGGTGTGGCAACACAGAATCCGGAACTTCGCAAGAACTTCCGCGGAAAACCGGAATACGTCATCAACTTTATGAGATTCATCGCACAGAATCTGCGCGAATATATGGCGAAATTAGGTGTTCGTACGATTGATGAACTGGTTGGAAGGACTGACCTTCTGAAAGTCAAAGAAGTGCCGACATCTGATCGCGCAGCAACACTGGATTTAAGCCAGATCCTGCAAAACCCTTATGAGGGAACAAAGACACCAATGACTTATAATCCAAAGAAGATTTATGATTTCGAACTGGAGAAGACGCTGGACGAAAGAGTCCTTGTAAAAGAACTGCTTCCGGCACTTGAAAAGCATCAGAAGAGAAGCCTGGAAGTCGATGTCACGAACACCAACCGTACATTTGGAACAATTTTCGGATCAGAAATTACAAGAAGATATCCGGAAGGCGTAGAGGAAGACAGTTATGTGATCAAATGTACCGGAGCAGGCGGTCAATCATTTGGTGCATTTATTCCAAAGGGTCTGACACTGGAACTTGTAGGAGACGGCAATGATTATTTTGGTAAAGGTCTCTCAGGCGGAAAACTGATCGTGTATCCACCGAAGGGTGTTACGTTTAAACACGAAGAGAATATTATAATAGGAAATGTTGCACTTTACGGAGCAACCAGTGGTAAAGCTTTTATCAATGGTGTGGCAGGTGAGCGTTTTGCAGTCCGCAACTCTGGCGCAAAAGCAGTTGTAGAAGGTGTTGGTGATCATGGATGTGAGTACATGACCGGCGGATGCGTTGTTGTTCTTGGCAAGACTGGAAAGAACTTTGCAGCCGGAATGAGCGGCGGTGTCGCTTATGTACTGGATCTGAACAGTGATCTTTATAAGAATGTTAATAAGCAGATGGTAAATATTGAACGAGTAACTTCGAAGTTTGAAATCAACGAGTTGAAAGAAATGATCGAAGAGCATGTGGCTTATACGAATTCTGAGAGCGGAAAAGAAATTCTGGACCACTTTACCGATTATCTGCCGAAATTTAAGAAAATCATTCCGATTGATTACGAGAAAATGCTTTCTACTATCGTTCAGATGGAAGAACAGGGCATGAGCAGTGAGCAGGCTAGAATTGAAGCATTTTACGCAATTAAAGAAGGAAGAAGATAGGGGGCGGACAACGTGGGAAAACCAACAGGATTTATGGAATATGAAAGACAGGATAAGCCGGCAGAGTCACCGAAGGAGCGAATCAAGCATTTCCGCGAATTCCACGCGCCTTTGTCAAAAGAAGAACAGGAGCGCCAAGGCGCAAGATGTATGGCATGCGGCGTTCCGTTCTGCCAGGCAGGACAGATGATTATGGGGATGGCAAGTGGCTGCCCTCTCCATAACCTGGTACCGGAGTGGAATGATCTGATTTACCACGGCAACTGGGAAGAGGCTTATTATAGATTAAAAAAGACGAATAATTTTCCGGAATTCACTTCCAGAGTATGTCCTGCACTTTGTGAGGCAGCATGTACATGTGGACTCAACGGAAATGCAGTATCATCAAAAGCGAATGAGTACAGTATTATTGAAAATGCTTACGAAAAAGGATACGCTGCGGCAAGACCGGTGAAAGTCAGAACCGGAAAGAAAGTAGCTGTTGTGGGATCAGGACCGTCTGGACTTGCTGTGGCAGATATGCTGAACCGCAGAGGACATAGTGTGACAGTGTTTGAACGGGAAGACAAAGTCGGAGGACTTCTTCGTTACGGAATTCCAAACATGAAACTGGAAAAACAGTATATTGACCGTAAGGTAAATATTATGGAAGAAGAAGGAATTACATTTGTAACAAATTGCAATATCGGGAAAGATAAAAAAGCTTCTTCTATATTAAAAGAGTTTGACCGTGTAGTTCTCTGCTGTGGAGCTTCTCATCCAAGAGATATCAAAGCACCGGGACGGGACGCAAAAGGAATTTATTTCGCAGTCGATTTCCTGAAGTCCACGACAAAAGCATTGTGGGCAAATGATATGAAACTGGTGGATGGCACATACATTTCCGCAAAGGGAAAACACGTTATCGTTATTGGTGGAGGTGATACGGGAAATGACTGTATCGGAACTTCTATGAGACATGGCGCAAAATCTGTGCTTCAAGTAGAAATGATGCCAAAAGCACCAGATACTCGTGCAGATAACAACCCGTGGCCGGAGTGGCCAAAAGTCTGCAAAACAGACTATGGCCAGGAAGAAGCAGCGGCAGTCTTCGGACATGATCCGCGTGTATATCAGACAACGGTCAAAGAGTTCATCAAAGATAAGGAAGGAAATCTCTGCAAGGTCACACTTGTGAAGCTGGAGCCGAAGAAAGACGAGAAAACCGGACGCATGATGATGACTGAGATACCGGGGACTGAGTATACAGTACAGGCAGATCTTGTACTTATTGCAGCAGGATTTCTTGGAAGTGAAGAATATGTGACAAAAGCATTTGGAGTGGAAGTCAATGCGCGTACAAATGTGGCAACACCGGCAGGTGAGTATCATACAAATGTGGAGCGGGTGTTCACAGCGGGAGATATGCACAGAGGTCAGTCACTGGTTGTATGGGCAATCCGCGAAGGAAGAGAAGCCGCACAGGAAATCGATGTCAGCCTGATGGGATATACGAATATGAATGTACAGTAACAAAATAAGTATCGGGTGAGAACTTCAAACAAGCTTGATTTCTCACCCCATATTTATTTTTCTGCATGGCTTGACTGGTCCAAATGTTACAAAAATGTTAAAAAATATTGCAAATATGTACTGACTCATGTATAATAACATCTAGATGTAGTAGCAAAACTATATAAAATTGTATACATTTGAGTGAGGAAGTTTTTATATGAATAAATTTGGAAGAAGAATACTGGCAGCATTAATTACGAGCAGTTTAGTAGTTACACCGGTTTTGGCAGCACCTTCAGTAGATGATCTTCAGAAGAGTAAGGCATCAGCGCAAAGTGAAGTGAACTCACTTCAGTCACAGCTTCAGAGTATTGTAAGTAAGATTACTCAATTGGAAGCTGATCTTACAACAAAGGGTGAAGAGATTATTCAGGCGCAGGCAGATCTGGAGCAGGCACAGGAAGACGAGAAGACACAGTATGCGGCTATGAAGCTTCGTATCAAGTATATGTATGAGGCTGGTGATGCAACAGCGCTTGAATCACTGGTAAGCTCAGAAGATTTTTCGGATCTGTTAAGTAAAGCTGAGTATGTTCAAAGTGTACATGGATATGATCGCGACAAGCTGGAAGAATATGTTGCAACTAAGCAGAAGATTGCTGATCTGAAGGATCAGCTTGAGACAGAGCAGTCACAGCTTGAGAGCATGCAGACAGAATATGAGACAGAAGAGTCTAATCTGACAACTCTGATTGATTCAAAACAGGCAGAAGTAGCGGATCTTGATTCACAGATTCAGGAAGCGGCAGAGAAGGCAGCGAAAGAAGAGGAAGAGCGTCAGAAGAAAGCAGAAGAGGAAAGACAGAAACAACTTCAGGCAGCATCTCAGAATAGTACAACAACGAATAGTAATTCTGGCAGCTCCAATAGTAATAAAGGCAACAGCAGCTCGAATTCAAGCAGTTCCAGCAACAAAGGAAACAGCAGTTCATCATCAAGCAGCAGTTCTGGTAGTTACGTATCCGGAAGTACAGTATCCCGTGCATATTCAGCACTTGGAAAACCGTATGTATGGGGAGCGGCAGGACCTAATTCCTTCGATTGTTCCGGACTTGTAAGTTTCTGTCTGACAGGAAGATATTCACATACATATAGCTCCAGTGATTTCGTTGGTTTGACTAAGGTAAGTAATCCACAGCCAGGAGATATTTGTGTAAGAGTTGGGCATGTAGGTGTTTATATAGGTGGAGGTCAGATGATTCATGCACCACACACGGGAGATGTAGTGAAAATATCTGCAGTACCATCTAATATGTGGTACGTTCGTCCATAAAGTATATAAGAAAATGAATAATTTAATGCCAGTTCTTTTTTGAAAGGACTGGCATTTGTCATATACAAGAGCATATCTAGACATCTTTGATGGAATTGTATCTGAAATGGTAAAAAAATGAACACAAAATGATAAAGATTGCGTCAAATTTGTAGCGGGTTGCGTAAACTATGAAAAATGTGTATAATAATGATGGGGCGTTTTCGAAAGAAAAATAATTAAAAGAGGGAAGATGAATATGAACAAAATAGGTAAGAGAATTCTGGCGGCGGCAGTTGCCAGTTCTGTACTTGTGACACCGGTTTTTGCAGATCCATCTGTTGACGATTTGAAAAAGAGCAAAGAGTCCGCACAGAATGAAGTAAGTTCACTCCAGACCCAGCTTAATACAGTAGTGGGAAAGATTACGGAGCTGGAGTCTCAACTTAGCAGTAAAGGTGAAGAGATTATTCAGGCACAGTCAGATCTGGAAGATGCCGAGGCAGAAGAACAGAAACAGTATGCAGATATGAAGGTTCGTATTAAGTATATGTACGAAGCTGGCGATCAGAGTGCTGTAGAAAGCTTAGTTGGTTCAGAGGATTTCTCTGATATGGTCAACAAAGCGGAATATGTAAGTAATGTACATAATTACGACAGACAGAAATTACAGGAGTACGTAGAGACAAAGCAGAAGATTTCTGATCTGAAAGATCAATTGGAAGAAGAACAGTCACAGCTTGAAAGTATGCAGACAGAGTATGAGTCACAGGAGTCGAAACTTGATAACCTGATCGCATCTAAACAGGCAGAGGTGTCTGATCTGGATCAGCAGATCGAAGAAGCTGAGCGTAAGGCGGCGGAAGAAGAGTTGAAGAGACAGCAGGAAGAAGCAGCAAGACAGGCAGCGGCAAGACAGCAGGCTGCATCGAACAGGAATAATTCTTCCAGCTCATCAAGCAATAGCTCAAGCAATAGCAATAAGGGAAATAGTTCCAATAAAGGAACAAGCAACAATGCTCCAAGTTATGTATCAGGAGACGCAGTGTCCCGTGCGTATTCTGCACTTGGAAAACCGTATGTATGGGGAGCGACAGGACCGAATTCCTTTGACTGTTCAGGTCTTGTAGGTTTCTGCCTGACAGGTAGATATTCACGTTCCTGCACATCAGCGTCATTGAATGCCCTTCCGACAGTGAGTAACCCACAGCCTGGAGATGTGTGTGTAAGATCCGGACACTGTGGAATTTACATTGGAAATGGTCAGATGATCCATGCACCACATACAGGTGATGTAGTAAAAGTAGCAAGTGTCCCTTCTAATATGAGAATCGTACGTCCTTAATAAAAGAATATTGAATTTATTTGCCAGGATTTCTTTTGAATCCTGGCATTTTTAATGTCTGAAAAGTATCTGAAAAAACAATTTCATTATTGATAATTCAGTAAAATTATTGTATTCTGAACGTATAAGGCAAATGAGGAGTATAACATTCGGGCGGGGGAGAAACCTGAATGTAAAAGGGTAATTAATAAGGAAGGGTGAGAAAATGAAAGTACGAGTTGTTCGGGTGCTTATTGCCTCTGCTGCAGTGAGCACTTTATTTGTTACGACAGCGTTTGTAACACCAGTATTTGCGGAACCGGAGAATCAGGTGGAAGCACTGGAAAATCAGAAAAGTGAGGTTGAGGCACAGGCAGATAGTATCAATTCCCAGTTGGTTTCATTGTTGGTCAGCTATAAGGCGCTGCAACAAGACATTGAGAATCAGCAGGTGAGAATTGGTGAGGTTGGACAAGACCTTGCAGTTGCGCAAGAGAATGAGCAAAAGCAATATGAAGATATGAAGCTTCGTATAAAATATATGTATGAAAATGGTGATGCATCATTTGCAGAGGCTATTCTGACTGCAACATCCTATTCGGATTTAGTCAATAAGTCTGAGTATGTCGAGAAAGTTCATGGTTATGACCGAAACAAACTAATGGAATATGTGCAGACAAAAGAAGAAGTTGCGAATTTGAAAACAGAACTTGAAGGCGAACAGGCAGATATGGAAGTCATGGCGCAGGAGATGAGTTCACAACAGGCAAATTTGGAATCAACTTTAACCCAGATGCGTGCCCAGATCGCAGATTTTGACAGCCAGCTTGCAAGTGCGCAGGCAGAGGCAGATGCAAAAGTAGCAAGAATGCAGGAAGAGCAGCAAATAGCTCAGAGTAAGAGCGAAAATCAGACGGGAAATGTTTCATCGGCTAATCAGGTGGGTTCAGCAGCCAATACAGGCACGACAAAGCCATCCGGAGGAAATACAACACCGTCAACGGGGAATACAACGACGCCATCGACTGGAAATGTAAGTACGACAACACCGTCAACCGGAAATACAGGTACGGCCACACCAACGACCGGAAATACAGGGACAACGACAAAGCCGTCAACAGGAAGTCCTTCTAATACAAGCAAGCCGAGCAATGCATCTGCTGGACAGAAGATTGCCAACAAAGGCTGTGAATACATAGGGAATCCGTATGTATATGGAGGAAACAGTCTGACGAATGGAATTGACTGTTCTGGGTTTGTGCAGCAGATTCATGCAAAATTTGGAATATCTACACCGAGAAATTCCACATCACTTCGTTATGGCGGAAAAGCTGTAGCTGTTTCAGATATGATGCCGGGAGATGTGGTCTGTTATGAGGGGCATGTCGCAATTTATATTGGTGGAGGGCAGATTGTACATGCTTCCAACAGTAAACCTTATCCGGCAGGTGGAATAAAAACGTCCAACGCATATTACAGAACGATTGTTGCTGTAAGACGTTACTGGTAGTAAAAATTACGGATATTGTAAAAAATGTAAAAATATAAAATATACAAAAATCCGATATGATGTTTTTGAAAAACCCTTGCATTCGCAAGGGTTTTATGATATCATTTTAAGGTCGCAAAAAAGCACGCACATGGCTGTCTGAGACGGTGCCAGTCAAAAGAAAAAGACTGGTTTCAAGGACGTATACCGGTGCGGAAGTAAAAAAACCAATTGGAGGAAAGAAACATGAGCGTTATTTCAATGAAGCAGCTTTTAGAAGCAGGTGTTCACTTTGGACATCAGACAAGAAGATGGAACCCTAAGATGGCTCCTTACATCTACACAGAGAGAAATGGTATCTATATCATCGACTTACAGAAATCTGTAGGAAAAGTTGATGAGGCTTACTATGCAGTATCTGATATTGCAGCACAGGGCGGAACAATCCTTTTCGTAGGAACAAAGAAACAGGCTCAGGATGCAATCAAAGTAGAAGCAGAGCGCTGCGGAATGTATTATGTAAATGAGAGATGGCTTGGAGGAATGCTTACAAACTTCAAGACAATCAAGAGCAGAATTGCCCGTCTCAAAGAGATTGAGAGAATGTCTGAGGATGGAACATTTGATGTACTGCCTAAGAAAGAAGTTATCCAGATCAAAAAAGAGTGGGAGAAACTTGAGAAGAACCTTGGCGGAATCAAAGAGATGAAGAAAATCCCGGATGCTATCTTCGTAGTAGATCCTAAGAAAGAGAGAATCTGTGTTCAGGAGGCTCACACACTTGGAATTCCACTTATCGGTATCGCTGATACAAACTGTGATCCAGAAGAGCTTGACTATGTTATCCCAGGAAATGACGATGCAATCCGTGCAGTAAAACTGATCGTTTCTAAGATGGCAGATGCTGTTATCGAAGCTAATCAGGGCGAGGCTGGCGCTGACGTATACGAGGAAGCTGAAGCAGCTGAAGAAGTAGCAGAGGCAACAGAAGAGTAAGAACCAGATAATATTGATTAATTACATTAATTAATTGGAGGACAAAAAAGATGGCAGTTACAGCTAGTATGGTAAAAGAATTAAGAGAGATGACCGGAGCAGGAATGATGGACTGCAAAAAGGCACTTTCTGCAACAGATGGTGATTTTGACAAAGCTATTGAATTCCTTCGTGAGAAGGGACTTGCTACTGCTGAGAAGAAAGCAGGAAGAATTGCCGCTGAAGGACTTGTAGCAACAACTATCAAAGATGGTGATAAAGTTGCAGCAATCGTAGAAGTTAATGCTGAGACAGACTTCGTAGCAAAGAATGAAGTATTCCAGACATTTGTTAAAGAAGTTGTTGAGCAGGCAGCAGACACAGATGCAGCTGATATCGATGCATTCAAGGCTGAAAAATGGGCACTTGATACATCTATGACAGTAGATGAGAAACTTGCAGCTATGATCGCTAAGATTGGTGAGAACATGAACATCAGAAGATTTGAGAAAATCGTATCTGAGGATGGAATCGTTGTATCTTACATCCACGCAGCAGGAAAGATTGGTGTTTTAGTAGAAGCTAAGACAGAGAACAATGACGAGAGAGTTAAAGAGGCTCTTAAGAACGTTGCTATGCAGGTAGCAGCTCTGAATCCGAAGTATGTATCTACTGATGATGTACCGGAAGAGTACAAAGAGCACGAGAAAGAGATTCTTATCGCTCAGGCTAAGAATGATCCTAAGAATGCTAACAAGCCAGAGAACATCATCGAGAAGATGATTACTGGACGTCTTGCAAAAGAGCTCAAAGAGATCTGCCTGTTAGAGCAGGAGTATGTAAAAGCTGAGAACAAAGAGACAGTTGCTAAGTATCTTGAGATGGTATCCAAAGAAGTTGGAACACCTGTAGAGCTTAAGAGATTCGTTCGTTTCGAGACTGGTGAAGGTCTTGAGAAAAAGAATGAGGACTTTGCAGCAGAAGTTGCAGCTCAGATGAACGCATAATCGAACAGTTTACAAAAGAATTTAACGAAAATGGGATTGCTTTGCAATCTCATTTTTGTTATGAGCAAGTAGCAAAGCGGATTGCGAATGTCCTTTTTGTTATGTAAATCAACGAAAAACCTTGAATTTCCTATGAAAATGGGACAATTCAAGGTTTTTTTGCGTTGCCAAGCATGCGACAAAAAGGTCCGGTGGACCTTTTTTAGACTTGGGGAGTAAATTGAAACTTATCGTTAATTATCGCAATTTGATAGCGGAATTGGGGAAAAATTAGGGAGGGAGTTGGGGAATAGCGTAACTCCCCAAATTCCCCAACTTTTATCGTAGATTGGCGTGAAATTTCCCAACTTTTCGTAGGTTGTCATGAAAATATTTACCGATTGATGAAAAGGACTGATTAGCATAATGAATTCATTTCCAGCAGCATATATAATTGCTGATGATGAAGAAAAATGTGGATTATTTGATTTGTTCAGTGTATGTAGTAATAATATAGATGAAATTGTGCGGGAAGTATCAATGCTTCACTGGTAATTCCAAGAGAAGTTTTTAAGAGCAGTATTTTGGCAAATGCATCTGCGATTATTGGACTTCATAATCATCCCAGTGGCAATGTGGAACCATCCAAAGAGGATATATCGCATATTATATATGTGAACTCACAAATAAAAGATGAGTCAGCATTAGGGAAACTGATGCATGATTTCTATTGTACTAATCCTAAAGATATGAATTACAAAATATTGGCAGAACGTGTTCGATATTTTAAAGAAGACGAGAAAGGAGTTGCGACTATGTGTAGAGTGATGGAAGATATGAGAAATGAGACTGCGAGAGAAGAAAGAATAGCAATGGCACAGCGATTATTGAAGTTAGGAAAACTGTCATATGAAGAGATTGCAGAAACAGCAGTACTGACAGTAGAAGAAGTCAAAGCTCTGGACGAGAAAGTGATTGCTTAGAGTAATATTTTATCTCAGTCGAGAAGACTCCCAACTCTTCAGGTGGTGAGTAATAGCAAATTTGTCTCAGTGGGAGTTAGGTCTCCGCCTGAGATAAACGCTCCGCGAGGATGCGCAGTGATTCTGATAGGAATATGTCAGCTTCTTTGACCAGAATCACGCGCTAAGTCTCACGGACGTTCGACTTGAAATAACCAGGAATTCTTATATATAAAGATTTCTTGGATATTTTATAAACAAAATATCTAATGAAAAAGTCAAAATCTACATAGCCAGATGGTTCCACCCCAAGGAATTATCTGGCTATTTTCATGCCCAGATATTATCCAAAAAATATCAATCCCAGGCAGGAAAGGAGATGAAAATCATGCCATATATACCACCATCAGTCGTGCAGGAAGTTAAGCGAATGGATTCAATGACATATCTGAAAAATTATGAACCATATGAATTGGTACACTTTTCTGGAAACACTTACACCACCGGAACACACGACATCTTGAAAATATCGAATGGAAAATGGAGGTGGTGGAGCAGAGGGATCGGTGGCAGATCAGCACTGGATTATCTGATCAAAGTAAAAGAATACAGTTTTTTAGAGGCGGTTGAATTGCTTGTAGGACAGGCTAATATTCAGCCGCCTCTTTCTGCATCAGAGAACATTCCGATGGAGAAACAGTTGCTGTTGAAAATAGGATAAAAGATGGAGCTAGTCTGCTCAATCCCTTATCCTATTACTTAGTTAAAGTTGGAATATAAATTGTAGAGCCGTATACGAGACCCGTACGTACGGTTCAATGGGAGGGGCGAAAATATTTATTTTCCCTCTACCCTATTTAGGGTGTATCCCTGTTGTTACGATCGGAGCGAGTGTGACTGCGGGAATGTACTGTATGTCGAAAATGCATGATCCGGAGAGTATGATTATTACAGTGGAATATTTTCATGCATTTGCAGTGAACTTTAAAAAGGCGACTTTGGTATGGATATTGTTTTTATTTATCGGATTTATCGGTGCCGGAGACTTGTTTTATGCAGTGCGGGTGGCGGATGGAGGCAATTTATTTTTCTTTTTATTTGCATTGATTTTGTTATTTGTATTAATCAGTGTGATGTTCTGGGTGTTCCTTCTTATCGGACGTTATGAAAATAGCATACAGGAGCATTTGAAAAATGCGCTTCTTCTTGCGGTTGGCCGTCTCCCGAGGACATTGCTTATGTGGATTGTCTGAGGGCTTCCGGTTGCTATTGTCATTTTTTATCCAATCTGGATGGTAGCGTTTGGCTGGTTCTTTATCACAATAGGCGTGGCAGTGCTTCTGTGGATGTCTTGGCTTGTGCAAAGAGGAGCTGTGGCGTGAGGAACGTGGTGGAAAATTAGACTGGTATTCAGGTACGGGTATGTAGTATAATATACAGGAGTTGTCCGCTTTACGTATATGAATGAAATGTCAGGGGCGGCGGACAGATTATGAATAAGACCTTTGACATGATAAAAGGAGAATATAAGATTATGGATCAGAAAGTATTAGCCGTTGTAGGCGGACACGAAATTACAGATAAAGAGGTCGATGCATTTATAAAGAGCCTTCCGAGAGAGCAGCAGGCATATGCATCTAATCCGCAGTTCCGTGCACAGTGCCAGGAGCAGTTGGAAGCACTTTATTCATTTGCAAAATACGGAGAAGATCTGAAGTTAGATGAGACGGAAGAATACAAGAGTGTAATGGAGAATGCAAGAAAAGATATTCTTGCACGCCTTGCTATGAAGCAGTTATTTGATAGTGTGAAAGTGACTGACGAGGAAGTCAAAGATTATTATGAAGCAAATAAGTCTCAGTTTAAAAAAGGGGCGACTGTTCACGCAAAGCATATCCTTACAGATTCTGAGGAAAAATGTAATCAGATTCTGGAATCTATTGTAAGCGGTGAGAAAGTATTCGAAGACGCAGCAAAAGAATTTTCTACATGCCCTTCCGGACAGAGAGGCGGAGACCTTGGAGAATTCGGCAAAGGACAGATGGTCAAGGAATTTGAGGATGCAGCATTTGCAGCAGAGATCGGGCATGTAGTCGGACCTGTGAAAACTCAGTTCGGATATCACCTGATTAAAGTTGAGGAGAAAAAAGATGCTGCAGAATCCAGCTTTGACGAGGTGAAAGAACAGATCAAGAGCCAGCTCAAACAGCAGAAACAGGGCGATGCTTACAGCAAAAAAGTAGCAGAACTGACAGAGAAATATAAAGAAAAATAAAGTGAAAAATTATGGTAGCTGCTCAACAAAGGCGGCGAAATAAAAGTATAAGATCCAAAATGGCTGGCTTAAAATGCTGTAAGGCATTTGATTAGCAAAAGTAAAATTGCCAGGAATAGAATGTTTGCAACTGTAAATAAAGTAAAATATTTTCCACGCAGGTGAGGATTCTCTTTTGCAATGTATTTAAAGCTAATGAGGCTTGCCATAGAGGCAATCAGTGTTCCAAGTCCGCCGATATTGGTGCCGATGATCAAGGATGTGTAGTTATTCGCAAAACCAGACAGCAGAATCGCAGCTGGCACATTGCTCATGACCTGGCTTGCCAGAATTGCAGTGATTGTCTCACGTCCGGTCATAATACTGCTGAGGAAATGGCTGAACTGAGAAATACGTCCAAGGTTTCCAATAAAAATAAATAATGCAGTAAAGGTTGCCAGAAGAGAGTAATCGACTTTCCCAAGCAAAGTGTGGTTGCGAATTATGACATAAAGAACAACCAAAAGGAGCGGAATCCGAAAGTCGAGAATATGTGCAACGGTCAGGAGACAGGCTACAAAAAGTAACAAGTATGCAACGAGATATTCTGTTTTTCGGTTTGCAATACTTTTCAGAACATTTTCCCTATGATGTTCGGAAGTATTAGAAAATGACAGGGATATATCGTTCTTTTTGCTCATTTTTGGAGCTTTGGATGCGGCAAACCTAATCCAGATCAGTAACAATATCAAGGAAACGACAGAATAAGGAAGCATTAATCGTATTAATGCGAAAGCAGACATATCAGCTTGGGCGTAAAGATAAAGATTCTGTGGATTTCCGATAGGAGTCAGCATACTTCCGAGATTTGCAGCAATCGTCTGCATGACAACTACTTTTATAAGCCAGTATTCGATCAGTTCTTCCGGCAATTTATGCAACATGATGAGTGCTAAAGGCACAAATGTAATCAGAGCAACATCATTTGTAATTACCATAGAAAAGAAAAAACACAACAGTACGAGCAGTGTTACAATTGCTTTTGTTCCGTGGGCTTTTGACAACATTTTTTCTGCCAGAAAATCAAAAACGCCAATCTCTTTCAGTCCTGCTACAATTGTCATCAGACAAAATAAAAGACCGAGGGTCCGAAAATCAATATAAGAAATATAAGTGTGGTCCGGTTTTATCCAGAACATCGAAAAAATAGCCAGAATCACAGAGATAGATAAAACAGTCTCTTTCTGGAAAAATGTGTATAATTTTCGTATCATTTGTAAAAATCCTCTCTTAAAATGAAATCACCAGATGCAAGTATAACATAGGGAGCAAAAGAAGTCATGTGGATTATTTTGAATTAGTGTCAGATTCAAGAATGCCTCGGCATTCTTGCTGCGAGGTGCGCGTCATGCAATTGCATGA
>OKRW01001850.1_pt1 | contig 16725 bp, 10 predicted proteins | sample 1601151 | NCBI WGS metagenome assembly OKRW01 (sample SAMEA3541471, study PRJEB24748) | human gut metagenome | biome: human gut; feature: human-associated habitat; material: faeces | place: China | collected 2012 | reverse complement strand
AAAAAGAAAATTAAACGGAAACAACAAAAGTAAAAGTACAAGACTACAAAACAAAGAAACAAGACTCAAAACAACAATTTACAATATTCTCCAATCAATCAAAATAGAAAAATAGGATTTCAACAAAGTCCAAAAAAAGAAAAAGTTAAGTAAATAAAAGTTATTTACTTAAGAACTAATAGTAATAGTTTTTCCAACTTGTAAATTCTCCCATATGGAAGTAATAATGTATTTTCCAGGCAGTAATCTGATATTTAAAAAAGCAATACCTTTATCATCAGTTACCTTATTATAGAATACACCATTAACATTGAATTTTACAATTTGATTTGCATATGGATTACCTTGACCATCAACCAATGTAGCTATGAATTTACTGCCGTCCAAATATTTCATGTTCAAATCATCAGTAAACAATACCTGTTTAACTGTAATTTTATTGGAAACCATACAACCTTTGTATATTGCAGTAATAATATAATCATCAGGGAATAAACCGATTCCTAAAGTAGCTACACCATTCGCATCAGTAAGCTTTTCATAGAACACACCGTTGATGTTGAATGTTACTTTTTCACCAGCTCCAGCAACAGTACCGTCCTGTTTAATTATTTTAACAGAGTATGCAGAACTGTTTTTAAAGTATTTTACAAGGTCATGATTTTCAGTAAGTAATGATAAAACTGTAACTACATTACCTTTTTGTTCTCCGTTAGGGCCGACAGCAGTAATAATATATTTTCCAGGATATAACTGAATATTCAAACTAGCAGTACCTACAGCATTGGTTTTTTTAGTATACCATACACCATTAATATTGAATTTGACTTCTGTATTTTTCAACAGATTACCGTGTCCGTCATAGAATACCGCATAATATTGTGTGCCGTTTCTAAACATTTTAGTTACATCTTTACTTGCAATGGTGGATTTTATTAAAACATTTACTTTAGCATCACTTCCCCATTGTTTAGCATTAGAATCGAATTTAATGTAAACAGGATATTCGCCAGCTACTAAATTAAGACCCATGGAGAATTTACCATATTTATCAGTAGTTTTAGTATATGTTACGCCATTAACTGTTACTTTTACATTGGCTCCTGAAATCACATTTCCGTTTAAATCTTTAAGAGTTCCTTCCAAACGGGTTCCGTTTTTATAATACATTACAACATCTTTAGCTGAAATTACAGTGTAGACCATATCTCCAATAGTTAATTTTGAAGTAGCAGAATTAGCAAAGTAATAATCATTTCCACTTGCATTAGCTGATATTGAATATGATCCTGTAAATGAAGCAGGTATCTGATAAATAAATTTAGCTATTCCATTTTCATCGCTTACAGCTTTTCCAGCATAGATTCCGTTTCTGTAGAATTCAACAGAAATTCCTTTTACTCCTTCACCTAAAACATTTTTAACGCTGGCAGTGAAATAAACTTTATTGCCTGCTTTTCCAATTATTTCATCAACACTGATATTTAATTTTCCTTTAGTTACAATTAAATCAGCAGTTGCATTGACGGATTTGTAATTTGATTTGGATAATGTTGCTGTGATTTTATAGTTTCCAGGAACAAAAGATGCATTTAATTGATATTTTAAAGTAGCTACTCCATTATTTGACAAAGTAGATTCACCAATTTTTATGCCGTTGATGTAGAAATTAGCTTTACCAGGAATTCCACCAGCAAACGGAAGTTTAGCAGTTATTTTAATAGTAGTTTCATCCAGATAATCTACTGTAATGTCATTAAATACAATATCGCTGAAAATATATTTGTAATTATTTTCAACAGTGTTGCCGTTAGTGTTATTTACACCGTCATTTCCGCTGCCTTCTTTTGCAGACAGGAAATTGTTGGAAATAATGTTGTTTTTAGCTGTTGTATTGAGATTTACAGCAAAACCTGTTTTAGATGTGATTTCATTATCAATTATTGTATTGTGTGTAGAATTACCTGTTAAGAAAATACCTGCATTTCCCTCTTTAATTGAATCATAATTAGTAAATGATAATTTTTCTCCGTTACCATTAGCTGTGATTTTGTTTTCGCTGACAGTATTATATTTTGAACCAGTGGCAGCTATTCCGTAAACATCTTTTCCATTACCGGTAATTGTGTTTTGAGAAATTTTATTGTTATTGGATGCAAACCCTTCAATTCCATAAATAACTTCTGCAGCTAAATCAAAAGTATTGTTTAAAATAGTGGAAGCCTGAGATAACTCTAAAGTTAAACCATATGCCACATTATTAGCTTTAACATAAACATTATTATTTTTAATTATAGTGTTCTTAGAGTGATATCCTGCAATAATACCTGTTGCAAAATAATCACCAATAATTTTTATATCATTACCAATGAATTGGTTGTTATTAGAGTATTTTGAACCTCCAGAACCTGTTGGAGCACCAATTACGCCAGTACCGTATAAATAATTGTCTTTACCTTCAACAAGAATATTGTTTCCAGAAATTACATTATCATTTGAATCAAAATAGAAATCAATACCAACTAATGAATTAGTAGATAAATTACCACCTATAGTTGCTTTAGATTGATTTATTAAAGATTTGACAGTTACATTGTTATTCAATACCTTATTATCAGATGAATAAATCATCAAAATACCATAAGTTCTGAAAATTTCTTTAACATCATTTACACCATCAATACATTTAGAAGATTCATATGCATGCAATTCACCAGTTCCTAAAGTATTGATTATATTTCCGGAAATTTCACAGTTTTCTGCACCATAACCAAGTATGGTATAAGTTAAATAATTACCGCTAGATGATAAAGTGTTATTGATTATTTCAACGTTTCCTGATCTGTAAATATAAACTGCATAAGCTGCATTTTTATCAGCAACAGAAATGTTGTTATTTAAAAGCTTAACCTGATTGGTATCAACAATATAAACTCCCCACCTGTTTTCAGAAGTGGAATTTTTATTAATAATAGTTACATTTTCAATCCATGCATGAGAAGTAGTTACTTTAAACATGGAATTTATAAATTTAGCATCATTACCAATAATTTTAACACCTGAAGTAATGAGCATTAATTTATCTGTAAAAGTTCCGACAAATTTTAAAGTATCTCCCATATCAATAGATGAATTTAAATTACCCTTTTCATCGAAGAATGTGTAATAATTATCTTCAGTAACTGTGTAAACAGTACCGTTGAAAACATATACCGGTTTGGATGGATCAACAGTACCTACAGGAGTTGCAACCATAGACCCGTGACAATTATTCCGTTCAATAGTAAAAGAGTCTTTACTTGCTTCAGCAGCATCAATTGCAAGAATATTGGAAGTTCTGATATCATTATCTGTAATTACAATATTAGCAGGGAATTTGGTGCTGGATTGTTTTTTAAGTAAAACACCGACACCACTTACTGAAACTATATTGTTATTAGTAACTGTTAAAAAGTCATATTGGCCCATTTGATAAACAGCCGCACCATTATTGGTAGTTATATTATTTTTATCAACTAAAACATAATTACCGTTAGCATCAATACCGTATCCCTTACCTTTAACATCAACAGTGTTATTAGTTACTTTAGAACCGTCAGCTGCACAAATTCCAGAACCGCTTAACAATGCATTTTGAATTAAATTATTGGAAATTATGGAGTTCTGACCTACAACAATACCATATTCCCCTCCAATAACTATACTTTTATTATTATGATCAACACCTGTAGAATTAATTATTTTATTGTTTTTAACAATAGTTGAACCATCACTGGATATTCCCCTAAATGCACCGATAATGGTGTTGGAATCAGCAGTGTTATTATCACCCATAAGCTGGATAGCATAATTCCAGCTGGTTGGAATAACAGTTACTTTTATGGTATTGTTGAAAACAACATTATTATATGATCTGGCACCTATAAAAGCACCACTATCATATGCAGATCCATAGATTGCATTAGCATCTGCAACACTAATTTGATTGTTGCTTATGGTGTTATAGTTAGCTCCTCCAAAAACAATAGAACAAAGTGATTTATTATGAATTCCAGTATCTCCGGAACTTGATATAATATTATTTGAAATTATATTGTGATGAGAACCAGGATTTAATGCAATTGGGAATGAAGAAACTCCAGAACAGGTTATTTTATTATCATGAACATTACAGTTTGTAGCTCCAACAATAAATACTCCCTGTTTATCAACACCATTATTTACAATATTTAAATGAGATACAGTACTTCCAGAAGCTTCACTTAAAAGAACAACAGTACAATCTCTCATACTGTTAGTTGAAGTACCTACAACATTTAACTGTTTATTTAAAATAAATTTTTTACCGCTAAAAGATCCATCTAAATTCATAGTGTCTCCAGAATTAACAGAAGAAGACTTAAGATTACCCTCATTATCAAAATAAGTGCCATAATTAGATGAACTTACACTATGAGACACAGATGCAGTCATAATATCACTGTCTGAGAAATAATTATAACTGATTGGCTCATAAGATACTGCACTATCTGAAATTAAATTATTATCAGCAGTTGTATTAACATCTTCTGCAGCACTGACTGCTCCAAGAGTTATAAAAACCAATAATAATAAAATTAAAGAAAATTTAATCTTTTTAACCATTTTATATCACATCATTAGTTAATATTAAAAACATAATTTAAGCAAAGTACAATTATCCTTATTAAATTTTACTTTACGAAAAGTACATTATAATGATAATTATTATAATAAAAAATATTTAAAAATTGCGATAAAATTAAAAAAGAAAAAAAGAAAAAATGAAAAATGATTAATAATCATCTTCATCATTGTCACGTTTGTTTCTAGCATAACCTACAACAAATACTGCAATTAAACATATTACTGCAATAATAAGCACAATAGGAGTGCTTGATTGACCAGCTGCAGATTTAGATGCTGAACTTTTAGAAATTTCATGAACACTAGCTGCACCAGATTCACCTTTAGAAGAATCTGCTTTAGATGCATCATTTTTAGATTGAGATGATGCAGATTTTGCATTGGATGGATCTACAGAAGTATCCAAACCTGCTGCAGTTGCTCCACCTGCCATATCCCCACTACTTTGATCATTAGTAGTTCCATTAACTAATTGCTGATTATTATCTTCAGTATTGTTTTTATCTGAAGCATCAGGATTAGACGGATTATCTGTACTACCATCATCTTTGTAAAGAGGATCAGTTAATGTAGCTTGAGATAATATTTCGGCATATTTTGCTTTATCTGCTGCAGATAATGAACTGGCCTGTATGAGTTTCATGTTAAAATCCAAATTCTTACAGGTGTGGTGACAACAAGCAACACCATATTTAATAGCGTTCCTAATAATTTCATCTGCCAACTCCTGAACTAATTTAGGATCAGGATTCTCCCATTTTCCCTGATAATACATATAAAACATGAATGCACCTGCAGACTGGAAAGAAGTTGCAGCGGCTAAGCTATCAATCTTACCAGAGTATTTAAGAAGTGTGCTGACCATCTCATTACCTAACTGAGAACCAAGTGTCATACCAGGATTAACATATAATGAACCAAATGCATTTTGGAACTTAGAATTCCACTGTATCCAACCTGCCTGAGTACTAAGTAATGCATCTACAAATTTAGGATTTAACAAATTAGTACGGATTTCCAATTCAAATTCTTCTTCATAAGTTCTAATAATGTAATTATTTTTATTTCTTATATCTACAAATGCAGTATCAGGATTAGCTCCTAAAATTTTAGCAGCATTAAGTAATCCACCAAACCAATCATAGTAATCATCAGAATCCAATAATCTCCAAGAACTGTCAAAGTTCTGAGTAATCAAATCTGTTTTACCTAGCAGATACTTGAAATTTTCTGTTTGTTTGGTAATAACAATATTATCATGGTCATCAAGAGTCCATGAGTAGGATACACGTCCAAGATAAATTCTGGCCAAATCCTCATTGAGAGTTGTAAGATTCCAGTTTGCAGTATTCGGAATTGTATTACTCATACCGGTACCTTCTAAAACTGCACCAGGAAGACCGAATAACCTATCTTTCATTGGATTTTCAGCATAATGTTTTTTCAAGAAATTATTTGCAACAGTATCATCAGTTGAATTTAAAGCTAAATCAACAGCAGTTAACATTAATTTAATCCAATCGACATTACTGGTAACCATACTTGCAAAAACATCTACTCTAGGTCTGTTGACAACTTTACCATTACTTAAAGTCACAGTTAATTCATTAATAGGAATCAATTCAACACCAGTTACAGCTTCATCTCCCTCATTCCAAGTTGGTCTGCAACCAAGGAAGTATAAGAATTCTGCAACACCAATACCTTCTGTTCTTAATATTTCAGTTCCCCATAATATTAAAGCAGTAAGTTCCGGCCATTTGCCGTGTTTTTCATAATAATTCACAAGCAATAAATCTACAACTTTAACCGCTGATTCATAAGCTGCTTTTGTAGGCATTTTAGTAGTATCAGAAGTACGGCCCATATGCCCGGTAGGTATAGAATCTGCATAAGCAGGATCAGCAAATAATCCTGGAGTAACATAACCCCCAGACAATGCAGTCATTATTGCATTCCACTCATTATTATTTTTAATATTCTCAATAACCTTTGTGGAATAGTTTAATGATTGATATAACTTAGAAGATTTGTTTGTAATACCATGCATCTTAGCTACTTCATCAAAAGTATATGTATTATTTACAAGATCACCAATAAATGTTCTTAACCATGTTTTTACAACTTCTGATTGAGCATAATATTGAGAATTACCTCTAATATCATTGTAATAATTTTTATCTTTTAGATTTGGATAAATCATATGCAATATATGATTATAAACTGTAGTTCTGGAAGTTATAATAGTTATTACTTCTTCAATAAGCTCTTCACCACTTAATATTTTACCGATAGTGTGTAATCCATAAGTGTTGAAATCATTTTGCATGTCATCCAAGTAAGTGTGTAAATCTTCAAGCCATGCCTCAAATGTTTGACCATTTTTAGGTTTTTCAAAGCCTAATGACGGAGCTAATTCTAAAATTAACTTTTTATATTCATATGCATTACCGGAAACATTGTTTGTTACTTGGTCATTATAACGGTCAATGTAATTTAACAATTTAGTATAATTACCATATAATCCGGAAATAGCCATTGCAGGAGTCATATGAGTAATCATCATTGCTCCAATCCTATCTCTAGCTACCATAGCTTCACCAGGGTTTGATACAATATATGGATATATTGTCGGAATTAAATTCAATTCAAAAGACCAATCTCCTTCATGAACACCTACATTTCTACCAGGCAACCATTCTAAAGTACCGTGAGTTCCTAAATTAATAATTACATCACAATTAGCAACTTCATCTAACCATTTATAGAAAGTTACATACTGCTGATGTGGAGGTAAAGTTAAATCATGATAATTTTCAATTTTAACCTCTTCCCAACCCCTACTTGGCTGGAAAGTAATGAATATTTTACCGAACCATAAACCCGGAATTACAATATAAGTTTGATTGTAAACCATTATTTTTCCAAGTCCGTCACCCCAGTAATCAACCATCTTTTTATACAAGTCCTGATTCATATTAGTAGCAACTAACTTATCAAACTCTTCTTGGGTTACTAACTGATGATGTTGTCTTAACATTTCCCAGTTACTTTCAACATATTTATTTAATTCACCTTGTGCCCAAGTACCTTTGTTACCCATATAAATTATCCATTCAGACAATTCTTTAACTGAAGGCAAGTCAGACTTGTTCATTCCAATATCATAACCTGCATCAGATAAATGAACTAATAAATCATAAGTGCTTTGGAAAACATCCAAATAAGATGCTCCAATCTCACCTTTACCTGGCGGATAATTATACAATACAATAGAAACAACTTTATCAAAGTTATCCATATCTTTTAAATTAGCCCAACCCATAGTTAATTTAACCATTTTTTCAATACCTGATTGAACAACATGAGATTTGCCCAATGAATCTTTGTAAGACAATATAATTGGACTGAACACTCCTTCAAAGCTAGGAATAGTTACTGAATATGTCCATTCTGCTTGAGCTCCAGTTTCACTTTCATAACTTTGTTGTGAAACATCAAAAAGACCTTTAACTACTGTCAAATTCATTTCTGATAAATCATTTAATGCAGAATGATTACCGTAATTTAAAGACCAGCTATATAAAGATGCCACAGCAGAAATTCCAATTTGAGTTGTTTTGGTCAATGTTAATAAAATTGAAGACATAGCCGGAGCAGTACTTAATTTAAATATATTAAATGCAGGTCTGCCGCTTGCTTCATAACATTTGATTAATGCATCAACTACCGGACCTCCACAGTAATAAGTAGCAATAGCTACAAAAGGAGTGTCAGTATTATATCTGTTCATATAATCATTTTCAAACAGCCTAAATAATTCTGTTGGATTTAACTCTTTTTCTTGCCATGCAACATATTCTTTCAACATCCAATTTAAACTACCATGTCCATCATTATTATATCCGGGATTAGCTATAATCCATTGATTAATCAATTCGGCATCAGGAACAACAGTATAAGTACCTAAAACAGGATGGTAAATACCACATTCAGGACTTATTCTTGGAGTAGTTGCTGTATCCAATGTAGGATTAATGTATTTTTGAGGATTAATTAAATAAAATATATATTTTAAGTAATTATTCATATTAGCTACAAAAACTTCAGAAGACTCAATATCCGGAGCCTGGAAATATGATCCTACATAAGTATTTTCAACAGTATTAGGACTGTTGTTGGATGCAGATCCACCTACAAAGTGAATACCCAAATTATCAAGAGTATTCTTATCATAGAAACCAAAAGTATATGCCACATTATAATTTGCATTAGCTGGAGATTTACTTAATAATTTCCTTGCTTCTGCAGTTCCAAAATCCTTATATGTCGAGGAAAACATGTCAATTTGAATGTATTTTGCATACTCAAATAACCATTCTCTAGTCTTGTCAAAATTTCCAGTGTCTATATATGCTACTCTTTTAGATAAACTCATCAGATAATCTACTTTTTCACTGTGTGAATTGTATGATACAATTAACAAAATATCTGGAACAAACATGTGGTTAACTGCTACAGCAGAATTAGCACCCACATTTACATTTTCAGTATATACCTCATAAGTAGAATAGCTAAGCTGTACTTTATAACTTCCTGAAGGCAAATTACCAATAGAGTAAGCACCTCCGGCAAGAGTTTTACCTTCAAATACCAAATTATCAGATGAATCTAAAATTTTAATATCCGCGCCGGCTAAATCTACACCATCCTCAGTCCAATTTTTAGTAAGTGGATTATAGGAATCCTTAACATGAATATCAATAAATCCATAGTCACCACTACTGTAAATTGAATTAGTATAATAAATATTGCCAATTTCATCAACATTAACATCATTAGCTATTTGAACACCGTCAGCAACTAATGAAGTACCAACAATGCCATCAGCAATAACAGTTTCATTATTAACCTCATCGCTAGCAGATACCAAACTCATAGTAACAATAAACAACATTAATAGACAAAAAATAAAAAATGTTTTTTTACCTAATCTTTTAATCTTTTCACCCCCTCGTCCAGTGAATTATTTCAAAATTATAGCAATATTTTATTATAATTACTATAATTGTAAATAATACTTTACAATATATAAAATTTGCTAAAGTTTTTACTAATTAAAGAATAATAAAATGAAAATTAATTTGCAAATTGTCTCAAATATTGCTAAAAAATGTTAATAAATTATACACAAAATAAAATGACGGCTAAAAAAAGAGTTTCAACCAAACAACATGAAAAAATTGTTATCCAAATGAAAATAAAAAAAATCAGCAAATATTAAAATAAATATTATGGCATGTTAAGAGTAACCCACCTTCTGTTTAACAGCATTCATCTTAGCGAACTACTTTTGCCTCATACAGTAATCATCAGCATTCTTTGTTCTTGCATCCTATGGAATGGCCGTTTCACCGATTCTTTTAATGTCCTCAATTAAATATCATAGTCAACCATTAAAAGACGTGTCGTTTCTGCTCCAGAGTCATACTTCTCAGTATACGTTTTTCAACGCCATAGTCTGTAATGATGGGCGGAGTTTCCTTAGTTAAAAAAACCAACAGCTGTCTTTAACTTGCCATATTTATAAAAAGTAGCAGGGCCTAGATTTGAACTAGGGATCTCGGGGTTATGAGCCCCGCGGGATCACCAGACTACCCCACCCTGCTATACGAATAAAAAGATAGTAATTTAAAACTACAATATATAATATATGAAACACCCTATATAAATGTTTCTATAAAAATAAAATGAAGATAATTATTAATTATCCTCTAAACTTTTAATTCTTTTATCAATTTCTTCTAATTTTTCCTCAGTCTCTTTTTGGAAAGCTTTAGAAGATTTTTTGAATTTTTTAAAGCTTTTTTCTAAATCATCAACAGATTGAGTGGTTTTATCAAATCTGTCTTCAAGGTCTTTTAAATCATTAGTAGTAGCTAAAGACCAGCTTTGAATTAATTCTTCGCTTTTTTCATCTAAAAAAGCATCGATTTTATTAGAAAAAGCATCAGTATTTAATCCAGACATATCAATATCACTTAATTTAATTTTAATTCTTTTACTCATTGATTCTTCTTTAGACTCTTCAACTGTGTCTTTTTCTCTAGACAAATCATCATAGTCAGAATCATTTTGCAGTATTTCACCCATATGCGGATCTGCAGTAGCTGGAACATAATTACGTAATTTCTGAACAGATGCAGGATTATTTTGTAAATAGTAATAAACTAAAACTAAAATAGCTACTATTAAAATTACAATTGCAACAACATCAATAGGACCCATAATATCACCTTATTGTTTTTTGAGTTTAGCTTCTTTAGCTTCGATTTCTTTAAGCATTTTTTCTAATTTTTTCTGTTCAGTCTGTGCTTCTAGGCGAGCTAAACGTTCATTAATTTCACTGTGCAAGTAACCAACTTCACTTCTTACTTGTGTTGTTGATTGTCTTATAGCTGAAAGGCTGTCTTGTTGCTCTTGAGGTAATGGAATTGGATTATCCATTAAACGTTTAGATTCAATATCTTTTTCAATCATTGACATCTTCTTAAGTTCTATTTCTTTTTCAAGAAGTACTATAGAAGTTTTAGATTTAGCAACACTCTTCCATTGAACAGCAACAATAATCACAACAAAAGCTATTATAACCAATATAATTAAAATAAAAAGTTGGTCAGGTATTGTTGGAATATCCATAATTGCCTCCATATTAATTTAGTATATTAATAATTAATATAAAATAAAGTATATAAATATTATTATAATTAAAAAAAGGTTTGTTAAGATGATTGATTCTTATTTAAAAGCAGGTAAAATTCTTTCCCAAATAAGAAAAGAAGCCTCAAAAATGATTAAAGAAGGAACATTAGTACTCGATTTAGTTGAATTTGTAGAAAATGAAACCATTAAACAGGGAGCAGGAATTTCATTTCCATGTAATGTATCAATAAATGAAGTAGCTGCACATTATACTTCTCCATTAAACGATGAAACAATGATTTATGCTGGAGATTTAGTTAAATTAGACTTAGGTACAGAAATTGACGGCTATATTGCAGATTCAGCTATTACAGTAATGGCACCTGGGAAAAATTTAGATGAACATTTTACCCAGGACGAAATAAATTTAAGGCAGGATATTATTGAAGCATCTGCAGCAGGACTGGATGCAGCCATAAGTACTGTCAGAGCAGGAGTAACTGTAGGAGAAATTGGTGCTGCTGTTGAAGAAGCCATAAACGAATATAAATTAAATCCAATAGCTAATCTTACAGGACACAGCCTAGAACAATACAATCTGCATGCAGGGATTTCAGTTCCGAATATAGACAACCATGATGAAACTGTCCTTGAAGAGGGTCAGGCAGTAGCTATTGAACCATTTGCAACTGACGGAATTGGATTCGTAAATGATGCTCCTGGAACATACATTTATTCTTTTTTAGCTAACAAACCATTTAGATTAAAACACACTAAAAACGTATTAACCAATATTAAACATAACTACCCTTATTTACCATTTTCCGGAAGATGGTTAACAAAAGAATTTAAAGAAAACAGACTGAACGTGTCTTTAAAACAATTATCAGAAGCAATGGCAATTTATCCATACCATCCACTTAAAGAAAAAACAGGATGTCTTGTAAGTCAAAAAGAACACACAGTAATTGTTGAAAAAGAAGGCTGTACAGTTACAACCTTATAAAAAAAATAAAAAATAAAAAGAAGATTTAGTAATAAGTAGGAGTCATAACTCCCATTTTTGCTCTTCTTTCTATTTCTTTTTTACCTTTGTCTTTTTTACCTTTAGCTAATTTTTCAAGTAAACCAAGACCAGGTTTTACATCATCCATAGGTTTTGTTTCAATTAAACCAGCATCCACTGCAGCTGAGAAAATATCTGCTCCAGCATCAGTTCTGGTTAATACAGTAGACCATCCGTCAGGAGCACCAACAGATCCGGTTGAAATATCTGCAAATTCACAGACATAATCATTACAGATATTACATCCTGCTTGTTCATATCCGTGAGTAGCTTTAATCGGAATACCTTGAGGTTCATCACTGCCTTCAGTGTATATCCAGAATTTTCCTTTTCCAATATCCATTTTTGTTACTTTATCCAAATCAACATCCATTAAACCTTTAGTAAAAGTATCTAATGAAGCCATTGGGAAGTTTTCCATACAAAAGATACCGACTAATAATTTAATTTTATCAGCGATGAATCTTGTAGAGAATGGATATGCCTGCATTTTTCTAATACCTTGCATTTGACAAGGAGTAACAACAGTTCCGATTGATTCAATACCATGTTGACGTGCTGCTTCTTTTATTCCCCATACATTAGGAGACATTGAATATTTAGTTCCAGCAGCTGAAAGAATTTCATCAGCGGTAGTAGCTATTTCTGGAATAGGAACCCAGTCATCACCTGGGTCTCCAGCTACAACAGCACCTTCAATAATATTATTTTCTAATGCATAAATAAGTAATGCAGAAGCAATACCACCGTCTTGAGCTACTTCCTGAATTCTTTTATCAGTGGATCTAGCTGCTACAGCTTCTTTGTAAGTACCTAATACCATAATCAACTCCTCCTAAAGTCCTGTATCCTTTTTAATTTGTGTTAAAGGTAACCATGATCTTGGACACATTGTGTAACAAGAACCACATTTAATACATCTGTCAGTATTAATAGTTGGTCTGCCTTCAACCATATCTATAGCTCTAGTTTGACATGCAAGAGCACAACTTCCACAACCACTACATAATCCTTGACGGATAATGTTGTTTAATAAATCACAACCGCATGCATTAGAACAAGCTGCTAAATCAAGTGCAGGTTGTAAGTATTCCATATCTCCATTACATAATGCTACAACAGTTTTTGCAATCATTTCAGGAGCTACAGGACAACCTGGAAGTGCTACATCCACTTTTACTAATGAGCTGATTGGTAAGAAAGATTCATGTTTAGGTTGAGCTTGTTGTCCACCACGAGCATAAGTTGTGAAACAACCGTTTAAAGCACAAGAACCAAATGCACAAATTAATGCAGATTTTTCTCTAGCTTCTAAAAGTTCGTGTACACTGTGTTCATCTTGTAAACATACAGAACCTTCAATTAAACATAAGTCCATTTCTGGCATTTCCCATAAGTCAACTAAAGTTTGACCATATACAATATCTACCATCTCTGTAAGTACAACATCTAAAATGTCATAGTTTTCAGTTAAGGACATACCATCTCCAGTACAACCACTTAAGTGAATGTAACCTATACGTGGTTTGTTGGTTGCTGTTTCTTGTTTGGTTTCTGCTACAGGAGCTGCTGTTTCTTCAACTTCAGGAGCAGATTCTATTTTTTGTTTGGTTTCTGCTTTAGGTTTTTCAGAACCACCAAAAGCTTTTCTAATTTTATCAAACATTATTTTACCCCGATTTCTTTTAAAATAATATCCATAGCTTCAGGAATTGCCTTTTCAACAGGTTCAGTTAAACCCATTTCAACATCAGGAGAGGAAATCTCTTGAGGTTTGCATCCAACAATAATCACCTCACAATCTTTAGCAAGCTCGTGAAGAGGCTCTTCAACAGGCCAGGAATGAACATTTTCATATTTTCCTCTAGGCATGTCATAAGGGCTAAATATTTTAACAGTCCCTGGTTCTGCATCAAACTCAACAACATCAATTACAATAACTTTTTTCCAATATTCATCAGGAAGAGAAAAAATAAAGTGTGTTGCTCCGGTTCCAGCATCAATAAACATAACTTCGTCAGGCATCTCTTTGTCTTCGAAATATTCTTCTAATTTATGAATAACAAATGGTCCAAAACCATCATCTTTAAATAAAATATTTCCGCATCCCACTACGATTGTCTCTGCATGATAAGGCATATAATTTCCTCCTAGCTCCTTATATTCTCACCATATCGTTTTTAAGTATACTTTTATCCTCATCATCAACTACCATTACGTGAGTTGCACATGATAAACATGGGTCGTAAGCTCTGATAACATCTGCACCATATTTATGATGGAAACCTTCAGTAGCTGGTCCCATTGTTGGAATATTCCAAGTAGTTGGTACAATAGCTGAATAGAATTGGATTTTACTATCTTTAACATTAGCCATGTGTACATTAGTACCCCTAGGTCCTTCAATTACACCAATACCTAATTTACCAGTTCCTCTGTCATCATAATCTGCTCTAGCTGGAGCGGAAGTATCAATTTGTTCAAGAAGATCAATAGTTAAATTATAATTATTTAACATTTCTTCAGCTCTAGCTACATGTTGAGCAACTACACCTTTATCTTTAAATCCGTTGAATTTATCCATTCTTGCCCTAGGACCTGTTTCAACGTTTTTACCATTGATTAAAGGAATGGTGGTACATGCTTTTTTACCTATTTCCGGATCATCATACCAAGCTTCAGGTAAAACTTCTGAGAAATTATCATAATCAAATTCATCGAGATTACCGTATGATGCACTAGATGCTAAAAGTGGTGCATCTACAACTCCTAAACCTTCAGGAAGTTCTCTTGCAGCAATGAAAGATTTCATTAATTCCACATGTTTTTCCATATCCGGTTTAAAAGCTTTTAACCTATCAATCAATTTATCTTTTGTAGCTGAAGTAATGTTTCTAGCCATACCACCTACTCTAATATCAGATGGGTGAATACCTTCACCAGCAAGCATATCAACTACATACTGTACATTTTTCCTAACAGCAGATACACTTTTAACTGCAGTAGTGAAATCTTCTTCAGGTACAAAGTCAGGTGCAATTAAAAAATGGTGAATTGCAGCACTGTTAACACCATGTGCAGCTAAAGTAGCCTGTCTTAATAATTTTCCTGCTTTAGGAACTTCGATATCTAATGAATGGTCGATAGCTTCTACAGAAGCTAAAGTATGTGGTATTGGGCAGACACCACAAATCCTTTGACATAAAACAGGAGCTGTTTCAGGATTTTTACCTGCAACCATTTTTTCTAAACCCCTAACTGGAGTGATACTTAAATATCTACCTTTTGTAACAATCCCTTCATCATCGACTTCCATGACAAGTTCGGCATGGCCCTCTTGACGAGATGTTGGGGATATAACTATTCTGTCTTTCAAATGTGTCACCTCTCTTTTCAAAAAAATTAGAAACTAACATTTAATATTTATAACCAATATTCTATATATAATATAGTTTAAATTACAAATAGAAAACTATAAATAATATAATATTAATTTTATTAACTAATCTACGATAATTAATACATGGATTAAATTTATAAGTTAAATTAACCTAATATAATATTATTGTAAAAAAATAGTACATACAATGTACTATTAATCAAAATTTAATTACAATTTTATTAATTAAAATGGAGGTAATACCTTGGATAAATCAAATATAATAATTTCTATCATAATTGTTATATGTATTGCTGCTGGAGTTGCCGCTTATGGAATAACCAATAGTGAAAATCCAATTTTCAGTAATTTAAATAGTTTAGACTCTGGTAGTGGTGATTCTGGCAACGGTATTGGAAACAACACAACACACCATGATTCCCCAAGTACCAGCAGTCATGGAAGTGGAGGAACTGGAGCAGGAAGTGGAAGTGGAGTTAGTTCAGGTTCCGGCTCAGGCTCAGGTTCTGGATCAGGTTCCGGCTCAGGTTCTGGATCAGGTTCCGGCTCAGGCTCAGGTTCTGGATCCGGAGGTGGTAACCCTCATACCCCAACTACAAAAATAACTCAAAGTGAAGCAAGAGACATAGCTAATCAGCATATTGAGCAATCTGGATGGTATGCAGGAACCCCAGTATTATCTGCAGACAGAACTCTTTGGTATGTTCCGATTTATGATCAAAACGGTAACACTGTAGATAGTATGGCAGTGAATGCCAATACTGCTGAGGTTACTAAAAATTAAATTATTCTTTTTATTTTATTTTTTAAAAATTTTCAAATTTAAAATAATAATTTCGTCACTTTCAAAAACTTGTGTGATTTGAATTTTCACTAGTTTTTGAGTCACGAA
>OKRW01001849.1_pt1 | contig 16732 bp, 11 predicted proteins | sample 1601151 | NCBI WGS metagenome assembly OKRW01 (sample SAMEA3541471, study PRJEB24748) | human gut metagenome | biome: human gut; feature: human-associated habitat; material: faeces | place: China | collected 2012 | reverse complement strand
CGAGTCCGCGGCGGTGTCTGGCGGCCAGGCCGTGACCGACGTCACACCGAACTGCGCGGCCACGGCCAAGCAGTAACCGAATAGACAAGGGTTGGGGCCCGGTTCCATGCTTCAACGGAACCGGGCCCCAGCTGTCTTCATGACGAAAACAAGACACCACCACGGGGACTTACGCAAAGATCTTTTGAGGAGACTCTTAGAAAAATGCCCAAGGGTAAACAAGTATTTGAATGCGCACAGCTGAGAGTACATTTTTTGAACGTTCTCGCAGTTCTTTGAGAGAAATGCGTTTTTTGTCAACCTTGTTTTTAATCTTTTTTGAATTGGTTTAATTATATGGAGCTTTTCGGGAATTTCGTTGCAAATACGAAAAAATAACGATGTGTATTAGACGCATTCACCCCGTCTATGGGAAATGAAATACTTAAAAGCATTCTGCAAGGATAGAAGAGGGTAAATGGCGAGCAATACTAATCGAAAGTGCTTACACGCCAGTAGCGGCTTTTATTTAGCAAATGCAATAGGTCAAAAGCCGATTCGCGTGGCTCAGATTGTCGGCAAGATGGTTGGTGGCGGTGTTGAGTCTGTAGTGATGAACTACTATCGACATATTGACCGCAGCAAGGTGCAGTTTGACTTCCTTGTGGATGAGGATTCCACGCGTGTTCCTGAAGAGGAAATCATCGCTTTGGGAGGCCGTGTATTCCGTATACCACCGTATCAGCATCCGATTCGTTACCGTCGTGAGCTGATTCGCCTGATGCGTGAACAGCAGTGGCCGATTGTGCACAGCAACATCAACACGCTAAGTGTGTTCCCGCTATCAGCGGCGAAGAAAGTTGGAGTGCCTGTTCGTATCGCGCATTCTCATTCGACCATGGGCAAAGGTGAGTTCGCGAAGAATGCAATGAAGCTTGTATTGCGTCCGTTCGCTAATGTGTATCCGACAGTGCGTTTTGCGTGTAGTCACTATGCAGGAGAATGGCTGTTTGGCAAGAATGCGGATTTTACCGTAATTCCTAATGGCATTGAATTGGATAAATTCCATTTTGATGCTGGTGTGCGCCAAGAAACTCGCAAAGAACTTGGTGTTGCGGATGATGTGTTGCTGATTGGTCATGTTGGTCGTTTCATGCCGCAGAAGAACCAAACGTTCCTAGTCGATGTGCTTGCGGATTTACTTCCCAAACGACCTAATGCCATGCTTGCCTTTGTTGGCGATGGTCCGGATAGGCCAGCTGTCCAACAACATGCTAAAAAGCTTGGCATTGCGAATCATGTGCTGTTCCTCGGTCAACGCTCTGACGTTAACCGCCTATATCAGGCATTCGACGTGTTCTGCCTCCCCAGTCTTTATGAGGGTTTGGGGATAGTCGGTGTTGAGGCGCAGCGTGCTGGCCTTCCATGCTTGTTCGCGGATGCAATTACACGAGAAGTTGATGTGACGGGAATCCCTAGGTTTATGACTACAGAATCGTACAAAGAATGGAGTTCTTTTATATCGGCGTTGGAACCGGGAACACGGATTGATTCCTCTGATAAAGCGTTCTCTGGCTATGATATTTCCGAGAATGCTCGGAAGTTAACTTCAATGTATTTGAAACTTTTTGAAAAGAAATGAAAAGCAGTATGGATCCGCTAGTTTCAGTTGTCATACCTGTATGTAACGTTGAACCTTATCTACACGAATGTGTGACAAGTGTGGTTGAACAGACTTACACGAATATTGAAATCATTCTTGTAGATGATGGTTCGACTGATAATTCAGGAACGTTATGTGATGAATTTGCTTTGTCGGATTCAAGAATATGTGTTTTCCATAAAAAGAATGGTGGACTGTCTGACGCTCGAAATTATGGAATTCGCCGATCCCATGGAAGTTTGATTTCCTTTATTGACAGTGACGATTATGTATCACCTGATTACATAATGCACCTGTATCAGGCATTGGTTAGAGGAAAAACAGATATTGCAACTACCTCCATTTGCATTTTCCATGATGGGGAACTTCCTAAGGAGCATAAGCATAATACAGCAGTCTTTCACATGTACGATGCGTGTGACGCACTTGAAGATATGCTTTATATGAGGCATTTGGAGCCTAACGCTTTCCCGAAAATCTATAAGAGAGAATTGTTTGACACGATTCAGTATCCTGTCGGGAAATTGTATGAGGATATTGCCACTACTACCAAGCTTATTGATAAGGCTGGCAAAATCGCATACCTGGATGAGAAAGACTATTACTATAGGATTCGTCCAAATAGCATCCAAACAGCGAGTTTTAATCCCAAGAAGCTTGACTTACTTGATCAGCTTAACGTTGTTAAGACGATAGTGCGGACAAAGTATCCGAGTGTCATTAATGCTTATTATTCAAAAGAACAGAGCGCATTATTTAATTTGTACATGAATATGAGCCCTGATGGTACAAAAGAAATACTTGGAATAGCAGATGACTTGTGGAATGGAATCAAAAACAATCGAATTTCAGTTTTAAAGGATAGAGAAGCAAGGCCCGATGCTAGAATCGCTTCATTACTGTCCTTCCTAGGTCCAATTCCTTGCAGATGTGTTTATAGGCTGGTAAGAAAATGAAAATATCCTCTAGTACAGGCAAACAATCTCAAGACCGTTATATTTGTATACTTCTAGTATTGGTTTTGGTTGGGTCTGCATTTCAAAATGTCAAAGTGATTGGCCCGTTAAATCCGGGACATTTATTTGCATTATGTTTTATTCCTTTTTTACTGCCAAAGTTCAGAGAGGCGAAATTTCCACCTGCTGTGATATGTATTTTTTTGGCATACATCCTCTGTGTATCGTTGTTTGCAGGTTTCCAATGGGGATTGAACACATCTATTATCAATTACTTATTTGTCTTTTATATTATTTTTTTCATTGTCAATTTAGGAAGAAATATCTCATTTGAGTCATACAAGAAAGTGTTTCAAGTAGCTGGAATACTTTCTTTTGCGATCGTTATATTAAATGCAATTCGTTATAAAAATGCTATATTAGCATATTTTTCATCTGGATATTACATAAATCATCCGTACTACCCAACAATATTTGGGGGCGGAGCTAACCTTGAAGCATCATGGCCCAGTATATATGGCGTTTTTTTCATGGATAGCCCTTACGGCATTATATATCTTGTTTTATCGTTCATATTTGCCTCTATCCAAGTTAGTCGAGCTGGTATTATTATTTCGCTAATCTGTTTGGCTATATACGCATATAAAAGGCTGCGAGAATCAAAAAATCCGTTTTTGATTTTATTCTTAATATTCGTCACTCTTTCCTTTGGTTCTTTTTATGCATTGAAACTTGGAATATTCCAACCAATTCTTGACCGTTTTTTCAGAAACCAAGAGGATAGAGGCGCTGCGGGTCGTGTTGGAATCTACGATAGTGCCCTTCCTTTTCTTTGTAATCATCCTTTTGGCGTTGGTTTGGGGAATGCGGTTTCTGCAGTGAATAGAGTGGCTGCGAATACAGTGGGAATGGAACCGATAGTAGATGACAATTTGCACAATCTATTCCTCCAGATGACTGTTGAAACTGGTGTGCTTGGTGGAGTATTTTATGCATGTTTGGTTGCTTTTCTGTGTTTTAATTGTATTTTCAAACATAAATTCGCCAATCCTTTTGAAAACTTCCTGCTTGCTTTCTTTGCTTTATCGTTGATTCAATTTGAAAAAATAGAAATCTTCCCTGCGATATGTCTTGGCATATTGTTGAGTAAAAAATATTATTCGTACAAGGATTTCGATTTATAATGCTATTTTCTATTATTATTCCTGCTTTTAACGCAGAAAGATATTTATGTGATTCTTTGGAATCTGTCCGGATGCAGACCTTCACAGATTATGAAACTATAATTGTTGATGATGGATCTACCGATAAGACGAGTGAGATAGCAGATTCTTTTGCTGGGAAAAACCTTCAGACTCATGTGATCCACCAAGAAAACAAGGGTCTTTTGCTTGCCAGAAGAGCTGGACTACAAGCGGCGAGTGGCAAATATGTTGTTTTCTTGGATGCGGATGATTCTTTACGCTCCACGGCTTTGCAGGATATTGCCGAGGTAATTCATAAATATGATGTTGATATTGTTTCTTTTAGGTATTCTCGGCAGGATAATTTCTTGACATCTGATTCGCCTTCACCCTTGCCGATCGGGATATATGATGGCGAACGATTCGAAGAAGCTAAGCTTCATCTCTGCAAAGGACGATTCAATGAGATGTGGAGCAAGGCGATAAGGCTTTCATGTTTTGACTGTACTGCTGATTATTCCAACTATGCAGGGTTGATGCACGGTGAAGATCTTTTACAGCTTCTTCCTGTTTTCGACAGTGCTCATTCTCTTTATAGTTTAGATAAGGTTCTCTATTTTTATAGGCCTAATGATTCCGCTAGCACGGCTAGATATAAGTCCAGTCAGTTATCTGATATCAGAAAAGTAAATGCTTGTCTTCTGTCTTTTTCGATGAAATGGGGGAAAGCCTGTTATAAGACGGCATGCAGTGGCGAGGTCATGCAGTATATCAATCTTCTTAAGATTGCTGTTTCATGTCTTTCCTATAGCTCTTTTGGTGATGTATTTCGTTCGATACATAAGGCAATGGATGATGAAGGATGCTTGGCGCGTGCTCAGAATTGTCAATTGAGGATCGATAATTCTGTTGTCGTTTTTTGTCTTATGCACAATTTCTGTTATTTTTCTTTTCTTGTTTTGAAAGCAATAAATTCCATTAAGAGATGAAGCGTAAGGACTTTTGATGATTAAAACAAAAGCTGATTTATTAGAATATATTCAAGAAGACATGCGTATGCAGCCGCGGCCTTCATCTTTTGTGAAGCGTTATCTGGGTACAAGTGGGGCAGTGGTCCGGTGGAAAAAGTGTTTAAGGAAATGTGAGTACCATCACAATATTTCCAAGAATATTTATCACAGGTTGGCATATTTTGTTTATCTTTTTATGTTGAAAAGATATGATCGACGTTTCTCTTCAGAAATCCCCATTAATGTTTTTGGTAAGGGATTATTAATTTGGCATCCGGAACGGATAATTATTAATCCTGATTCAAAAGTTGGAGATTACTGCGCGCTTTCGAGTGGCGTTGTCATTGCACAGGCACATGGAGAATGCCCGACAATCGGTGATCATGTAGAGCTTATGATTGATTCGAAGGTGCTGGGAGGAATTGCTGTAGCTGATAACGTAAGAATCGGAGCTTCTGCGTTGGTGCTTAAACCGATAAATGAAGCTGACACAACTTGGGCTGGTGTTCCGGCAAAGAAAATTAACGATCAAGGGACTATTGAAACGCCGATTTCTGTTTGTACTTATTAGGCGAAGGTGAGATGGATGGAACAGAGGGAAGGTCTGCTGGTCAGTGTTATCTTGCCGGCATATAATGTGGCGAATTATTTAGATGACTGCTTGGAAAGTGTCATTTCCCAGACGTATACCGACACGGAGATCATCATCGTTGATGACGGATCAACTGATGATACCGCAAAGAAGGCAGATGATTGGCTTTCCAAAGATGGACGTATTCGTGTTATCCATCGACAGAATGGTGGTCTTTCGGCGGCAAGAAATACCGGTCTGCACTATGCACAGGGTGAATTTATTCTTTTTATTGATCCCGATGATCGGATTGATAAAAATTTGATTTCCAAATGCATGGAATTGTTGAGCGACGGTTCGGTTTCTTTGGTTCATTATGGGTACCGATTAATTAATGAAAACGGAGTATTGTGCGGAAAGAATTTTCCGGATATGCTCACGAATGCTGAGAAACTATTGCCAACAATTTTAAGTGACAAAATTCCAAGTCATTCTTGGCAATTCTTATGCAGGAAAGAACTATATTCTGATATCCGTTTCCCTGAAGGGCGCAAAGCTGAAGATCTGGCAACGACGTACAAGATTGTAGCTAAGGCAAAAAAGTGCGCTATTTTACCGGATTGTCTGTATGAATACCGTGTTCGCAGCAACTCAATCCTCGGAGAGCTAACGTCAGACCACTCTAAGGCTATAAAGTACTATGAAGATGAGCTTCTTGCGTTCCACGAGATAATTGATTGGGCTATTGCTCAAAAGCGAGAAGATTATCAAAATCTTGCGTGGAATAACGAATTAATGCATTTGTTTAATCATTACAAAGAGCGGATTGTAATCGATGATAATTTAGGAACCAAATGGGTGCACAATAAAATATGCAAAGAGCTTTCTGCTTTTAACGTAGATGGAGTAACTTCCTCTAATCGATTTAAAGCGTTCCTATTCAGGTTTGGGTTTATGCCTTTTTGCTATCGAGTAATGGGAAAGTTGAAAAAAAGAGTCAAATCTATTTTGCGAAAAGAATGATATAATAAAAAAATTCTTTTACATCTAGTTTAGTTTTTGATAATTGAATTTACGTCGTTTAATCAGTTGGTTTAAGATTGTGCCATAAAGATTAAACCAAAAAAGACTTACTATTTTATTTTAATTGAAAGCGGGATGAAATATGAATTTCAAATCATTTATTAAAAAAAAGATGCCTGTTTCTTTTATTGTGAAAAGACAGCGCTGGAAGACTCTTTGCTTGTTGAAGCATGAGGTGAAAAGGGAATTCAGACGTTTTTCACGGGCATATGCTGCTCCTGCATGTTCAGATCAAGTTCAGATGGAAAGCCTCTTGACTTTCTTTGTCCATCAGATTGAAAAGGGCTTTTCGTTTGATACATACCAGTACGGTCGTGGTCGTGGCGCTTTGCGTAATATTGCTGATCTTTCTGCAAGACTTATAGAGGCTGATGCACAATGGCGTGACAAATCAATTTATAAGGACATGGTGCTTGCTTTGGGAGAGTATTGCCGACGCCATGTGGCAGCCAATCAAGATATCGCATTTGTGACAGAATTGTTTGATGAAACCACCAAACTTGATATAGTGGCTGCTTCTAAAAAAGAATATCCTAGTATTCAGCTCTCTTTGAGTTCTAAAGTAGATAATGCCACCGTTCCTTTTAAAGAGTTGGTGGAACGGCGGCACGCGGTCCGGGCGTATTCCAAGAAGCCTGTGGCACGAGTTGAACTTGAAAAGGCAATTGAAATGTCTCTTCGTACGCCATCTGTATGCAACAGGCAACCAGCCCGTGTCCGAATTTTCACGGATCAGCAGTTAATTAGCAAAGCTTTAAAAGTGCAGGGCGGTTTCGGAGGATATGACATCCCGCCAGCATTGTTGCTTGTGACTGCTGACTTGCGCGCATTCATGGGTGCGAATGAGCATAATGAAGGATACGTTGATGGTGGACTGTTTGGCATGTCATTGTTGTATTCGCTGGAAACATGCGGTCTCGCGGCATGTCCTCTAAATACGATGTTCAGTGAAGAGGCTGATGAGCAAACTCGATCTATGCTCGCTGTTCCGGATAACGAGGTGTTCATTATGTATATTGCAGTAGGACACTTCCGCGAAACCTCCAAGATTTGCCGTTCCCAAAGGTTCGGGATTGATCGAGTATTGATGAACTGATTACGGGGGTCTTCTTGGGTAAATACAAGAATCTACTGGTGAATATCGGCTTATTCACATTAAATACGGTATCAACGAAATTGATTACATTTCTGCTGGTACCGCTATATACGTATTTCTTGACTGCGGCGCAGTACGGCGTGACCGACATGTCTCTTACGGTGGCGGGTTTGGTCACGCCTGTCGTTACCCTGTCCATCGGCGATGCCACCACTAGATATATCATCGATGATCCCGATGATAAGGAACGATATATATCTGTTGGGTTTTGGGTGACTTTGTTTGGTTGCCTGATTATGCTCCTTCTGCTTCCGCTATTAGGGCTGTCCATATTCGGCGGCCTCGGGAATTACAAATGGTTCTATCTTGCCTATTTTGCTTCATCCGCTTTCAATGCGTACTTGGCAAATGTGGCAAGAGGTTTGAACCAGATTAAACTCATCACCTGGGCATCTATAGCTTCGTCGCTTGTTTCGGCTCTATCGGCAGGTTTGCTCATCGGTCTGCTTAATTGGAAGGTCGAGGGATATTTTGTTTCGTTGATTTTCGGCGGGCTTGTTGCAATTGTTTTATATCTTATATTTGGTGGCTCATGGAAATACGTACGTATTCCCAAAAAGGAACGCGACCGTCATTTTCTTAAGAAGATGCTGCTGTATTCAGTGCCGCTGATGCCCAATGCTATCTTCTGGTGGGTTGGCACAAGTGTGAACAGATTCTTCATTACCAGTATGCTCGGTATCGGTGCTTCCGGCTTATTTGCTGCGGCCAGCAAGATACCGAACGTAATGAATATGGTCTCTTCCACGTTTTGGCAGGCTTGGAGCTTGTCTGCATTCCAAGAGTTCAAGAAGACTGATACCGGCAAGTTCTATAGCAATGTGTTTGCGGTGTTTCGTACGTTCTGTTTCCTCGCGGCATCAGGACTTATGTTGTTGACGCCGTGGCTCGCCTCATTGCTTTTGCAGAAGAAATTCTATGATTCGTGGCCTATCATTCCTGTCTTGATTCTTGCATTTCTGTTTAATGTGTTCGCAGGATTCTATGGAACGGTCTTTACTGCAAGTATGAAAACCAAACATCTAATGACATCGACTGCTGCTGCTGCGATCGTCGTTGTTGTTCTGACTTGGCTGCTCGTCCGTATCATGGGACTGCAAGGAGCTGCGTGGGCTATGGTCGGCAGCAACCTAGTTATGTATGTCATACGCGTGGCTATGGCTCATCCGATTGTCAGGATAGCGGTGAACTGGCCTCTTATGCTGATCAATATCCTGATTGTAGCTGTTCAAGCATGCATAATGGCATGGCATCCATCCAGGTACTTGTTGATCTCTGGTGTGCTCTTCCTTCTTGTATGCATAGTATCTGCGTTGGATGCCTATCCATTCGTAAAATCTTTGGCAACTGCAATCAGCGGAAAGTCACTGCATAAAAATGGCAAACATGTCGGGAAATAGGGATTTAAGGAGATGAATAATGAGGATAGGAACCATTACCTTCCATTGTGCATATAATTTTGGTTCTGCACTGCAGACTTATGCACTCAGAAAATATCTCACGAATTTAGGCCATGATGTACATGTTATCGATTATCGGAGCGCAGATTTCAATGGGTATAAGATTTTTCGTGGAATAGGGGTTAAACCATTTATTGCAGATTTGCTCTTTCTTCCAGGTAATTTACGCAGGCGCAGCAGTTTTCAATCTTTCTGGCATAAATGTTTTGGCCTGACGAGCCGGACTTATGAGGGGGCTGATGCAGAGCGTTCTCTAGCTGAGGATTTGAAGGATTATGATGCGCTGATTTGTGGTAGCGATCAGATTTGGAATTTGGATTGCACCTTAGGGCCTGTTCCTCCGTTCTTTCTTTCTTTCGCTTCTGATGGAACAAAGAAAATTGCTTATGCGCCTAGCTTGTCGCATGCCAAGTTTGAAGAAAAGAACTTCACTCTAGAAGATAAGAAGCATGTCTCCGAGTGGTTGAACCGTTTTGATGCACTTTCTGTGCGTGAGCTTTCTGTAGCAGGGCAGTTTCAACAACTGACTAATAAGCATATTGTTGAAACGCTTGATCCGACGCTTTTGTTGAATTTAGAGGATTATCGACATATACAGGCTCCGCAACTTCCAAAGAAGCTGGAAGCAGGCAAATATATATTTGCATATACGTTATGGCCGAATAAAGATATGGTGCATTATATTGATAAATTGGCGGCAAAACGTGGACTAACTATCGTTTATTACTCTCAGAAGCCGATTCGGTATCAATCGCACGCGATCAATGTATGGGGAATTGGCCCAGCTGATTTTCTTACATTGATTGATAAGGCAAACTGCGTGATTTCGAACTCTTTCCATGCAACGGTGTTCTCCATTCTCTATGGCAAGCCATTTCTTACGTTTGGTACGGAAAAGAGTAGTTCTCGCATGAGAACGTTACTTGTCAAACTGGGTTTACCTGAAAAGCATCTTTTGCCTCCTGATTTCGAGGGCGGAAGTAATGTTGAACCATTTGCCTCTGTACTGAATATGGCTCGACTTAATAATCTTCGTGCAGATTCTGAACGGTTCCTTAATGATGCACTGATGTAAAAACTCTCAACTAGTATTTGGCATGGAATTTATTGCATGCTGCTTATTTTTTCAATTTTCATAGCATGTTTGAGTTAAGGAGTGCGGATATTTTCTTGAAGATAGTCATACAGCTCCTTATCTGAGATTTTGTGAGGATGTCTTGTTTCCGCCATGAGGATGACTGGGGTCCACCGGAACATGGGAGCGAACCCTCGGCTGTTTGTTTTCGGTTATTGTTTGGTGGTTACTGTGCAGTTCGGTGTGACGTCGGTCACGGCCTGGCCGCCAGACACCGCCGCGGACTCGCCCTTCACGTCGTACAGCTTCCCGCCGTTGTCATCGGACGTGGAGCCGTACGAGAACGACAGGCCGACCTTAGTGGAGCCCGCGGAAGGCACCGTGGCCTTCCACCAGCCGCCGCACGCCTTCGTCATCTCCGTGCCGCCGGTGGAGTCCGGACTGCCGTACACGCGCCACTGCACGCGCACGCGCGACTGCTCGGAGGACGGACGGTACCACACCGTCGCGGACTTCTGGGACTGTCCGACCGACTTGAACTTCCACTGCTGGTTCGCGCCGCCGTTCGACGTCCACACGTCCACGTTCGCGCCGTCCTTCGTGGACCAGCCAGCCACGTCCAGGACCAGCGACTGCGACATCGCGGACACCAGGCGGTACGACGAGCCGGACCGGACCGCGACCCACTTCTGGTTGCGGCCGCCGTTCGACGAGTACTGCAGCGCGTTCGCGCCGTTCCTCGCGGAACCGCCCGCCACGTCCAGGACCTTGCCGGAGTTCGCGTTCGAGAGCGTCACGTAGCCCTTCGAGTCGTGCGACACCCTCCACTTCTGGTTCGCGCCGCCGTTCGAGCCGCCCAGCTGCACGTTGGCCCGGTCGGACTTCGACCCGCCGGCCACGTCCAGAAGCATGCCGTCCTTCAACGCGGTCGACACCGTGTACGTGCCGTCCGCCAGGTCCGACGCGTGGGCCTTCGCCAAAGCGTCCAGCTGCGCGTACGGGTCCTGCGGGGCCGAGACCGTCACCTGGACGGACGCCGACTTGCCGCCCGCGGTGGCCTTGATCGTCGCGGTGCCGGCCTTCGAGCCGGCCGTGACCACGCCCGTGCCCATCACGTTCGCGACCGAGCTGTCCGAGCTCGTCCACGAGACCTTCCGGTCCGTCGCGTTGTCGGGCCTGACCGTCGCGGTCAGCTGCACGCTCGCACCGGACTTCAGGCTCAGCTTCCCGTTGCTCACGCCGTCACCCGAGATCGAGACCGACTCGACCGGAATATCAGCATATTGAGCCGTGAATTCAAAAACTTTATCATTTACCTTCACAGTGAGCGCTACATCTCTGCCATCAGCATTCCAATTCTTTTGGCCGATTGCATAGGTAATGATTCCGTTGACGATGTTTCTAATGCTTGGGGGATCGTTAGCATTGTCGACATCAACAGTGAATGTTTTGTCCAATGCATCAAGATGTTTCTGAATGCGTTCCGCATATTTATCTGCCCATTGATCGGCCTCTCCGGAACGAACGTAGTAATTATCTTTCAGAGAAGTGGAACGTTGTGCATAGCCTTCTGTCTGATACATCGACTCATGTCCCGGATGCGCAATCGTCATAAGCTCATCAGTGAGCCCGAAATAAAGATGGCGCTGATCAAAGCCGTACCAGTTGTCATTGCTGTCATCCCAAGTGGCATCGATTTGATACCAGTCTCCATCAATCTTTACCGCGTTCCAAGTATGCGCATCCTTGGTGTCTCTGGTTTCGACGTTTTCAATGCCTGCCTTGGTAAGCAGCTTGCTATATGCGGATTCATAGGACTGGCATGTGCCAAGACCTCGGGAAAGTGCGCTTTCCGCGCTGCTCCACTTCAACGTGGAGTCATATTCCATCCGGCCAATAAGCCAATCATGCAACCAGACGGCTTTAGCATATTCCGTTCCGTCAGTTTCCTTTTCGCTTTGAGCCACCGCTTCGGAAACTATCTCATTGATTGATGGATAATTTGGGTCTGAAACCTGGATGTTAAAGTTGACGCGAAGATAATAAACTCCTGCAGTTTTATCCATGACGTAGAAGTGGAAGTTGTATGTTCCGGAAGCCATCATTGTGAATTCATAGTCATGGCTGGTGGTTTCGGAGGTGTATTTCGTCCAGTCGCTGCGGCTTGGATCGGCGACGCTTTCGAAAGCGTATTCATCTGGACTACTATACGAAGGTGCATCCATGCGGAACATGTACTTACCAGAGCCGCCTGTCGCCTCCACATGGAAAGTAGTTGGACTGCCGAGTTTTGTCTCATCCCATGAAGCTTTGAGGGTGACAGGACCACTTGAAGCAGTTTCGGAGTGGATAGTATTCTCTGAGATTGTTTGAACAGATTGATTTGTTGTATTTTCGACGTTTTGAGCAAAACCTGATGGTAAAGCGATGCTGAGTCCAAGCGCAAGAATAGCTACAGACGAGCAGGCGAGGACGGGAATCTTCTTCATCGTGTTCTCTTTCGTTAGGGTGTCGACGTCATCGTCTCTTTTTTGTACCTCAATTTACTTTACCGGAATATCAAATATTTGAAAAAGGGTGGTTCTGGCTTGTAACCAGAACCACCCTTGAGACTGTGCTCTACTTTGTGTGGATTGGGTTATTGTTTGGTTGTTGCCACGCAGTTGGGCGTCACGTCAGCGATGACCTGCCCGCCGGCGACCGCGGCCGAGTCACCGGTCGCGTAGTACCTCATGCCACCGGTGTCCCACTCCGAACCGTCCGTGAACGCCAGACGCACCTTGCCGCCCTTGGAGTCGGGCACGACTGCCTTGTACCAGCCGCCGTACGCCTTCTCCATGGCCACGGAGGAGAGCGACTCGCCACCCACGAACGTACGGTAATACAACTCCGTCTTCTTCCACGAGGAATCCGGCCTGTACCACACGGTCATGGGCTTCCCGGAAACGGCATTAGCGAACTTCCACTGCTGGTTCGCGCCGCCGTTCGACGTCCACACGTCCACGTTCGCGCCGTCCTTCGTGGACCAGCCAGCCACGTCCAGGACCAGCGACTGCGACATCGCGGACACCAGGCGGTACGACGAGCCGGACCGGACCGCGACCCACTTCTGGTTGCGGCCGCCGTTCGACGAGTACTGCAGCGCGTTCGCGCCGTTCCTCGCGGAACCGCCCGCCACGTCCAGGACCTTGCCGGAGTTCGCGTTCGAGAGCGTCACGTAGCCCTTCGAGTCGTGCGACACCCTCCACTTCTGGTTCGCGCCGCCGTTCGAGCCGCCCAGCTGCACGTTGGCCCGGTCGGACTTCGACCCGCCGGCCACGTCCAGAAGCATGCCGTCCTTCAACGCGGTCGACACCGTGTACGTGCCGTCCGCCAGGTCCGACGCGTGGGCCTTCGCCAAAGCGTCCAGCTGCGCGTACGGGTCCTGCGGGGCCGAGACCGTCACCTGGACGGACGCCGACTTGCCGCCCGCGGTGGCCTTGATCGTCGCGGTGCCGGCCTTCGAGCCGGCCGTGACCACGCCCGTGCCCATCACGTTCGCGACCGAGCTGTCCGAGCTCGTCCACGAGACCTTCCGGTCCGTCGCGTTGTCGGGCCTGACCGTCGCGGTCAGCTGCACGCTCGCACCGGACTTCAGGCTCAGCTTCCCGTTGCTCACGCCGTCACCCGAGATCGAGACGGACGTGACCGGGACCGGATTGTCAGCCACAGTAACAACGACCGAAGCCGTCTTACCGCCCGCGGTCGCTGTAATCGTTGCAGTGCCAGCCTTCACAGCGGTGACCTTGCCATCAGACACCTTAGCCACGGAATTGTTCGAGCTGGTCCAAGAGACCGTCTTGTCGGTAGCGTTGGACGGGTTCACGGTAGCGGTCAACTGCACGCTCGCACCGGACTTCAGGCTCAGCTTGCCGTTGCTTACACCGGAACCCGAGATCGCAACCGAAGACACCGGAACCGGCTGCGGAGTGTTGCAGTTCACCGCACTCACCGCGGCAGAAGAGCCATCCCAGCTCACCTTGCCGGAGAATTCGATGCCAGGTTGGCTGGCACCAGGGGTCTGCGAGCCGGAGCCGTTGGTGAAGATTACACGATACGTGCCCTCACCCAAGTCCGGAACCTCGTACTTGTAGGTGCCGGACTTCGCGCAGGAGTCGTCAGCGGTCAGCTGGGTCATCGCAACGCCAGGCCACTTGCCGTTGTTCTTGGACGTAGTGTCGTTGTATACGTATGCATACACCTTGTCCCAGCCGGCAGGCTTGGTGGCATAAATCACGTTGGAGACCTCAGGCTTCACGCCAGTGATCTTGATGGTGATGCTATCGGACTGCTGGTTCGTGCCGGCAGTGGCGGTGATCTTCACCGTTCCTGCCTTGAGACCGGAAACCTTGCCGGTGGAATCCACCGTAGCCACCGAAGCGTCGGAGGAGGTCCAAGCCACGTTGGCGTGTTTTCCTGCCGGATCCGTGGTCACGTCAGCCTTCAGCTGCACGCTCTGGGTGGAGCCGAGATCCATGGAAGTCGGGCCGGAGACCTTGATTCCGGTGACGTTGACGTTCCTCCAGTGGCAGGGCTCCCTAGAGTTGATGTAGCAGTCCGGATCCAGATTGTTCTTCTTGAACCATGCCTGGCAATCCTTGTCGCACGGGCTTTCGGTGCCATCGTTCGGATCATAGGTCGGGTCGCCGTACTTGGTGTAGGAGTATGCGTGCTTGATGGCTTCACCATCAGCGCCGGTGCCCTTCACCGTGACCGTCACTACTTCGTCGGACTTGGCCTTGGCGCCGATCTTAATGGTGTCGCCATCCTTGTAGGAGCCGGACTGTCCATCGGACGTGGTGTAGGTGGTGTCGGAGGCCTGGTAGGAACGCAGTGTGATCAGCTTGGATTCGCCAGGAATGGTGCCCTTGTTCGGATATGCCTCGGCAGTGGAGACCTTGCCGGAACGGGTCTTGTTGGAGAACGCGGCGATGGACTTCGCGTTCACGGAACCGGAGGTGACTTTGCCGCCGGACACGGTGATGGTGGAGCCGGTGACCTCATCCATGTAAGTGCCGTTGGCGAGCTTGGTGGACTGTCCGGCGAGGTTCTTCTCCGCGCCGTTCGCGTTCGCCACAACCATGCCGTCCTGAGCCGCAGAACCGGCATAGCGTTCCACCATCAGACAGTTGTCATCGCCGCAGTTGGAGACGCTGGAGTCCTCGCCGACCATGGCGTTGCGGAAGTGGTTGACGGCCACGACTTCCGGATCCTTCCACAGGTCGGAGCCGGCGTCGCCGAGCTTGGAGTTCTCGGTGAACGGACCGCTGCCATTACCATAAGTGCCAACGCCACCAGTGCCATACGTGCCGCCGTCCTTATACGGGCGGTCGAAGAACAGGCTCATGCCGTTCTTCTGCGCGGTCACACCGGCCCAGCCGTACTTGATCCATTCGTCGGAGAGCTCCTGCGGGATGTTGGCCTCGCCATTGGCGAAGTTATCGTGCGATTCCACCCAGTTCACGGACTTGTCTTCGGTCACCTTGCTGTGCGAGGTGAAGTGGCTTGCGCCCAGATTCTTGAACTGTACGGCGTTGCGCACCTCATGGCCGTAGCTGGAATCGGTGATGCCGCCACCGCGCGGGGAGCTGCTATTGAACAGGTTGGCATAGTCAGCTTCACGGACGTTGGCGTCCTCAAGTACCTCGCCGTACTGGTACTGGGAGCCGTTCTTCAGGATGGTGTTCCAGTAGTTCGACTTCTTGCCGCCGAACACCTCATCCGGAAGCTCGATGTGCTTGGCCGCGTCATAACGGAAGCCGTCGGCGCCATCGGCCACGGTCTGCTTGAGCAGATCGGCCATGCCCTGGGTGACGGTATCATCCTGGGTATTCAGATCCCACAGGCCGGAAAGCTTGTGCTGGGTGCAGTCCTCGCGGTTGTTGTAATCGGAGATCTGCTTGTCCTCATGGAAGTAGGCCTTGTTCTGCCACTTCTTGGCAATCACGTCGAAATCGGACGTGAAGTGGTTGGACACGGAATCGACGATGATGCGCAGGCCATACTGGTGGGCCATCTTGCACATTTCCTTGAACTCGTCTTCCGAACCGACCACATAGTTGCCGATGGACATATCAGTGGGCTGGTACACGTAGTACCAGTTGAGGTACCAGTTACCGGTACCGAGCTTGCGGTTGTCCTTGATCTTCACGATCGGCTCGGTCTGGATGGAGGTGTAGCCGGCCTTGGCGATATCCGGAATGTTCTCCATGATGGTCTTAAACGACCATTCGAAGGCGTGCAGGGTGGCACCGTCCTTCATGTCCTTCGGCAGACCGTACTTCTTGCGCGCAGCCTCGAAGGTCGGATTGCCGACGGTATCGGCATAGCTGTCGCGGGTGGCGGCACTGGCTTCTTGCGGAGCTGCGGTGCTGATGGAAAGACCTGCGAACAGCGTGGTGGCCGCGGCCAGAAGCGCCACGGTCTTCTTGCTCAGACGAGCAAGCGTTGCTGATTGTTTCATCATCTTCCTTGATTATGTGGATTTGTTTAGGTAGGGGTTGGGGCCCGGTTCCGTTGAAGCATGGAACCGGGCCCCAACCCTTGTCTATTCGGT
>OKRW01001840.1_pt1 | contig 16817 bp, 14 predicted proteins | sample 1601151 | NCBI WGS metagenome assembly OKRW01 (sample SAMEA3541471, study PRJEB24748) | human gut metagenome | biome: human gut; feature: human-associated habitat; material: faeces | place: China | collected 2012 | reverse complement strand
CTGCCGGAGCGGTGCTTAAGCCGCAAGGCGGGAATTGTGCGGTGTTGCCTTAGAGCATAAAACAAAAGAAAGGATATCACCGTGAAAATAGCCGAAGTTTCTGCCCGGCCCCCGCAGCTGGTCCAACAGCTGGTGGAGGTATGGCAGCGCTCTGTGCAGGCAACCCACCTGTTTTTGTCTGCGCCGGAAATTGCCGCTATCCGTACTTATGTTCCGCAGGCCCTGTGCGGGGTGGAACACCTGATTGTTGCGCAGGATGAAAGCGGCACACCGGTCGGCTTTATGGGCGTGCAGGAGAACCGGCTGGAAATGCTCTTTCTGGACCCGGAGGCGCGCGGCCAGGGCCTTGGTGCCCGCCTGCTGTGCCTTGGCATGGAGCAGTACGGCGTGAGTGAGCTGACCGTGAACGAGCAGAACCCGGCGGCAGCCGGTTTTTACCGGCACATGGGCTTTGCCGTATACCGCCGCAGTGAGCTGGATGAACAGGGCGGCCCGTACCCGATTTTGTATATGCGGCGGGGGTAAAGCACTGCTCGGCATTGCCCTACGGAGCGCGCGCCAAAATTCTTTCTATTCTTATGGCGTGCAGGCCTGTTTCGTGTTATACTGTATTCATATATTTATAAATGGAAAGGCAGAGAGTTATTATGTATCAGCAAGGCGATAAAATGCTGGAAGTGCGGGAGCTGCTTGTAAAAGCGTTTGCCACCGCGTGGAAAAACAGCGACCAGAGCACCGACCGCGATACTTACATCAACAGCAGCATTACCGTGATCGATTCCATGCAGGTGCAGCCGGAAATGATTTACGCCGAAGAAGGCCAGGGCCTGACCGACGGCGAGGAACTGGACCACCTGGCAGACCTGGTGCGTGCCGATGGCACCTGGGTGTATTACGGCGTTCCGGCGGAGAACTTTTTTATTGTTACCTGGATGCCGGATGCCGAAGCAGCTGAAGCTAAGATTGCCGCCCTGCGTGAGGAAGGCGATTGTGTGGCCTGCTGCGTAGACCTTGCCGAAGAATGGAACTTTGGCTGATAAACCGCCGTGCGGCTGAAATACTTGCAGAGGGGAAGTGACCGCTTTGTCTGGCCATGAACCGCAAATCAAAATCAGCATTCCCGCGGCGGCATCCCGCCTGTTGGGGGCATTGCGCCGCGCCGGGTTTGAAGCCTATGTCGTAGGCGGCTGCGTGCGGGACAGCCTGCTGGGGCGTACCCCCGGCGATTGGGATATATGTACCTCTGCCAGACCGGAACAGGTGCGGACGGTGTTTTCCGCCTACCGCCAGATCTTAACGGGGGAAAAGCACGGCACCGTTGCCGTCATCGTGGGCGGCACCCCCTACGAAATCACCACCTACCGTGTGGATGGCCAGTACCATGACAGCCGCCACCCGGATGCCGTGCAGTTTGTGCCGCAGGTGCAGCCGGATCTTGCCCGGCGGGATTTTACCATCAACGCCATGGCTTATGCCCCCGGCGAGGGACTGATCGACCTGTACGGCGGCCGCAGTGACCTGCACGCCTGCCTGATGCGCTGCGTTGGCGACCCGGAAGAACGTTTTGCCGAGGACGCCCTGCGCATCCTGCGCGCGGTGCGGCTGGCCGCCCAGCTGGATTTTGCTCTGGAGGAAGCCACCGAGCGCGCCGCGCTGGACATGCGGCAGAGCATCCAGAATATTTCCGCCGAGCGCATTTATACCGAGCTGGATAAGCTGCTGGCCGCCCCCGCTGCGGGCAAAGTGCTGAGCCGCTATGGCAGGATTCTTGCCGGGGCGGTGCCGGAGATTGAGCCATGCATCGGCTGCACCCAGCCGGGGCGCTGGCACTGCTATGATGTGTGGCAGCACACCGCCGTGGCGGTGGAACTGCTGGATGTGGCGGGCATGGACGATAAAAATGCCCGCATTCTGCGGTGGAGTGTTTTTCTGCATGATCTGGCCAAGCCGGAATGCCGCACCGTCGGCCCGGACGGCGCGGCGCATTTCCCCGGCCACAACCAGGCCGGAAGTAAAATGGCGCGCAGCATCCTGCTGCGGCTCAAGGCGCCTACTTATCTTGTGGAAAGCGCCAGCGCGCTGGTTGCTATCCACGATGGTGCCCTGCCCAGCGATGATGCCGGCATCCTGAACATGCTGAACCGCTATGGTGCCGCATTTTTGCAGCGCCTTTGCCGCCTGAAGCTCGCGGATCTTGCCGCCCATGCCCGCAATGCGGGAGTGATGCAGCGCGAACAGCAGGTGCGCGCTTTTGAGGGACGGATGCTGGGACTTTCGGCTACCGCCTGTTATACGGTAGGCCAGCTTGCCGTGAACGGGGCCAGCCTGATGGATGCAGGCATCACCCCCGGTCCCGCGGTGGGGAAGGCGCTGAACACCTTGCTGCGCGCCGTGATGGAGGGCCGCCTGCCCAACGAGAAAGCTGCCCTGCTGGCCGCGCTGGAAAAGGAGGGCCTGCTGTGATTTACGGCATTGGCACAGACCTGTGTGATGTGGGCCGGATTGAAAAGAGCATTGCCCGCCCGGCATTTTTGCAGCATGTGTATACCCCGGCGGAGCAGGAGCTCATTGTCGCCCATACGGGCAAGAAACAGGCGGAAACCGCCGCGGCCAACTTTGCTGCAAAAGAAGCATTTTTGAAAGCCTGCGGCACCGGCCTTTCCGGGTTCTCCATGGCGGAAATCGCCGCCCTGCGCCAGCCAAGCGGTGCGCCTTACCTGGAATTTACCGGTAAGGCCGCCCGTTTCATGGCGCAGAACCATTTGCAGGCTCATTTGAGCTTGACCCATGAGGCCGGCCTTGCCGGTGCGTTTGTGGTGTTGGAACGGGTGGAGTGATAAATGGTTTGCCGCAAGCAGTAAAGCACGGCAAAGTATTTGTGTGGTTTGCGGTACATTTCAAGGCCCCTTCCCGGCGCGATGGAAACCTTGCTGATTGCAGCAAACGCTGCAAATCATTTGTAGGGGACGATGCTTGCTGTCCCGCATGTTGGGCATATGGCAACCACTTGCATTCCCCGCCAGATAGAATCGCAATGCTTTTTTGCCCCACCGATTCATGATTAAAATAAAGCCTCCCTGCTTATACTGTAAACAGAACGCATTGCAGTATCAACAGGGAGGCTTTGTTATGGAAGTGCACAGAGGTGAAGTGTTTTACGCAGATCTCAGCCCGGTGGTTGGGTCGGAGCAGGGGGGAGTCAGGCCGGTACTTATCATTCAGAACGATATCGGCAACCGGCACAGCCCTACCGTGATCGCTGCCGCCATCACCAGCAGGCAGGATAAAAACCGCCTGCCCACCCATATCGGCGTGCGGGCCAACCGCTGCGGCCTGGCCAAAGACAGCATTGTGCTGACCGAACAAATTCGCACACTGGATAAACGCCGCCTGAGGGAGCGCGCCGGGCGCATTCCGGAAGATGACATGCGCCGCGTGGATGAAGCACTGGGCGTTTCGATGGGGCTGCACGACCAGCCAGTGGCCCAAAGCACCCATATGGACGGCGGATATTTTTGAGGCAACACCGCACAATTCCCGCCTAGCGGCTTAAGCACCGCTTCGGCGGCTGCGGCACGGCATCTGCGTTGCCAAAATGCTCGATAATGTCGGGTTGCGGTACCCGCATCGTGCTTCGGGGGCAAAAGCCCCTCGCACTCTGCGACCGCTGCCCCTGCTTCGGTTCGCTGTTTCCGCCACTGGCGGCGCTCACCTTTGCAGCATCCAGTATTATCTGCGCTTTTGGCTTAGCAGCTGCTGCACCTCGCTCGCCGTATCGGCACTTAGAATTATGCGGTATTGCCTTGAAAATCAAATCAGTTCTTCCAGAATGGCATTCTGCACGATCATGCCACTCGGCGTCAGCCGCAGGGTATCGCCATCCAGCACAGCATAGCCGCTGGCGGCGCAGTGGCGCAAAAATGCCATCTGGCCGGCATCGAACCGAACGCCGTACCGGGCCGCATACTCGGTCAGATTCAGCCCGCTGCAAAGGCGCAACTGCATGATCAGGTAATCCTCGGCGTTGCAGGGGCCTTCGTACTGCTCTTGAACAGTCCCGGCAATAAAAGCAGCGGTGTCATTGGGCCAAAAGCGGCGCACACTGCCCAGGCAGCTGTGGGCCGCCGGACCAATGCCCCAGTAATCTTTACAGTTCCAATACAGCAGATTGTGCCGCCCTTCGTGGCCGGGGCAGGCAAAGTTGCTGATCTCGTATTGCCGGTAGCCCTCCTGCGCCAGACGCTGCACGGCGTACAGGTAAAACTCCGCGGCGGCGTCGGCATCCGGCAGGCCCGGCGGCGGGTTGCAGCCAAAGGCGGTGCCGGGCTCGATCTTGAGCAGGTAGGCCGAAATATGGGTGCAGCCACCCGCCTGCAGCAGGGCAAGGGTTTTATCAAACTCCGCGATGGAATAATAGGGCAGCGCCAGCATAATATCCCCGCAGATCTCCCGGAAGCCTGCCTCCCGCGCCCAGGCAAACGCCTGCGCGGCGGCAGCAGCGGTGTGGGTGCGGCCCAGGCGGCGCAACTGGGCGTCGTCTGCGCTCTGTACCCCAAAGCTGATGCGGGTTACCCCGGCGGCTGCAAAACCAGCCAGATTTTCCGGCGTCACTACATCGGGGTTGGCTTCCAGCGTGATTTCCGCACCCGGCAGCGGGGCGGCGGCTTTGATCAGTCGGTGCACCTGGTCCGGCCGCAGCAGGGCGGGGGTGCCGCCGCCAAAATATAACGTGTCCGGCCTGCGGGAGCTTTTGGAAAGTTCGCGCAGCAGTGCGGTTACATATTCATCCGGCACCCCGCGCGTGCCGGGGGCAGAGTAAAAATCACAATAGCGGCATTTGCTGCGGCAGTAAGGAATGTGCAGGTAAATGCCGTAAGTATCGGGGTTGGGCAAGGCATGGCTCCTTATCTTGCAAAAATGATAGAATTCCGTTAAGGCAACACCGCACAATTCCCGCCTAACGGCTTAAGCACCGCTCCGGCGGCTGCGGCACGGCATCTGCGTTGCCAAAATGCTCGATAATACACAAAGTATTATCTGCGCTTTTGGCTTAGCAGCTGCCGCACCTCGCTCGCCGTATCGGCACTTAGAATTATGCGGTATTGCCTTAAAATAGGGCAGGAACGAAAAAGTGTAATAGAGAATTCACATATCGATAACACATTTCACTCAATACAGAGTATATAATAGAATCAGCCAAAAAGAAAGGGGTCTGTTTTATGGACCAGAAATATTATGATATCTCCTATGCCGAAAGCCCGTTCGGCACGTTAAACCAGTATATGACCCGCACCTACGGCTGGATGGCCGCTGGTTTGCTGGTTACCTTTGCAACGGCATTGCTTACCGTTACCACCCCGCTGTTTGAGCTGATGTTCAGCACCGGCCTGGTATTCCTCCTGAGCATTGTGGAGCTGGTGCTGGTTGCGGTTCTGTCCGCTAGGGTGGAACGCCTGCAGCCCACCACCGCAACGGGGCTGTTCTTTGCCTATGCGGTGCTGAACGGCATCAACCTGAGCACTTACTTTATCATCTATGATCTTTCCACGCTGATTCTGGCGTTCCTGGTTGGTACCGTGTACTTTGGCGTTATGGCTGTTTACGGTGCCCGAACCCAGCGCGATTTGAGCGGCTGGGGTATCAACCTGATGGGTGCTTTGATTGCCATTATTTTGACCAGCCTGGTGGGCGGCCTGATCGGCATGCTGACCGGCGCGGGCTTTGGTATGATGGATATCGTGCTTTGCGCGGTTTCAGTCCTGGTGTTTATGCTGTTCACGGCTTATGACACCCAGAAGCTGAAGTACTATTACGCCTACTATGGCGGCGATGCTTCCATGCTGCACAAATCCTCCATCATCGGCGCACTCAGCCTGTACCTGGATTATATCAACATCTTCCTGTATATCGTCCGCATCGTGGGCCGTTCCCGCCGCAACGACTGATCGGTTTTGATAATTTGAAAAAAGGGCGCTGTTCCGCAAGGGGCGGCGCCCTTTTTGCTGTGCGTCCAGGGTTGACAAAAAAGGCCAAACGGCCTATAATGCTTTATGTTAAACGCATTGACGGAGAAAGTATGCCTGCAAACTTAGCACAGAGAGGGCGGCCATCGGCTGTAAGCCGCCCCGAAAGCCTGCTGGCAGAAGTTCGCTCCTGAGCGGCCTGTGTGAACCCTGCATTGCAGCCATTAGCGCGGGACGGTCTGCCCCGTTACAAAGCATCGAGTGCCGCCAGACATGGTTTGGCGGAACACGGGTGGTACCGCGGAGTGTAAATGAATGTTACAGCTTCGTCCCTGATTTTACCGTTCAGGGACGGGGCTTTTTTATTTTGTTTTGCAGCAAAAGCGAGCAGCCTTCGCCCCGTAAATCATCAAAGAGGTGCATTATGGAAGAAAAAATCGCCGCACTGCGCGCCGAGCTGGAAGCCGACCTTGCAGCAGTGCACAACAAAGATGAACTTTCCGCCTTTTGGCAGAAGTATCTGAGCAAAAACGGCAGCGTGACCGGACTGACCAAGTCCCTGCGCGATGTTCCCAAAGAGGAACGCCCCGCCGCCGGTAAAACCATCAACGAGTTCAAGGTCTGGGTGGAGGGCCAGTATCAGGCTGCTTCCGCCGAGATCGAAAAGGCCGAGCTTGCCGCCCGCAACAAGGCCGAAGCCGTGGATATCACCCTGCCTGGCACCCACCACGCCACCGGCGCACTGCATCCTATCACCCAGATCAAGAATGAGATCATTGATGTGTTTGCCGGCATGGGCTTTGAAATTTACGAAGGCCCCGAAATTGAGGACGATGACCACAACTTTACCCGCCTGAACGTACCCAAAAACCACCCGGCCCGCGATATGCAGGATACCTTCTATGTGGCGGATGACATTGTTCTGCGCACCCAGACCAGCGGCGGCCAGATCCGTGTGATGGATAAGGAAAAGCCCCCCATCAAGGTTCTGGTGCCCGGCCGCGTGTTCCGCTCTGACTCTGACGCAACCCACTCCCCGATGTTCCACCAGATGGAAGGTCTGGTTGTGGATAAGGGCATTACCCTGTGCGACCTGCAGGGCATGCTGGACCGCTTTGTGCAGGCTTTGTTTGGCCCGGAGGTCAAAACCCGCCTGCGCCCGTCCTATTTCCCGTTCACTGAGCCCAGTGTGGAGGTTGACGTAAGTTGCTTTGAATGCCACGGCAAGGGCTGCCCCCTGTGCAAGCACAGCGGCTGGATCGAAGTTCTGGGGGCTGGCGTTGTGCACCGCAGCGTGCTGGAAAACTGCGGCATTGACCCTGAGGTATACTCCGGCTTTGCTTTCGGTATCGGTATCGAGCGTATCGCCATGCTTAAGTACGGCATCAACAACATCGGCCTGATGTTCGAGAACGACCTGCGCTTCCTCGGACAGTTCAAGGGTTAAGGAGGGGAACAACAATGAAAGTACCATTCAGCTGGCTTAAACAGTATGTGGATATTGATGTTTCCGCCCAGGAGCTGGAAACCAAACTATTCGACTGTGGCTTTGAAGTAGAAGAACTCATCGACCTTGGCGCTGAGATCAGCAAGGTTGTTGTTGGCGTTGTGATCGAGTGCGTGCCCCAGGAGGGCACCCACCTGCATATCTGTAAGGTGGACTGCGGCGACTATGGCCATGATATTCAGATCTCCACCGGTGCGTCCAATGTGTACGCCGGTATGCACACCCCCGCTGCTCTGGACGGCTCCACGCTGCCCGGAGGCATCAAGATCAAGGCAAAGCCCTTGATGGGCATTGAATCCAACGGTATGCTCTGCTCCGGCGAGGAACTGGGTCTGAACGAGGACCTGTACCCCGGCGCTGAGGTATACGGCCTGCTGGACCTGCCCAAAGATACCGTGCCCGGAACCCCCATTCAGCAGGTTGTTGGGTTGGATGATTATATCTTTGATATCTCCATTACCGCCAACCGTGCCGACTGCCAGAGCGTTCTGGGCATTGCACGCGAAGTTGCCGCTGTGCTGAACAAGCCCCTGAAAATGCCTGCCACCGATTACACCGTGAGCGATTACAAGGACCCGCGCCTGAGCATTACGGTGGAAGCGCCGGACCTGTGCCCGCGCTACCTGGGCCACTATGTGCGCAACATCACCACCGGTGAATCTCCGCGCTGGATGCGCCGCCAGCTGGCCTTGTGCGGCCTGCGCAGCATTTCCAACGTGGTGGATATCACCAACTATGTCATGCTGGAAATCGGCCAGCCGATGCACGCCTTTGATATGGACACGCTGGAAAGCTGCCAGATCATTGTGCGCCGTGCCAAGGACGGCGAGAAGATCACCACGCTGGACAGCAAGGAGTTTACCCTGACCCCCCAGAACCTGGTCATCTGCGATGGCGAAAAGCCAGTTGCCCTGGCCGGTGTTATGGGCGGCCTGAACAGCGAGATCAAGCCGGAAACTACCCAGCTGCTGTTTGAATCTGCCAAGTTTGCCCGCGATAACATCCGCAAGACCGCCCGCGGCCTTGGCCAGAACACGGATGCTTCCGCCCATTACGAGAAGGGCATCAGCGAATATACCACCGAGCTGGGCATGGCCCGCGCCCTGCACCTGATCCAGGAGCTGGGCTGCGGCGAAGTGACCGCCACCGAGTTTGACTGCTCTGCCGGTGCTCCGCGTGAGGGCAAGCACTTTACCGCCCGCGTCAGCGCGATCAACGCCATTCTGGGCATTACCGTGCCGACGGATGAGATCCTGACGATCTTGAAAAAGCTCAGCTTTGATGTGACGATGGAAGCCGACGGCGATACCATGCAGGTGGTTGCTCCGCGTTACCGTGAGGACATCGAAATTGGTGAGCCGGATCTGGCAGAAGAAGTCATCCGTGAATATGGCTACGACCATATCACGCCGACCTTCCTGAAGGCTGCACAGGTCACCACCGGCGGCCTGACCCCTGACCAGCACCGCCGTGACAAGCTGAAGAACGCTATGTGTGCCCAAGGCTTCTATGAGGCTATGACGCTGGCATTCTATGCGGATGCCGACCTGGATGCCCTGCACATTGCCCCCAATGCACCGGAGCGCAATGTCATCCGCATTGTCAACCCCATCTCCTCCAACCTGACCATCATGCGCTCCCTGCTGGCACCCAGCCTGTTGAACGTGGCGGTTACCAATCTGAAAAAGGGCAACGCTGCCGGCCGTCTGTTTGAGCTTTCCAACATTTATGTGCCCAAACAGCTTCCGCTGACCGAACTGCCGGAAGAGCGCCTGCACCTGGGCTTTGTGGCCTTTGGTGAGCATGAGGACTTCTTTGCCGTTAAGGGCGCACTGGAAGACCTGGCTGCTTCCTTCGGCGTAACCTTTGAGGTGGAGCGTGCCGAGGATGTGCCTTACCTGCACCCCGGCATTGCCGCTTACATCCTGTGCAACGGCGTGCGTGTGGGCAGCTTTGGCAAGCTGGCCAACGATGTGCAGGCCGGTCTGGATCTGCCGCGTGACAGCCGCGCCAACCAGAAGATCTTCCTGGGCGAGATCGATTACGAGACGCTGGTGGCACAGCTGCCTGCCGGTCTGCGTTATCATCCGCTGCCGGAGTTCGATACCGTGGCCCGTGATCTGGCTCTGGTTGCTGACGAGGAAACCCCCTGCGGCACCATCATTGCCGAAATGAAGCGCGCCTGCAAGCAGCTGGCCGATGTGGAGCTGTTTGATATCTACCGCAGCGAAGCCATTGGCGCCGGCAAAAAGAGCATGGCGTTCACCTTGCACTTTGCACCGGAAAACAAAGCCCTGGAAGCTGCCGATGTAGACCGCTTTGTCAAGAAAATCCTCGGCAACCTCAAGTTCAAGCTGGGCATCGAGATCCGCTGAACTATTTTGCCGCGTTCGCTGCCGCCCGGCGGTAAGCTGAACGCCTGAACGGAAATAACACAAAACCACCCCTTGCCCCGACCGCACGGTAAAACCTTGTGCGGCAGGGCAGGGGGTGGTCGTTTTATATTCGGCCACTGGCCTGAATGCGCCGCGCCAAAAACAAACCCGCCGGGGCAGGCAGCTGTTGTGCTGCGCCGCCCCGGCGGGTGCTGCTATCTATGGTGCTGTAGTCAATCAGGTATCGGAATCCAGCTTCAGCACGGCGGTAAAGGCTTCGCTGGGCAGGGTCACGCTGCCCAGTTTGCGCATCTTCTTTTTACCGGCTTTCTGCTTTTCCAGCAGCTTCTTTTTACGGGTAATATCGCCGCCATAGCACTTGGCCAAAACATCTTTGCGCACGGCCTTGACTGTTTCGCGGGCAATGATCTTGCCGCCCACGGCCGCCTGAATGGGAATTTCAAACAAAGCGCGCGGGATGTTCTCCTTCAGCTTTTCGCAGATGCGGCGCCCCTTGGCGTAAGCGTTATCCGCAAATACGATCATCGAAAGCGCATCCACGATCTCGCCGTTCAGCAGGAAGTCTAGCTTGACCAGCTCGGACTGGTGCCAGCCCTCCCACGCATAGTCATAGCTGGCGTAACCGCGGCTGCGGCTCTTGATGGCGTCAAAGAAGTCATAAACAATCTCGCCCAGCGGAATCTGGTAATGCAGGTCCACGCGAGTCTCATCCAGGTAATCCATCGCAATGAGGGTGCCGCGCTTTTGCTGGCACAGGTCCATCAGCGGGCCAACATAATCGTTGGGGGTGTAAATGTGGGCATCCACAAATGGTTCTTCCGCCTTGGCAATGCGGGCCGGGTCGGGATAGGCGGAGGGGTTATCGATCACTTCCACCGTGCCGTCCGTCAAGGTCAGCCGGTACTGAACACCGGGGGTGGTGGTGATCAGGTCAAGGTCAAACTCGCGCTCCAACCGCTCGGTGATGATTTCCATGTGCAGCAGCCCAAGGAACCCGCAGCGGAAGCCGAAGCCCAGGGCCGCACTGGTTTCCGGCTCAAAGCTCAAGGCGGCATCGTTCAGCTGCAGCTTTTCCAGCGCATCTTTCAAATCAGGGTAGTCGGCGCCATCGGCGGGGTAAATGCCGCAGAACACCATCGGCGTTACCTGGCGGAAACCGGGCAGAGCTTCCGCCGTAGGGGCTTCGGCCAGGGTGATGGTATCGCCCACGCGGGTATCGCGCACGGTCTTGATGGAGGCCGTCAGGTAGCCGACTTCACCGGCCTCCAGCTTATCGCAGGGGGCCAGGGCAGTAGCACCCATGTGGCCCACTTCCACCAGCTGGAAGGTTGCGCCGGTGTTCATCAGCTTGATGGTATCGCCGGGGCGCACGGTGCCTTCAAACACGCGCACATAGACGATAACGCCCTTGTAGCTGTCGTAAATGGAGTCAAAGATCAGGGCTTTCAGCGGGGCATTGGGGTCGCCCTGCGGGGCGGGAACATCCTGCACCACGCGTTCCAGCACTTCGCGGATATTGATGCCCATCTTGGCGCTCACGCGCGGGGCATCCATGCAGGGCAGACCGATGACATCCTCCACCTCTTTGGCGGCGGCATCCGGGTCAGCGCTGGGCAGGTCAATCTTATTCAGGATGGGCACAACTTCCAGGTTGTGGTCAATGGCCAGGTAGCAGTTGGCCAGCGTCTGGGCTTCCACGCCCTGGCTGGCATCCACCACCAGGATGGCACCCTCACAGGCAGCCAGGCTGCGGCTGACTTCGTACTGAAAGTCAACGTGGCCCGGCGTGTCGATCAGGTTGAACTCGTATTCCTTGCCGTCATCGGCGTGGTAGTGCATGGTAACGGCGCGGGCTTTGATGGTAATGCCGCGCTCGCGTTCCAGCTCCATGTCGTCCAGAATCTGGTCCTCCATGGTGCGCTTGTCCACGCTGTCGGTCAGCTCCAGAATACGGTCCGACAGTGTGGACTTGCCGTGGTCAATGTGGGCAATGATACAAAAGTTGCGAATATTGTCGCGTGCCATCAGGTTTCCTCCAAATCGTTCCAGATACGCACCGGCGCGCCGTCCCGCAGGTAAACACGGGGAACCCGGCGGCTGATGCCGCAGATAATTTCATAGTTGATGGTGCCGGTCTTAGCTGCAATGCTGTCGGCGGTATCTGCGCCGATCGCAGCGTTTTCAGGGCCGAATACCGTTACTTCATCATTCATTTTAACATCAGGGATGTCGGTCACATCCACCAGGGTCTGATCCATGCACACCCGGCCGATTATCGGGGCGGGCTTTCCGCGGATGCTCATAACCCCCGCATTGGGGTTGCCATTGCTGCCGGAAAGCGCGCGGGGGTAGCCGTCCGCATAGCCAACGCATATGGTGGCAACCTTGCGGGGTGTGTTGGCTGTGTAGGTGCGGCCATAGCTCACGCTCTCGCCGGGTAAAAGGTCCTTCACAAATGTCACAACACTTTTCAGTGTCATGGTGGGGCGCAGGCCGTCAAAATGCACTTCCGGGCTGGGGTCCAGCCCATACAGGATAATGCCTGCGCGGGTCAGGCTGTGGTGCCATTCCGGGTAGCGCATTTGTGCGGCAGAGTTGGCGCAGTGGATGGTGTGCAGGGCAACGCCGTCCGCCTGCAGCCGCTGCACGGTGCGCTCAAACAGGGCGTGCTGGGCTTGGGTGTAGGCTTCGTTTTCCGGCGTGGTGCTGTCTGCCACGGCAAAATGCTGGAAAATACCGCTGAAGTGCAGCTTGGGCAGGGTGGCGCAGCGCTCCATGGCAGCGATTGCCGCCTCAAAGTCAGAACGCACGCTGAACCCAATGCGTCCCATACCGGTATCAACCTTAAAGTGGCAGTGTACCTCCACGCCGGCGTTTTGGGCGGCAGCGGAAAGCGCCTTGGCATACTCTTCGGAATAGACGGTCTGGGTAATGCAGTTGAACGCCAGCTGATCCACCTGCAGCGGGTCGGTGTAGCCCAGGATCAAGATGGGTTTACTGATCCCGTGGCGGCGCAGGTGCCGCGCTTCGGCCAGGCAGCTGACCGCAAAAGCGGCTGCACCATTTTCTTCCAGCCAGGGCCCGGCCACAGCGGCGCCGTGGCCGTAAGCGTCCGCCTTGACAACGCAGCACACCGGCGCGCCCACCGTCTTTTGGATCAGTGCCAGGTTGCTCTGCATAGCATCCAGATCAACCAATGCCCAACAATGCTTTTCGTACAGTTCGTTCGTCATTGCAATCCACCCCATTTCGATACAAAACACAACGGGGAATCTAGGGCAATACCGCACAATTCCCGCCTAACGGCTCAAGCACCGCTCCGGCGGCTGCGGCACGGCATCTGCGTTGCCAAAATGCTCGATAATGTCGGGTTGCGGTACCCGCATCGTGCTTCGGGGGCAAAAGCCCCTCGCACTCTGCGACCGCTGCCCCTGCTTCGGTTCGCTGTTTCCGCCACTGGCGGCGCTCACCTTTGCAGCATCCAGTATTATCTGCGCTTTTGGCTTAGCAGCTGCCGCACCTCGCTCGCCGTATCGGCACTTAGAATTATGCGGTATTGCCCTAGCCCCGCGTGCGCCCGGTATGCAGCGGCCGCCAGCCGTCAATGCCGCTTTGCTGCAAAGCGTGCAGTGTTTTCTGACGGAAAGCCGGGTCGTCCCGGCTCATCTGCTGCACAAACAATTTGGTCTGTTCGCGCACTGTGGCGCCATCAGCCGGGCAGCGGCTTTTGATGATGGGCAGCCCGGCGTGGTATACCGCGCTTTTTACCTCGCTTTCGGTGGCAAAGATCATTGGCCGGATCAGCGTAATGTTGCGCTGGTCCAGATAGGTCACGGGCGAAAAACACCCAATACGGCCTTCCCGCCAAAGGTTCATGTAAAAAGTCTCCACGGCATCATCCAGGTGGTGCCCCAGCGCCACTTTGTTGCAGCCAAGTTCCTGCGCGGCAGCGTGCAGTGCCCCGCGCCGCATTTTGGCACACAGCGCGCAGGGGTTCGGCTCTTTGCGGTAATCAAATACCACGGGGCCGATATCCGTGCGCCGTATTTCGTAAGGAATGCCTTCCTGCGCAAACAGGTCCGCAAGTGGCTGGTAGTCGGCTTCCACCCCGCCAAAGCGCGGGTCCAGCGTGACCGCCATGACCTCAAACGGAACGCCGAGATACCGCCGCAGGTGTCCCAGCGCCACGGTCAGCGCAACGCTGTCCTTCCCGCCGGAAACACCAACGCATACCCGGTCGCCCGGTGCGATCATCTCGTAATCCTGCACTGCCTTGCGCAGCAGACCCTCCAAGCGCTGCATGTCCGTTCCACCTTACCTTTATACACTCTAAGACGATACTATAAACATCGCTATTATAGCACATCCTGCTGCCCAATGCCAACAGCCGCAGCCAAATCGGAAGAATTTTATCAAAGCACCGCACAGGAGCTGCAAAAACAAAGCCGCGCCCGCGCCGCAGTTTGGTTGGCAAAGCAGGGCAGGGGAGAAAACTGGAAACCAGCAGACTGCACAAAGCGGGCAGAACACTTTGCTGCAGGGTACACAAAAACAGGTGCAAAAGGCAAAACAGTAAAATGCCGTTTGCGAAAACGTTAGAAAACAAGAGAAAACACAAGAAAACAAGAGCTACACGAGAATAAAATGATTTTATTTGCAAAATCCCTTGACGAAACAGCGCGTATTTGCTAAAATCATACTTGCGCGAAATCAGCGCAGTGCCGTGCTGTGCATTGCGCTTTGAATAAACCGAAATGATTCGGATGCGTCACTATAAAGTATGGAGGATTCAAATCATGAGCACTACTCTCGCTAAGCCCGCTGAGATGGTCGACCGCAAGTGGTATGTTATTGATGCTGCCGGCAAACCGCTCGGCCGCGTTGCTGCCCAGGCCGCTGTCCTGCTGCGTGGTAAGAACAAGACTACCTTTACCCCCAATGTTGACTGCGGTGACCATGTCATCGTGATTAACTGCGACGAAGCTGTTCTGACTGGCAAGAAGCTGGAAAAGAAGTATCATCGCACCCATTCTGGCTGGATCGGCGGCCTGAAGGAAACCCAGTATAAGACCTTGATGGCTGAAGCCAGCGATAAGGCTATGACCTACGCTGTTAAGGGCATGGTTCCTTCCAACACCCTGGGCGCTAAGGCTATGACCCGCCTGCACTGCTACAAGACTGCTGAGCATGCACATGCTGCCCAGAAGCCCGAAGTTGTGGAATTTTGATAAGGAGGCAATAGAAGATGTACGAAACTAAACAGTATTTCTACGGCACTGGCCGTCGTAAGCATTCCGTTGCCCGCGTCCGCGTCTACAATGGCACCGGCAAGATTACCATCAACAATCGTGATATCGACGATTACTTCGGCCTGGAAACCCTGAAGCTGATGGTCCGCAGCCCGCTGGCTCTGACCAACACCGATGGCAAGTTCGACATCGTGATTAACGTTGTCGGCGGCGGTACTTCCGGCCAGGCTGGCGCTATCCGCCACGGCCTGTCCCGCGCTCTGCTGCAGTTCGACCCCGAGCTGCGCAGCACCCTGAAGAAGGCTGGCTTCCTGACCCGCGATCCTCGTATGAAGGAACGTAAGAAGTACGGCCTCAAAGCCGCTCGTCGCGCACCTCAGTTCAGCAAGCGCTGATTTATTCAATCCGATTCTTATTATGTCGGCTCATTTTGGGCCGACATTTTTTATGACGTGTTTTCTGTTACAGTCAGGAACATAGTGCCTGCCCGTTCAGGCGGTTGGACTTGATGTGGAAGGGGAACTTATGTTATCAACAAAAACAAAAGAGCATATCCGGCGCCGTGCCGCGCTTGGGTTGCCGCGGTGGGGAACTCTGCTGGTAAGCCTGGGGGCGCTGGCGGGCTGTGTGGCCTTCACCGGCAGCCAGCTGCATGTGGTTAAAATTACCGATACCCACGGTGCACAGGGCATGGCTATCACCTCGGCGCATGATATCAAAACGCTGATGCAGCAAGCCGGCATTGCGGCACCCGATACCGAGGACGAGCTGGAAATTACCGAGGATGCAGGCCTTGACCAGATCCACATCCTGCGCGCTTACACCGTGCCCGTCACGGTGGACGGCGGTGTGCAGGAGGTTGTGGTGACCGGCGGCACCGTGGGAGATGTTCTGGCGGAAGCCGGCATTACCCTTGGCCCAGATGACTGGATTGAGCCTGCGCTGGATACCCCGGCCCAGGAAAACACCATGGTGACCATCCAGCGGGTGCGCTATGAAGAATACACGCAGGACGAAGTGATTCCCACTGAGACCCAGTATGTGGAAACCAGCCTGTTCTACCGCAAACAGAGCAAAGAACAGCTGATCCGGCAGGGCAGCGACGGCCTGTGCAGCGTGAGCTACCGGGAAACCTATGTGGATGGCGAACTGACTGACACAACAGAAACGAACCGCGAAACTGTGATAGAAATGGTGCCCACCATTATAAAACACTATGACGAGCAGGCACCTGTCAGCTCCTTCGTGGGCCCCGAGATCGTGGACGGCAAACCATGCGAGGGCATTGCGGCGACTTATACCGCACAGCGTTCCACCGGGTATTCGGCATCGCCAACGGCAAAAGGATCTTCGGGGCGGCGGCTGACCTATGGTACGGTGGCGGTCAACCCCAATGTGATTCCCTATGGCAGCCTGATGTATATTACCTCCGCAGACGGCCGGTTTGTGTACGGTTATGCTTATGCGGCAGATACCGGCACAGCCATGATGACGGGGAACGCATTTATTGACCTGTATTACGAGACTTACTCCGAAAGCGTTGATAATGCAGTGATTGCCGTGAATGTGTATGTGCTGGACAGCGATACCGCAGCCAAGTATAAAGAAGAAAACGACGCCATTTTAGAGGCAGATAATACGCCCGGATTATAAGGCAACACCGCACAATTCCCGCCTTGCGGCTTAAGCACCGCTCCGGCAG
>OKRW01001838.1_pt1 | contig 16819 bp, 10 predicted proteins | sample 1601151 | NCBI WGS metagenome assembly OKRW01 (sample SAMEA3541471, study PRJEB24748) | human gut metagenome | biome: human gut; feature: human-associated habitat; material: faeces | place: China | collected 2012 | reverse complement strand
CTTCGCCGCCGGTCGTACCGCCGCCTTCGCCGCCGGTCGTGCCGCCGCCTTCACCGCCGGTCGTGCCGCCGCCTTCGCCGCCGGTCGTGCCGCCGCCTTCGCCGCCGGTCGTGCCGCCGCCTTCACCCGGCTTAATCAGTTCAACGTCCGTCGAGCTGCTGCCTTCGTCATTGGTTTTGCCGTCTGCAACAGAATCCGCCGCCGTCAGCGCGACGGTCTGCTGGGCATATTCATTGCTTGGCGTATTCGCATACTGCGCGAGAACAACGTAGTTCCCGCTTTCCTTTGCGGTCAGCTGTACGGAGGCCCTGCCGTTTGCATCAAACGTCGCCGTCTGTTTCGCCGGGTTATTGTCATTTTCGGAAGCAAACAGCTCCACCACAACGCCTTCGCCTGCCGTGCCGGTCAGCGCGACGGAAACCACGCCATTACCAGGCGTGAGCTTCATTCCGATTTTTTCGCGGCTCACAGGCTGCTCAGGCTGGTTTTCCTCCAGCGTCGCAACCTGCGGTTCGCTCGGTGTGTCCTCGGCCTCCGCCAGCGCGAGCGGCGCGGACGACGCAAAGAGCACGCATACGCACAGCATCATCGCAATTTTGCGTTTCATTTTATTTCGATCCATCCTGATTCCCTCCATGATGAAAAATCCCTTCGAGTTTCGGCTCCATCTTATCACGTTTCATCTTTTTATGCAACCGACGGAGCCGCGATGCGGCCTTTGCATACAGAACGAACAAGCGCCGCCATTTCTTCCCATTTGGCGGAAATTTTTTATTGATTTTACGCTTCTTCCCATGTATGATGAAGAAAACGCGGTTTGCGTTTCGCCGCGCCAATTCCAATTCTTTCCATGGAGGAAAAATATGCCAAACCAATTCCGCGCCATCGGCGCGACCACCTTCCTTTCCCCGATTCCGGCGGTGATGCTTTCCTGCCGGGGCACCGAACCGGGCTTTGACAAAGACAACCTGATTACCGTCGCGTGGGCGGGCGTAATCAACAGCGCGCCGCCGATGATCAGCGTCTCCCTGCGCCCGTCGCGCCACTCGTATGCGCAGATCGTGCAATCCGGCGTGTTCTGCCTGAACCTGATCGACCAATCGCTTTGCCGCGCGGCGGATTTCTGCGGCGTGAAAAGCGGGCGGGACGTCGATAAATTCAAGGAGATGCGCCTGCACGCGCGCGAGGTTGACGGCTTCCCCGCGCCCGCGCTGGACGAAGCGCCCGCGTTTCTCTGCTGCCGCGTTCAGCAGCGCCTTCCGCTCGGCTCGCACGAGCTGTTCCTCTGCGCGGTCGAGGACGTCTATGTGAAGGACGCGCTGTTTGACCCGGACGGCAGCCTGCACCTTGGCCGCGCGAATCTGGTCAGCTATGCGCACGGCGAATATTTCCCGCTGAAACCGCGCCCCGAGGGCTTCTTCGGCTATTCCGTCGCGCGGGAGGACGTGCTGCGCCGCAGGCTCGGCGCGCCGAAGCCCGCCGCCAAGCGCGCCCCCGGCCAGCGGAAGCGCTGACGGAAGGGAGCGGAAGATGCTGAAAATTAAACCCATTCGCGGCGCGCTGGCGCTGCTTTTGGCCGTATCGCTCTGCCTTGCGATGAACCTGACCGCGTTTCTCATCGACACGCCCGCCATGCGGGAGCACGCCGAACAGGCCGTCGATCTGCTCGGCTACGAGTCGGCCAGCCCGGAGATCGTCGGCGGCTTCACTTCCTCCCGGCTGGACAACTACACCGCCGTGCTGATTCTCAAAACCGCGGCCTACATCGGCGACGACCCGCTCCCGCGCATGGCGTTCAGCGGCCTGCGCACGGATCTGCCCCCGCAGGAAGATCAAACCGCATGGGAGGCTTACGCCACCTATTCGGACGCGGTTCCCTCCCCGAACAACGTTCCATACAGCCGCTATTGGCACGGCTACACGTTCGCGCTCCGGCTGCTGCTCTGCCTGTTCACCTTCACCAACCTGCAAATGCTCCTTCTCTTTGCGCAGACGGCGCTGCTCCTTCTGATGGTGCTGCTGATGGTTCGGCGCGGCTTGCAGCAGCTCATCCCGGCCTTTGCGGTTTCGTGGTTTTTCATGTCGCCGCCCGCGCTGGGGCTCTGCCTGCAATATGCGCCGGTTTCGCTGATCGCGCTGCTGGCGTGTTCGCTGCTCCTCGCGCTGAAACCGGCGTTATCCCGAAGCGTCGGTCTGCCCGTTTTTTTCGCGCTGACCGGCCTGTTCGTCAACTACTTCGATTTGCTGACGTTCCCCGTCGTTTCGCTCAGCTTCCCGCTGATTCTCCTGATTGCGCTGGAAACGAGGACGACGATTTCCTTCGGCGGCCTGATGCGGGAAGCGCTCCTGTGCTGCGTCGGCTGGGCGCTCGGCTATGCCTGCATGTGGATGCTGAAATGGGGGCTCAACTTTCTGGTGCTGGGGCAGGACGGAATCGCCGCCGTCGGCGACCAAATCTCCCTCCGGCTGTCTGCGGGCGGCGAATCCCACTCCCGGCTGGATATCCTGCTGCGCAACATCCGCATCGTGACGGATAAGACGGCCTATCGCGTGATTCTGCTGGCCGTGCTGGCGCTGCTGCTCGCCCTGTTCATCCGCCGCAGGCCGCGCCGCCTCGACGGCCGCGCGCTGCTCCTGCTGCTCCCCCTGCTCGCGCCCGTGCTGTGGACGCTGGCGCTCTCCAACCACGCATCCGACCACACCTATTTCACCTACCGAAACCTGTGCGGCGCTTTTTTCGCGCTTCTCGCGCTCCCCGCGCTGCTCGCGCCCGACCGAACCCCTTCCCCCTGAACCCCGCACGAGGAAACGCCATGACCACCAGAGAACTGCTTTACATCAAGACCATCGCGGACGAAAAGAGCATGACCCGCGCTGCGCAGAAGCTGTTTGTCACCCAGCCGTCGCTGAGTCACTGCGTGATGACCCTCGAGCAGCAGCTCGGCACGCGGCTGTTCACGCGCACCGCCGGCGGGCTGGTGCTGACCTATGCGGGCGAGAAATACTATCGCATGGCCTGCGAGGTGCTGCGCGTCTACGCGGCATTTGAATCGGAGATCAACGAGGAGCGCGCGCTGTCGCAGGGGCGCGTGACCGTGGGCATCACCAACTATCTGGCGACGGCGCATCTGCCGCGCATGCTGCCCGCGTTTCACCGGGAGCACCCCGGCATCGAGGTGCGCATCTGCGAGGAGACGACCGACCAGGTGGAGCGCAGTCTGCTGAGCGGCAGGCTGGATTTCGCCATCCTGCACACCGGGCCGGACGACGGGCTGACCGGCAACCCTTCGCTGGATTTTGAAGCGCTGGGGCGCGACCCGTTTCTCATCGCCGCGCCGCACGACGAGCGCCTCGCCGCGCTGGCCGTGCAACGGCCGGACGCGCCCCATCCTGAGCTTGACCCCGCGCTGCTGGACGGCGAGCCGTTTCTGATGGTCTCGCCCGGTCAGCGCATCCGGCAGATCACCGACCGTGTGCTGGCCGAGGCGGGCGTGAAGCCGCGGGTTCTGCTCACCAGCCGGAACTACGAGCTGCTGCGCCGCCTGACGAGCGAGGGCATGGGCTGCATGCTGCTGCCCAGCCGTTATGTCGGCCTGCTGGGCGGAGAAGGCTATCAGCCCGCGTATTACATGATCCCGCCCAAATACCGCGCGTGGTGGGCGCTGAGCGTCGTCCGCCTGCGCGAGGCGTATCTATCCCGCGCGGCGGAAGCGTTTTTGGCGAGCTTCAAAGCGCACATGACGGAAGACGATCTTTGATCCTCGGGCTTTTTTGTCGTCTGGCGGCGGTCTGCAAGGCGATTATAAACTTCTTCTATATGCGTCATGGTTTTTTAGTATTTGTCTATACGCTGTGCATCGTGTATAATAAAGTCATCGGAGAGATGGCGTCTTTTGCCACATCTCTCATTTGAAAACGGGACAAAACACGAAAGGGGATTTTTCCATGGTAAAGCTTTACGACGGCGGCGTATACCTCGTCAACGGCCGCGAAATCGTGACCGATCCGGCCGCTCTGCCGGGCAAATGCGGCAGGAATGTCACAAAGGAAGAGGCCGAGCAGGGCACTATCGCCTACGGCATCCTCAAGGCGCACAACGAGAGCGGCGACATGCAGAACCTGCGCATGCGCTTTGACAGCCTGACCAGCCACGACATCACCTATGTCGGCATCATCCAGACGGCGCGCGCATCCGGCATGAAGAAATTCCCGATGCCCTACGTGCTGACCAACTGCCACAACAGCCTGTGCGCCGTCGGCGGCACCATCAACGAGGATGACCACATGTTCGCGCTCTCCGCCGCGCACAAGTACGGCGGCATCTATGTGCCGACGAACATGGCCGTCATCCACAGCTACAACCGCGAGATGATGTCCGGCTGCGGCCGCATGATCCTCGGGTCGGACAGCCACACCCGTTACGGCGCGCTGGGCACGCTGGCGGTCGGCGAGGGCGGCGGCGAGCTGGCCAAGCAGCTTGTCGGCCGCACCTACGACGTGGCGCGCCCGGGCGTGGTCGCCATCTACCTGACCGGCAAGCCGAGGGACGGCGTCGGCCCGCAGGACGTGGCGCTCTCCATCATCGGCGCGGTCTACGCCAAGGGCTATGTGAAGAACAAGGTCATGGAGTTCGTCGGGCCGGGCGTGGCGAATCTGCCGATTGAATACCGCAACGGCATCGACGTGATGACGACGGAAACGACCTGCTGGTCCTCCATCTGGGAGACCGACCAGAACACGAAGGATTACCTGACCATCCACGGCCGGCCGGAGGCGTTCAAGACGCTGAAGCCCGCCGAGGTCGCGTATTACGACGGCTGCGTGTACGTCGATCTCGCCACGGTGGAATGTACCATCGCTCTGCCGATGCACCCCAGCTACACCTACGCCATTTCCGAATTGAAGGCGAACGCGGCGGACATCCTGCACGAGTGTCAGGAGAAGGCCAACGCGCAGATCACCGGCGCGAAGCTCGACCTGATGAGCAAAATCCGCGGCGGCGAAATCTGGGTCGATCAGGGATTGGTCGCGGGCTGCTCCGGCGGCACGTTCGACAACGTGTGCGCGGTTGCGGATATCCTGCGCGGCCATAGCTGCGGAAACGGCGAATTTAAGATGAGCGTCTATCCGGGCAGCATGCCGGCGTACATCCAATTGATGAAGAACGGCGCGCTGACGGATATCGCCTCCGCGGGCGCGATCATCCGCGAGTGCTTCTGCGGCCCGTGCTTCGGCGCGGGCGACACCCCGGCCAACGGCGAGTTTTCCATCCGCCACACGACCCGAAACTTCCCGAACCGCGAGGGCAGCAAGCCCGGCGAGGGGCAGATGGCGGGCGTGGCGCTCATGGATGCGCGCTCCATCGCCGCGACGGCGATCAACGGCGGCCGCCTGACCGCCGCGACGGATCTGGACGTCGCCTATTCCCATCCGCAGTATTTCTTCGACGGCAGCGTGTACGAGAAGCGCGTTTACAACGGCTACGGCAAGGCCGAGCCGGAGCACGAGCTGCGCATGGGGCCGAACATCAAGGATTGGCCCGAGCAGCCCGCGCTCTCCGACGATCTGCTGGTGAAGGTGGTTTCCTACATCACCGACCCGGTGACGACCACCGACGAGCTGATCCCCTCCGGCGAAACCTCCTCCTATCGCTCCAACCCGCTGCGTCTGGCCGAATTTGCGCTCTCCCGCAAGGATCCGGCGTATGTCGGCCGCGCAAAGGCCGTGCATGCCGTTGAAGCGGCGCGCGAGCGGGGCGAAGCGCTGCCCGAGGATGTGCAGGCCGTTTATGCCGCGCTGACCCGCGCGGGCGTCGCCAACAACCCCGCCGGCACGGTCATCGGCTCGACGATTTACGCCAACAAGCCGGGCGACGGTTCCGCCCGCGAGCAGGCCGCAAGCTGTCAGCGTGTGCTCGGCGCATGCGCGAACATCGCGATGGAATACGCCACCAAGCGCTATCGCAGCAACTGCATCAACTGGGGCATGGCGCCGCTGCTCACCGCCACGCCGGAGGATTACGCGCTGGGCGACTGGGTGTTCGTGCCCGGCATCCGCGAGGCGATTCTCTCCGGCAGGCAGGCGTTTGACGCATACGTGGTCAAGGCCGACGGCAGCGTTAAAAAGACGAGCGTTTCCACCGGCGCGCTGACCGAGGACGAGCGCCAGATCATCGCGGACGGCTGCTTAATCAACTACTACCGCAACAACTAATTTCTAAAGTTATTTATCAAAGCAGCACATACAAAAAATACAGCTTCTTCGATCCGGAGAGGCTGTATTTTTATATCATTTTATACTTTTCCCCGTGCTTACAGAAGGTCGTCCAATTTCTTAGCCGCCAACCGTCTGCGCGGCTTTCGCATCGGGTCAAAGGCGCAGATGGCCGAATATTCGCAGTTTTGGCAGGCGTTAAACGCACCGCGTTCAACGGGCGAATCATCCATTTCGCCGCGATAGATTTCCCCCGCCAGCTCCGCCGCCTTGCGCTTTCCAAAATCCAGCAGCTTTTCCATCCCCGCCTCGTCCAGCATCGACGCGACATAACGGCCGTTCGGTTTTCCGTCCTTGGTGACCATCGACGCGATATTGCCGCCCTGCGCGCGGAGGATGGCCACGTCGCTGAGCGAGATGCCCTGAAGCGACAGCTTCTTGGCAATCTGCTTTTCCACCTCCTCGCGGATGCGCGATTCGGTCTTGACCGTCGGATCGGCGATTCGACAATAGAAGAATCCCGCCGCGTGCGAGCCGGGAACGCGCGACAGCGCCGCCGCCAGATAGAGCAGGAGCTGGAGCTGCAAGCCCCAGTAAACCAGCGTCGGATCAAACTTCCGAGCGCCGCTCTTGTAATCAATCACGCGCAGGCCGCCGCCCGTCATCACATCCACGCGGTCAATCCGCCCCTGCAAATAGACAAACGTGCCGTCGCTCAACTCAAGTACAATCGGCGACAGGCCGTTCTGCCCGAAGACAAACTCCATCCGCAGCGGGCGGAAGCTGCTGTCCGCGTATTGCGAGAGGATGTTGCGCGCCGTCCTTTTGGCCGTTCGGCGAATCCGCCGCGCGACCGCCTCGCCGCGCTTGCTCTCCCCCATCGGGGATTCCCGCCAGGCGTCGATCAGCGGCGAAACGGCTTCGTCCATCAGCCTGTCGCAGACCGCCTGCGGCACCTCGGGAAATTCCGGCAGCGCCGTCACAGCCTCAGTGAAGCGCTCGGCGGCCTCGTGGTACAGCGTGCCCAGCTCGGCCGCGTCCACGCCCGGCTGCTGCTCCCGCTGCGGCGCAAGGCCGTATCGGACGAAATGCTGATACGGGCACTGGGCAAACGTCTCCAGCCGGGAGACGCTGCTGACCGGCCGCCCGTACAGCGCACGTGCCAACGTGCCCGTCATCCGCTTTGCCGGGGGATCGCCCAGCCCGCGCGTCACGCCGAGCAGCGCCTGCTTCCCCGTTTCATCCGCAGAGAGCGCCGCCGCGGCCGCCGCATATGCCGCGTCCAGCTCGCGCCGCCCGTCCGCAACCTCCGAAAGCTCGACCGCCAGCGCCTCAAGCGCCGGGGTTCGCGCGCAGAGCATGGCCTCGCGCTCCTCCTGCGCCAGCCCGCCGTAAACCGGCATGTTGGGAAACAGCCTTCGAAGCGCCTGTACCGCCGCGCCCTCGCGCAGCGCGCGCCCCGTTTCATCCGCCACGGCGTAGGAGACGATCACCCGCTCCTTCGCGCCGGAGAGCGCCTTCAGTTCGTCGAGCTGGCCGAGCGCGGCGCTCTCCTGCGGGGTCATGCCCAGATACGCGCCGCTGGCCTCCTGCGCCGCCAGCTGTTCGCCGACGGTGAGCAGGCCGTTGTCGCTGCTCCCCGACATGTCGTTCATCCCGATGGCGAAGAGCGTCCGCACCTGTGCCGTGCGCACGTTGCCGATTTCGCCGCAGATGATCGCGCCGTCCGCAGGCGGAAGCGCCGCCAGCTCGAGCGCAGAAAGGCCGTTTTGAAGCAGCTCCAGCACGATTTTCGCCGGAACGGCCTGCCCGCCGAGCAGCGTGTGAAGCTGGTCGAGCGTCGTCATCATCGCGTTCCAGACCTGCGCGCAGTCCTGCGCCTCCGCCGCGAGATCGGCGGCGTTCAGCTCGTCGCGCATGTCTTCCAGCGTTTCATATGCATGAACGCTTTCCAGCAGCGCCAGAATGGCTTGTATGGTGTCGTCCGCCGTCCTTGCCGCCTGCAAGCCGCGTTGAAGCGCCAAAAGCGGCTCCATCACCTGCTTTCGGCTCTCTTCCAGCGCGACGAGCTCCTCCTCCGTCACGCCCTTGGGATAGCGAAACGGCTTGCGCATGGCCTCGCCGCGCACATCCGCCCCTTCGCAATACGCGCAGAAGCGATCCAGCGCCTCCTGCGTCAAACCCAGGAAGCCGCTCTGCGCACATTCCAGAATATCCGACAGCCGCCACCCGGCAGAAATTGCCGCCAGCGCGCCGAGGATAAAGCGGCTCAACGGATGCGCGCCCGCCTTCCGTTTTTCCGCCACATATGTCGCAAGGCCGTACATCGGCAGAATGTTTTGCAGCAGCGCGCCGTATCCGCTCTGTTTGGGATAGACGACCGCCATCTGCGAAACGTCCTCCCCCATCGCCGCCAGACGGCGTATTCTCGCCGCCGCCAGATGCACCTCCTGCCGCTTTCCACTCGCCGCAAGCAGCTCAATCGCCGTCGGTTCGTCCACGCAGGGCACTGTGCCCAGCGCATAAAGCCGCTTTTCCATGAGCCGGATATCCCACGGCGCGTCCAGCTCCACATCCAGCGTCTCGCGCTCCACGGCGATTCCGCGTTCCTTCGCCAGCCTTTCCAGCCGCTGCAAGCTGAAATTGACCGGCGCAAAGAGCCGTCCGTCCGGCGCGGCGTTCGCGTCCGTCTCGATGGCCAGCGTCAGCGTTCGGCAGAGCGGCGCAATGCTCAGCAGCTCCGCCGCAAACGTCGGCGTAATCATATCAAAGCCGTATACGAACACATTCTGCCCCTTGAACACGCCGGAGGCCTCGAACCGCGCGCACATCTCCCGCGATATATCCTCCGCGTCGGCCAATTCGCCCGCCATTCGCTGCTCGTAGGCCGCGTAGATCCGCGCAATATCGCTAAGCTTGGCCCTCGCGGGGCTTTCCGCGTCCATGCTTTCGGCGCTCCTCGCCACGTCGGCCGCCGACAGGCCGCTGCGCTTGAGCGACGCGATCATGCTGGACACGCGCGCCGTGAAGCCGGACGACCCGTTCTGCGCCGCGCCGCGATACACGCTCAGCTCGTCCTTCTGCGCCTCGATGATCGAGCTGAGCACCATGCATTTGCCGCGCTCGTCGAAAAGGGTCTGCTTCGGCATGCCCGCCAGTTCGAAGACGCGCGACTGAAGCCGCTTCGGCGAGAGCACGTCGATCAGAAACGAGCCGCTGACGTGCAGCCGCTCCATGATCTCAAGCTCCGCCTGCAAGGTGTATTGCGACGGCACCAGAAACATGCATCCTTCTCCCCGCGCCGTCGCCTCGCCCAGTCGATCCACGCACGCGGCGAGCAGCCTGTGCGGCCTTGCGGTCAAAATCTTCATCCCGCACCCCTCTTTTCGCCCCAAAATTGTTTCACGTGAAACATCCCGGCCGATGCCGCGCCGTCCGCAGATCGCCGCGCCAAAATGTTTCACGTGAAACATCCGGCAGGATTTTTTCTTTCTCATCCAGAATTATATCATAGAAAAACCGGTTATTCCACATTTTTATCAGGAGGTCGCTATGGAAGCCATCGCGCTCATGGCCGATATTCACGCCAATCTGCCGGCCGCAGAGGCCGTCATCGCCGATATTCGCCGAAAGCACAAGCCCGACCGCATCGTGTCTTTGGGCGATCAGGTCAACCTTGGCCCCGCGCCGTGCGACACCCTGCGCCTGCTCCGCGCGGAGGGCGTGACCTGCCTGCACGGCAACCACGAGGGCTACATTCTCTCCGTCATGCGCGGCGAACCGGGGTATGCCGGGGCGAATTTCGCGTCGCTCCGCTTCAACGCCGACCGCCTCACCCCGCAGGAAATCACGTTTGAAAAGGAGCTGACGCTCCCCGGCGTCACGCTCTGCCACGCGATGCCGGGGGACGACCGTTTTCCCGTCCACAACCCGACGCTCGCGCTTCCGCGCCTGAACGCCATGACCTTCGAGCCGGGCACGCACATCGTCTGCGGCCACGGCCACAACCCCATGCACTACCGCCTGCCGAACCTGACGCTCGATGTGGTGGGCAGCGCCGGCTGCATGGATGACGGCGTGCCGGGCATGGCGCTGTATGCCATGCTCTACCTCTCCCCCGGCCGCGTGACGTTCGAGCCCTGCGTCGCCCGATATGACCCGACGGCGCTCAAGCCGCTTTTTGTCCGCAGCGGTTTTGCGGAGGCATGCCCGATCATGGCGCATGTCACCTGCCTGCAACAGCAGCGCAATTTCGATTTTCTCGTGCCCTTCGTCACCTTGGCGCGCAGGCTCTCCGCCAAGAAGCGCGAGGCCGAGGTCTCACGCGAAACGTGGGAACAGGCCGACGCGATGTTTGATTGGCCGGACGGCCTATCCACCGCTCAGTTTTGGCGTGCACCCGCGGGGCACAGCCGCGTGTGAGGTTTCCCCAAATTCGTGCCCCTTTCAAGACAAGAAAATGGCCGTATCGCCGCCCTCTTGATTTTGGGCAAAACGATACGGCTCTTTTTTCGCGCGTTACAGCAGCGTCTTTTCCTCAAACGCGACGCGGCGCTTCACGTCGGTCATCAGCGCGTCAAACTGCTCCGGGTCGAGCGACTGCGCGCCGTCGCAGAGCGCGGCCTTGGGGTTGTTGTGCACCTCGATCATCAGGCCGTGCGCGCCCGCAGACGTTCACATGCGTATCCTTGGGATGGAAGCGGCGGTTCGCCAGCTTGTACGGTTCGGAAACGCGCCGCACATCCTCGACGATGTCGCTGGCGCGCAGCCAATCCTCGTCAACGTGCGTCGTGTCGCCGACAAGGCCGAGAATCGTTTCCGTCGCGCCTTGGCTGTAATGGATATCCACGCCCTGCTGTTTGATCTGGCTCATCAGGGCTTCAACGCGCGCTTTCTGTGCGCCGGGTCTTAAAATGACAATCATAACGGCTTCTCCCTTTTCATACTAATTCGCAGTTAAAATGCTTAACAGAGCGCATCAGATTTTTTGTTCTGACGAAGCCAAGTGAAGTGAGGCGTACTGGAGGTACGTTGAACGGAACGAGGCAAAGTCAGAGCGAAAAAGATGGTGCGCGGATTAAGCCATTTTAACAAGAATTAGTATCACTTCTTTATTTTGACAGTTTGTTGCTTTGTTTCGGGTATAAAAGAAGCGACCCTTTCGCTTTTATGAAAGGGCCGCGCTGCAATCCGTGGACATCGCCTCATGCTTTGCATTGCAAACAGCCCGTATTCTCGCGATAATACGGGCTAAAATCAAACATGTTCGCAACGATACCATTCATAGGGGTTTTGCCTCCCGCTTGCTTGATGCTGACTCTATCTTAAATCATACAAGACGATTTGTCAACCCCGTATTTCGATTTTTTGTCAATCAAGCGTCTCTTGGCTCTCCGCCATGTTGCGCGCCCTCTTATCTGGTCGATTCAAAGCTGAGTCGGGGCACAAGATATTGGGTCATCATAAAGCCGATCTCCCCGTCAATCAGCACGTGGCACCATTCTCCCGCTATGCCCAGCACTTGCACCCGCGTTCCGTTCGGATACAGCGCCACCGCGTTAACACGGGTCGAAGCCTGCCTTCGCAGATTGGCGCCCTGCCCATTTGGATTTTGAATCGTCACCTTGGGCAGCAGTTCGGTTTGCTGGTCTTTGGGCGCGTTAAAATCGAGGAACTGATTTTTCATATATCCTTCAAGATTGCCGATTCGAACCTTGCTCCATCCGTCGTTCCCTTTTTGAACGATTGCAACCGTGCATCCATTGTAATATTTGCCGAGCGACGCGCTGTTCGCCGTTTTTTCCGCGCGCAGATTCAGTCGATCCGTCGAAATCGGATTATGAACCTGCGCCGTCGCATAGCCGTCGTAGTAATTGCCCGTCCGCTGATCCAGCGCCGAGCCGTCAGCCGGTACAAACCCGGTATATCCCCGAATCTGAACGTGCCACCATTTCGACGTGAAGCCCAGAAGCGTCACCGTTTCGCCATAGCCCTGCATGTCATACGCTCCGTTTACATCGCGGGATTGATAGAGCTCCCACGCACTGCTTGTGGAGGTATATGTCGGCATTGCGGCCGCAACCGCCTGCGTGTTGTCACATTGCAGATATGCCTTCATCATATACCCTTCGGCCACTCCGCGATTGCCGATTCGAACGCGAACCCATCCGTTGTTCAGCTCTTCAAGAATCTGAACCTCAACGCCGTTGTAATACTTGCCCAGCGATTCCGCTTTTTTGTTCGGCGCAGCGCGCAGATTCAGCCGGTCTGCGGCGTCAGGATTATGCACGACCGCATAGGCGTCGCCGCCATCCGCCCGAGCCGTACAACAAGCAAACATCAGGCTCATCAAAATCAGTCCGAGAATTCCGATGCGTTTCATGGATTCATCCGCCCTTCCCCATAAAATGTACACATAGGTTCAACGAAGCACCATCATCTATGATAAAAACGTATGTTCCTTCCATTTTCTTCCCCGAAAATCAAAAAAGCCCCCTCTTTCGAGGGAGCCGACGCGCTTTCGCGCGTATATGAACGTCAGTGCTTCTTGGTCAGCGGGGTGAGGTGCCAGATCAGATCGTTGTATTCGCGGATCGTGCGGTCGGAGGAGAACACGCCGCTCTTGGCCACGTTGATGATCTCCTTGCGCGTCCACTTCTTCTGATCGAGGTAATCCGCGCCCAGATGGCTCTGCGCCTGCTGGTAAGAACCGAAGTCCTTGAGCACCAGATACGGGTCGGCCATGCCGCCGTTGTCGCTGAACACCAGCGCGCGGTACAGCCCCTCGAACATCTTCGGGTTCTCCGGGGTCAGGCTGCCGTCGAACATCATGTTCAGCGCGCGGCGCAGCTCGGCGTTCGTCTCGTAGATATCCAGCGAACGATAGGTGCCGGCGGCGTAGAGCGCCTCCACCTCATTGGAACGCATGCCGAAGATGTAGCAGTTGTCGTTTCCGACCAGATCGGCGATTTCCACGTTCGCGCCGTCCAGCGTGCCGATGGTCACCGCGCCGTTCATCATAAACTTCATGTTGCCGGTGCCGCTGGCCTCCTTGGAGGCGGTGGAGAGCTGCTCGCTGACCTCGCTGGCCGGCATCAGCATCTCGGCGGTGGAGACGTTGTAATTCTGGAGGAACACGATTCGGATCATCTTGCGGGCGCGCTCGTGAGAAGCGACCTTCGCGGCGAGCACGTTGATGAAGTGGATGATCTCCTTCGCGCGGCGGTAGCCCGGCGCGGCCTTCGCGCCAAAGATGAAGGTGCGCGGCGCCATCGTGTAATTCGGATCGTCGCAGATGCGGTTGTAGAGCACGAGGATGTGCAGCGCGTTGAGAAGCTGGCGCTTGTACTCGTGCAGGCGCTTCACCTGCACGTCGAACATCATCGTCGGGTCGAGCTCAAGGCCCTGATGGCGGTAAATCCAGCGGCTGAAGCGCTCCTTGTTCGCCTTCTTGACCGCGGCGAACTTCTCGACGAAGGCCGCGTCGTCCGCGAACGGCAGCAGCTTTTCAAGCTCGTTGAGATCCTTGCGCCAGCCCTGACCGATGGATTCATCCAGCAGGTCGGAGAGCGTCGGGTTGGCCAGCATCAGCCAGCGGCGCGGCGTAATGCCGTTGGTGATCGCGTAGAACTTCTCCGGCATGATGGCGTAGTAATCCGCAAACGTCGTGTGCTTGAGGATGTCGCCGTGGAGCTGGGAAACGCCGTTGACCGCGTGGGAATACGCCACACACAGGTTCGCCATGTGCGCCTGATCGTAGGCCAGAATCGCCATGTGGCCGATGCGGTCCCACTGGCCGGGGAAGGCGTCGAACAGCTTCTGGCACAGGCGGCGGTTCAGCTCCTGCATGATGGAGTAGATGCGCGGCAGCGTCTCGCGCATCATGTTCTCCGGCCACTTTTCCAGCGCCTCGGCCATGATGGTGTGGTTGGTGTAGGCCACGGTCGCCTGCGTGATGCGCTCGGCCTCCTCCCACGGCAGGCGCTCCTCGTCCACGAGGATGCGCATCAGCTCGGGGATGACCATCGCCGGGTGCGTGTCGTTGATGTGGAAGGCGACCTTCTCCGGGAGCTGGCTCATGTCCGTGCCGTAAACGCGCTTGAAGTCCTTGATCGCGTATTGCAGCGTCGCGCTGACGAGGAAGTATTCCTGCATCAGGCGCAGCTTCTTGCCGTTATAGGTGTTGTCCTCCGGATAGAGCACCTTGGAAATCTGCGCCGCGATGGAGTTGCTGTCCTCCGTGGAGCCGTTGTAATCGCCCGCGGAGAACTTTTCAAGGTTGAAGTTCTGCGGCAGCACGGCGCTCCACGTGCGCAGGCGATCCACCACGTCGCTGTCGTAGCCGACGATCGGCAGATCATACGGCACAGCGATGACGTTTTCCGTGTTCTTGAGGGTGACGTAATTCGTGCCGCCCACCCAGTTTTCGACCATCTGGCCGCCGAAGCAGACCTCCACCGCGTCGCGCTGGGTCGGAATCTCCCAAGCGTTGCCGTAGGTCAGCCACTCGTCCGGCACCTCGACCTGCTGGCCGTCCACGATGCGCTGACGGAACAGGCCGTATTCATAGCGGATGGTGCAGCCCATCGCCGGCAGGTTCAGCGTCGCCAGCGAATCGAGGAAGCACGCGGCCAGACGACCCAGACCGCCGTTGCCCAGCGCCGGTTCCGGCTCTTCGTGGAGCACGCCCCGCAGGGTCAGCCCCAGCTCCTCGAACGCCTGCTCGTATTCCTTGGTGGAGCAGAGGTTGAGCAGGTTGTTGTGCAGCCAGCGGCCGGTCAGAAACTCGATGGAGAGGTAATACAGGCGCTTGGCCTTCTCGCTGCGGCGGGCTTCCTTCTCAAATCGCCACTTGAGCATGATCTGGTCGCGAACGGTGCTCGCCACGGCAGCGTAGATCTGCTTGGGCGTCGCATCCTCAATGGTGCAGCCGTAGTAGCGCAGCAGCTTGTTGAGGATGGATTCCTTGATGGTATCCTTGTTATACTCGGTTTGCAGAGGCATAAGTTCAAAACCCTCCCAAATATGATGGATGGCGGAATGGCCGCCGATTTCCCTCTTTTCGGCCTGTTTTTGTCAGGCACCAACGGGCATTATAGCATAAAACCCTTTATGTGGCAAGGAAAAACACAGTTCTTGCGTCCGTCCCGCCCGCCTTAGCCCTTCCCCGCCCTTCTGTTTCCTATGCGCGCCGCCCGCCGTTCATCCGTCCCCTCCGGCCGGAATGTGGCGAAATTTATCGTGCGTTCTTTGTTTCGTTGCACTGTTTCAGCCGATATGACGCGCAAAATTCCGTCTATTTCTGCTCAATTCCGCAAGTTTTGCGCTTTATTGGTCAGACGACTTGATTTGCATCCCGCCATCGTGTATAATAGCCTTAGAAACTGAGATAGTGCGCGTTTTTTCTCCCTGCGCACACTCAAAATCAATAAGATTCAGGAGTGATTGACAATGGCTCGTATTGTTACTCTCGGTGAAATCATGCTTCGTCTGAAGAGCCCCGCGCTGGAGCGCTTCTTCCAGAGCCCGTCCCTCGAGGCCACCTTCGGCGGCGGCGAGGCGAACGTGGCCGTTTCTCTGGCCAACTACGGCATGGACGCGGCCTTCGTGACCGCCCTGCCGAACAACGCCATCGGCGAGGCCTGCCTGCGCGACGTGCGCAGCTTCGGCGTGGACGTCTCCAACATCAAGATGATGGATGGCCGCATGGGCATCTACTTCCTGGAGACCGGCTCCAACCAGCGTCCGTCCAAGGTCGTCTATGACCGTGCGGATTCCTGCATCGCCAAGGCTCCGGTCGATACCTTCGATTGGAAGAAGATCTTCGACGGCGCGACCTGGTTCCACATCACCGGCATCACCCCGGCCATCTCCCAGTCCGCCGCGGATCTCTCTCTGGCCGCCGTCAAGGCCGCCAAGGAGATGGGCGTGACCGTTTCCTGCGACCTCAACTACCGCAAGAACCTCTGGAAGTACGGCAAGGAAGCCAAGGAAGTGATGAGCGAGCTGACCAAGTACGTCGACGTCGCCATCGCCAACGAGGAAGACTTCCAGAAGTCTCTGGGCATCAGCGCCAAGAGCGACGTTGAGAGCGGCGAGCTGGATCGCGACGTCTACAAGCAGATCGCCCAGACCGCGATGGATCTCTACCCGAACCTCAAGAAGGTTGCCATCACCCTGCGCGAGTCCAAGAGCGCGGATACCAACTACTGGGCGGCCTGCATCTACGACGGCAAGGAGTTCTATGTCTCCCGTAAGTATGCCATCACTGATATCGTTGACCGCGTCGGCGGCGGCGACTCCTTCGGCGGCGGCCTGATCTACGGCCTGAACACCTATGCCACGCAGGCCGAGGCCCTCGAGTTCGCCGTGGCCGCTTCCTGCCTGAAGCACACCATCTCCGGCGACTTCAACCGCGTGACCGTCAAGGAAGTCGAAAGCCTGATGAAGGGCTCCGGCTCCGGCCGCGTCGAGCGCTAAGCAAACGGCTTACAGGCATACCGCGTTGCCTGACCCTGTATAAGCCGGTTTGAACCGCAATCGCATGACAAAGGGGTTGTCTCACTAAAGAGGCAACTCCTTTTTGGCACAAAAAAAGCATTCGGAC
>OKRW01001835.1_pt1 | contig 16828 bp, 22 predicted proteins | sample 1601151 | NCBI WGS metagenome assembly OKRW01 (sample SAMEA3541471, study PRJEB24748) | human gut metagenome | biome: human gut; feature: human-associated habitat; material: faeces | place: China | collected 2012 | reverse complement strand
TAGCAAAACAAGCTATTTAATTTTTATAGTGTCCAACTTTTGGGGGACAGTTCAATTTTTAGCGAGGGGATTTTATTTCTGGTGGGTTTTCTCTACAACAGCTGCAAGGGGTGAATGAGATGTCAGGTGAAAAATGGTTGTTGGATGATAGTGGCGCGGATGGGGATTTTGCTGGGGGGTGGCGATTTCGCCGCTGAGGCTGGCGCGCTATTTTTCTGCAAACGCAAAAACGCACAGAAAGCACCGCTCGCGGGGAGCGGTGTTTTCTGTGCGTTTAATTTGTATGGGGATGGGTTAAAAAAGGACGGACTTAGCCTATGCGTGCGTGCGTGCGTGCGTGCGTGCGTGCGTGCGTGCGTGCGTGCGTTGCGAGTTTACGGCTGTGGCGCATGGGGTGTCAATCCTTTCGTGAGAATATTTTTAGGAAATGTGGAGGGTTCCTTGCTGTAGTATACCATATTTTTCTGATGTGGGAAACTGTTTTTGATGATCGGTGGCCGCCGGGGGGCTTGCTGGAGGCTGCGGTTGATGTGTATGTGTGAAAAACAGGGAGGAATTTCCAATGATGAAGCGGTTTTTGACGTTGAACGATCTGCTGCATGAGCAGGGGCTGAGCGCGGCGGCGCTGGCGGAGATCCGCACGCTGGGGCTGAAGGAGATGGATTCACAGAGTGACTGGAGATGCCACAAAAAAACGCCCGCCGCAGCGAGCGTTTTGCATCATTTGTAAATCTCCCGTCTGTAGATCTCCCGCCGGTGGCCGACGCCAACGATCATGATGAGGATCTCGTCGTCGCGGATCTCTGGCAGCAGGCGATAATCTCCGACGCGATAACGCCACCTGTCAGCAAGGTTCCCTGTCAGCGGCTTGCCGTGGCGGCGCGGATCGGTGGTGCCTTCGAGATTTTTGCGGATCTAGCCGAGGATGAACGCTGCGGTATGGCGATCGAGCTTTTTTAATTCCTTCAGCGCCGCTTTGGTAAAATCGACATGATACTGTGTCATCTCAGACCCAGCTCCCGCTCAACCTCGTCCAGCGAATAGGTCACAGGATCCTCCCTATAGGCCTTCATCGCTTCTTCGTAGCATTTCAGGTCGTACTCCTCGACAGGAGCGCTGTCTTCGTATAGCAGCTCCGGCTCGCCAGCATAGGTGATTTCATCTTTGATATACATAGCGCGCCTCCTATTACTTCAAATGTCAAGTTAAACAGAGGCTACCAGCTTCAGGCCAGATGCAGCTTTTCCTTCAGCGCCTCCTGCAGCACCTGGGAGAAATTGATCCCGCATTCCATCGCCTTCGCATTCAGCCACGCCGGCAGCGTCACCGTGCGATTGACCGACCGGTTCACCGCCGCCATGCGAATCGACGGCATATACACATCCACCAGCACAGCGCGCTCGTTTTCTTCAAGGGGCACCTCTTTCAGCGCAGATGGCTCAGGAATATCTTCCCCGTCTCGCTCCATGCCATACAGCACAAGCCCCAACAGCTCCCGCGCCGAAAAGAGCGCCTCTTCATCATCGGCGCCGCTCGTCGCAACCTCAAGATCCGGAAATTCTACCGCAATATCGTAACCGTCCTCATACGTCAACACAGCAGGATAACAATAGCGATCAGGCAATTTGCTCATGAGCTGAACCTCCTTATTAGCGCCAGAGGCTCAAGAAAACTTGAGCCCTGACTGTTTTTCGATGCTCCGCAGCGTTTTTGGTGGAATGTCCTTGACCGGGTGCTTCAGCGTCACCTTGCCCGGCTTCGTCGGATGGCGAAACTGATGGTGGCTGCCCACACATTCGATCTCATACCAGCCGTCCGCCGCAAGCATCTTCAGGATTTCTCGGGAAGAATATGACTTCATATCCCCACCTCCTGCAGCTCCATTATAACACATAGAATAACACGTGTCAAAAGAAAGAAGGTGACCCATGCCTCAGCAACTGTTCCAAACCCTCGCGCAGGCCGCCAGCACCACAGAGGGCAAAGCCCTCTACCTGCTCGCCCTTCTCTGTCTCACCATGGCCCTTGACTTTCTTCTCGGAAGTCTCGCCGCCTGGCGCGATCCCAGCGTAAAGTTCACCAGTGGGCGCGGCATCGACGGCATCCTGCGCAAGCTCGCCTCGATCCTCGTCCTCACCCTCTGCATCCCCGTTTCCGCCCTCATCCCCGCCGATACCGGCCTCATCGCCCTCATCGTCCTCTACCTCGGCTACCTCGTCATGGAGCTGGCTTCCGTCATCGAGAATCTCGAACGCTTAGGCGCACCGGTGAGCGGCTTGCAGAAATTCATTGAGAACATTTCAGAAATCGGCACACACGACGATGAAAGCCGCCGCTCAGGTAGGAGGTAGCCCTGCGGGGCGGACGCGCTGTCGCTTGTCCGCAGGTAGGAGGTAGGAGGTTTTCTGCTGCTCTGCGCAAGGTTTGCGGATAATGCGCAACGTTTGTCAAAGATAACAGTCGCTGCGCTGAGCACGTCAACACCTCCTACCTGCCAGCGAGCGAAGCAAGCTGGTCCGCGCAGCGGCTACCTCCTACCTCCTACCTCAACACCCCCATCTCAAAAAAACATACGAAAGGAAAATGAAAATGTCCTACACCCTCACCGCCAACTGGCTCCCTGCCGATAAATACGCCCTCAAAGCCCCCTACCCGATGACCCCGGAAGGGCTCATTGTCCACAACACCGCCGGCAGCGCCTCTGCCATGGAAGAAGCGCAGGCCATGTGCACAAACGACAGCGCCGTCAGTTTCCACGTCGTGATCGATGAAAAAACCGCCGTCGAATGCATCCCCTTCAGCCGCAACGCCTTCCACGCTGGCGATGGCTCGGCAGGCTACGCCAACCGCAACCTCATCGGCATCGAGATCGCACGCAGCGCCGAAGAATCCGGCGACCGCTTCGACCGCGCAGAGGAAAACGCCGCAGAATACATCGCCCACGTCTGCCTCCAATACGGCTGGACCAGCGCCCAGCTGCACCAGCACAACTGGTACTCCGCCACCGAATGCCCGCATCGCACCAAAGCGCATTGGTCAGATTTTCTCGCCAAGGTCGACGCCAACATCGCCGAGATCCGCGCCCAGGCAAGCGCCAATCCCGCCGCCCCGGCAACGCCTGCGAAAATCGCCCTCTGCATCGATAACAAAAATACAGAAGTCCGCGGCGAAAACAAAAACGGCACCGTCTACGTCTCCGCCCGCGATCTGCTCGAAGCCCTGGGCTACAGCGTCAGCTGGGAAGACGGGCAAGTTGTCGCGGAGCGACGCTCCGCTTAAATGATTAATTAGTAATGATAAATGATTAATGGATGTAGCCTTTTCGCTGACGCTCAAAGGCGGAAATTATTTTCAGCCTTGCGCATGGCTGCAAATAAAATAGAAAGGCTAGAGTCGATGCGACGCGCAAGCGGCGTATCGATCTCTAGCCCACCACAATTAATCATTACTCATTAATCATTAATCATTTACAATGCCAACATCAATTACTAATTAAACATTAATCATTACTAATTTGAAACCATTAATCATTTGCACAAGCTCACAGCCATTTCTTCCGTTTGAAGAACCACACGAGTCCCAGCACAATGGCGAGGCTCACTCCGGCAACGGCTGGATAGCCGTAGCGCCAGTGGAGCTCGGGCATATCGGCGAAATTCATGCCGTACCAGCCGGCGAGGAGGGTGAGGGGCAGAAAAATGGCGGTAACGATGGTGAACACTTTCATGAGGTCGTTTTGCTGAATCGAAAGCTGGGCCTGGTAGGTGTCCTGCATCTGGCTGACGATGGCCTGCAGATTCTGCACCTTGCCGGCGTAGCGGTCGATGCGGCTGTCGAGAATGGACAGCCGATTCAGGATTTTTTCCGAAAACAGCGGATCGTCGTCGAGCAGGATGTCGTCAAAGACGACGCCGAGCTGCTCATAATAGCGCTTGAGCCGCACCAGCTCGCGCCGCTCGCGCACGATGGTGTCTAGGGCGCTGTCGAGCTTGCCGGCGAGAATGGCGTTCATGGTGGCGTCGAGCCGATCTTCGAAGCGTTCGAGATGGTCCATATCGCCGCGAAAAAGCTGGATGAAAAAGCGGTACAGGAGCTGCTCGCTGCTGAGCTCAGGCAGCGCGGCGGTGATGGCGCTGACGGCGTCCTCGCAATAGCGCTGGGCGTTGTCGGCGTTGCAGATGAAGCAGAGATTGTCCCGCGAGAGATAGATGAGAATGCGAAAAAGTTCTTCGGTGTCGCTGACGATGTCGTACCACTCAAACGACAGCAGAGCAAAATCGCCGAAGTTGCTGTAGCCTTCCAGCTGCGCATCCTGAATGAGGTGCAAGGCTTCCGGCTCGAGAAGCTGCTGGAGCCGGGCGAGGTCGTTTTGCAAAAGAACGTGCTGCATGGCTATCCCCCTCACTCGGCGCGAAACGCGCGAATAATCCCCTCGGCGGCGGCGATGCCGTCGATGGCGCTGGAAACGATGCCGCCGGCGTAGCCTGCGCCTTCGCCGATGGGGTAAAGGCCGCGATGGGAGAGGCTCTCGCGCGTCTGGCGGTCGCGCAGCAGGCGCACTGGCGAGCTGGAGCGGGTCTCGACGCCGGTGAGGATGGCATCCGGCAGATCAAACCCGGCGAGGCGTCTGGCCATGCCGCCGATGGCGCCGCGCAGGCTGGTGGTGAGGGTGCCGGGATAAAGCCCGGAAAGATCCGCGAGCCGGTAGCCCGGACGCACACTCGGGCGCACGCTGCCCAGGGCGGTACTCGCCTCCCCGCGCAGAAAATCCTCCACCCGCTGCACTGGCGCGACGTATCCGCCGCCGCCAAGGGCGAAGGCCGCTTCCTCGATCCGCTCCTGGAAAACCACGCCATCGAGCACGCCGCTGCCAAAATCAGCAGGCCCCACGTTCACAAGGAGCGCGCTGTTGGCGTTCTCGAGATCGCGGGCATGGTAGCTCATGCCGTTGACAACGAGCCGCCCACTTTCGCTTGCTGCGGCGACAACCTGTCCCCCCGGGCACATGCAGAAGGTGTAGCAGCCGCGGTCGGTGAGGTCGTCGTGCCAGGTGAGCTGATAGCTCGCTGCGCCAAGCCGCGGATGCCCGGCGTACTGGCGGTGTTGGATGCTGTTGACAAGGCTCTGCGGATGCTCGATGCGGAAACCGACGGCGAAGGGCTTGGCCTCCATGGCCAGCCCCTGTGCCTGCAGCGTGCGGAAAAGCTCGCGGCTGCTGTGGCCGATGGCGAGAAGCACGACATTCGCGTAGAAATCGCCAGCGTTCGTGCGCACACCGCGCACCGCGCCATCCTGCGTGAGCAGTTCCTGCACCGTCACACCGAAGCGCACCTCGCCGCCCCACGCTGCAATCTGCTCGCGCATCGAGACGATGACGCCCTTCAGGAGATCGGTGCCAATGTGGGGCTTGGCCTGGTAGGTGATCTCCTCCGGCGCGCCGTGGCGGGCGAAGATCGCGTTCACCTTATGCCCCAGCGGATTTTTGCTGCGGCTCGTGAGCTTGCCGTCGGAAAACGTCCCCGCGCCGCCTTCGCCAAACTGCACATTGCTCGACAGATCCAGCGTGCCGTCCTGCCAGAAGCGGTCCACCTGCGCCGTGCGCTCCGGCACAGCCTGTCCCTGCTCGAGCAAAAGCGGCCGATAGCCGTGTTCTGCCAGCGTGTAGGCGCAAAATAGCCCCGCCGGCCCAGCGCCGACAACGATCGGCCGCCCGGAAAGCGGCGTCTCCCCCGGCGTGAGGGGAGCCTCCGGCTCAGACGGACGCCAGAGGATGTTTTTGTCGTGCAGCGCGCGCACCTTTTTTTCGCCCAGCGGCGCCTCCACCTCCACCTGATAGATAAACCGCGGCGTTTCGCGGCGGCGGGCGTCGAGGGATTCTTTGACAATTTTATAGGAAAAGGCGTTCTCCGCCAGTTTGAGCCGGTCTGCGATCTGAGCGCGCAGCGCCTCCAGCGGCTCGTCCAGCGCCAGATGCAGCTGATTGATAATGATCATCGCCATCCACTCCTTTGAACCATTGTAGATATCCCTATTGTAGCCGAGAAATGTGCGCCGCGTCAATGAATGGGTGCAGAGCGTGCGCGCTTGTGGTATACTAGAGCTATATCCTTGAAAGGAGATCTCTGCATGGACAATATCATTAAAAATAAAGACAAACGCTTTTTGCCGATCCTTCTCGGCACCGACGCCAACTGCTACGGCATGGCGCGCAATTTCTACCAGGCCTACGGCATGCGCTCCCTGGCGCTGGGGAAAATTCCGCTCCTCGAAACGCGCCACAGCAAGATCGTGCAGGTGCACACCCAGCCCGATTTCGACCACGACGACGTTTTTCTCGCCGTGCTCGACGACGTCGCCAAAACCTACGCACCTCTTTATGAGCATCTCATCCTCATCGCCTGCGGCGACCGCTACACCGAGCTCCTCTGCACCCACAAGGACGCTCTCGCAGACCGCTTCATCGTGCCGTACATCGATCTGGCGCTGAAAAACCGCCTCGAAAACAAGGAGGATTTCTACAACATCTGCGAAGAATACGGCCTCGACTACCCAGCCACCGTCTATCTCTACAAAGACAGCCAGCCGCCGTTCGATCTGCCGTTTGACTATCCGATCGCCGTCAAAGCCAGCGACTCCATCGAATACGTCGACCTCGACTTCCCAGGCAAAAAGAAATCCTACAAGGCCAACAGCCCAGCCGAGCTCGAACAGATCTTCCACGACATCTACGGCGCCGGCTACACCGGCACCCTCATCGTGCAGGATTTCATCCCTGGCGACGACGCCACCATGTACGTCCTCAACTCCTATTCCGACGCAAACGGCAAAGTCCAGGCCATGTGCCTCGGCCATTGCGTCCTCGAGGACTACACCCCATCCGGCATCGGCAACTACAACGCCATCATCCAGGAAGCCAAGCAGGAAGTCTACGACAAATACCAGGCCTTCCTCGAAGCCATCGGCTTCGTCGGCTTCTCCAACTTCGACATCAAATACGACGAACGCGACGGCCGCTACAAAGTCTTCGAGATCAACATCCGCCAGGGCCGCTCCAGCTTCTTCACCACCGTCAGCGGCTGCAACATGGTCGAATACCTCGTGCGCGACCGCATCGAAAACAAGCGCACCTCCGCCGTCCACTACCACGACAACCCAGCCCTCTGGCTGCACGTGCCAAAGCGCCTCGTCCTCGAATACGCCCCAGAGCGCACCCTGCCGCAGATCCGCCGTCTCATGAACGAACAGAAATGCGACTGCACCCTGCTCTACGAGCGCGACCTCACCCTCTATCGCCGCATCATGATCAACCGTTTCTACCATCAGCAATGGCAGCGCTACAAAGACTGGTTTAACAAGCGTTCCATCAGCGACTGATTCTGAAAGGAGAGCCAACAATGAAAGAAATCAAAGACATCATGATCAAAAATCCCATCACCATCGCCGACAACGCCACCGTGCAGGACGCCATCGACCTCTTCAGCTACTACCGCATCGGCTGCCTGCCCGTCGTCGATCCCGCCGGCCATCTCGTGAGCTTCCTCTCCGATGGCGACGTCGTCGGCTTCATCTCCCGCCGCACCCGCCAGCAGGACCGCATTCCGCAGATCTTCCACGCCACCATCTTCGAAGCCGACGACTACTACAAGCGCGACGAAGACATCGTCAAAGAGCTCGAGACCATCAACGTCATGTACTGCGCCACCAAAAAAGTCCAGTTCGCCTACGAAGACGACAACCTCGCCGAAATCGCCGCCCTCATGGACAACCGCCGACTCAAGCACGTTCCCGTCGTCGACCGCGAGACCAACAAACTCACCGGGCTCCTCGCCCGCCGCGACATCATCCTCGCCTTCTTCGACCAGGTCACAAGCAAATGATTAATGATTAATGTTTAATGATAAATGATTGCTACAGCCTTTGCGTGTGTCAAAGGCTGTTTTTCATCCCAAGGAGTGGTTTTATGCAATTTATCCCGCTGCACGCCGAAGATGCAGCAGGCATCCAGCGCATGTCCGCGCTCGCTTCGGAGATCGTCAAAGAGCATTTCGACCCCCTCATCGGCGCAGCGCAAAACGACTACATGATCGCCCATTTTCAAACGCCAAAAGCCATCGCCAGCCAGCTCGCCTCCGGCTACCACTATTTTTTCGTCTGTGACGACACCGGCGCGCCAATCGGTTTTCTCGCCTATGTGCTTGAACCAACGCGGCTCTATCTGAGCAAGTTCTATCTCCACAAAAGCCAGCGCGGCAAAGGATATTCCCGCGCCATGCGCGATTTCATCGTCGCCGCCGCCAGAAACGCCGGACTTTCGCAAATCGAGCTCAACGTCTTCAAACACAACGACAGCACCATCGCCGCCTATGAAGCCCTCGGTTTCCAGCGCCTGCGCAACGAAGCAACCGACATCGGAGGCGGCTTCATCCTCGACGACTACGTCTACGCCCTCCCCCTCGATTAACAAAATGGCAGGAACACCGCAAACTTGCAGCATTCCTGCCATTTCCAATGCTTAATTAAACATTAAACATTAATCATTATTCATCATACCTTCGCAACCAGATCCGCCACACTCTTCGCATCGTCCATGCCCAGGCTCTTCAGCGTCAGCCCGTCTTCGAAGAAATCGCGGCGCAAAATCGTGTTGCCAATCGTGATCACCGCATCAATGTTCGGCGTTGGCACCCCGACAACCTTGCCCAGGTTCGACCAGAGCACCAGCCCGTCGGAAATATCCTCGGTGAAATAACGGCTGTTGACGTGGCTAGGCCCCTTGATCTTCGAGAACACCTCGCTGTGGTTGAAGAGATGCTGCAGGCTTTCGTCCTTGTTGTCGAAATACCCGCGGTTGTAGCGGCTCGTCACAGCGTCCTCCAGCTCAAAGCCAAAAGCACGGCCGATCGCCAGGCGTTCGCCCTCGATCGCGCGCATCAGACGCACCGTGTGCTCCGTGACCCCTTCCACATAATAGTAGAATTCGCCGCCAGAGTAATCAATACGCCCCGCATTCAGCAGGCATGGCCCAGGATGTACCTCCGGATTGCCGTTTTCCAGCGTCGTCTCCCAGATATTGTCCGCCATCACCATGCCGTCATAGAGCTGGCTGCAAACATCGTAGAGCTCCTTCGTATTTTCCTTCGGATAAGCCGCAAAGTACGTCTTCTTCACACGCAGATACAGCTCCACAACCCCGTCGCGGGCCATGCCGCGCGTGCCGTAGGTCAGCGTGTTCAGCTCGCAGAGCTTAAAGTTTTTCTCAATGCCCATCTCGCGCGCCTTGCGCTCAAAACGCACACAGCTCATCGCCGCAGCCGCATTGAAGAAGATCACCTGATCCTCGCTCGCCAAAGGCGCCAGCACCTCCGCGTAATCCTCCACAGCGTAGCCAGGCACCGTCAGCATGATCACCTGCGCGTCTTTGATCGCCTCAGCCATATCGATCGTGTAGTTCGTAATAGGGACAAACACTTCCTTCGGCGGCTCAGCGTTCGGTTCCTGCAAAAGCAGCCCGCCGCGGTTGATCAATCCCTCAAACTGGTACTCACGCGTCGGCCACGTGTAGAGACTGATATCAAAACCACGTTCAGCAAGATCAGCTGCCGCCGTCAGGCCACCGTTACCAGCGCCCAGGATCGCTACCTTTTTAACTTCCATATAATTTCCTCCTTGGATCGATTTTTATTAGTATAACATCTTTTTGCTCAGAATGAAATTGTAATTATCAAAAATAAATGCAAAATTCCGAAATCATACGTCCTGCAGCAAATCGTCCACCGTTTTCGCGTCCCCGTAGCCAAGCTTGTCCAGCGTCAGCCCAATCTTGCGGAAATCCACCTGCAAAAGCGATCCGCCCAGCGTGATCACCGCATCAATATTCGGCGTCGGCACCCCACAGACTCGTCCCAGATCCGACCACAGCACCAGCCCGTCCGAGATATCCTCCGTGAAATAGCGCGACGTGATCGACGTCGGACCCTTGATCTTCGTGAACACCTCACTCGTGTTGAAAAGATGCTGCAAGTCCTCCTTATCGTTGTCAAAATAGCCGCGGCGGTAGCGGCTTTCCACCGCATCCTCCAGCTCAAAGCCAAAAGCCCGGCCAATCGCCATGCGCTCCCGCTCAATCGCGTGCAGCACATTCACCGTGTGTTCCGTGATCCCCTCGCGGTAGAGCCAGAACTCCCCGCCTGAGTATTCAATATGCCCAGCGCTCAAAAGACATGGCCCAGGGTGCACCTCCGGATTGCCGTTTTCCAGCGTCGTCTCCCAGATATCGCGCCCAGCCACAAGCCCCGGATAAAGCTGCACACAGGCCGCCAGACATTCCTCCGTGTTTTCCTTCGGATACGCCGCCAAAAACAGCTTCTTCACGCGCAGCGAAAGCTCCACCCGCGCCTCGTCCGGGAACACACGCGTCCCGTAAGACAGCGAGTTCGCCTCGCACACCTTAAAGCGCGTATCAATGCCCATCGCGCGCGCCTTGCGCGTAAAACGCACACAGCCCATCGCCGCAGCGCCATTGAAGAAAATAATCTGATCCTCGCGCACAACCGGCGCCAGCACCTCCGCAAAGCGGTCCACCGCATAGCCCGGAACCACCAGCATGATCACCTGCGCATCCTTCACCGCCTGCTCAATGTCCGTCGTCACCTGCGTGAACGGCACAAACACATCCTTCGGCGGCACCTCGTTCGGCTCCACCAAACGAAAGCCCCCGTTTTTGCGGATGCCCTCCAGGTCGCCAGCAAAATCCGGCAGCTCATAGAGCCAGACATTGAAGCCGCGCTCCGTAAATTCGCAGGCCGCCGTCGCGCCGCCATTGCCAGCGCCAAGAATCGCAACATTTTTTACTTCCATAGAGATTCCCCCAATTTTTCTGGTTTTCCTCTTGACAACTTATCATTTCAAGAAGTATTTCTTATGCATCCATTATACCACGATATCCCCCATTTGGATACGGCCTTATCATGCTTCTTAACTATAAAAAAACAGCCGCCGACCATCGTCAGCAGCCGCCATACAATCAGCGCACGTAGAACACACGCCCCTTCTTGCGGGCAGGCGCTTCGGGCAGTTCTCCGTCAGGATAGCCCAGGATGCAGTGGCCAACACCGATCACATCCCCTTCAACGCCCAGCTCCGCGAGAAACGCCTTTCCTTCCTCGCTCGCATACATCTCCTTCGCGCGGTGGATCCAGCAGGACCCCAGCCCCAGACTCTGCGCCGCCAGCATCATATTTTCCAGCATCACACAGCCATCGCAGAACTGCGCATCCCGCGCCGTCCGCGCCAGCGCAATCAGCACCACCGGCGCACCGTAGAACGGATCGTTGTCCGGCTTCGGCGTAAAGCGCGCATTCAGCTTCGAGAGCTTGTCGCGCGTCTCCTTGTCCGAGACCGCCACAATCAACGCGCTCTGCTCGCCCAGACTCGACGGCGCATAAAGCCCCGCCTCCACAACCGCATCGATCAGCTCCGCCGGCACAGCGTCCGCCTTGTATTTGCGGCAGCTGCGGCGTTCACGGATATTTTTCAGTACCTCATTCATGTCCGGTCATCCTTTCTCGTCATTGTTTTCTTCATTATACCCCTTCTCCACCACAAATTCCAGCGCCAGCGCAATCGTCACACAGGCGCCGCCCTCCGCATTGGTTGAGAGCAGCACCCGTCCTCCCATCTGCTCCGCCAGCGTCTGCACAATGAAAAGCCCCAGCCCCGCGTGACCATCCCGCGTTCCCCGCGCCTCGTCACCGCGGTAAAACTGCTCCGTCGCGTGGCGCAGATCCTTCGCCGAAAAGCCCGGCCCGCTGTCGCGCACCGCAACCAGGAGCGCATCCTCCTCCTCCTTCGCCGCAAGCGTCAGCCTGCCGCCCGCCCGCATCACAGCCAGCGCATTGTTCACCAGATTGTCCAGCATCCGCCAAAGCCGCTCCCTGTCAATGAGATAGCCTCGCGCCAGCCCCGCATCCAGCGCCAGCGCCACCTCCACCTGCTGCAGACGCGCGCGCCCCGCCAGCGCCTCCGCCATTTCCGCAAGAAAAGCGCGCAGATCCATCCATTCCCGCTCAAGCCGCGCCTCCCCCGCTTCCAGCAGCGACACATCCTGGATCCGCTGGATCAGCCCCGCCGAGCGATCCACATTCGCCGCGATCACCGCCACATAGCCACGCTGCTCCTCATCCAGCGGCGTATCGTCCGCCAGCGTTTCGTTGTACGCTTTGATCACCGCCAGCGGCGTCTTCAGATCATGCGCCAGCGCCGCCACCATCTCGCGCCGTTCCTCCTCCAGCCGCCACTGCCGCGCCAGCGAATCGCCCAGATTCGCGCGCATCGCATCAAACGCCGTGCAGAGCTCGCCCAGCTCGTTGTCCTCCGTATAATCGATCGTGAAATCCAGATCCCGCGCCGCGATCTTGTCCGCCGCACCGCGCAAAAGCGCCAGCGGCGTGCGGATCTGCGCCGCAAAGCGCCGCGAAAAGAACCAGCTGAAAAATCCCAGCCAGAGCAAAGGCGAAGCCAGCGCCACCACAAAAAACACCGTCGCCAGCTTCGCCACCGCCGTCGTGCGCGTAAAGCGCAGGTCAAAATCATACGCGCAGCGCACCGCCCCCACCAGCCTGTTTTCATCGTCAAGGATCGGCACCGTATGCACATAATACGCCCCCTCGCCGTGGGCAGTATTGACCTCCTGCAGAAGCATCTCACCGTCCAGCTCCACATTTTCCGGCGCATAGGTGCCATAGAGCGTGCGCCCCTCCGCATCCACCACCTGATATTTAAGAGCACTGTCGCCCACCGCCGCATCGAGCAGCGGCGCAGCGCTCGCATTTAAGAGCACAGTGCTCTTATCCCGTGCGAGCACCTCCACATTCTCCACCTGCAGCTCGCTGTAATTCGCCGGCTGAATGTAGCGGTCCTCCACCAGCAAAAAAACAGCCCCCGCGATCAGATACGTCACCAGCGTCGCCCCCACCGTCGTCGCCAGGATCTTCGCCAGCGTGCGGCGCATCCCGCCTTCAAGCGTGTGCCATTTCATCGCGCCCCTCCTTCTTCTGCCAGCGGTAGCCAATCCCCCAGACCGTCGCCACAGGATCCTCCGCCCCCGCTTTTTTAATTTTCGCCCGCGCCTTGCGCAAATGCTCCGCCACCACATCCGCATTCCCCTCCGCATCATAGCCCCAGACCCGCTCGTAGATCTGTTCCCGCGAAAAGATCTGCCCCGGATGCAGCGCCAGAAATTCCACCACCGCATATTCGTGCTTCGTCAGCGCCAGCTGCACATCCCCCACCTGCACACACCGCGCCCTCAGATCAAGCGCAATCTCGCCGAAATACAGCCGCGGCCGCTTCTGCGTAGCGCCAGCCCCCTGCGCCCGGCGTTCACGCCGCAGATTCGCTTCGATCTTCGCCATCAGCTCGCGCATCCCGAAAGGCTTCGTGATATAATCGTCACCGCCCAGCGTCAGTCCCTGGATCTTGTCCGATTCCGCCTGACGCGCGCTGAGAAAGAGGATCGGACAGATCACCTCGTCGCGGATCGCGCGGCACACATCAAAGCCATCCATCTCCGGCATCATAATATCCAACAGGATCAGATCCGGCAGCTCCCGCCGCGCCAGCTCCGCGCCTGCGCGTCCGTCGTAGGCCGTGAACACCTCGTGACCATTCGTGCGCAGCTTTTTTGCGAGCAGCGCCACCAGATCCCGCTCGTCGTCTATAATCAGGATCTTACTCATAAGAGCACCTCCGTTCGTCATCATTCACCAGTGTCGCGCCCGTCCCAGCGGGAAAACCACGCGCATCCACCAACTATGAAAAGCATACCACCGACAAGCGCCAGCACGCAAGCCAAACCAGCCTGCGCCATAAACGCTTCCACCAGCGCCGCATTAATCTCCTGCGACTGCCCGATCGCCACCGCGCTCGCCAGCCGCACCGGCCAGGCCCAGGGAACAAACGGCCAGATCGCATCGCCGAGCAGCGTGCCGCCGAGAATCGCCGCAATGAGCATGCCGCCCATGCCGACCCCAATCGATACCCCCATCCCAAAAGCAAATGCAAGCCACAGCGACAGCGCCGCCAGCGGAATCGCCGCCAGCCAGCAGACAGCGCCCGCTTCCGCATAGAGCATCGCACCGCCGCTCGCATAACCGCCCAGCCAGAGCCCCAGCACAAAAGCACCGACCGCAAGCCCCGTCGCCACCGCCGCCAGCGCTAAGAGCAGCGCCAGCTTCACAAGATAGAGCAACGCCCGCGGTTTTGCACAGAGCAAAAACCCGTTAAAATTCGCCGCGTCCTCCTCCTCATGCACCAGCTGCCCCGCCACAATCGCCTGCGCAAGCGGCATCACCAGCGCCGCCCAGACCGAGAAAAATCCGGAAAACGCCGACCCCGCTGCGATCCACGGCCGCCCCGCAACATACCAGGCCAGCACCGCCCCGACTAGCGGCGAGAGCAGAAAAACCAACGGCCGCAGCGCGCCGCCCTTCGTTTTCAGCCATTCCGCGCAGAAAATCCCCATCATTTGCTCTCCCTCCGCTCAAACCACAGCGCCGTCAGCATCGACAGCACCACAAACACCACAAGCGACACCAGAATTCCCACAGGGATCACCCTCGCGTCCAGAAGCCCATCGCCTGCAGAAAACACAATCCCGTTCGGATGCACACCGATCGTCGGACACATCAGCCGCGACGCCCAGCTCCACGGGCAGAAGATCCAGAGCTTCGTCGGCGCCAGAAGCACACCCACGATCATCCCCGCCGCCGCAAGGGCAATGCTCGCAAGCATTCCCGCCCACGTCGCCAGCCACAGCTGCAGCGGGATCAGCGCCAGCGTCGCAAGCCAGCAGAGCAGCGCCGCCAACACCATCACCCCGAGCGGCGGCACATCTCCCTGCAGCATCCCGCAGACCAGATCGCCCAGCACCAGCACCGCCGATGAGCACGCCGCGATCAGCGCCATGCCCAGGGTTTTCCCCAGCCAGATGTGCCGCGGTGCAAGCACCTCCCCTTTCAGCACGCGATAATTGCCCGCCTTGCGCTCAAGATTCGCCACCATTCCCGCAAAAAGCCCATAGCCCAGCGGCAGAAACGTCACCGGCCACCAATTGAAGCTCATCACCAAAATCCCGTTCCAGTCGTAGCTCCCCGGCACCAGATAACTCGTCACCAGCGAATACACCGCAAAAAAGAGCGGAATAAAGATCACCAGCTTCGCCATAAACGTGCGCTTGTATTTCAGCATTTCCGCGCGTAACATTCCCATCATCGTTTCATTCCTCCTTGCAGCACCGTTTCCGTGAAAAATTGCTCCAGATTTTCCTGCTGCGGCGGCATCCCCTGAAAGAGCAGCCGCCCGCCGCTCAAAATACCAATCTCGTCCACAACCTGCGCCACCTCCGACAAAATATGGCTGGAAAGGATCACCGTGATCCCCTGCCCCGGAAACGACGCAATCAGTTCGCGCAATTCCTGAATTCCAAACGGATCCAGCCCGTTCGTCGGCTCATCCAGCACCAAAAGCGCCGGATCGTTCAACAGCGCCACCGCGATCCCCAGCCGCTGCTTCATCCCCAGGCTAAACTGGCCCGCGCGCTTGCGTCCCGTGTCCACGAGATCCACGATCTCCAACACCTCAGCAATACGCGATTCCGGAACGCCCAGCATCCGCGTATGCACGCGCAGGTTTTCCCGCGCCGTCAGATTCGGATAAAGCGCCGGCCCCTCGATGAGCGCCCCCATCTGCGCCAGCGCGCGCCGCGACCACCGCGCACCATCGAAAATGATCTCGCCGCCGCTCGGCCGCAACAGCCCCATGATCATCTTCAGCGTCGTCGATTTTCCAGCGCCGTTCGGCCCCAGAAGCCCATACACAGAACCGCGCCGCACCGCCAGCGACACTCCCTCCACCACCGTCTGATGGCGAAAAGTCTTCGTCAGATTTTTTGTTTCAAGAATGTAGTCTGCCATGATTCTCCGTCCTTTCTCATTTCTGTATCTCAAGAATAGCAGACAAAATCCAAGAAACAGCCAAGAATGGGACATTTTTTCACCGTGCGATTCTCGTGCATTCTCTTGCATTTGCACAGGATTCGTCGTAGAATATGGGTATAAAATCCATATAAAGGAGAGGATCCCCATGTCCGTTGCGAAAAACACCACCAATCTCACCATCCGTCTCGACAGCGATCTCAAGAAAGACTGCGAAGCCCTCTACGCCGAGCTCGGCATGTCCCTTTCCACCGCCATCAACGTCTTTCTGCGCCAGTCGCTGCGCAAAGGTGGCCTCCCCTTCGACGCCCGTCTCGACGACCAGCCAAACCGCACCACCATCGAAGCCATGCTCGAAGCCGAACGCATCGCCAAAGATCCAACGGTGAAGCGCTACTCTGATGTCGAAGAAGCATTGCGGGAGTTGAAGCGATGAAACATTACGATATTATCTGGACCAACCAATTCAAAAAAGACTACAAGCTCGCAATGAAGCGCCATTTAAATATGGATCTTCTGGACGACATCATTCGCAAATTATCCCGTGGCGAATCGCTCCCAGCAAAAAACAGAGATCACGCGCTCTCCGGCAACTGGGCAGGCCACCGCGAATGCCACATTCAGCCAGACTGGCTGCTCATTTACCGCATCGAAGACGACGTGCTCGTGCTGACGCTGGCGCACACCGGCTCGCACAGCGATCTCTTCGGAAAATGATCACCCACCACCGCACAACAGCGGTGGTATTTTCATCTACAGGCAGCAAAAAAGCCCCGCGCATGTGTGAACCGCCCCCTGTCAAGTAGATAGGGTAAATAACAAAAATATTGTTTCAA
>OKRW01001818.1_pt1 | contig 16978 bp, 16 predicted proteins | sample 1601151 | NCBI WGS metagenome assembly OKRW01 (sample SAMEA3541471, study PRJEB24748) | human gut metagenome | biome: human gut; feature: human-associated habitat; material: faeces | place: China | collected 2012 | reverse complement strand
CCGCCGATAGCGCCACCGACGCGACCGGCGCCGCCCCCGAGTCCGCCGCAGCCGCCCCCGAGCCCGGCGCGTTCGCGCGCGCCTCGCAGTGGCTCGACCAGACGTTCCCGCACAGCAGAAACGCGGTGCTTGGCGGCCTGTGCGGCCTTGCCGTGGCCATCCTGCTGTTTACCATCGGCATCTTCAAGACCCTCGTCATCGCCATACTCGTGGTGGTCGGCGTGGCCCTGGGGCAGTTTGCCGATGGCGACCCCAAGCTCGTCCACATCGTCGAGAAGCTGATCAAGAAGCACTAGCGGCGGCACCGTCGCGTGAGGGGCACCGCCCCGGATAGGAGCCAACATGAGCACGAAGGCAAACGTCGAAGAGACCACGCTCGAGCCCGAGGTGGCCGAGCAGCCCGCAGACTCCACCGTCCTGGCAGAGAGCGAGTCCGGCGACCTCACGTTCTCCGATGCCGACGAGGACCTCGACTCCGAGGACTCGCTGACGTTCTCCAACGGCGTCATCGAGAAGATCGTCGCCATCTCCGTGCGCGACGTCCCCGGCGTGCTGGGCATGAAGGGCGGTTTCATCAACCGCGTGCAGGAGACCTTTGGCGCGGCCGACCCCACGAAGGGCGTCTCGGTCGAGGTCATGCCCGACTCCTCGGTGCGCGTCAACATCTCCGTGCTCATCGAGTACGGCGCCTACGCCCCGCAGGTGTTCGAGGACGTCAAGAAGGTCGTGGTCAAGCAGGTCGCCGGCATGACGGGCCTCGAGGTGGGCGGCGTCAACCTGCGCATCGAGGACGTGCTCACGGCCGACGAGTACGAGCGCATGAAGGGCGCCCGCGACGAGGCCGAGTCCGAGCAGGAGGAGGAGTAGCGCCCGTGGGAGCAAGGAGCCTACTGGCACGGGGGCTGGGTCGTCTCACGGCCGCCGGGCTGCACCTGGCGGGCCGCTCGGCCTCCCAGCTGCCCGGCCGCGTTGCGCTGGCCGTTGACCCCCATGCCATCGCGAACCTGGCGCCCAAGCTGGTGCACGGCTCGCTCGTCGTGTGCGGCACCAATGGCAAGACCACCACGAACAACGTGCTCGCGAGCGCCATCGAGGCAGGTGGTGCGCGCGTGCTGTGCAACCGCGTGGGCGCCAACATGGCACCGGGCGTCGCTGCCGCGCTTCTGCCTGGCGGCAGCGCCGACTGGGCGGTCATGGAGGCCGACGAGCTCTCCACCATCAACATCCTGCCCGAGCTCAGGCCCCGCTACCTGCTGCTGCTCAACCTCTTCCGCGATCAGCTCGACCGCGCCGGAGAGATTGACCGCGTGCAGGACGTCATCGTGAGCGCGCTGGCGGCCTCGCCCGAGACCACGCTCGTTGCCTGCGGCGATGACCCGCTGGTGATGGGCGTGGCGGCGCGGGCACGCAAGGCGGGCACGCGCGTGCTTACCTTTGGGATTGGCGAGGACCTGCACCTGCCGGCAGACCGCGTGCCCGAGGCGCGCTTCTGCCAGGTGTGCGGCGCCGAGCTGACCTATGACTACCGCGCCTACGCCCAGCTGGGGGCCTTCCGCTGCCCCAACGGCGACTTCTGCCGTCCCAGCCTCAACTGGCAGGCCACGGGCGTCGAGGTGGGCCGCACGGGCGTGAGCTTCACGGTTGCGGGAGACGGCCTCGAGGAGCCGGTGCGCCTCTCCGCGAGCTTTGGCGGCGTATACATGGTCTACAACCTGCTCGCAGCCTTTGTGGGCGCGCACCTCGCGGGGGTCGACGCGGCAACGTTCCAGCGCGCGCTCGACGGCTACCACCCCGAGAACGGCCGTCTGCAGCACTTTCGCGTGGATGGGCGCGAGGTGGTGCTCAACCTCGCCAAGAACCCCACGGGATTCAACCAGAACATCTCGCTCATGCTTGCGGACGACCGCAAGAAGGCGGCGTTCTTTGTCATCAACGACAACTACAACGACGGCAAGGACATCTCCTGGATCTGGGACGTGGACTTCGAGCGCCTGGCCGTGGGCGCGCCCTGCCGCGATGGCGTGGTCAAGGCCGGTGACCTCGCGGTTGTTGCGGGCGGGCACCGTGCCGAGGACGTGCGCGTGCGCATGAAGTACGCGGGCCTCGAGGCGCCGGTGGCCCACACCGTGCGTGAGGCGCTCGACGCCGTGGCAGACCTGCCCAAGGACAGGCCGCTGTACGTGCTCACGAACTACTCGGCGCTGTGGCCGGCAAAGGCCGAGCTCGAGGGGATGGGGGAGAGACTGTGAGCGAGAAGAAGCTGACCATCGCGCACCTCTATCCCGAGCTGCTGAACCTCTACGGGGACGGCGGCAACATCCTGGTGCTGCGGAAGCGCCTCGAGTGGCGCGGCATCGAGTGCGAGGTGCGCGAGGTACACGTGGACGACCGCCCGAGCTTTGGCGACGTTGACATCGTGTTCATTGGCGGAGGGTCCGACCGCGAGCAGCGCATCGTGTGCGAGCACCTGCTGGCCGAGCGGGCCGAGCTCACCGCCTACGTGGAGGATGGCGGCGTGCTGGGGGCCGTGTGCGGCGGCTACCAGCTGCTGGGCCATTCGTACCTCATGGGTGACGAGAAGGTCGAGGGCCTGTCGCTGGTCGATCTCTATACCGACCGTGGTACGCCTCGCCTCATTGGCAACATCGCGATCGAGAGCCGCATTTCGGCCCGTCCCATCGTGGGCTACGAGAACCATGGCGGCCGCACGCACCTGGGCAGTGGCGTGGAGCCGCTGGGCCGCGTGGTGCATGGCCATGGCAACGACGGCGAGAGTGGGTACGAGGGATGCCTCTACAAGAACGTGGTGGGCACCTACATCCACGGGCCGCTGCTGCCCAAGAACCCCGGCGTGGCCGACTACCTGATTGGCCAGGCACTCGAGCGCAGGTATGGCTCGAGCGAGCTCGCGCCCCTCGACGACGAGGCTGAGATGGCGGCAAACGATGCCATGTACCAGCGCCTCATTTCCGGCGAGGAGAGGGAGTAGCGCGGCGATTATGGCGCGCAGCAAGGGCGAGGGGCCACGTGCCTCTCGCCCTTTTTGTATGGCGCGGGTGGTTGCTCTCTGCGGAGGACGGTCGATGCCGTTTGCGGCAAACTACCGATTTTTGTAACTGTGAGGTTTGTCGTTTGCTGCAAACTACCGATTCCTGTAAGGCTGGGAGCCTGTCGTTTGCAGCGAAGTGCCGATTAGTGGAAGGTTCCCGCCTCGCTGGAGGGTCCCTCCTTACACAGACCGGTCGTTTGCTGCAAACGGCAGGTGCAGAGATTGACGGTTTGCATAAAAGTGCCGATTAATGTAGGGACTGCTGTCCGTGAGCTGCGAGGCCCGCCCTCTATTGCACGCCGCTGCTAGCGAGTACCTGCTATTACACACCGTCAATAGCGAGCACCCGCTTTTGCGCGTCCGCATTCATCGAGCACCCATCTTTACGCGCTTAGAGGCTTTCTAGCACGTAAAAGCGGGTGCTCGTTGCTCTGGTGCGTAGAAACGGGTGCGCAACGGGGACGAGAAGCGCGCTGCCGAGAGGGGCACGTGGTGGGGTGGGCGAGAAGTGCGCTGCCGAGAAGGCCGCCGCACCGCCGTGGCAGGGCGAGAAACGCCCGCCTCCCGCCGATAAGCTTCGGTTAACCCTCCAGCTAACTTATACAATTGGATAACTATCCAATCAGGGCACAGGAGGCCCCATGGAGGCAAAGGCCGAGCGGACCACCATTCAGGTCTCGATAACCGTCGAGGACAAGACGGCGCTCAAGATCATGGCTGCCGAGCGCGGCATGACCGTGGCGGCGCTCATCCACGAATGGATTGAGCGCGAGAAGGGGGAGGCCAAGCAGTGAAGGGCGTCATCTACATCCTTACCAATCCATCCTTTCCCCAGTACGTGAAGATTGGCTATGCGTCTGACCTCGGTCGCCGCTTGGGCGAGCTCAACCGTTCGGAAGCCCTGCCGTATGCCTTCCGCGCCTACGCAACCTATGACACTGACAAGCGCTTGACCGACAAGGCGCTGCATGAGCTGCTGGATACGCTCAACCCAGACCTGCGCACCATCGAGACTATCAATGGGCAAAAGCGCTCGCGCGAGTTCTTTGAGATGTCTGCCGAGGACGCCTACTCGATTCTCGAGGCAATCGCGCGCATCTCTGGTACCGAGAATCGCCTGCATCGCGTGACGCCAACGGGCGAGCAGCTCGAGGAGGAACGCGAGGCCGAGCAGACCAGAACAGCGCAGGGCGCCGTTCCGCTTCTCGATGGTTGGCCTCAAGCCTGGCGACAAGGTGGCCTTTGCCCGTGATTCGTCCAAGCAGACAACGGTGGTCGACGACCGCCGCGTTGAGTATGAGGGCGTAACCACCTCGCTCTCGTCCCTGGCGGAGCGCCTCATCGGCTTGGGTCATGCACTCCAGGGGCCGCTCTACTTTACCTATGAGGGCGAGCTGCTCACGGACCGTCGCGAGCGAATGGAGAGCGGCGCCGAGCGCTAGCAAAAATACTGTCCGCATTACGTGAAACACTAGCCTTGGCTTGTTGTGCCAAGTGGAGGAGAAGAGATGCCAACCAACAACGAGCGTGAAGAGCTTCACCGTTCTATCTGGGCCATTGCCGATGAAGTCCGCGGCGCCGTGGACGGCTGGGACTTTAAGGCCTATATCCTGTGTTTCCTCTTCTATCGCTTTATCAGCGAAGACCTGGCCGAGTACATCGATGAGGGCGAGCGCGCTGCCGGTAACTGCGACTTTTCTTATGCCGATATGACGGACGAAGACGCCGAGCAAGCGCGCGAAGGCGTTGCAGAGGAGAAGGGCTACTTCATCCTGCCCTCCCAGCTGTTCCAGAATGTGGCAAAAGATCCCTATGCCGACCCTGATCTCAACATTCATATCAAAGAGATTTTCGATGCCATCGAGGGCTCGAGTGTGGGCCTGCCATCCGAGAAGGACTTCAAGGGCCTGTTTGCGGACGTGGACGTTCAGAGCAACAAGTTGGGTAACGAGCTCGATGAGAAGCGCGACCGTCTGGCCAAGATTCTCGTGGGTATTCGCGACCTGAACTTTGGCAACATTCGCGACGCCAAGATTGACCTGTTTGGCGATGCCTATGAGTACCTCATGAACATGTATGCAAGCAAAGCCGGCAAGTCCGGTGGCGAGTTCTTTACGCCTCAGGAGGTCTCCGAGCTGCTTGCGAGAATCGTCATTGGTAACAAGACGAGCGTCAACAAGGTGTATGACCCTGCCTGCGGATCAGGCTCGCTGTTGCTCAAGTTTGCGAAGATTCTTGGTCCCGAGAACGTGCGGAGGGGCTTCTTTGGCCAGGAGATTAACCTCACCACGTATAACCTGTGCCGCATCAACATGTTTCTGCACCATGTGAACTTCGATAAGTTCAGCATTGCCTGTGGCGACACGCTGCTTAAGCCTGCCCACTTGGACGATGAGCCCTTCGATGCTATCGTCTCGAATCCGCCCTACAGCACCAAGTGGATTGGCAATGATGACCCCACGTTGATTAACGACCCCCGCTTTTCACCGGCGGGCGTGCTTGCGCCCAAGTCGAAGGCAGATCTGGCCTTCACGATGCACATGCTCTCTTGGCTGAGTTCTAAGGGGCGTGCCGCTATCGTTGAGTTCCCGGGCGTGCTCTATCGCGGTGGCGCCGAGCAGCAGATTCGCAAGTACCTGGTCGACAACAACTTCGTTGAGGCTGTCATCCAACTGCCCGAAAACCTCTTCTTTGGTGTGACGATTGCCACCTGCATCATCGTGCTTTCCAAGTGCAAGACGGATGACAAGGTGCTTTTCATCAACGCGTCCGAGCTTTTCGAGCATGTGGGCAACAAGAACAAGCTCATGCCTGAACACATCGCAAAGATTAATGATGCGGTTCAAGATCGCATCGAGGAGCTGTACTTCTCTCGTTTGGTTCCCATCGACAAGCTTGGCGGGGAGAACAAGTACAACCTCTCTGTCTCCACCTGGGTCGAGAAGAAAGATACCACGGAGAAGACCGATATCGTCGAGTTGAATGGGCGCATCGAGCAGATTGTGCGGCGAGAGGATGAGCTGCGCGCCCAGATTGACGCCATCGTTGCAGACTTGGAGGCATAGCCATGAGCAAGATTGACGAGCTGCTTTCTGAGCTTTGCCCAGATGGGGTTCCATTTTATGATCTTGATTCCGTGTTTGACTTAAAGAATGGCTATACGCCGTCGAAGAAGAATCCTTCTTACTGGGATAACGGAACTGTCAATTGGTTCCGCATGGAAGATATCCGAGCGAATGGGCACGTGCTATCAAGCTCTCTCCAAAAGATTGCGGAGTCTGGAGTTAAGGGAGGCAAGCTATTTGCTGCGAATTCGCTAATTGTCGCGACGTCGGCGACGATTGGGGAACATGCGCTGATCACGACTCCATTCATGTGCAATCAGCGCTTTACTTGCCTGACGCTGAAGGCTGAATATGCCGACAAACTTGATATGAAGTTCGTGTTCTATTACGCCGACCTACTTGATACGTATTGCCTGGAGAATACGAACAGCGGTGGATTCGAGTCCGTATCCATGACTGCTTTTCGCAAATTCCAATTTCCCGTCCCGCCTTTGGAGGTCCAACGGGAGGTTGTTCGTGCTCTAGACTCCTTCGCGGAGCTGGAGGCGGAGCTGGAGGCGCGTAGGGCGCAATACCGGTACTACCGCGATAAGCTCCTCAGTTTCGATAGAGAGAGAGAGCTCAATGGCTAAAGTTGGGACAGCTTGGCCAATTCGAGAGAGGCAGGCGTTTTACAAAGGCGGATTATCGGGACTCCGGCGTACCGGTGATTCACTATGCCGAAATCTATACAGAGTATGGCCTCGCCACCTCGGAGACCGTCTCTTACGTTCGCTCCGAGTTGAAGAGCTCGTTGAGGTATGCAAAGACGGGCGACCTCGCAATTGCCTGTACCGGCGAAACAAAAGAGGACATCGCAAAGCCTGTTGTATGGGAAGGGGAGGGACCTGTTGCCGTTCATGACGACTGTGCGATTTTCCATACGGGCGACAAAGTGCTGCCGCGCTATCTCGCCCACTGCTTTCAGACTGCAAGCTTCTCGAAGGTGAAGCAGGGGCTTGCTACAGAGGGCAAGAACGTCAGGATTTCCGCTGCTCGTCTTGCGTCTATCAAGGTGCCTGTCCCCTCTCTCGAAACGCAGCGGAAGATCGTAGACGTCCTCGATCGCTTTGATGCTCTCACCACTTCACTTACTGATGGCCTACCTGCAGAGATTGCGACTCGCCGTCAGCAGTACGCCTACTACCGCGACAAGCTTCTGAGCTTTCCGCGCAAGGCCAGTTAGGAATTGCCATGTCTTACGACCAGGATACGTCCCAGCCAACGCCTAGCTATTCCGCGCTCCTCCAGGGCCCCAGCTCAACCGTCTGCGTCAAGAAACCTGAGGTCAAGCGCGAATCGAGTGCGTATCAGTCAGAAGAAGAGCTTGAAGAGGAGCTAATCGACCAGCTGGTGGGTCAGGGCTACAACCGCATTAAGCCCAAGACTACGGCCGAGCTCATTGCGAACCTTCGCGCTCGGCTCGAAGAGCTCAATGGCTTTACCTTTACGGATGGCGACTGGGAACGCTTCCTTGGTGAGTACATTACAAATAAGAAGGACGGCATCGTCGAAAAGACGAGGCGCATCCAGAAGAATCCCGTCGTCGACTTTCTGCTTGAGGATGGCACCCTCAAGAATGTGGTGCTCATTGACCGCGATCACATTTACAAGAATCACCTGCAGGTGATGAACCAGTACGAGGCCAACGCGGGCAAGCACAAGAATCGCTACGACGTCACTATCTTCGTCAACGGCCTTCCTCTTGTTCATATTGAGCTCAAGAGGCGCGGAGTCGAAATTAAGCAAGCTTTTGGCCAGATTGAACGTTATCAGCGTGAGAGCTTCTGGTCCGAGGCGGGCCTGTTCGAGTTCGTTCAGATCTTCATCATCTCCAACGGAAGGCACACCAAGTACTACTCGAACACGACGCGCTGGCAAAAGGTCAACGGAACCAAGCGCAAGTCGTCGGCATCCTTCCGGTTCACCAGTTGGTGGACAGACGTAAAGAACCACAGGATTGGTGACCTCGTGCCGTTTGCGGCATCCTTCCTCTCCAAGGGCACCATCCTCATGATGGTCACTCACTACTGTGTCTTCACCGTCAACGAAGACCTGCTGGTGATGCGCCCGTATCAGGTTTGTGCTTGCGAGGGTATTCTCAATCGAATCCTGATTTCCGAGCTCGACAAGAAGAAGCTCGGTACGCTTGCGGCGGGTGGTTACATTTGGCACACCACCGGCTCAGGCAAGACGCTCACCTCGTTCAAGACAGCGCAGCTTGTGTCTACCGTAGGGGGTGTCGACAAGGTGGTGTTCGTCGTCGACCGCAAGGACCTCGACTTCAACACCATGCGTGAGTTCAACAAGTTCCAGGAGAATGCGGTAAACGGCTCCAAGAACACGCGTGAGCTCAAGCGCAACCTCGAGGCGCCGATCGGGCAGCAGAAGATCTGCGTCACGACCATCAACAAGCTGGCCGTCTATCTCAAGCACGTTGATCCCAAGAGCGAGATCCTGCAACGCCACACGGTGTTCATTTTCGATGAGTGCCACCGCTCGCAGTTTGGCGAGATGCATAAGGCCATTACCAAGGCGTTCTCCAACTACCACCTCTTTGGTTTTACGGGAACGCCCATCTTTGCCAAGAACTCTGCCAGCGGCAACGACCCTAGGCTGCGCACCACGCAGCAGGCCTTTGGCGATGCGCTGCACAAGTACACTGTGATCAATGCCATCAACGATGGGAACGTTCTCCCGTTCAAGGTCGATTACGTGAGCACGTTCCGTCGCAAGGCAGACGGTAAGGACCTGCTCGTAGAGGGCATCGATACGAACACGGCCTGGCAAAGCCCCAAGCGCATTCGTAACGTTGCGACATACATCCTCGACAAGTTTGACGAGAAGACCAAGCGTAATGACAAGAGCGTCTATGCGCTCAAGGGCACCATGCGCAAGGGTTTCAATGCCATTTTGGCCTGCGACTCCGTAAAGTCTGCCGAGTCCTATTACCGTGTGCTGCGTGAGCTGATTGCCCAACGCGAGGGTTGTGGGCTCAAGATTGCGACCATCTTTACCTTTGCGCCCAATGCCGAGGAGGACCCCAACGGCTTTATCGATGACGAAGATCTCGATTGCGAGGGCATGCCCCAGGCCGACCGCGACTTCCTTGACGCGGCCATTGCCGACTACAACAACATGTTCGCTACGAACTTTGGCACCGATAGCCAGGGATTCGATAGCTACTACAAGGACGTCTCGCGTCGTTTGAAGGGAGAGGATGCCAATGGCGCCCCTCTGCCCCGGAAGGAGTGCCTTGACCTGCTGATTGTTGTGGACATGTTCCTCACGGGATTTGACGCCAAGACGCTCAACACCCTCTGGGTCGACAAGAATCTGCGTATGCATGGCCTCATCCAAGCCTTTAGCCGCACGAACCGTATCCTCAACGACGTGAAGTCGTTTGGCAACATCGTGTGCTTCCGCAACCTCGAGAAGGCGGTGGACGATGCCATCGCGCTGTTTGGCGACGAAAACGCGGGCGGAATCGCGTTGCTCAAGACCTTCGAGGAGTACTTCAAGCGTTACTGCGAGCTGATTCACCACCTCCAGGAGAAGCACCCCCTTGATGGCTTGGGTGAGCCTATTGGCGAGAAGGCTGAGCACGACTTCATCCAGACCTTCTCCGAGATTCTCCGCTTGCGCAACATCCTGACGACCTTCGACGAATTCGAGGGCAAAGACCTTGTGAGTCCCATGGAGCTCCAGGACTACCAGAGCGAGTACCTTGACCTTCGCGATAAGTACCGCAAGCGCGATAACGCCGAGAAGGATTCCATTGCCGATGACCTCGTCTTTGAGATGGAGCTCGTGCGTCAGATTGAGATCAACGTCGATTACATCCTTCATCTGATTGAACAGAAGCGCGGCAACAATGAGGACGACCTTGTTATCGTTGAGCAGATTCGCAGCTCCGTTGCGGCGTCACCCGAGCTCCGCGACAAGCAGGAGCTCATTGAGAAGTTCCTCGCGAGGGCCGGTTTCTTTGAAGAGCCTGCCGACTTTATCGTTGATCCCGATGCGTCCGAGGAAGATCGCCACGCCGCCGTGGTAGACGCCTGGACAAGGTTCGTTGCCGAGTCGATGGAGGAAGAGCTGTCTGCCATCATCGAAAGCGAGAAGCTTAAGCCCGAGCAGACGCGCAAGCTCATAACCAACGCATTTATTGCAGATGGCGTGCCGCAGGAGGGAACGGCCGTGAGCTCGTTGCTGCCTGCGACATCGCGCTTTGGGAACGGGGGAAAGCGTGACGAGCGACGCCGCCGTGTGACGGCGCTGCTGAGTGTCTTCTACGAGAAGTTCCGCTCCATCGCTTCTCGTTATCCTCTGATTGGGTAGTGTGTGCTAATTGCGCCCCGAGGCCATTGGAATGGCTTCGGGGCGCTTCGCGTATCGATTTGCTCGTGAGTGGCGTTCCCTGCTATGCTCCAAAGCGAAATGAGATGCGTTGGCTCTTGCTGGTGCATCTGGGCGTCTGATACGTTGGGCGCCCCATCATGTCTAACGCGCGGGCGGCGGATCGGTTGGGTTCGCCGCCCGCTTTGCGTTGCTCGTCCTACTCGCCCTGCTCGTGGGTGTAGACGCTCGTGGCGCGCTTGCGGGCGTTTTAGAGTTTGCCGCGCTCCGGTCATCGTGGATTGTATGATAGCCGGCTCGTTCACTACTCAAGTTGTATATATAACAGGCATTGTCAATACTGGCATTGCGGCTCCATATGCTATATATGCTGTATCAACTAGCCGTATACAACAATATGTAGTGCTTGTTTAGATAGTCGATTTCTTGACATTAATCCAATTGTCAACTCATAATTATCGAAGGGCGGTCTGCTTGCCCTGTTGGTCGACGAGCCATTTCTTCGTCTTTGTATGGAAGTCTCTCGTGATGTTTCTGCGCGCGGATATGCCGACGGCGCGGGTTGGAGAGGAGATGGTTGCATTGCCCAAACTTAAGTAAAACGGCCACCTCTGTTGGCGCAGAGATGGCCGTAGCTGGGGTTCGTTCGAACCCGTACGCACGGACAAGTATAAACGGACTCGAAAGACCCCTTATGCCCATCCGGACGAATCCCAGCGTTTTGACAGATTTTGGAAAACGCTACGCCGCTAGAGCGGCGGAAGGGATTGCCTATGGGAAAGCTGATTAACTACGACGTCTGGCATACCCGCTACTACCAGGGTGCCACCTTTGCGGGTGACTTCGAGATGCCCGTTATCGAGGGAACTGATAGCGTGCCCGAGTGCCTCGTACGATTCTCGGACTCCAAATCTTCCAGGTCCGATGATCCCGGTGCTTGGGTAGTGCCGTACGAGCACGACTTGAAGCAGAATTGTATGTGGCGAGACGCCTTTAGGTACGAGCCCGGTCTACTCGAACACCCTGGGATTGTCTCGTGGGACTTCTCCATGTATCGCAACATGCCGTTTGGGCTCCAGTTTTGGAATTGCTTCAGAGGCCGGTTGCTCGGGAGCTTGCATGAGCGGCTTGGGGGAATTTGCATCCCCAACATTCGACCTACGGATGCCAGGAGCTATTGCTATGCGTTCGACGGTCTGCCCACCGAGGCCACTATCGCGATGGGCACGGCGGGTAATCTCCGGTATCCGGATGATGCTGCCTTCTATGCTGCGTATGTCGGCGAAACGGTGAAGCGGCTGAGGCCCAAGAACATTGTTGTCTATGGGGATGCTCCAGAGAGTATTTTTCGCGCGGCCTTGGAAGCTGGCGTGAACGTGGTTGCATTCCCGACCAAGACCAAGCTGGTCCACACTTGCAAGGAGGTGGCCTAGATGGGCGGCGGGTCTGGGCGAGGCCTTAACTTTGGGGCAACGTTCGGGTCTGGTCAGTTGCCACTGAGGTATCAGGGAGAAAGGGTTGCCAAACCTCAGGCTGAGCTCCGAAAAGAGGTGCGTGACGAGCATAAGGAAGTGTTTCCTGGTTGCTCTACCGAACTTAACGAAGCCGCTCAAGGCAAGCACATTCCCGATCATAAGAACTACCAGAAGGGGAAGAGTCGCCTGTCAATTTCGATGGAGCGGGCTCAGCAACTAACCGATAAGTTTGGAGGCACGGGTAGACGAGTGGGTAAGCAAACCCGAGAAGTCGTTGACTTTGGCGAGGCCATCGGCGAGTACGTTGACCCTTCTACGGGGGAGGGCACTGCCACTCAGTTTGGAACCATTCATTATGGGAAGCGCGGATGCCACATTGTGCCCGCGAGCCCGAAGCAGTATTAGGAGGCAATCGTGTCTAGTTGTTGGTTTCATCCAGAAGAGGAAACGACCGCCGGGGTTCTGCTCGACTACTTCAAGGCCAATCCGGGCTCGACGGTGACGATGGGCTATGGGGACGGAGAGTCCTATAGGTGCAGGTTCTTCAGCTCCTACGAAGCCGATAACGAGAACGAGGTGGAAGACAACCCCAACGTTGAGCCCGTTGATTACTTTGCGATTGCCCTTGATCCGGTCGAGGTGATTGCTCTGGGACCTCACTACGACGGGCCTGGCTCTCTTATCGAGCTTAGCTATCGCGACTTTCCCGAGCGTATCGTGGGCGAGGGTGGTGAAGTCATTTACGAGGCTTAGTGGGATGGCTCACATGAAGGTTCGATATCTTGGCGAGACTTCGTTTCTCGAACTGACGCAGGGCAAGGTTTACGAGGTTATCTCGGTCGAGAAGGGCCGGTATCGCCTCATCGACGATAGCGGGGAGGACTATCTCTACTCGCCTGATGAGTTCGAGGTTATTTCTGCTGACGATGGCCCTACTGGCGATGAATAGGGTCGGCTGAGACGTTGTGCCAGTTGGGCGAGGGGTCGTGTGCCTCTCGCCCTATTCGTATGACGTGGAAACGGCCCCGGCCTAAACCGCAAGCCACTCGTGCAACGCAGCAGAAAGCCGCTTGTCGATGTCTATCCTCGTGGCCTCGCACTCATCTGCATGCTCCCTAGCGGAGTGGAAGAGAAACCGCATGACGAGCTTCAGCCCCACCGGCAGCGCGAGCCTCAGCATCGACTCGGGCAGCACGAAGTGGGTACCATACGTGTAGGCAACCGCCTCATAGTCGCAGGCGTGCGGACGGCTCTTCAGGCGTTGGTCCATGCGACGAACGTACTTACCCGCCTCCCAGAAGCTGTCGTCATCCGCCCCGACGAGAACGAGCTTGCCTCGGATGTTCTCGACCTTGATCATCTCGTCCTCCGGGTGCTCGCGATTCTTCTCGGAATCGATGAACAGCCAGGTGGAGCGCTGAAAGTCACCGGAGCCCTTGGTCTCCTCCTCGACCTTCTTCCAATACGTGGGGTGCTCGTAGACAAACGGCATGTACGGAAGCGGCTCTCCGCGATAGGAGAGGGTCGAGGCGCCGGGCACGGGCCACTCCCTGCAGCCGTCCCTCTTGCCCTGCTCGAACCCCTGCCAAACAAAGTCGCTGGGCGTCAGACCAAAGGTCAGCGTGATGTCCGGGAAATACGACGCTGCTACCAGCGCCTCCATCCCCGCCGTGCTCATCCCCATGATGCCAACTTTTCTGTTCCCGTGGGCCAGCAGCCATTCGATCGCCGTATCGATTCGCTCGAGCGGGCAGTTGACGTGGCTGTAATCGTGCTCCCCGGGAGAGATGCAAAGCGCGTCGACGCCGTTCTTGTGCAGCTACCTTGCGCCGCACTTTGCCATGTAATCGTTTGGGTCGTCCCCAAAAAGGCCAATCATGGCGCAATCTGCCCCGCGCGGGTTCACATAATACGTGCCGTAGAAGCCGTCGCGCGCTGCCTCGAATAGACGCTTTTGCAATGTAGCCGTCCTACGTTGAGTTCCAGTTTGTTGGCCTTGGCTAATTGTTGGCCATGGCTAACCATACAGCCTCGCGGCATTGGGCGGGGCGTCCACCCGTTTCTACGTGTCGGCAAACAACGAGCATCCGCTTTTGCGTGCTGAGAGGCCGCCTAGTACGTAAAAGTGGGTGCTCAATGGTTGGATGCGTAGATGTGGGTGCGCGAGGGGGGGTGGGCGAGAAGGCGTGCTCGAAAGGGCCGTCCAGTCGTTCTTTCCGCTATTGACCGTTCATCCAAATTACGTGGCTCGCGCATTGGTTCGTCCATATTACGTGCCCCGCGCATCGATTCGTCCAAGCTGCGTGTTTGGAGGGCTCTGGATGCGTAATTTGGATGAGCCGGCGAGTGAGCTGGCGGGCTACCCCCCCTGCGTTTGATGCAAACTACCGATTCTTGCAAGCGCACTTTTCGGCGTTTGATGCAAAGTGCCGATTCTTGTAGGTGCGTGATTATGCGTTTGATGCAAAGTGCCGATTTGTGTAAGGCGGGGAGCCTGTCGTTTGCAGCAAACTACCGAAAAGTGGAAGGTTCGGCCCCTTCTGGAGGTCTGCGTTTTACACAAAACGGCGGTTTGCTGCAAACGACAGGTACACAGGCTGGCGGATTGCATAAAAGTGCCGGTTAATGTAGGGACTGCTGATTGCGAGCTATGCCGGGCACCCGTTTCTGCGCGTCCGCAAGTGCCGACGCCCCTCTCGCCCTATTCGTTCAAAAAATCGACTGCGTACTGAGCAGCGAGCATCGAGCCGCGCACGAGGACGCTTTCGTTGGGGTCGTAGTGGCTGCTGTGCTGCGGCCACACCTTGCCGCTGGGGTCGGCCGTGCCGCTGCCCAGGAATACGAACACGCCGGGGCACCTCCGCAGGTACTCGGAGAAGTCCTCGCCGGGCATGGAACCCTGGTAGCGCGTGATGGCGTCCTCGCCCAGCACCTCGGCCGCGGCCCTCGCCGCGCGCTCGCTGGCCTCGGGCGTGTTCACCACGGTCGTATGGGCCACCTCGTAGGTGAGACGCGCCGTGCAGCCAAACGCGGCCGCCACGTCGGACGCCATGCGGTCCATGAGCTGCGGAATCCTTGCGTGCGCCTCCTCGTGGAAGGTGCGCACCGTGCCCTCCATCCAGGCGCTTCCCGCCATGACGTTGCGGGCCGTGCCGCCGTGGAACTGGCCCACGGTGACCACCGCCGGCTCGAACGGGCTCATGTTGCGGCTCACGATGGCCTGCAAGCTCTCAACGATCGCCGCGCCCGCGAGCACCGCGTCCGCCCCCTGGTTGGGCATGGCCCCGTGCGCCCCGCGGCCCGTCACGTCGATGCGCCACCAGTCGGTCGCGGCCATGCGCGGCCCCGCCTCGACGCTCACCTTGCCCTCCTCGACATCGCTCCAGATGTGGGTGCCGTAGACCCCGTCGACCCCGTCGAGCACGCCCGCCTCGATCATGGTCTTCGATCCGTTGCCGCCCTCCTCCGCAGGCTGGAACACGAGGCGCACCTCGCCCGCGAGCTCGCTACGCAGGCCCATGAGCAGGCGTGCCGCACCCAGCAGCATCGCGATGTGGCAGTCGTGCCCGCAGGCGTGCATGAAGCCTTCGTTCTGCGAGGCAAACGGCTCGTCGGTCTGCTCGGTCACGGGAAGGGCGTCGATGTCGGCGCGCAGCATGAGGCGGCGCCGCGGCTGGCCCTGCTCGTCATAGGCGCCCGCCGCGGCGCCCGCGATCGTGGCGACCACGCCCGTCTTCGTGGGGCGCTCGTAGGGGATGCCCAGCGCCTCGAGGTCCGCGCAGATCTGCCCGGTGGTGGCAACCTCGTGGTAGGCCACCTCAGGGTGGGCGTGATACCAGCGGCGACGGTCTATGACGTAGGCGCTCGTGGCGCCTGCCGACCGGCGAATCTCGTGCGCCACCTGCGTCACCAGTGTGTCGCTCTTCTCGTCCATAGCCATGTGCATCCCCTCGTCGATTCTTCCATCTCGCAGGGTAGCACGCATGGGCCTCGCGCGTTGCGCCGCTGGGACAGTAAGCCTACGGGCGCTATTGTCCCAAACCGCAGGTAAAGCGGGACAGTTGGGCTACGGGCGCAAGTGTCCCAACTGCATGGGGGTAACAGGTAGGAAACGAAAAATGTCTGCCGCGTGCGCTATTATGTGACCTTGCGCGAGCGCCCACGCTGTCTACGGGGCCGTTCGCCGTCTGAAGGCTTGCCATCCGTACCGACACGGGATGGCCCAGACGAGAGGACACACATGCAAGACACCAGCACCACCCCGGCCGTCGAGGCCCAGGCGGCCGACGCGTTTGCCGCCGAGACCGAGGCCATGCACGCCCACTCCATGCACACCCGCACCGCGGGCGAGCTGCGTCGCGAGAACATCGGCGAGGAGGTCGCGCTCACCGGTTGGGTGTGGCGTCGCCGCGACCACGGCGGACTCATCTTCGTTGACCTGCGCGACCGCTCGGGCATGACCCAGTGCACCTTTGACCCGGAGCACTCCGGCGGCACCGCCTTCCACGCCGCCGAGACGATTCGCCCCGAGTGGCCCATCTGCGTTCACGGCGTCGTGCGCGGCCGTGACGAGGAGACCGTCAACCCCAAGCTCCCCACTGGCGAGATCGAGGTCCGCGTTGACACCATCGAGGTGCTCAACCGCTCCAAGACTCCGCCCTTCCAGATCGAGGACGGCATCGACACGTCCGAGGACACGCGCCTGCGCTACCGCTACCTCGACATCCGCCGTCCCGAGATGATGGCCAACCTCAAGCTCCGCTCCGACTTCACCTTCGCCATCCGCGAGGCGCTCCACAAGCGCGCCTTCATGGAGGTCGAGACGCCGAGCCTGTTCAAGTCCACGCCCGAGGGCGCCCGCGACTTCCTCGTGCCGTGCCGCATTCAGCCTGGCCACTTCTACGCCCTGCCGCAGAGCCCGCAGCTGCTCAAGCAGCTGCTCATGGTGGGCGGCGTCGAGCGCTACTACCAGGTTGCCAAGTGCTTCCGCGACG
>OKRW01001817.1_pt1 | contig 16979 bp, 16 predicted proteins | sample 1601151 | NCBI WGS metagenome assembly OKRW01 (sample SAMEA3541471, study PRJEB24748) | human gut metagenome | biome: human gut; feature: human-associated habitat; material: faeces | place: China | collected 2012 | reverse complement strand
GTCAGCTTACGCTGACCAGAATCACGCGCCAAGTCTCGCGGCGGCTCGACTTGAAATCTTAAGAAAGGTGATAAGAATATGTATAACGGAAAGATGGAGACAATTTATGAGTCGGAATATATGAACCTGTATGATTTACAGTATAGAGAAGGCGGACACTATTATTGTGCCAGCAGAAGGAAGAAAGATAGAATGGTTGCATTGACACCGGATGAAGAATGTAAGACAATGCAGGCAGATGCAGTAAGCTGTTTTGTTGTACTAAATATCAAGGGACAGACGAAGAAGCTTCTTTTAAACTGGGAATATCGTTATCCGGTCGGACAGTATATGTTAAGCGTACCGGCAGGTCTTATTGACGAAAAAGACTGGGACAATCCAAATGCTCTTACAGCTACAGCAATTCGAGAGCTGAAGGAAGAAACCGGAATTGAAGTGGAAGAATCTGATGAGATTAAGGTGATATCTCCATGTGTATTCAGTACTCCGGGAATGACAGATGAGGGGAATGCTTTAGTATATATATCAATCAATCGTGACGAGATGCCAAAGATGAATCATGATGGGGCAGAAGGTTCGGAAGTGTTTGAAGGATTTCGTCTGGTGAGCAAAGAAGATGCACAAGACTATCTTTGCAAAGGAAGAGATGAACATGGGATGTATTATCCTCTTTATACCTGGGCAGCCTTAATGTTTTTTATGGGAGTATAGTGGCGATACATTCAAGAATGTCTTGGTATTCTTGGCCTGATATGTTAAATTTATTCGCATACAGTATATGATTGGGACGGGGAGAGACCCTATGTGAATAAGGAATTGAAAACAGGGGGACGTTATTAATGAGAAGGATGTTGCTAATTGGACGAAGTGAAAGTGGGAAGACAACGTTAAAACAGGTATTACGTGGAGAAAAAATTACTTATAAGAAGACACAGTATGTCAGCCAATATGATTGTATTATTGATATGCCGGGAGAGTATGCTGAAAATATGGATTTATCACATACGATTGATTTATATGCGGCAGAATCCGATGTGGTAGGAATTGTTTTAAGTGCGACAGAACCGTATTCTTTATATCCTCCAAATGTAACACCACTTGGAAACAGAGATGAAGTGGGAATTGTAACTAAAATAGATCACTGGGCAGCTAATCCGCAGCAGGCAGCGGAATGGTTAAAGTTAACCGGATGTAAAAAGATATTTTTTACAAGTTCTTATACAGGAGAAGGAATTGATGAGATTTTTGAGTTTCTTCGAGAAGAACATGACATCTGTCCGGTAGAAAAGGTTATGGATGCGCTTCACAAAGAAACATTTAAAAAACCAGCAGATCTTCCACACTATCACCTTCAGTAATCTTAGGAGGAAAAGATATTTATGATACTTCAGATTTTACTTTTATGTTTAGGGTTTGTATTTTTAGTAAAAGGTGCAGACTTTTTTGTAAATGGAGCTGCCGGAATTGCGGCGAAGCTGGGGATACCTCAGTTGATCGTTGGACTTACGATTGTGGCAATGGGAACAAGCCTTCCGGAAGCTGCCGTCAGTATTACATCTGGTTTAAAAGGAAATGCAGGAATTACAATCGGAAATGTTGTTGGCAGTAATATTATGAATGTTTTCGTGATTCTTGGAATTACAGCAGTTATTACAAATGTTGCGATTCAGAAATCCACATTATATTATGAGATTCCGTTTATGATACTGGTTACATTGCTGATGATTTTTTTTGGAATGACCAGACAGGCAGTTAGTTTTGTAGAAGGTGTGATTTTCTGGATATTATTTATCGCATTTCTTGCTTATCTTTTTGTTATGTCAAAAAAGAATAAAGTTTCAGAAGAAGAAGCCCAGTGTGATATGTCTTATTTAAAGTGTATCATCTCCATCATTGCCGGAGGAATCATGGTTGTATGGGGAAGTGACCTTGTAGTTGATTCGGCATCGGAAATAGCAAGAACCTTTGGAATGAGTGAACGTTTCATTGGACTTACGATCGTAGCGTTTGGAACAAGCCTTCCGGAACTTGTTACTTCCGTAACAGCAGCCAAAAGTGGAAATGTTGGAATTGCGATCGGAAATATCGTAGGAAGTAATATATTTAATATTCTTTTTGTCATTGGAACAACTGCATTAATCTGTAATGTACCATTTGAAAGCAAGTTTTTGATTGATTCAGCGGTAGCAGTAGCTGCAGGTGTCATTTTATGGCTTGGAACGATAAAGAATAAAGAACTTAGAAGACCCTGTGGAATTATAATGCTGTTAGCATATGCAGGATATTTTGCATATTTATGTATGAATTAAGCGTGATAGGTAAAAAATATGGCAGGAATTCCTGCCATATTTTTTATTAGCGAGAAGCACAGTAAGCTGCGGCATTACAGCCGGTATCCCAGTAGGTGCTGCTTCGACTAAACGTGCTGATTTTTACTTTTCCGGCGGTCTGGGAAGCGTGGAGAACCTTTCCGTTTCCAAGATAGATTCCGACATGATTGGAACCGCCTCGGTGGAATACCAAATCTCCGACGGTAACATTATGAACAGAGGAAACAGAATACAAATAAGAATGCATGAGTTCAAGTTGTTCATAGGTAGTGTTACCGATATATTTGCCGGTTGCGCTTTTATAGGCATCGCGTACGAGACTGGAACAATCGGCATAGCCTTTCTGGTCTCGTCTTGCCTGACTGTATTTGTTCCCAAGTCTGGTATGTGCATAAGAGATTGCTCTTGAGCGGTAGTTACCAGTAGAAGCAGTGGGGGAAGTTTTAGCTGCTTTTTTTGCTGGAGTATACCTTTTTCCAACATAAATTCCATAAACATATCCCTTTTTTCCGGCGGAAGTTTTCACTTTTTTCCATGCACCTTTTGTAGTGCAGACAGTAACACTTTGACCTGCGGACAAGCTTCCTTTAATACGTCCGGAAAAGGAAGGCTTCGCACGCATATTTACGCTGCTGGCAGTGATTACTGCGCGGTAAGATGTGCTATTCGCAGAGGATGCAGAAGCCTTTTTGGAACGCTTAAGATATGTTTTATAAATATATCCTCTTACTCCATCTACTTTAACTGCAATCCAGTTACCTTTACTGCCTGTTCTAGTTACAGGTGTCCCGGCGGAAACAGAAGTGAGAATCTTTGAAGAGCCATTTGGCTTGGCTCGTATATTCACTCCGTCAGTAGTATACAGCCGTTGTGCGTGAACAAAAGTTGTTGGGAGCATCAGAAAAAGAAGAAGAGAAAAAAGTATTGCCTTATGATTCTTTTGAATAAATAATGGCAGATGCACAACTTTTTTCGAGTGTTTGTTCGTGTTCATTGGTGATACATCTCCTCATATGTAATTTATAATAAATTGTAACACATTTTACAGCAAAAATTAAGAAATTTTTTCAAGGAAAACATTACATATTAAATTTTTTGTAATTATTTTAACTATACTGATTTCCGGCACAATCGATATCGGAATATAAAAAGCATATTGGATAAAAAATAGATTCATGTTATGATGTTAGGGAAAATACCTTTTGATCCTAACATCATAACGTGAATGTTTTTTTTAATATTGCATAAAGCTAGAAGAAGGAGGCTGTGTACGGTGAAGAAGTATCCGGTTATAATAATATTTTTGATAACAATGTTACTTGTTTGTGGAGAGACGGTTATGGCGAAGGAACGTTTGGGAAAACCACAGGGGGTTCTTGCGAATGGAGTAGAAGATCGAGTCGTGATTTCATGGGAACCGGTAAAAAAAGCGGATGGGTATGAAGTTTTTGAAAAGGCAGAAGGAGAGAAAGCGTTTACAAAGGTAAAAGTAACGAAAAAGAGGAAGATCATTTTAAAGAAAAAAGCACGAGGCAGAAGGTATCAATACAAAGTAAGAGCATATCGAACGAAAAAGAAGGTCATTTACGGAAAGTTCGGAAAAAAGGTGGAGACGATGACAGCAAAGGATTCAACATCTACTATTAAGAACTTTTTGACAACGGCAATTACTCCGGTTGGATCAACCATGTACATATGGGGTGGTGGCTGGAATAAAGAAGATACCGGAGCTGGAAAGGATGGAGTTTTCATCGGTCTGAATCCGAACTGGCGTAATTTTTGTGGGAAACAGAAGGCATCTTATAACTACAGGAGACACAGATATCAATTTGGTGCAGGGTTTGATTGCTCCGGTTTTGTTGGCTGGAGCATCTATAATATAATGAAAACAAAGAATGGAAAGCCAGGGCATGGTTATGTTATGAAGGCATCGAAGATGGCATCATCTTTTGCGAAGTATGGATGGGGGACTTATAAAAGCGCAGCAGGGATCAAAGACTTTAAAGCCGGCGATGTTATGAGTTCGTCTACCCATGTCTATATTGTTGTGGGAAGCTGTCAGGATGGGAGTGTTGTTTTAGTACATTCAAGTCCGGCAGGTGTTCGTTTGTCAGGTACTCCGAACAGACAGGGAAAAGCAGGAAGCGAGGCTGTAAGATTAGCAAAGGCATATATGAAGAAGTATTATCCATCCTGGTATCGCCGCTATCCATCCTGTAGAAAGGGAATGAGTTATCTTACGGATTATGCTCAGTTCCGTTGGACAACAGGCAAGGGAAGCGTGTTAGATGATCCAGATTTATATCAGAATAAAACAGCAAAAGAAATATTACAGGATTTGTATGATAAAAAGTAAAGAAAAGAACATAAATTCACAGCCAAAGTAAAAAATAGTTTATGTTCATGGAAAGTGATTTATGATAAACTGGTAATTATTAAGAGCTGCTGCATGATCATGATTGAAAAGCATCAGTGCTGCGTTTTATTAGTTATATTAGAGAATTGAATTGTTAGGAGTACAATATGAGAAGGAGAATAGATGCTCATGTAGTGATGGAAAAGATTATTCCACGAATTACAGAAGAATATCGGAAGTTATATGACATTCCTGAAGACCATGAAAGTATGGCTGTTTTTTCTGCAGATTGCGAGGATGTTATGTGGCTTGCGGTAGATGATGCAACAAAGAAGGCTAAGATCAAGGTCATTCAGATTGAGACAGTTTATGGTGGTGTTGATCATTCCTGGAGCAGATATGGAGGAGAGATTACAGCAATTATTTCCGGAGAGAAAGTTGCGGATGTAAAGAGTGGTCTTCATTATGCGAAAGATTATATAGAGAATAAATCAGGAAATTATCATCTGAATGAAGATGGTACGCTAGGATACTATGTGGATTATGTTCCAAGAATCGGAAAGTATTATCAGGAATCGTTAGGACTTAGCGAGGGAACATCCATAGCATATCTGGTATCTGCACCGGTAGAGAGCATGTATGGCTTAGATAAAGCATTAAAAGCAGCAGATGTAAAAATTGCGGAATTATCTGAGATTCCTTCACGTGTTAATACGGGTGGAGCAATTGTTTATGGAACGGAATCTGCCTGTCGGTCTGCCGTTGAGGCATTTGTTGAAGGGGTAGAGTACTGTGCATTTCATCCAATGGATATAGAGTGAGATTTTTGTGAAAAACAGAGATTTTATCTCAGTCGAGAAGACTCCCACCTCTTTCAGGCGGCTCGACTTGAATAGTAATGAAAGGATTTAATTTATGAAGATTGTAAAGATGGAGACACATATGCTCAGCCAGAAAGTGATTGCAAATGTGACGGCTGAGTTTGCAAGAGTATATAATATACCGGAAGGACATACAAGTGTTGGTTTCTTTTCTACGGATAATGATGATATTGGGTATCTTGCAGTAGATGATGCAAGCAAGAAGGCAAATATTAAGCTGATTCATGCACAGACGTATTACGGAGGTTCTATTTGTTCCTGGAGTAAGTACGGCGGAAGTGTATTTGTTCTTTTTTCCGGTCCGAAGGTAGAAGACGTGAAGAGCGGTCTTCGCTACATAAAAGATTTTATAGAGAATCATTCGGAGCTTTGTAACTTTGATGGAGATGAGGGAACAGCGTTCTATGCACAGACGATTCCAAGACCGGGAAAGTATTTTGAGGAATGGTGTGATATTAAGCCGGGAGAATCTTACGCATATCTTGTAGGAGGTCCGATTGAGACAAACTATGCATTGGATAAGGCGTTAAAGGCAGGCAATACCCGGGTAGCAAGATACTGGTATCCGCCGTCACATGCAAACTCAAGTGGGGCAGTGCTTGCCGGAACAGAATCTGCCTGCCGGGCAGCAACGACTGCTTTTATCGAGGCTTTGGAGTATGCGATAAAGAATCCACTTGAAATATAAGAAAAAAATTTCTGGACATTTTTTTTAAGCTGTGGTAGACTGATTAAGATTTGATGTAAAGGCGATGACGAAGAGAAGTAGTGGGAATTATCGCTTCCAGAGAGTGGGGGATGGTGAGAACCTTGCAGAATGAATTTTCATGAATAACACTTTATCAGCCGCAATCTGAACAAAGGTCTGCAAAACGGACACGAGCAGACTGATCAGTAGGTGCGCCGTAACTGTGCGTTAGACAGAAGTTGGTTTTGAGTGACTGTTTTATATAAAGACAGTAATTCAGGTGGTACCGCGGAATCATCCGTCCTGAACTAGTTATAGTTCAGGACGTTTTTTTGTTTTGTCCTAGTCAAGAAGACTTGAGTAAGCAATAAAGTTGTATTAAAAGTTGTATTATAAGAAGGGAGATTAGATAAATGAACATATCAAACATTTACAGAGACAGAACTCTTGATATGATGAATGAAGAGGATGTTGGCGAAACTGTCCGCGTGGCAGGCTGGGTAGAGAATATCCGAGATCATGGTGGTGTATCTTTTATTGATTTAAGAGATATGTATGGTGTCCTTCAGGTTGTAATGAGAGATACTACTTTACTAGAAGGAATCAATAAAGAGGATTGCATTTCTCTTGAAGGTGTGATTGAGCATAGAGATGAGGAAACATATAATCCAAAGATTCCGACCGGAACAATTGAATTAGAAGCTCACAAAGTAGACTTACTTGGAAAGGTATATAAGCAGCTTCCGTTTGAGGTCATGACTTCTAAAGAAAATCATGAAAATGTACGTTTAAAATATCGTTATCTTGATTTGAGAAATAAAAAAGTAAAAGATAACATGATTTTCCGTTCTAAAGTTATCAGCTTTTTAAGACAGAAGATGACAGATATGGGATTTTTGGAAATTCAGACTCCAATTCTTTGCGCTTCTTCTCCAGAAGGTGCAAGAGATTATATCGTGCCATCCAGAAAATACAAAGGAAAGTTTTATGCGCTTCCACAGGCACCACAGCAGTATAAGCAGCTTCTTATGGTATCTGGATTTGATAAGTATTTCCAGATTGCTCCATGTTTTCGTGATGAAGATGCCAGAGCAGACCGCTCTCCAGGAGAATTTTATCAGTTAGACTTTGAAATGAGTTTTGCAACACAGGAAGATGTATTCCGCGTAGGAGAAGAAGTTCTTACAGCAACATTTGAAAAGTTTGCACCAGAAGGAAGTGTTGTAACAGCAGCTCCTTATCCGGTAATCAGCTACAAGCAGGCAATGCTTGAGTTTGGTTCTGATAAGCCGGATTTAAGAAATCCGCTTCGTATTGTAGATGTGACAGATTTCTTCCAGAGATGTACATTTAAACCATTCCATGGTCAGACTGTTCGTGCAATTAAAGTATCAAATAAGATGTCGAAAGGTTTCCATGAGAAACTTCTTAAGTTCGCGACATCGATTGGAATGGGCGGACTTGGCTATCTTGAAGTAAAAGAAGATTTAAGTTATAAAGGACCAATCGATAAGTTTATTCCGGATGATATGAAGGCAGAGATTCGTGAAATCGCTGGTCTTAAAGGTGGAGATACGATTTTCTTTATCGCAGATAAAGAAAAACAGGCAGCTCTTTATGCAGGACAGCTTCGTAATGAATTAGGACAGCGTCTTGATTTATTAGAGAAGAATGCATACCGCTTCTGTTTTATTAATGATTTTCCAATGTATGAGTATGATGAAGAACAGAAAAAAATCATCTTTACTCACAATCCATTCTCTATGCCACAGGGTGGTTTAGAAGCGTTAACAACAAAGGATCCATTGGAATTACTTGCTTATCAGTATGATATCGTATGTAATGGTGTAGAGCTTTCTTCTGGAGCGGTAAGAAACCATAATCTTGATATCATGGTAAAAGCTTTTGAAATCGCAGGATATACGGAGGAAGATTTAAAAGAGAAATTTGGTGCACTTTACAATGCATTCCAGTATGGTGCGCCGCCACATGCCGGTATGGCACCTGGTGTAGATCGTATGATCATGCTGCTTCGCAATGAAGAAAATATTCGTGAGGTTATTCCATTCCCTATGAATGGTAATGCACAGGATGTTATGTGCGGAGCACCAAATGAAGTTTCTGAAATGCAGCTTCGGGAAGTACACATTAAAGTAAGAAAGTAACTTCATTATGGGGGATTTGTTTCCATGTTAATAGTATCAGATCCGCTTATTTGTGAATTGACAGTAGGAACTAAGCGATAAGTAGGTTTGAAATAAGAAATGAAGTTAGGAGAGGATTATGTAAAGTGATCCCCTCCTTTTCTTTTCGACAGGTTAGCCTTCAGATAAGAAAAGAATGTGATTTCAAATGAAAAGTATAATGTAAGTTATATAAAGAGAGAAAAGTTCTTTTTGAGAAAAAATATACAATAAATAGAAAACTAACGGGGATATTATTGAAAAAATAACTAAAAAACAAGAAAAACCGTCTATAAACTTGTTTATAACAATAAAAAACATTTACAAACAAAAGCATTTTTTAGATAATAAAATTAATATTTCATAAAGAAAAATAAGTCATAGGAGGATGAGTATGGAACGTTTAATTTTTTGTGCGCCAATTCTTGGAATTTGTGCGTTACTCTTTGCGTTTTATCTTACAAAAAAAGTAGGAAGACAGGATGCAGGAACAGACAGAATGAAGGAGATTGCAGCATTTATTCACGAAGGAGCAAGAGCCTTCCTCACAGCAGAATATAAGATCCTTATTGTATTCGTTGCGGTATTATTTATATTAATTGGTGTAGGAATTGGTAACTGGGTAACAGCAGTATGTTTTCTTGTTGGAGCATTATTCTCTACAGTAGCCGGTTATATCGGAATGAATGTTGCTACAAAAGCAAACGTAAGAACCGCTGCAGCAGCAAAAGACAGCGGAATGAATAAAGCGTTATCAATCGCATTTTCCGGTGGTGCTGTCATGGGTATGGCAGTAGTAGGTTTTGGACTTTTTGGAGCAGGAGTTATCTATGCTTTGACTAAAAATCCAGATGTTCTTTCCGGATTTTCATTAGGAGCATCTTCTATCGCATTATTTGCTCGTGTAGGTGGTGGTATTTATACGAAGGCTGCCGATGTTGGAGCAGACCTTGTAGGTAAGGTAGAAGCTGGTATTCCAGAAGATGACCCTCGTAATCCAGCTGTTATTGCTGACAATGTAGGAGATAACGTAGGGGATGTTGCCGGAATGGGCGCTGACTTATTTGAGTCATATGTAGGATCTTTAGTATCTGCGATTACCCTTGGTGTTGTTTATGCGAAAGAAAGTGGAGCTATTTTCCCATTAGTTATCGCAGCACTTGGTGTATTGGCATCTGTCATTGGATGCTTCTTTGTAAAAGGTGATGAGAATTCCAGTCCGCATAAAGCGTTGAAGTATGGAAGTTATTCCGCAGCGATCGTAGTGATGATTGGTTCTTTGATTTTAAGTAAAGTGTTCTTTAATGGATTTAAAGAAGCGATAGCTATTATTTTCGGTCTTATCGTTGGTCTTTTGATCGGTGTGATCACAGAAGTGTATACTTCTGGGGATTATGATTTTGTTAAAAAGATTGCACAGCAGTCTGAAACCGGTCCGGCAACAACGGTAATCAGTGGTATTGCTGTAGGAATGCAGTCCACAGCTGTTCCGATTATCTTAATTGCAATTGGAATCATCGGAGCATATTCTTTCAGTGGTCTTTATGGAATCGCATTAGCAGCCGTAGGTATGCTTTCAACAACTGGTATTACAGTAGCGGTAGATGCATATGGTCCGATTGCGGATAATGCCGGTGGAATTGCAGAAATGTCTGGTCTTCCATCTGAAGTTCGTAACATTACAGATAAACTTGATGCCGTTGGTAATACAACAGCAGCTATGGGTAAGGGATTTGCTATTGGTTCTGCCGCTCTTACAGCATTAGCGTTATTCGTTTCTTATGCACAGGCAGTTGGATTATTTGAATCCGGAATCAACTTACTGGATTATAAAGTAATCGTTGGTATGTTTGTAGGTGGTATGCTTCCATTCCTCTTCTCTGCTTTTACAATGGATTCTGTATCTAAGGCAGCTTACAAGATGATCGAGGAAGTAAGACGACAGTTTAAAACAATTCCTGGAATCTTAGAAGGAAAAGGAAAACCTGATTATACATCCTGCGTAGCTATTTCTACTCAGGCAGCTTTAAAAGAAATGCTTCTTCCTGGTGTGATGGCAGTTCTTGCACCGTTATTTATCGGTGTTGTACTTGGACCGGCAGCACTTGGCGGACTTCTTGGCGGAGCTTTAGTAACAGGTGTTATGCTCGCTATCTTTATGTCTAACTCCGGTGGAGCATGGGATAACGCGAAGAAATATATTGAAGATGGTAATCATGGTGGAAAAGGAAGCGAAGCACATCGTGCAGCAGTTGTAGGAGATACGGTAGGTGATCCATTCAAAGATACATCAGGACCTTCTATCAATATCCTTATTAAACTTATGACGATCGTATCATTAGTATTTGCTCCATTATTCCTCAGTATCGGAGGATTATTCTAAAAAATACCGATTTTTATCTGTCATGAAAAATAGAAAACCAGAAAGGTTAAGAAACCTTTCTGGTTTTCTATTTTCAGCAATAAATGGTTTATAAACAGAGAGTAATTTGCTATAATAAATAAGTTAAGAGTTTTTACATATAAGCAGGACTCTAAGTAAGACTTATGATAGAGTAGAGTTTTCTGCCGGAAAGAGACAAAGTGAAAAAAGCTTTGGGAAGGGATGAATATGATGAAGAATAAGATGTTTACAAGAGTACTTGGAATGACGTGTGCTCTTATTATGGCAGTAACTGCGATAGTACCTGTTTGTGCAAAAGAAAGCGGAGATCAGGCGAATAGTTTCCGTTATGAGAATGGACAAGCTGCAATGCAGGCATCAACATTTGCAGATGTTTATCCGAATGCATGGAAGAAAATTGCAGGAAAGTATCGAAGTAGTAATGGTTCGATTATTCAGGGAGCAATAGCAAGAGGAATTGATGTCAGTCATAATCAGGGAGTGATCGACTGGCAGAAGGTAAAGGCAGATGGTGTGGATTTTGCAATTATCCGCTGCGGCTATGGTGTGAATCAGAGGGAACAGGATGACAGACAGTGGCTCGATAATGTTTTAGAATGTGAGAAATATGGTATTCCTTATGGGGCATATTTATATTCTTATGCAGATACTGTAGCAAAAGCAAAGAGTGAGGCAGCACATGTTCTTCGTCTGGTAAGAGGGCATAAGATTACCTATCCGATTTACTATGATCTTGAAGATAATTATATTTTAAGCCATACGAATGCAAAGCAACGCCAGAAGATTATACAGACTTTTACGAGTATTATTAAGAAAGCAGGGTATTCTGTTGGTGTATTTGCGCCGAAAAGCTGGTTTGAAAAAGAACTTCCGGAAGCTTCTTTTAACCAATGTGAGAAATGGGTGGCACATTGGAGTACAAAGTGTACCTATCAGGGAAGTTATCAGATGTGGCAGGCGACGAATAGAGGAACGGTAAATGGAATTAACGGAGCTGTAGATATTAATTTTCTTATGCTTCCTGTGGCAAAGATTACTGTAAAAGCGGCAAAGAAGAAGGTAAAAGTTTTCTGGAATCAGAAGGGGAATAGAATAAAGGTTCAGGTTTTCTGTTCTACAAAGAAAAACAAAGGGTATAAAAAAATAGCAACTGTGAATTCCATGAAAGGAAAAGCAGTCATAAAGAAAAAATTAAAATCTAAAAAGAAATATTATTTTAAGATTCGAACATTAAAATCTGTAAATGGACGCATTTATTATAGTGATTATTCGAAACCAAAAAAAATTAAAGGATAGAGGTACTTATGAGAAAAATTATGTTTATTGGACGAAGTGAAGCGGGAAAGACTACTTTATCTCAGGCGATGAAGGGGAAGACGATCACCTACCATAAAACACAATATGTAAATCATTACGATGTTATTATTGACACACCAGGAGAATATCTCCAGTCAAAGAATCTGATTTCTGCTTTGGCGGTTTTTACAGCAGAAGCAGATGTAATCGGCCTTTTGATGGATGCTACGGAAGCGTTTTCTCTGTATTCACCGAATCTTACACCTGTCTGTAACAGAGAGGTTGTGGGGGTTGTTACAAAGATTGACCATTGGGCAGCACAGCCGGCACAGGCAGCAGCATGGCTGGAATTAGCAGGATGTAAGAAAATCTTTTATACCAGTGCTTATACCGGTGAAGGAATTGCGGATATTCTTTCTTATTTAAAAGAAGAGAGAGATACTTTGCCATGGGAAGAAGTGAAGTCAAAGTATGACGAGCTCGGTTTTGGTGCTGGCGAAGATGCGAAGGATCAGAATCGATTTCATAATATCTGATAAAAATAGGTGGATTATTTCCAGAGATTGTTCTATAATGAATACAGAAATTTATTTTAAATAAAATGGGAGGCTTACTATGAGAGGTTATGAAGCAGCACAGATTTTGAAAGCGAAAGGAGTTACGGCAGAAGATGTTGCAGAAGAGATCATTTACCGTAAAGAAACGAATGCTTTCAGTAATAATCCAAAGAATGAGGCGTTTATGAATATGACGCTGAATGAACTTGTAAGAATTAAAGAGATGTGGAATATCTAGCAGACAAGTGTATAGGAAGAAGGAGCTGTCCTCAAAGGGATGGCTTTTTTCTGTTAGGTATACAACATAGATACAGCAGAAGTAAGAGACTAGATAGAAGGAGATAGACATGAGACTGGGTTCAGGAACATATAAAGAAATTGCTTTAGATGCGCTAAAGGGAAACTGGGTGAAAGCAGCAGTGGTGGGATTGTTTGCCAACTGGCTTGGCGTGTTTTCATCCTCATTCTTATTTATTGCAAAATACGCATTCATTGCAGTAATTCTGATTTATTTTCTCGAATTTCTTCCGGGGTTTTATCCGATTTTATTTATTGGAACAACAGCGATCGCACTGATCTACTTTTTTATTGGAGGGGCTGTACGCCTTGGATATATTGATTTTAACCTGGCATTACTGGATAGAAGAAAGAACGGGATTGCCTGCCTGACAGGAAGAATGTCAGACTGGTGGAGAGTTCTTTGTGCAAAGATTACATTATTTTTTGTTTTGTCACTGGGATATATTCTGTTTATTATACCAGGAGTTGTTGCGAAGTATTCGTATGCGATGGTGCCATATATTCTTGAAGAACGGAAGGGCTTTTCAACAAGAGAAGCATTTCGAGCATCAAAACAGATCATGAAGAAGCATAAATGGGAGCTTTTTTGTTTGCGATTAAGTTTTATTGGATGGGATATTCTTGGTATTTTAACATTAGGAATCGGTTTTATTTTTATTAATGCATATCGATATGCGGCAGAAGCAGCATTTTATAATGAGATATCTGGAAGAGCAGAAGTCTATTATGGTAGAAAAACGAACAGATAATGGTAAAAAGAGAGCAGAGGAAGGAAGGGGAAGAACAAAAATCTTCCTTGCATGACGGAAAGTATTTTGTTAAAATATGAGAAGTTTATTATAGGATACGAAAAGGAAGGAAGAAGGATAATGGAAATTTTAGGAAAGGTGCTTTCTGAGAAGACAGAGGCTATTTATAAAGATATTACAGAAGGTCTGATCTATCCGATTAAAATTGTAAAGTTAGACCCTGAGAATGAGGAAGATTGCAGCCGTCCGGTAGCGATGGATACCGGAAAGAAAGAATTTATTGTTAAAGTAGATAATACTTTGGAAGATTCCCTCTTTGAAAATGCTTTGATTCGTGATATCATTTATTGTCAGCAGATGAGTAATAATGCACCGGTATTAAGTGCAAAGAGCAAGAATGATATTGATGGATTTCAGGTAGCTATGATGATCAGCTCCATTATTATGGATATTGATGTGGAGAACAAACTGAGAAGTTACGATATGCATATTGATGATATTGATACGATGCGTTTGAGTGATCTATATGCATTTTTGAAGTCTGGTATGGCAGATTATAATAGAGAATTATATAATGTTTTTACCGGTCTTCAGATTACACTGTTATATTTTACAACATCAAAGCGAAGCAATATAGAAGAGATTATCGAGACATTTTATCTTTCTGATAAGAATGCGATGGATGCGATTGATAAGTATGTAGATATTATTGATCGTTACGGAGTAGATGATAATCGTTCTATGATGCGTTGTATGAGAAAGCTTGCAATCGCCTGTGGAATGAAGGGCAGATTGCTTCTGGAATACGAAGGTAAAGTAACAGAAGTTTAAATGATAAGAATCCTGTAGTTGTTCTGATAAGCGATATTGCTCCTGACAGAAGCTGCAGGATTTTTTTGTAACTATTTATGGCAATTTCATAGAGCAGGAAATCACAGAATGAAAAATGATGGGATGGATGAGATGAACATAAGAGAATATTTGGAAAATCATAAATTATTGACAGACGGAGCGATGGGGACATATTTTGATACGGTAGAGAAAGAGAATTATATCTGTTCTGAAGAAGCCAATATTACCAACCCGTCTTTGGTACGACAGATTCATAAAAAATATGTGAAAAATGGTGCACAATTATTAAGAAGTAATACTTTTTTGGCAAACAGAGAAACTTTGTTGTCTTTACAGCAAAACAGAGCAGAACAGTTTCAAAATGTAAGTTTGAAAGAACTTGTGACAAAAGGTTATCGACTAGCAGAGGAAGTTGCGAGAGAAGCGTATTCTGAAAGTTATCCAGTATTTCCAGCAGCGGATATTGGACCTATTTTAGAAGAAAAAGAGAGTGAAGAGACAGATATCCTACAGCAATATTATGAAATATGTGACAGCTTTCTAGAAGCAGGTGCCAATATTTTTGTGCTGGAAACTTTTCCTGATACGGAATATGTCTTAAAAATGGCAGAATACATCCGGAAAATTTGTCCGGAAGCTTTTATTATCGGACAGTTTTCATTGACACCAACAGGTTATAGCCGGACAGGTTTTCATTATAAAACGATTTTACGAGATGCCGTACAAAGTGGACTTCTTGATGGTGCAGGCTTAAACTGTGGTATTGGCGCAGCACATATGAAGAGATTTTTAGAGGCCTATATTGAAGAATACGGAGTGCCGGAAGATATGATTCTTACTGCGCTTCCAAACTGTGGATATCCTCAGATTGTAAGAGGACATGCGATATATTCAGATAGTGTTACTTATTTTGGTGAGAAGATTAAAGAAGTTTCGGAATTAGGTGTTCGTGTTCTGGGAGGATGCTGTGGTACAACCCCGGAATATATCGGGGAAATATACAGAACCCTGTTTCAGGCAGAACATACTTTGAAAGTTCCGACAAGAATCGTGTGGACAGATGCAGCAGGGAGAATACAGAAACGACAAGAACAGCTGGCGCATATAAAAAGTGCAGAAGGAAAGAATAAGACGATAAAAAAAGAACAGGTAGTAAATACATTTCGCCGGAAACTGGAGAAAGGGGAACTTGTCTGTGCAGTTGAACTCGATCCCCCGTTTGATGCGAATGATACAAAGTTAGTAAATGGTGCGAAGGAACTTCTTTCTACGAAGGCAGATATTATTACAATTGCGGATTCGCCGCTGGCTCGTTCAAGAGCAGATGCTTCTTTGATGGCAGCAAAAATAAAAATGCAGACAGGAATGGATGTGATGCCGCATCTTGCCTGTCGTGATAAAAATCGTATTGCGATTCGAAGTGGAGTACTTGGAAGTTATGTAAATGAAATTCGTAATTATCTGTTTGTTACAGGTGATCCGGTGGCAAGAGAAGACCGGGAATTTACTAAAAGTGTCTTTGATTTTAATTCTATCCGTTTAATGAAGTTTGCTCAGAGTATGAACCAGGAAATATTTGCAGATGATACGATTTTTTATGGCGGGGCTTTAAACCAAAATGGAGCAAGTCCGGAAAATATTGCAGGAAGAATGATAAAAAAAATAGAAGCAGGATGTAGTTATTTTCTTACACAGCCGGTTTATGATGAAGAGGGTATAAAACGTCTTGCATTCTTAAAAGAAAGAACAGGAGCAAAGATTTTAATAGGAATTATGCCTCTTGTCAGCAGAAGGAACGCATTATTTATTAAAAATGAGATGCCAGGAATTTATGTGCCGGATCGTGTGGTAGAAAAATATAAAGAAAATGCATCAAGAGAAGAATATGAGGAAGCTGCTGTTGAAATTTCAAAGGAAATTATTGAAATGGGAAAAGAGGTAGGTGCTGGATTTTACTTTATGACACCATTTAACAGAGTTTCATTAGTGAAGTCTATATTGGAATATGTATAAGAATCTGGAGTCATGGATTGATTTCGGGCAAGGGGTGGTTTCAGAGTTTTCAAATAAAATGAGAAAAGAAGCAAATAGCAAAGGAAAGAATAAAAATGAAGATAAACGAATTTTACAAAATGATACAGCAAAAGCCAATTATTCTGGATGGAGCGACAGGCTCAAATCTTCAAAAAGCAGGAATGAAACCAGGTGTGTGTCCGGAAGAATGGATTTTGGAAAATGAAGATAAGTTAATTGCTTTGCAGAAGGCATTTGTAGAGGCAGGAACAAATATTTTATATGCGCCGACTTTTTCGGGAAACCGCATTAAGCCGGATGCTCGGCACTCGAGAAGCCGGCGAGACCGGATGTGAATGCGCCGAAGCCC
>OKRW01001816.1_pt1 | contig 16983 bp, 15 predicted proteins | sample 1601151 | NCBI WGS metagenome assembly OKRW01 (sample SAMEA3541471, study PRJEB24748) | human gut metagenome | biome: human gut; feature: human-associated habitat; material: faeces | place: China | collected 2012 | reverse complement strand
CTCCATGGGGCTCATCCATCAGCCGAGCTCCGGCGTCTCCGGCCAGCAGACCGACATCCAGATCGTCGCCGACGAGACCCGCTGGATCCGCCAGCACCTGAACGAGCTTCTCGCCGAGGCCACGGGCCAGCCCATCGAGCGCATCAACGCCGACACCGAGCGCGACAACTACATGCGCGCCGAGGAGGCCTGCGCCTACGGCCTGGTGGACAAGGTCATCTCCTCCCGCAACGACGGCCAGGAGCGCTAATGGCATCCATGGACAACAACGGTGACCTCGGCCACCAGGAGATGCACTGCTCCTTCTGCCACAAGAGCCGCAGCCAGGTGAGCAAGCTGGTCCAGGGCCCCAACGGCGTCTTCATCTGCGACGAGTGCATCCGCGCCTGCGCCGACATGATCGGCCAGCCCGTGGACGAGCTTGACGTGGACGACATCGTGGAGGTTCCCGAGGAGGCCCCCATCAAGGAGCTTCCCACCCCGCACGAGATCTACGACGAGCTCTCCCAGTACGTCATGGGCCAGGAGCAGGCCAAGCGCGCCATGAGCGTGGCCGTCTACAACCACTACCGCCGCATCCTCTCCGGCAACGACGAGGTCGAGGAGGGCGAGGAGCAAGTTGAGATCGCCAAGAGCAACATCCTGCTGCTCGGACCCACCGGCACGGGCAAGACCCTTCTTGCCCAGACCCTCGCGCGCTTCCTCGAGGTGCCCTTCGCCATCGCCGACGCAACCACGCTGACCGAGGCCGGCTACGTGGGCGAGGACGTGGAGAATATCCTGCTCAAGCTGATCCAGGCGGCAGATTTCGACATCCCCAAGGCCGAAATCGGCATCATCTATGTGGACGAGATCGACAAGATCGCCCGCAAGGCCGAGAACCTCTCCATCACGCGCGACGTCTCCGGCGAGGGCGTGCAGCAGGCGCTTCTCAAGATCATCGAGGGAACCGAGGCCAGCGTCCCGCCCCAGGGCGGCCGCAAGCACCCCCAGCAGGAGCTCATTCGCATCGATACCACCAACATCCTGTTCATCTGCGGCGGCGCCTTCGTCGGGCTGGACAAGATCGTGGCCGACCGCATTGGCAAGAAGGGCATCGGCTTCAACGCCGAGCTCGGCCAGAAGGTCGAGGAGAACGAGGATGCCCTCATGGCCGAGGTCATGCCCCAGGACCTGCACAAGTTTGGCATGATCCCCGAGTTCATCGGCCGCATCCCGGTCATCACGAGCACCAAGGAGCTCACCGAGGACGACTTGGTGCGCATTCTGACAGAGCCCAAGAACGCGCTGGTCAAGCAGTACCGTCGCATGTTCGAGCTCGAGGGCGTGGAGCTGGAGTTTGAGCAGGACGCCCTGCGCGAGATCGCGCGTCAGACGCTTTCCCGCGGCACCGGCGCCCGCGGCCTGCGCGCCATCTGCGAGTCCACGCTCCAGGACACCATGTTCGACCTGCCGAGCGACCTGGACATCACCCGCGTGGTGGTGACCAAGGAGTCCGTGGGCGGCGGCCAGAGTCCGACCATCATCTCCAAGAGCCACGCCAAGCACGCCAACTAGCGCCGGCTGGGCAAGAAGTTGAGGCGGGGTCGCAACCTGAGATGGCTGCGGCCCCGCTTTGCGTTTGGGCGGCGGTTGCCGTGAACGCCTGGGGCTTCGATTCAGGCGTTCAGTGAACGGCTGAATCGAAATCACGCATTCAGTGAACGGCTGAATTGCAGCAGCAGGCGTTCACGGCGTGAGGCGCTTCTCGGCTAGAGGCGGGTGCCGCCGAGCTTGTCGTAGATGCGGATGATGGCGTTGCGGCGCTTGGTGCCGCCCGGGCAGGTCTTGTCAAAGGCAGGCATGACGCCCTTGTAGAGCACGATGACCTGAAGGCGCTTGGCGAGGCCGGGCACGGAGTCGCGTGACTCCTCAAGCTGCGCGCGGATCTCCTCCAGGTAGGGCGAGTGCATCGCGTAGCGCCAGAAGAGGTCGGCGCCGTCAGCGTCCGGGTAGAGCCAGGGGCGGTTGTCCGGTCCCGCAAAGTGGACGATCTTGGGGTCCTGGCGGGCCTCCTCGTACTCCTGGCGCACGTCGGGCGCGGCATTGCTCACGATGTGCGTGCGCCTGAGGTGCTGCCAGTCCATGAGGTAGTTCCACCTCATGTGGATGCGCACGTAGTCGCCATCGGCCACGCGGTTGAGGACGTCCTGGTCAAGCCAGCGCCACATGCGCTGCGTGGCAAGGTCGAGGAGCTGCTCGGGGCTCAAGCGACGGCGAAACTCGGCCAGGTTCATGAGCAGGACGCCCGCCTGGAAGTAGCTGTGGGCGTCGGTCATGCCCAGCTCGTTCTCCAGGTAGGGGCCGACGGTGACGTCGTAGCCGTCCATCTGTCCCAGGGTGTCGGCGTCGCGCGTGGCGCCCAGAAGGTAGCCCGTGACGTCGGTGTCGTAGAGCTCGGCGATGTCGGCGTTGACGATGAGGTCGGAGTCCAGGTAGATGGCCTTCTTGACGTTGGGCAGAAGCGAGGGTGCAAGCAGGCGAAAGTAGGTCTCGGGCCTGAAGTGGCCATGGTGGGGGAGCTCGATGTCTCCCAGCGCAGCGTCGACGTCGAGGAAGCCGATGCCCACGCTGGCCGTCTTGGTCTGGCGCGTGAGCGTGATCATGCTGGTGGGGGAGAGGTCGCGCGTGAGCACGATGATGTCGTAGCGGCGCTTTGCGCTGGCGTTCTCCACGATGGACTGCACCGCAACGGAGAGGTACGGAACAAAGTTCTCGCTGCAGGCAAAGACGATGACGACGTCGTCGAGCGGAAGGCCGAGCTCGCGCGACGAGCTGGCGAGCATGGTGCTCGAGAGCGCGCTGCGTGCGGGCGTCGTCTTGCGTAGTGGCTTCATGGGCCCCTTCTCCGTGTGAGACAGCAGGTTGCAAGAAAAACTTTACCATGCGCTCGCGGGCCGCCGCCTAAGGAAACCCTCACCTACACCGCAAGGGCGCAGACGCCATCCAGAAGGTCTCGCGCGTTGGCAGCAAGAGTGCGGGCGAGCTCGTCCTTGTCGGTGCCTCTGACCTGTGCCAATGCCGTGAGTCCACGGTCAAGTGAGGACAGGAGCCCCTCTGTCCCCACACCCTGGCCGCAGGCATCCGGAAGGTCGGTCTCAAGCAGGAGGCGCTCCTTGGGCAGCTGCCGCGCGTACTCGCGCCCGCGGCGCGTGGCCAGCATGCGCTCGCCCACGGAGAAGAGGCAGCCCATCCCGACTGCGCGGCCGAGGTCGTCCGAGGTCCCGCTGAACCAGTGCATGACGCAGCGGCAGCGGGCGGCGGCACCGTCATCCACGTCCACGGCGACGTGGGAGTTAAGGCGGACGACGCCGACGAGTTCATGCAATCCTTCATCGCCGCCATCGGCGACATGGCAAGGCTGGGTGATGCCTAATGGCAATCGAAAACCTGTCCATCAGCGACGGCCCGTACGACCGCGAGGGCGGCGTCGGCGTGAGAATCAAGGAGGGCAGCGTCGAGGGCGACGTGCGCCTCGTGTGGTCGACCACGCAGGGCAGCGAAGTCCAGAAGTCCTTCACCGTAACGGTCTCAGCGCGCGGGTGGGCGAAGGGCGACGACAGGCAGACGGAGTGGAAGTCCTACACCGCGGAGATCCCCGCCGCCCAGTGCAACGAGGCGAAGCCGCGCGGCGACGCTGGGCGCGTGTGGTGGTCTGTCAAGCTCTCGCAAATCGGAGCCCTCGTGGCGGAGCAGATGGGAGGGCACGTCACCTATACGGCGCGCGTGCTCGACTCCATCGACCTGCAAGCCTGGGTCACCGCGAACTTCACGGACGCCGCTGCGGCGGAGTGGGGCATGGCCACGAGCGCGGAGGCGTTCGCCTACCTCTACGTGGGCTACGTCCCAGTCTACTCTCTGACCAGGCTCTACTACGACACGAGCGACAGAATCGTCTTCGAGTACGAGACAACCTGGACCCGCAAGGACGACCGCTGGGCGCTCGATGAGATGACGGCGGGCGGCAAGTCCGTGCTCGCCGAGAAGCCGTGGGGCACCATCGAGTCGATCGGGCGCATCGAGGTGCCAACGACAGCATTCACGCAGCACCTGAAAGGCCGCGAGTTCCACGTCAGGCTGCGCTTCAACGCGGCTTACCGCCCCGCCGACCTGGAGTTCTTCACCGAGGAGGCCACCATCAAGTGCCTGGATTTGAGCACGTGCTCGACCCCGACGCTCGCGGTGGTCGCGACGGGTGACTCCATAGTCCTCGCCGTCGGAGACTCGGGCGACGTGGCGGACAGCGCGTGCGACGCGGCCACGGTGAAGATGGTGGGCGGTCGCTACAGCTTCGACGAGGTGACGGTGGAGGTCGGCCAGAAGGCCGCCTTCCCCTTCGCCCCGCTCGGGCGGGAAATCTCCTTCGAGGCGGTCGGCAGCAACGCGGGCGGGGCCACGAGCTCCAAGCTCGCGACGGCGACGGCGCCCGCAGCGGCGGCCAAGGCCATCCTCATCGACTCCATAGCCGACGGGCCGCGCTGGTCGCTCTCCTACGGCAAGTGGAGCGACGCGGGGCCGAGCGTGACGGCGCAGGCGGACTTCGACACGGTCAAGCTCGCGGGACGGCGCCGCCCGTCGGCCTTCTACGGCACGGGTGGCACGACCTCCGTGAGCTTCGGCGGCTACGTGCTCAACGACTCCGCCGAGTCCTTCGAGGCGATTGCCGACGCGGGCGACGTCGTGTGCCGCTTCCCCGATGGTCGGCGCTACGCGATCGCGCCCAAGGTGTCGCTCTCGTACAGCAACCCCGCCGTCGTGCGCGTCGGCGTCTCGGGAGACGAGGTGCAGGCATGACGGACTGGGGAGCGAGCGGACGCGTCGACAGCTACGAGTTCTTGGAGGTCGATCCCTTCACGCTAGAGGAGACGGGGCGCACCTTCGACGTGGCGGACGGCGAGCAGTCGATCACGTGGGGCTACTACACGGACAACATCGCGACGGCGAAGATAGCGGTCGTGGGTGCGCCGCCCGAAGGCCTCATCCGCGTGCGCCACACGGTCAGGCTGCCAGACGGCACGGTCGACTGCCGAAACCTCGCCACGCTCTTCGTGGACGGCTTCTCGGGGTCGGCGTCGGGCGGCCTGGTGAAGCGCGGCGACGCGTGCTACTCGACGCTCATCAGGTACACCAAGGAGTCTCTCATCAACGACTTCGCGTACCGCGAGGGCGGGCTTCTGCTCGACGAGGTCCGCACCATCGTGGAGTCGGAGGGCGGGAAGCTCAGGGCCCTGCCCGGGCTTGACGGGTCGCGCGCGCACACCCGCTCGGACTTCATCGAGCGCGACACCAACAAGATGACGGCGCTCAACACCCTCGCTGGCTGGGTCAGCTGGCAGATGGGCGTCGACCCCGACGGATACGTGACGGTCGCGCCCTACAGGCTGCCATCCGAGAAGGCCGTGTCGTACACCTTCGAAGCGGGCGAGAACTGCACCTACGTCGCTGGCTACGACTACTCGACCACGCGCGGCGAGGTGGTGAACCGCGTCGTCGTGTACTGGTCGCGGGAGAAGGACGAGGGCGACGGATGGGGCCTGACCAGCCGCGTGCAGGTGGAGCTGCCAGACGAGAGCCAGTGCAGCTATCGCCGCACAGGGCGGCACCAGTCGAAGCTCATCCAGCTCGACGACCCGACGGGCGACGACGAGATGCGCGCGATCGGGCAGCGGTACCTCGACGAGAACGGCGTCATCGACTACATCACCATCCAGCACGTGGGCATCCCCGGGCTTCAGGTGGGCGACGTGGTGCGGTACATCAACGACTCGGACGGTAGCGCGCCCGTCGACTGGCTCTGCATGGTGACGGAGATAGACATGAAGCTCGGGCACGCAGCGATGTGCACGAGCAAGCTCAAGGTTATGAGGTGAGGCAGATGGTCCAATCGAGGCTCACGGCGGCGAAGCAGCTGCGCGGGCTTTTCACGAGCGGCTGGGACTCGGCGCCGCGCGAGTCGAGCGCGGGCGCGTCGGCGTCGGTGCGCTACGGAGTTGTGCAGTCAGTCAGCGGCGAGAACGTCACCGCGCTGCTCGACGGCAGCGCGGAGGCTGTGCCGCTCAAGGATGCGACCGCAAGCGCCAGACTCAAGGCGGGCGACCGCGTGAAGATAGTCAAGCAGGGGCAGTCCTGGGTCATCGACCTGGCGGGCGGCATCTCGCGCGCGCTCGACACGGCGGTGTCCGAGGCGAACGCCCGCATGGATGCCCACGACAAGACGATGGCCGAGCAGCAGAAGGAAATCAAGGCGGCCCAGGACGAGCTGGCGGGAATGGACGGAAAGATAGACTCCGCCGTGAAGGATGCCGTCTCGCAGCTCGAGACGCCCGATGGCGGGAATCACATCTACGCGTCGGCGGACGAGCCGACAGCGCCCGAAGGCGGCTTCAAGGCGGGCGACCTGTGGTGCCAGACGAACAGCGGCTCGCAGATAACCGCAGTGAAGGTGTGGAACGGCACCGTCTGGAACGGCTACGACCTGTTGGCGAACAGCATCCTGGTCGCGGGGTCGGTCGGCTCCACCCTCATCGCGGACGGCGCGGTCACGACATCGAAGATTACGGCGAAGGCCGTGACAGCCGACCAGATTGCGGCGAACACCATCACGGGCGAGGAGATAAAGGCGGCGAGCGTGGACGTGAACAGCATCGCATCGGACGACATCTACTGCAAGCGGCTCACGGCAACAGACGGGGATGGGTACACCGAGATGACGGGCAACAAGCTAGAAATGTTCGACTCTGACTCGAAGATCCTCTTCGCAGTCTGGGTAAAGAACGGCGTGTGCCACCTGGACGCGGTCAATACCGACATGATATCAATCGACACCCTGAGCGGCTCGACGTTCAAAATCACCAATTCGGGGTACATATTCAGCTCAATGAACCCTGGTTTTAGGGTGAACGGCGTCTCGGCTGTGGAGTCCTACCCCATCACGCCTGGAAGCGCGACGGAATCTTTCTCGAAACAGGTCAACTACCCGATACCGAACCTATCGTTCGCATGCATCTACTACCGATGCACGTACGCGGACACGGTTGGGAGCGTCAAGTTCCCCCTCGTCAAGGGCGGCTCCGCCAACGTCGTGCTCAAAGACTTCGTGGACGTGAATGATTCCATGATAGTCGGCTGCATCGAGAACATCGCGGTGTCGGTCGATGCTGCGATGAAGTTCACCGTGACACGCGGCAAGCCCTTCCGATTCGCAATCAAGGACTCGGGGAACTCCATCAACAGCAACCCAGGCCCGCAGTTCGAGATCACGAAGGTGACGCTGTGCTGCTGATAATCGACTACAAGAAAGGAGTGGTGCGGAATGCCCACTAAGGCAGTTTCGCTCAACGTCGACAAGAGCGGGAGCTTCGCCGCCCAGACCGTGAGAATCTCTCAGGGCGACGAGAACTCGACGTCCATCGTCGCGACCATCTTGGACGGGGCGCAGCCCTTCGACCTCACGGGGAAGTCGGTGCGCTTCAAGTGCGAGCTCCCTGGAGGCAAGGTGTTCGTCGACGAGGGAGTTACCGTCTCGAACGCCGAGAAGGGCATGATGACCTTCACGCTGCCCGCCGAGGTCTCGGCGGCGGCTGGCAAGGTCACGGGCGCGTTATTCGAGGTGTACTCGGACGGTTACGCCATCCACACGACGAAGCTGGAAATCGACGTCGATTCGACCCCGACCGTCGTGGACGGCTCGGCCTGCGAGCTCGCGATGCTCAATGGCTACCGCAGCGGCGAGCAGGCGGGCTGGACTCACCCGACCAGAAGCGGCATGGCGTTTGCGGGCTGGTACAAGGACGCCGCGCTCAAGTACCCGTGCAGCGCGAGCGACACCGAGGGCGCGGCTTGGGCGAAGTTCGTCAAGGTTTCCGAGCTGTTCCGGTTCCTCGGGTGCTCGCTCAGCACGAGCGGGAACGTCCCCGCCGAGTACACCACGCCGAGGTTCGCTTATGTCATGTCGATTCCGGAAGGGACCGCGCTCGTCGACTGCGGCTGGTACTTCAAGAAGGTGACCAACCCGTCGCTGCCCGACGTGAGAAGCGTATCCGGCAACACCGTCGCGCAGACGGGCGGCACGGTCTGCACCGCGCTCACGTTCAACAAGGTGGCGACAAGGCTTTACGAGAAGAAGTTCTCGGTCAAGGCGTTCGCCAAGTACACGACCGCTGACGGCACGGCCGTCGAGGCCGTCGAGTCCGGCTACAACGCCTTCTCCCCGGCGGAGATCGCCGATGCGGTGCTCGCGCACCCGATGGCGACTCAGGCGGACAAGGACTACGCGGCGGCGGTCAAGGCGGCAGTTACGCAGGAGGGCGCGGCGTGATAGAGCTTGAGATTTCGACGCTCGTCGTGCCCGTCGCGTCGGCGGTGCTCTCCGCCGTCTTCGCGGCGTGCGGCGTGTACGTGGCGATAAGCAATCGATTGTCCGTCTTGGAAACCAAGATGGACGGCCTCTCTACCAAGGTCGAGAAGCACAACAGCGTCGTCGAGCGCACGTACCGACTGGAAACCGACGCGGCGACCGCCTGGAAGCGGCACGACGAGCTTGCGGAGCGCGTAGAAAGATTGGAAGACATGAAGATTGGAGGTACGCAATGAGCATCAATTGGAGAGTCCGCATCAAGAACAAGGCGTTTTGGGTGGCCATCATCCCCGCCGTCCTGCTCCTCGCCCAGCAGGTGTGCGCCGTCGTCGGCGTGCAGCTGGACTTCGGGGAGCTTCAGGCGCAGCTGGTGGCGATCGTGGGCACGGTCTTCACGCTGCTCGCAATCCTGGGCATCGTGGCCGACCCGACCACGGCGGGCGTGGGAGACAGCGAGCAGGCGATTGGCTACACGGAGCCGAAGGAGGGCTAGCGTGCTCTACGGAATCGACGTCAGCTCGAACCAGCCGGCGGACATCGTGTCGCGCGTTCCCTGCGACTTCGCGATCGTGAAGGCCACGGGAAACCCGCCCGGCTATGCTTGGGATTACAAGAACCCCTATATGGAGCAGCAGGTGAACGATGCGCTCGATAAGGCGGGGTGCGCGGGGCTTTACCATTTCACGTACGGTCGCGACGCCGAGGAGGAAGCGGACTTCTTCTGCGACGTTGTGGCCGACTACGTGGGCCGCGTTATGCTCGTCATCGACTACGAGGGCGACGCGACCGACAACGGGCGAGAATGGCTCAGGGCGTTCGCGCAGCGCGTGAAGCACCGCACTGGCGTCAACCCCGTCGTGTACGCGTCCAGCTCGGTAATCCGCTCGCAAGACCTCGAAGGACTTGCGGAGGAAGAGGACCTGAGCCTGTGGAGCGCGAACTACTACCTGGGCTACCAGGCAATCTACGGGTACGATACCAGCGCGTGCAGGGCCGACGTGCCGAGCGCGGCGCTCTGGCAGTTCACGAGCCAGGGCGTGCTCGACAGCTACGACGGGTATCTGGATTTGGACGTTTTCTACGGTGACGCAGACGCTTGGAGGCGCTACTGCTCGCCAGAAGGAGAGGACGATATGCTAACGGAGCATCAGGACAAGCTGCTCGCGACCATCTACGAGCAGGTCACGGGAACCTACGACCCGACGGGTCGCGGCATGGAATTGTGCGACCACGACCACATCAAGTGGATTGCCAAGCAATGTGCCGACAATGCCGACTACATCAAGGCAGTCGACGCTAAGCTTGACAAGCTCATCGAGAAGCTGGGCTAGACCAGCTCGGACAAGCTCCGACAAGCTCCGACAAGCTCCGATAATCCCGGATAAGTCGGATAGACGAGGGATAATCTAGGGTCTAGTTTATCCCGAAACCAACAAGCCCCGTGCGCCTGGATGAATCCCATGGCGCGCGGGGCTCTTTGTGTCCGAATATACGTTAGTATTTTTCGCAATCGTCCAATCCCTAACGGAAAGGCACCGAAATAACGTTACCTTCCCATTGCCTAAGTCCATGTTTTTAGTGCAATTCCTGGGACTATTGGAATAGTATGTGCAGGTCATGGGCTTGATGGAATTATGAAAGCTAAAAAGATATAATCTTGTGGTTTGACGGATGGCGCACTCGTGCGCTTTGCATAGGAACCGATCGGGAAAGGCTGGGCCGCTTTTATGGCGAGCAATTACAAGAAAACGATGAACCTGCCCACTACCGACTTCGCGATGAGGGGTAATCTCCCGAAAAACGAGCCCAAGCGCCTCGCGGAGTGGGAAGAGGATCATGTTTACGAGAAGCTGCAGGAGAAGAACAAGGACGCTAAGCCCTTTGTCCTGCATGATGGCCCCCCGTACGCGAACGGCCCCATTCATCTCGGCCACGCGCAGAACAAGATTTCGAAGGACATCATCAACCGTTACAAGGCGATGCGCGGCTTCCGCACCCCCTATGTGCCCGGCTGGGACTGCCACGGTCAGCCGATTGAGCACAAGGTCGAGACCATGCTCGGTACTGAGAAGTTCAACCAGCTGCCCACCGAGAAGGTCCGCGAGCTCTGCCGCAAGATGGCCGTCGAGCAGGTCGACACGCAGCGCCAGGGTTTCAAGCGTCTGGGCGTGCTTGCCGAGTGGGACAACCCCTACCTGACTTACGTGAACGACTACGATGCCACCGACGTCGAGATCTTCAAGGCTATCTTCGACCGTGGTGCAATCTATCGCGGCCGCAAGCCGGTGCACTGGTGTTCGCACTGCCACACGGCGCTCGCTGAGGCGGAAATCGAGTACGGCGACGAGGTCAGCCCTGCCATCTTCGTGCGCTTCGAGATGACGACGGTGCCGGCTGGGCTTGAAGCCTGGGAAGGCAAGCTCTGGGTCGACATCTGGACCACCACTCCCTGGACCCTGCCCGCCGACGACATCGTCATCCTGCACCCCGAGGCCGATTACGTCGCGGTCATCCACGACGGCAAGGCCGAGATTATGGCCCAGGCGCTCGTGGAGAAGGACTGCGAGAAGTTCGGCTATGGCGAAGTCGAGCTTGTGCGCGGCGCCGACGGCGAGCCTTGGAGTATGACCGGCATCGAGCTGGCCCACAACAAGTATAAGCAGCCCATCTTCGGCGACCAGGGAGTCGAGGGCGAGTTCGTCTACGCCGACTACGTCACTTTGGATGACGGCACCGGCATCGTCCATGGCGCTCCCGGGCATGGCGTCGACGACTACCTCGTCGGCATGAAATTCAATATCCCCGTGGTCATGCCCGTCGATGACGACGGCTGCTTCTACAAAGGCGATGAGTTGGGCACGGGCGGTCCCTGGTCCGGCATGGAGGTCAACGAGGCCAACCCGAAGATCATCGAGTGGCTGCGCGAGCGCGGTACGCTCATCCTCCACGAGGACATCAATCATAGCTACCCGCACTGCTGGCGCTGCAAGCAGCCCGTCATCTTCCGCGCGACGAGCCAGTGGTTCGTCTCGATGGACAAAGCGCTCGACGACGGTCACACGCTGCGCGAAGAGGCGCTCGACGAGCTCTCGAAGGTCGCGTTCTATCCGCCTCATGCCGTGAAGCGCATCGGGTCCATGGTGGAGGGCCGTCCTGACTGGTGCATCTCCCGCCAGCGCAACTGGGGCGTTCCTATTCCTGCTTTTACCTGCGAAGATTGCGGCGAAACGGTCGTGAACGACGCGACGCTTGACGCCGTCATTGCACTGTTCCGGAGCAAGGGCTCCGACTGCTGGTTCACCGACGACCCCGCAAGCTATCTCGGCGATGCGTGCGTCTGCCCCAAGTGTGGAGGCCATCACCTGAAGGCTAACAAGGACATCCTCGACGTATGGTGGGACTCAGGCGTTTCCCACACCGCCGTCTGCAAGCACCGCGACAACCTCGAGTTCCCTGCCGATATGTACCTCGAAGGCTCCGACCAGCACCGCGGCTGGTTCATGAGCTCGCTCATGACTTCGGTGGGCGCGTACGGCACGGCTCCCTACAAGGCGGTTGTCTCCCAGGGCTTCACGCTTGACGGCCAGGGCCGCAAGATGTCCAAGTCGCTCGGCAACGTCATCGACCCGAACAAGGAATGCGACACCCGCGGTGCCGACGTCATGCGCCTGTGGGTCTCCTCTGTCGATACCTCCAACGACGTCACGTGCGATGGTGAGATTCTCTCCCACGTCGGTGAGGCGTATCGCAAGATCCGCAACACGCTTCGCTTCCTGCTCGGCGAGATCGAGGGCCGCTTCGACCCCGCGACCGATGCCGTGGCGACCGAAGAGCTGGCCGGCTACGACAAGCTCGCGCTTGCCCGCCTGTGCCAGGTACACGAGATCGTGACGGAAGCCTATGAGGGCTATCGCTTCAACGTGGTGTACCGCAACCTCTACGATTACGTGACCGAGCTTTCCAACGGTTATCTGAACGCCACCAAGGACCGCGTCTACTGCGGTCAGGCCGACGGGCACGATCGCCGCAGCGCTCTTACCGTGTGGGCGCAGATCCTCTCGATGCTCGTGCACGATTTGCAGCCGATTCTTGTTTTCACCTGCGACGAGGTTGTGGCGTTTCTGCCTGAGTCAATGCGCGACGGCCAGACCCGCGCGGCTTTGCTCGACTGGTTCGAGGCCCCTTGGTCCGCCGAGGAAGCCTCCGCGCTGCTTTCCGCTTACAACCAGCTCGCAACGGCGCGCGACGTCTTCACCAAGGCTTTTGAGGAAGCGAAGGAAGCGGGCGTCGTGACCGAGGGCACGAGCCAGGCGGCTTTCGCCACGCTCACCCTTCCCGCCGATGCCGCCACTGCATTGGCCGACGTCGACCTTGCTGAGGTCTTCGTCTGCGCGGCGGTGGAAGTCGTCTCGGGCGAGGGCTTCTCCTGCACTGTTGCCCCCGCGAAGGGCGAGAAGTGCCCGCGCTGCTGGAACGTGCGCGAGCTCGGTGGTAACGCCAACCACCCGCATGTCTGCGAGCGCTGCGGCGACGTGCTCGACTCGATCGGCTTCTCCGAGGAGGATTAGCGCTTGGTCGCCGACAAAGATTTCGACAACGGGCGGACCGCACGCGCAGTTGCGCGGCGGTTCGCCGTGTTTATCCCCATCGTGGTGGTGTGGCTCGTCCTCGACCAGGCGTCGAAGCTGTTCTTCAACGGCAGTTATCACGCAGGTCAGGTGATTTCCGACCCGATTCTCGGCATATTCCGCTTCCATCTCGTTTACAACACGGGCGGTGCCTGGAGCATCTTCTCAGGCGCCACCTGGGCTCTCGGCGCGTTCTCGCTCGTGGTTTGCATCGCGCTCACGGCGTATCTTGCGCTTACCCCGCAGCACCCGAACACAGGCGAGCTTATCGGCATATCGCTTGTCGTCGCGGGCGGCATCGGCAACGCGATTGACCGCTTCACCCTCGGCTTTGTCGTCGACTTCATCGAGCCGACGTTTATCGATTTTCCTATTTTCAACATTGCGGACATTGGTGTGACCTGCGGAATCATATTATTTATCGTGTCGCTTCTCATCCATGAGCGCACCGAGGCGAAGCGCGCGGCGCGTGGGAGCGAAAACGGGGGTGGGGAATAGATGGCGCGTATGTTGAGTTATTCCGCCACGGCGCTTGATGCGGGGGAGCGGCTCGACTCGCTTCTTGCGGCGCGCGCATGCTTTGCGAGCCGCAGCGCCGCCGCGCGGGCGATCGAGTCGGGCAATGTCTTCGTGAACGGGGCCAACGTTGTCAAGAAGTATGCGGTCGCTGCGGGCGACGTGATCGTGTACCAGGAAGAGGAAGAGGTCGAGGCGGGCCCGGTAACGGGACAGCCAATCGACCTTGACATCCGCTTCGAGGACGACGACCTTATCGTGCTGTCCAAGCAGGTCGGGCTTGTGTGCCATCCGTCTGTCGACCACGCCGATGGGACGCTCGTGAACGCGCTCATCTATCACTGCGGGGCCGACCACCTTTGCAATGTGCAGGGAGAGGACGACCGCCTCGGCATCGTGCACCGGCTCGATCGCGACACGTCGGGGCTTATGCTCGCTGCGAAGACCGATGCGGCTGGTTATGCCCTTATGGAGGATATCCGAGATCGCGCGGTCGATCGCCACTACCTCGCGCTCGTTCACGGCGTGATCGCACCGGATACGGGCATGATCGACGCGCCCATCGCGCGAAGCGCCAACGAGCGCACGCGCATGGCTGTGCGCGACGTGCCCTCCGCGCGCGACGCCGTGACCACGTTCCGCGTGCTCGAGCGTTTCGAGCCTCGCCAGCACGACGATGGCTACACGCTGATCGATTGCAAGCTCTTCACGGGCCGCACGCATCAGATTCGCGTCCACATGCAGTACGCGAAGCACCCGCTTGTGGGCGATCCCGTATACACGGCGAACGGGCCGAAGGATGCGCGCGCACAGCTGGGGCTCAAGCGGCAATTCCTCCACTCGTTCAGGATTCGGTTCACCCACCCCGAGACCTCCGAGGAGCTCGAGTTCGCCGATAACCTGCCGCGCGACTTGGCGGAGGTGCTCAGTGTCCTGGCTGACCGAAGCCGTGGCATGACCGACGCCGGACGGGAAGTTGCCGCCCTTTTGGCAGATGCGCCTCGCCCTTCAGTCGAAGGCGAGCTACCCGAATAGGAGTGATTCGTTATGGCGTTGCATGGCAGAGAGAAAGTGGGCGTGCTCCTCGTGAACACCGGGACGCCGTCGGCGCCTGAGCCGAAGGCCGTCAAGCGCTACCTGGGTCAGTTTCTCATGGACAAGCACATCGCGCCCATGAACCGTTTCATCTGGTGGTTCATCCTCCATTTGGCGATCCTGCCGAAGCGAAGCGTTACATCGGCAGAGAAGTACCGACAGATTTGGACGCCCGAGGGGTCGCCCTTGCTCGTGACGCACAAGGCGCTCGCTGCGGCGCTCGAGGCTCGCCTTGAAAGCGAGGGGTTCGATGCCCCCGTCCGCATTGCGATGAGTTACGGCGAGCCGCCCATTAAAAAGGCGCTCCGCGAGTTTCGCGAGCTCGAATGCGACCATATCGTCGTGTTGCCGATGTACCCTCAAACCGCCCACAGCACGACGCTTTCCGTGAAAGACGCGGTCGCTCGCGCCGTGCGGCAGGCTCGCTTCAAAGGCCTAACGACGGTTGTGGAGGGATATGCCGAGCACCCGAGCTATATTCGCGCGCTCGCTGCCTCTATCGAGCATGCCGGGTTTGGCCAGCAGCCGGGCGATCGCCTTGTGTTCTCGTTCCATTCTATCCCGCTTGTCGACATCGAAGATGGTGACACCTATGAGCTTCAAACGGGGTCTACGAGCCTGCATGTCGCCGATGAGCTGGGTCTTGACAGGAAGACGTGGACGATAAGCTATCATTGCCGCTTCGACAACGCGCGCACGTGGCTGTCCCCCTTCACGAAGGACACGCTTGCTCGTTTGGCCGAGGTTGACGATGGGCGCACCTTCATCGTCTGCCCTGGTTTCTCCGTCGACTGCCTGGAGACGCGCTTCGATGTGGAAATAGAGTTCGGCGACTTGTATCGCGAGAGCTTGCGCGCGGTGGGCCATCCGACGGACGACTCCCGCTTCGTGTACGTCCCTTGCTTGAACCGGAGCCGCGCGCACGTGCGGGCTCTCTGCGATGTCTTGAAACCTTATCTTGGGGAAGGGGATTGACGTCATGGGCGAAATCGATTTGACGAAGATGCGGAATGCGGACGGGAGGGCATCGAGCGCGCCGTTGGTGCTTCTCGGTGTCACTGGGTGCATCGCTGCCTATAAATCCTGCGAGATCCTTCGCGGCTTGCAGAAGGCGGGCGTGCGCGTGAAAGTCGTAATGACGAAAAACGCCTGCGAGTTCGTCGGGCCGACCACGTTCCGCGCCTTGACGCACGAACCTGTCGCCGTCGACACGTTCGGCGACGGCCCGGGCGACCCGATTCATCACGTGTCGCTTGCCGAGGAGTGCGACCTGTTCCTCATCGCGCCCTGCACGGCGAATGTTTTGGCGAAGATGGCCGCGGGCATCGCCGATGACCTGCTCTCGACGACCGCGCTTGCCTGCACGGCGCCGATTGCGGTGGCGCCCGCGATGAACGTCCATATGTACGAGGCTGCGGCGACCCAGCGCAACATACAGCTGCTTGCCTCGCGCGGGGTACGTTTTATCGAGCCTGAAGAAGGATATCTGGCCTGCGGAGACGTGGGGCGAGGTCGCCTCGCCGACCCTGCGGACATCGTATCGTATGTCCTCGAAGTGCTCGGACGCGAGAAAGACCTGGTGGGAAAGCGCGTCGTTGTGACAGCGGGACCCACCGTCGAGCCGATCGATTCCGTGCGCTTCATTTCTAATCCCTCGACGGGCAAGATGGGCTTTGCGATTGCTGAGGCTGCCGTTGAGCGCGGTGCCGAGGTCGCCCTCGTCACGGGCCCGGTCGCCCTTGCGGATGCTCGTGGCGCGAAGATGGTGCGCGTAGGCACGGCGCGGGAGATGAAAGCAGCTGTCGATGAGTTGTTCCCATCTGCCGATATCGCTGTCTTCTCCGCTGCGGTGTCCGATTTCCGCCCGCGCACGGCCTTCGACCGCAAGCTCAAGAAGGGCGCCGACGATGAGGCGCTTTCGCGCATCGAGCTCATCGAGAATCCCGATATCCTTGCCTCGTGCGGTGCTTCAAAGCGCGTGGGACAGGTAGTCGTGGGCTTCGCCGCCGAGACGAACGATGTGATCGATAGCGCTCGCAGCAAGCTTTCTCGCAAGAAGGCCGATTTCATCGTGGCAAACGACGTTTCTCGCGGTCAAGGTTTTGGTGCCGATTCGGACAAGGTGACTTTTGTGTCTGCTTCGGGGGAGCAACATCTTCCTGAGCTTGGAAAACGCGAGCTTGCCGACAGAATTCTCGATAAAGCCCTAGAATTCTTGAAATTGGGGCTTGAAACCAATCAAGGGTAACGGTATTATAAACAAGCTGTCTTAAGCGGACGGCAAACAAATGAATCGGGTTGTGGCGCAGTTTGGTAGCGCACTTGACTGGGGGTCAAGGGGTCGCAGGT
>OKRW01001814.1_pt1 | contig 16986 bp, 8 predicted proteins | sample 1601151 | NCBI WGS metagenome assembly OKRW01 (sample SAMEA3541471, study PRJEB24748) | human gut metagenome | biome: human gut; feature: human-associated habitat; material: faeces | place: China | collected 2012 | reverse complement strand
GGATGTGGCGTGCCACATCCACGCACCCTCTGCGAACACAAGCAATCATCCTAACAATATCTCTTTTTTCAACGTAAAGGAATAAATATACTTCTCTTTCACCCTGCGCCCAGTCATTCTATGAAGTGCCTGAGCATAATCCTCCAGCTGAGTGTGATACAGATCAACCAGCTTCTGCTCTTCCCCTCTGCGCACACGATCCGTCTTGTAATCAACCAGCACGATCTCATCCCCTTCCAGAAAATAAGCGTCTATGATTCCCTGCACAAGCACACGTTCCTTGGGATCCCATGCCTCATCTATTTCAGCAGCACTTCTGGAAATGACAAAAGGCTGTTCCCTGAAAAGAAGCCCCGATAATGCAGCGACTTTCATTCTCTGCCCCAGTGCCCCATTCACAAAAGACTGAATATCTGAAATTCTGATACATTCTGCTTCTGCCTCAGACATTTTTTTGCTCTGAACCAATGCGTTGATCTGCTCTTTCAGCTGCTGTGCACTATCCGTTTTATTGTACTCAAGACATTCCATCACACGATGGTAAGCAGTACCTCTTGCCGAACCTGTGAACGCCTCTTCCGTTTCCTTCTTTTCCTCAATAAATCTTGGAACCAGCGGAACAATGTCCGGTTCGAAATATACAGCTTCTTCAATATCCGTATCTTCATGGTAGCTCTTCTTTTTCAGATCCGATACGCTGACCTTCACCGGAATATCTTTACGATATTCATAAGGATATACAAATCCAAAACGCTTTTCCAGTTCCGCTTTGATTTCAGGATCCACGATTTTCTCACAATCCCAGTTATCCAGAATATCGTCTTCCATCTGCCCGACAGCCTGTTCCACCACTTCAGCCTCCGTTAAAGTCCGCGCTGTGATCCTTTTCACCTGAAACTCTGCCGGATCATCATAAAGCAGATTATCATGGGATGGCAGCAATCCAAACTCCTCAAAAAGTTCATCCATGCAGCGGTGCCTTGCAAGCGTAGGAAGCACATAATCCCAGTAAGTTTTTCCATTCAGTCTCGTTTCTGCCGGAAGAAGTTCCTGTTCATTTTCGCGGAATCTGTATAAAGAAAGCAGCCTTTTTTCCAGATTTCCTATTGTTCCGGTCATGATCAGTTTCTCCTTGGCACGCGTCAGGGCAACGTAAAGTACTCGGATTTCCTCCCCCAGAGTCTCTTCCAGAAGCTTACGGCGGATCACCTGCTTATACAGTGTTGACACAATCATCCGCCGGTCTGGCAAAATGGCGTCAGCGCCAAGACCGTAATCCGGATGAATCAGAAGTCTGGCGTTCAGATCCTGCATATTGAACTGTTTTCCCATACCGGCAAGGATTACAATCGGAAACTCGAGTCCCTTGCTCTTGTGGATCGTCATGATCTCCACTGCGGTATTGCCCGCTCCTGTCAGATTGACTTCTCCATAGTCCACCTGATATGCCTGTAGCTGTTCGATATAACGAACAAAGTTAAACAGACCCCTGTAGCTTGTCTTCTCATAGTCCATAGCTTTCTCCACAAGCATGGTAAGATTTGCAAAACGCTGCTCCCCTCCCGGAAGTGCCCTTGCATAATCTCCATACCCGGTTTCTTTCAGCACATAAAGGATCAATTCGTGGACCGGCGTATATGCAGCCATATTTCTTACCTTTTCAAGTAGACTCAGAAATCCTTTTAATTTAATATTCAGAGAATTCTTTTCATCTGTTCGCAGATTACTGTTTAACAATTCAGATTTCAGCTTATCCGGATCCAGTTCTTTTTCGGGGATTTCATTTTCTCCTGCATATGCCGAAACACTCTCATAGAGCAGACCATCAGGATACTGTATTCTAAGCTCTGCCAGTTCCTGTGAAGTGCATCCGACGATCGGTGAACGAAGCACTCCCATAAGCGGAATATCCTGCAGCGGATTGTCACACACCTTCAGATAATTCAATACAGTCACAATCTCGGTTGCAGAGAAATATCCGGTTCTTGATGTACAATATACGGGAATCCCCTGAGATGCCAGCACTTCCCTGAATGTTTCTGCCCATCCATAGGCAGTGCGCAGCAGGATTACAATATCCCCGTATTCCACAGGCCGGTATTCCTTCGTCTCTTTATCTACGATCTGTTCTTTTCCCACAATTTCTTTAATTCTCTGTGCAATGGCCAGCGCCTCCAGTTCCTGCCCGGTCTGATTTTCCATTTCCCTGCGGTTTCCCGATGCACCTGCGTCTTCATAGTCCTGTACATCAGACAGTTCTTCTCCGTCTCTCTCGACCAGAAGAACCTCTGTCTTTACAAATTCCTCTGACTCTCCTTCCGGAAAAGAAGCTCCGGGATAAAGGGCTGCATCTTTGTCATAGGTAATCCCTCCCAGGTCTTCCCCCATGATCTGTCGGAAAATAAAGTTTACACTCTCCAGAACCTGTTCCCTGCTCCGGAAATTTTTGTGCAGGTCAATTCTCTGCTCCTGTGCTTCTTCTGTGGAATAACTTTTATATTTTTCCATGAAAAGCTCCGGCCTTGCCAGACGGAAACGATAGATACTCTGCTTTACATCTCCTACCATGAAGATATTTTTCTTCTGGTTGATCCACCCGGATACTGCTGTTGTCAGAAGCTCCTGCACTAAGTTACTGTCCTGATATTCATCCACCAGGACTTCATCATACTTTGCGGAGAGCTCTCTCGCAGCCTGAGACATATGGATTTCTTCCCCTTCTTTCGTCATCAGTATCTGCAGGGCAAAATGTTCCATATCCGTAAAATCCAGAATATTCTTTTCTCTCTTCGCCTCTCCGAACTGTTTTTTAAATCGTGCCGTCAACTCAACCAACATCTCTATTGGGCCTCTGATATATCTGATCACTTCCAGAAGTTCCTTCTCTGTACTCTGAAAATATCGCTGCCCCAGTTCCTTCAGAATCCCCTTTTCCTCATCCCGGAGATCTTTCACTCTCTGTTTCTTCTGTTCATCTACATCCGCAGCCTTCTTTGTGCTCAGCCGGGCAAATGAGGGTTTCATAAGTATTTCTGCAGTTCCATTATAATCTCTTTTCTCTGTCAGTTCCTGCAGACTTCTTATAAGAAGCAGATCACTGCTCAGTGCCTCATCATACAGATACGGACCATCCGGCTCTGAGCATATTCTTCGAGCCTCCTGCACCAGAAGCTTCGCTTCCTGCAGTTCATCCTTCACTGCATCCCAAAGCATTTTCATCCACTCAGTCTCTCTTAACTCTTCCAGGGAATCAATCCTGTAATCATCCATACACCCGGACAGCCATTCCTGCGGAAAAGGATTGCTCATAGCCATTTCATATAATTTCTGTATCAGGTTTCCCAGATTTTCATCTGACTTTCCTGTTGCAAAGCATTCCACGAATTTCTGAAACTTTTCATCTTTTTTTGCATAATATTCTTCAAGCAACGCTTTCACAACATCTCCCCGCAGAAGCTTCAGTTCCCCCTCATCTGCCGTCCGATATCCCGGATCCAGTCCGATCAGATGAAAGTAATTCCGGATAATATAGGCACAGAAACCATCAATCGTTGTAATCTGTGCAGTATGAAGCAGGGTTGTCTGTCTCTGCAGATGCTCATTATCGGGATCCTCACAGAGTGCTTTTTCAATAGCTGCCGAGATCCTCTCTTTCATTTCACCTGCTGCCGCTCTTGTAAATGTCATGATCAGCAGTCTGTCAATATCCACAGGGTGTTCTTTATCTGTTATCTTACTCAGGATACGTTCTACCAGTACTGCCGTTTTTCCGGACCCGGCTGCCGCACTGACCAGAATATTTCTGTCCCGCAGCCTTATAACCTCCTGCTGCTCCTTTGTCCACTGTACGCCCATCTTATTCTGCCTCCCTGTCAAATGCTTTCCATAATTCCTCATCAGAGAAGTTTTTCAGTCTGCGGAATTCATATCCTGACAGCCTGCGGTCAAATCCGCATACCGTCATATACGGACAATAAGTACACGCATTCTTTTTTCCGAGCTCATAGGGAGAAACCTCTGCATCTCCCTCCAGAATAGAACTTCTTATCTTCTCAATCTTCGTCCTTACATACCGTCCAAGCACTGCAAACTGTGTTCTGTCTGCCACAGAAGAATTTTTGCGAAAGCTTCCGTCCTTATTAAATGCGACAGGAATGGAGCCAAGACTGCTGTCCATCCTGTACACAAGCTCCGGATCTGCCTGAACCAGCCCATTCATCTTCAGTTCTTTCATAAGACCTGCACTGACTGCTTCCACATCCGCATCTATCTTCTCCTGGATCATAGGATCCTTGATATTGTAATAAAAAACTCCCGCAGGAATAATCTCCTTATCCGGATATTTCTTCTGCTCTACACGCAGAGCACCATCCAGATAGATCATCAGCTGTAACTGCAGGCCATGATACAGATAAACCAGGTCAAAGGATGTATTTCCGGTTTTATAATCAATCACCTTCACATACACCTTATTCTGATCTTCCATAATATCTACTCTGTCAATTCTTCCTCCCCCGAAGGTTACCTCAAAGCCTTCCGGCTGAAATTCTCCCTGTTCCAGCTGTTTCTGAAGTGCCCATACCGTCCTTCTGAGAATTCTCCTTGTTCTCTCGATCATATATTCATTTCTGGCACTGCTTTTGAGCACCGTGTTTCCATAATCTGCCACAATATTATCCAGACACCGGTCCGCAATCTCATTCCGTTCCTGTTCTGTCAGCTCTGTCCATTTCATGCCTCTTTTTCGCACTTCTTCTGCAAAGCTTTCCAGTGCTTCATGCATAACATTTCCCATATCCATAGGTTTAAACTCATATTCCACACGCTCGGTAAGCTTCATTCCATACTGAAGGAAATGTGCAAATGCACAGGCTGCAAAACGTTCCAGTCTGGTAGCACTGTAAGGTGAAACCTCTCCGTATAATGCCTTCGCCACACTCTGGCTGATAATGTCCTTTGGTTTTCCGGCAAAAGCCGACTGTACCAGCTTCTGTACTCTGCTTCTGTATTCCGGATTCCGCAGATACCAGCTGTAAAGCTCTCCAAACATTGCATCCGTCTCATCTGCCTGCTCCAGAATATCCTCATGTTCTTTCTCTGTCTCCTGTACCAGTTTCTCCAGAAACAGATCAATCCCAGCTTCCGGATTTTCCGGATAACAATAATTGTTTATAGAATTTTTATGGGGTCTGACCCCGGCTCCACCCTCAATTGCCAGCTTCAGATACAGACTGCATATACTCCCGATCAGATATGCCGGGCTTATGCCTTCTCCTTTTGCATTGGTATCACTATAGGAGAGGATCAGCTTTTCTCCCGGTTTCGTCATATTCAGATACAGATAAAACCTCTGCATATTCATCAGTTCTTTAGGCCCCGGTGCCAGTTCCACTCCCTGCTCCTGGAAGAAATCCCTGTCAAGCTCTGATAAGATTCCGCCTGTCTGTGTGCTCTTTGGGATATTTCCCTCATTCACGCCAACAAAGAACAACGCCTTAATCTCCTTTAAGCGGGATCGTTCCATATCACCCACCATTACCTGATCTATGCTCGGCGGAATCAGCGCTACTTTTGCCTGAGAAAGTCCCGATTCCAGAAGCTGTCGGAACTCCTGTCTGTTTACCGTTTCTTCGCCAAGAATCTCAACCATCTTATCCAGCAGGTCCATCACAATTCCATAAATCTGGTTATATTCTTTTTCCATTGCTTTATCGCCTGACTCTTTAAACTTTCGCTCCTGTCGTTTCAGTTTCTGCCAGACATTGCTTTTTTGGATAAACTCATAGAGAATCCGGCAGTACTCTTCCACTGTCTTCTTCCCGGAACCAAATCCCTGTGCAAGTTCCTTTACTTCTTCTGCAAAAATCTCTCTGATCTCATTCAGTTCCTGTATCTTCTCCGCTTCCATTCCTCTGTACACACGAACCCATTTTTCAGACCATTTCTTATATCCCCGGATTCCCAGCGCCAGCACGTAATTCTCCAGCTTATCAGCCTGTTCTCTGGTAACTTCTGACATCCCGCATCTGAGATAACGGAAAACACTCTCATAAGGAAATCCCTGTACCGCCATCTCCATGGCAGCGCGCAGATACTCCACAAAAGGATTCATCATTACCGAATGCTTCTCGTCAATAAAATATGGAATATCTGCCTCCTCAAATACCTGTGCTGCAAGTCTTGCATATTCTTCCAGATTTCCTGTGATCACTGCAATCTCACCATAGCGGTATCCGCAGGTACGCACAAGTTCTGACATCCTTCTGGCAGCCTCCCGCATTTCTTCCAGGGGGGATGGCGCAGTAAATATTTTTATCTCCTGCTGTTCTTCGGCATACACGCCCTTTCTGTAGCGGAAGATATTTTTCTCCAGAAACTGTAAGGCAGGTGCCTGTGCAAACCGGGACTGTCCGGATGGTTTCAGATACACCGGATCCTCCAGATCTCTGGTCAGCCCTGCAAGTGTCCGTATCATCTGCTTGCTCATAAAGAAAAGCTGATAAGGTTTTCCCGGAGAAAAAGCATCCTCCCGTTCGTCCATAGTCACAGTAACACTTATGCGGTCAGCAATGACCAGAAGTTCCCTGAGCACATTGACCTGAATTGGCGTGAATCCGGTAAATCCATCAAAGAGAAATTCCGCTCCCTTAAGTTTTTCGGAAAAAGGAAGCTGTTTAAGCAGGACATCCATCACCTCTTCCCCTGTCATATAATGCCCCTTCAGGAATTCCCTGAATGACTGATAAAGGATTCCCACATCCTTAAGCTTCATTTCAAGTAATGGCTGATCTTTGGCCTTCTCTTTCATTTCTGCCAGATTCTCTTCTCTGATATCATACTGCATAAATTCTGAAACCAGAGACTTCACCTCATCCAGATATCCCGGCTTATTCATCTGACTTCCCAGATAGGCAAGTTCCTTTCTGTGCTGCTGCACCATTTTCTGCAGCACCATGCTTTTTCCCGTATCTTCCAGAACCTTTCTGTTATCTCCGCCGGTTTCTTCAAATACACGGTACGCAAGACGTTCAAAGCTCAGGATGTCAATATTCAGGATTCCTTTTCCCGGGTGCATTTCCACCAGCGTCTTCTGTGTCTGCATGGTAAACTGCTCCGGAACAATAATATAGTAATTTCTCTCCGGATGTTCCATGGACTCCCGGATTACTCTCTCATATGCAAAATAAGACTTTCCGGCACCGGAACTGCCGATAATAAACTGTAATGACATTCTTCTCTCCTTACTGTCGGTTACTCACATTCGTTATTTCAGTATATCATAATTTAAGCACTTCTGTAATAGAATATACAAAACCATCCAGGAGGCGTGTACCATGAGTGCAAAAACAAAAATCATAGTCCTACATATGAAGGAAGTTATATACACCGGCATTTTCCTCCTTCTTGCTGTCATCCTGGCTATTGTACTTTTTTTCATGTTTGGACCCGGTCAGAAAAAAAGTGCCTCAGCCGATGCCAAAAGCCTGTACAAACCGGGAATTTATACTTCCTCCATCGACCTGAATGAAAATACCTTTGACCTGGAAGTAACCGTTGACTCTGACAGGGTAACTTCCATCCGTCTGGTAAATTTAAGCGAAAGCACCGCAGCCATGTTTCCTCTCATGGAACCGGCTCTGGAATCACTGGCCAGCCAGATCTATACCTCCCAGTCGCTGGAAAACATCCAATATTCCGAAGATCAGAAGTATACTTCCATGATTCTTTTGAATGCAATTGAAACAGCACTGAAAAAAGCGGAGAACAACTGATCGTTCTCCGCTTCGCCATGCAAAATCACGCGACTAGAATCCTCCACTCCGCTATGCGATTCTAAATATCCATATTTTCAAGCTGCTCCAGCCATACCCCTGCACTTGCATCACTTGGCATTCTCAGATCACCTCTCGGTGAAACCGCAACGCTTCCCACCTTCGGGCCATCCGGAAGACAGGAACGTTTAAACTGCTGTGCAAAAAATCTCCAATAGAAGGTTTTCAGCCATTTGAAGATTGTCTCCTTATCATACATTCCTTCAAAAGTCTCACATGCCAGCCTGTAAATTTTCTCCGGTTCAAATCCTGCACGAAGCATATAGTACAGATAGAAATCGTGAAGTTCATAAGGTCCCACCAAATCTTCTGTCTTCTGTGCGATCTTGCCATCCTTAGGCGGCAGAAGTTCCGGACTTACCGGTGTATCCAGAATATCAAGAAGAACCTCTGTCAGCTTCTCATCTTTGCAGGTGTCCGCATAATAACGTACAAGATGACGCACCAGAGTTTTCGGCACTGAAGCATTCACGCCGTACATGGACATATGGTCACCATTGTAGGTTGCCCATCCCAGAGCCAGCTCAGACAGATCTCCTGTTCCCACCAGAATCGAGCCATCCTGATTTGCACTGTCCATCAGGATCTGCGTTCTCTCTCTTGCCTGGCTGTTCTCATAAGTCACATCATGCACAGACGGATCATGAGCAATATCCCTGAAATGTATATTTACTGCTTCTTTGATATTGATCTCACTTAAAGTCGCACCCAGACACTGACTTAATTTGCAGGCATTCTGATAAGTTCTGTCTGTGGTTCCAAAGCATGGCATGGTAATACAGTGAATATCCTTTCTGTCCGCACCGGAAAGGTCAAAGGCTCTTGCGATCACAAGCAGTGCCAGTGTGGAATCCAGACCTCCGGAAAGTCCCACTGTTGCCTTATGACAATGGATATGATCCATACGTTTCTTAAGTCCCATTGCCTGAATATTCAGGATTTCATCACAGCGCATATCCCTTTCTTCTTTTCGTGAAGGTACGAAAGGATACTGCGAATATTTTCTGGTCAGTTTTGTCTCTTCCACATTCAGATGGAAGCACACTTTAATGTGATCACTGTCGTCAGCCGGCTGATAAGTAGTCAGTCTTCTTCTCTCATCGTTCAGCCTCTGCACATCAATCTCACTGCATACAATACCATTGTGGAAACGTTTTCCTTCCGCAAGGATCACTCCATTCTCTGCGATCATATTTTGACCGCCAAAGACCAAATCCTGTGTAGACTCACCTTCTCCTGCATTTGCATATACATATCCGCACACCAGACGTGCAGACTGTCCGGAAACAAGATCTCTGCGGTAGCTGTCCTTTCCGACCATCTCATTGCTGGCTGACAGATTCACGATCAGATTCGCTCCTGCCTGTGCATGGAGAACGCTTGGCGGCAGTGTCACCCATAAATCCTCACAGATCTCTGCTGCTGCCACAAGCTCCGGCTCCTCCTCACAGATAAAAAGAATATCTGTTCCAAAAGGAACTCTCTTTCCCTCAATATCCACATATTCCAGACAGCCAAGACCTGATGCAAAATGGCGCTGCTCATAAAATTCTCCATAGTTTGGAAGATAAGTTTTCGGAACCAGACCAATGATCTCGCCTCTGTTTAAAACTGCTGCCACATTATATAATTTTCCATGATTTCTGAAAGGCACACCTACAAAAACAAGGGCATCCACATCAGCAGTTTCCTTTGTGATCTTCAGCAAAGTTTCCCAGGCGCTGTCGAGAAGACGTCTCTGCAGGAAAAGATCCTGACAGGTATAGCCTGTGATACAAAGCTCCGGAAAAACCATAACCTTCACATGTTCTTTTTCCATCTCATGGATCAGTCTGATAATCTCATTTCCATTGGCATTGCAGTCTGCAACTGTGATATAAGGTGTTGCGGCTGCTGTTTTGATATAACCGTTTTTCATTTTCTACCTCTTCTTCCCTGTGCTCCGGCAGATCCATCTGTCAGTACATTGGCATCTCTTATTTACATTTACGCAGGATTTCTTTCAGTTCTTCCACTGTAAATTCATAATTCTTATTACAGAAATGGCAGTTCATCTCAATGGACTTACCTTCCTGGATCATTTCATTGAGTTCTTTTCTTCCGATGCTGATCAGGGCTTTCTCCACTCTTTCTCTGCTGCAGTTACAGTAAAATTCCGTAGGAACTTTCTCATTGATCTCCATGTCAAAGCCCTCCAGGACTTTCTCAAGCAGACTCTCAGGAGTATGCCCCTCTTCCAGAAGATTTGTGACAGATGTGATTTTCTGCACATTTTCCTCAAGCTTCGCAATTGTGCTTTCTTCCGCAAACGGCATCAGCTGCACGATAAATCCGCCAGCCTGACGTACTGTATTGTCTTTATTCATAAGAACTCCGAGACCAACTGCTGACGGTACCTGTTCACTTGTAGCAAAATAATAGGTAAGGTCTTCTGCGATCTCACTGGTCTGAAGCGCAACCTGTCCAACATAAGGCTCTTTCAGTCCCATATCCTTGATCACATTCATAAATCCTATACCGACAGCACCTGCAACATCCAGTTTACCCTTGCTGTTTGCCGGGATACATACATCAGGATTTCCCACATATCCCTTTACACGACCTTTGGAATCTGCAGTTACTGTAATTCCTTCAAGTGGTCCTCCTGCCTTAATCTGAAGTGTAAGGATATCCTTATCCCCCTTCATCATGGTCCCCATCATGGCACCTGCTGTAAGCAGACGTCCCAGTGCTGCTGTGGCAACCGGGCTTGTATTGTGATCCTGTCTCGCTGTTTCTACTGTTTCTGTAGTAACTGCCGCAAATGCCCGAATCTGATCATTCGCTGCAATTGCTCTGATAATATAATCGTTCATTCGTTTATTACTCCTGTTATTTCTTTCATATTATTTTGTAAACAGACGTTAACGTCCAAAAATAGTTACTGTTCACACACCACTATCCGCGCGATGTGTCTCCGGTTTCTCCGGGATTTTTCCATGATATCCGTTCTGTGCACTTTTTCCATGCTCTCTTGCAACAAAAGTCAGACGTTCACAATTCTCATCACCCGGATTATGAGTATATGCATCACAGACTGCCACCAGTTCCATTCCTGCTTTCACAATCATAGCCTTGATTGCTTCTATGGAATATGCTTTCTGTACATGTTCCTCCTCACACTTCTCATACAATCCGTCTTCTCTTGGAAGAAAAAGTGCCAGTTCATATACATTCAGGGCATTTTCCCTGTCATAACTGTTCTCCCAGATAAAGCTTCCGTCCTCTCTGTCCTCAGCAATAGTCGTGTCACCGATCACATCCCTATATTTATGGATCGTATTCATATCAAAAATGAACAGTCCGCCCGGATCCAGATAATTATTTACCAGCGCAAAAAGATACTCCAGATCTTCCTCGTCCGTCAGATAATTCATACTGTCACAGACACTGATCACAGCACGAACCGTACCATATAACTCAAAATCCTGCATATCCTGCAAAAGATACAGAATATCATGTCCGGATTCCACCCGCTTCTCCATAGCCTCTGCAAGCATCTCCTCAGAATTATCGATACCGATCATATCATATCCGGCATCTGCAAGCATCTCTGTCACAGTACCTGTTCCACATCCCAACTCCAGAACCAGACCATCCCTGATCCCGTCCTGAGTCAGTGTTTCTATAATATAGTCTGCCCATTCACGATAGTTTACATTATCCATGAAAACATCATAAACACCGGCAAATCTTCCATATGATTCCATTCATCAGCCCTCATTATCTACCTGTTTTACTGTTCACTCCGTTCACAGCAACACATATTTTCCCTGCTATTCTACCACAACATCCGTTCTTATGTAAATAACAGGTTGGTCTCTGTCAGCGCAAAAAAGGACGACTGTTTTTTACAGCAGCCGTCCTTTTCAACTTTTCTGTTACTGATTCTTAGGCATATAGCGGACATACGCCGGTTCTCCATGATAGTAATAGTCAACGCCGTTCTCATCATAAACGTCCTCACCATTAGCAAAATCATAGGTATTTCCGTCATCATCACACCATGTACCGTCACCGTTCGGATAAATTACAAGCGGATATCCGTCGGAGTTTCTGTAAATAGTTCTTGTCTGATCTGTATCATAGTCCGGATCATCTGTTCCTACAGGTGTTCCGTCTGCATAATATCCATTGGAGGAACCATCGTCATAATCATAAGATCCGTCGCTGCTGCCATCAGAAGTATAGTCTGATGAACTGTAATCTGATGAACCGCCCGATGAAGTATCACTGTAAGAACCGTCTGTGCCTGCTGAAGAACTTCCATCTGATGAACTGCCGGATGCTGTTCCGTCTGTACCTGCAGCCACTGTTCCTGTAGTTCCTGAAGTGCCGTCCGCAGTTGTACCTGCTGTAGTTCCTGAAGTTTTTCCTGTTGCTGCTGCTTTCAGTACAGAATCACCGGAAATAGTGAATGAATCAACAGAAGTCTTGATTCCTGCCAGTGCTTTCTCATCCTTTACAGAACCTGCAACACTGTAAAATTCTGTTGTATTATCTGTGAAATATTTATTTACAACATATTTATAGTCACTCTTGTCAGTGAGGTAATGAACTGTATAGCTGTAAACATTTACACCGCTGACTTCCTCTGATTTATAATCCTGGATCTCAAAATCTGTACCTTCTACAAGATTATCTGCCTTTACAAGTGCAGAGGCTGTATCCTGTGAGCTTGGAATGATCGCCACAGACATATCCTCATCACCAGAACCATGCAGGATCAGGAGTTTGCCCTGTTTCGGTGACTCGAAGCTTAACATATCGTCAGAATCTGATTTATTCGCCCATGTCGCATCCGGAAGTTTAATGGATACTGCTTTGTTCTTAGATGTATAGGTAGTATTCTGGGCATTGGCCGGTGCAGGGGTAGGAGTTGCTTTCGCTGCTTTGGTTGGCTCCGGTGTAGGAGTTACCTGTACCACACTTGAATCCTCGTCACTGCCGCCTCCAAAGTTACATGCAGTCATGGAAACAGATAATACAGCTGTTAAGGCCAATAACATTAGTACTCTTTTATTTTTCATAATATCCTCCTTAGAATAGATATATAGTCTTCAGGTAATATTTGATATCAGTTCAGGAGAGGAAACCTCTCTCTGACATTATTATAACTGTTCCGTACTTTATAAAATATGGTGTCAGGGACAAAAGGTATTTTGCCACTGACATTATATATTTTACAGTTTCATTACATAGATGTCAATGTCGATTTCTCAGCCTTCTGCGATTTACATAGTCTGTTATAACGCCATTTTTCTGCTTCATCATACCATTTATCTTTTTTTCTCTGTAACTGAGAGATTACTTGTTACTGTTCACACACCACTATCCCGAGACATACAAGCCAAAATTCCATTGCCGCAGGCAATCTGGAATGAATTTTGGCTACGTTACTGTGAACGGAGTGAACAGTAACGATTACTTTTTTATTTTTCCACTTCATACATATGCAGTTCATGAAGGGCTCTTGTTGCAGCGATATATCTCGCCTGACGCACAAGCGGTGTCTGGTCTTTCTGCGGAAATACTGCAAATACCTGATCAAATTCCAGACCTTTTGCCAGATAGAATGTCGTAACTGTAAGACCTTTCTTAAAGCTTGTGCTGTTTCTGTCCAGATAAGACAGGCGTTCTTTTACATCAAATCCTTTTTCTCCCAGAATTTCCTTCAGAAGAAGCCACATATGTTCTGCTTCTTTCTCTGTACGCAGGACAACCGCTGCTGTTTCATATTCTTCTTCGCCGAGTTTCAGAGTTTCTGCAATCTCTTCCGCAGCATGGCTCATATTTGCAAATATTTTCTCCTCCACCGGAGCACCATGACGTTCAAAGAGTTCCATATCTTCAATACCCGCAAGCTGATTTGCATAAGACGCAATCTCTATGGTGTTACGGTAACTCTTATTCATAATGATCTTGTGGATATCTCTCCCGAAAATCTTCGGTAGAAATTTCAGCACATCCTGCTGTTTGTCATCCATAGTCTGTGCCCGGTCACCCAGGATCGTCATTCTGCAGGAGAAAATCCTCTGCAGAATTTCATACTGAAGCCTTGAGTAATCCTGCATCTCATCTACCACCAGATGCTTGATATTGCTTCTTCCCTGCTGGCTCTGCAAACGATATTTCAGGTAAAGAACAGGATAAACATCCTCATATTTCAGCTTTCTTTTCTCATAAGAAACACGCGGAAGTCCTTTGTATCCGTTCTCTTTCAGGAACTGACTGTAGATCACATAAAGATCTCCGGTCACATACAGCTTCATGAATTTCTCACGGATCAGGTCTTTCTCATCATCTGCCAGATCACGGTCCCGCAGAGTTTCCACCTCGTCAATGAAATAATCTGCAACTGCATCCATCCTTGAGAGCAGTGGAAAATCCTGGAATTTGAAATAAAACAATTCAATAATCTCTGATTCTTTCTTTACAAATCCCTTATATTCCACATCTTTAAAATTCATCAGCCGGTCTTCCAGTTCCACCAGATAGCGTTCCATAAGATTTATAAATTCCATGGACTGTTTCTCTTCTGCAAGAGAAGCTTTCTGCGGAAAACGGATTCTGCGTTCAATTTCATCATAGCGGTCTTCGCAGTCAGAAACTGTATCCCTAAGCTGCTTATAGGCAAAAAGATCAAAGCTCATTTCCTTAATATTCTCTTCTCCCAGTTCAGGAAGGATATGGGAGATATAATCAGAAAACACTCCATTTGGCGACAGGATCAGAATATTGGAAGACTTCAGATTCTGTCTGTCATGATAGAGAAGATAGGCAATCCTGTGAAGTGCAACGGAAGTTTTCCCGCTTCCTGCTGCACCCTGGATCACCATGATCCTGTCTTTGGTATTTCGGATAATGGCATTCTGCTCCTTTTGAATGGTACGGATAATGTTCTTAAGCTGTACCTCACCGTTACTTCCCAGTTCTGCTTTCAGGATCTCATCATCAATTTTTACATCACTTTCAAATTCATAGATCATTTTTCCGTTGCGGATCTTGTACTGCCATTTGGAAGCAACCTCACCATGGATTTCACCCATGGGAGCCTCATAAGAAGCCGGTCCTTTGTCATAGTCATAAAACAGACCGCTTACCGGAGCACGCCAGTCGTATACTAATGGAATATGCCCTGCTTTCTCTGCGAAATTTCCAATTCCAATATAAAAGATCTCCGGTTCGTCCTCTCCTTCGTAAATGAAATCCACTCTTCCGAAGAATGGAGAATCTGCCATTCTGCGAAATCTCTGTTTCAGGATCAGCTGTTCTTCATTTGCGGAAATCTGGCGGAACAATGCCTGCTGATTATCATAATTCTCATAACCATACTGGTCCATCTCTGTATAATTTTCCCAGTAATACTCATGCATTCCCTCAATCTCTTTCTGGCCTTCCACCAGAGAAAGGCTGATTTCTGTGATACGTTCTTTTAATTTTTCCAGCACATAGCCCAGATATTCTCTGCCGTTTTTCTTATCTGTCATATTGTTGATATCCTCTGATATTTGCAGCTGTTCAGTAACTTCACAGCTACAATACTCCTTATTATTGTTATCATTTTCTCTTGTTATTATGATGATAAAATATATCAATTTTCGTAGATTGGTTTTTAATTATAACATATTCCCCTCTTACAGAAAAGACAAAAATCCGGCAAAAATCCCTCAGCCGGTATCTGTGTGATCCTATATCCTCCTGGCAAAGGAAATATCTACATTAGCCTGGAGCCAGATATATTCTCTTTCACAAATACCCCTGAGGGATTTATAATAACTTTATGCAGTTGCCTTATTCTCAAACTGGCTGTTATACAGGTCTGCATAGAAGCCTTTCTTAGCCAGAAGTTCTTCATGATTTCCCTGCTCGATAATGTCACCGTCTTTCATAACCAGGATCAGGTCTGCATCCTTGATGGTAGAAAGTCTGTGTGCGATCACAAAGCTGGTTCTGCCCTTCATCAGATTGTCCATGGCTTTCTGGATACGCACTTCGGTTCTGGTATCTACAGAGGAGGTTGCCTCATCCAGGATCAGGATCTTATTATTGGCAAGAATTGCCCTGGCAATGGTGAGAAGCTGTTTCTGTCCCTGGGAAATATTACTGGTTTCTTCATCCAGAACCATGTCATAGCCGCCCGGCTGCTGCATGATAAAGTTGTGCACATGGGCTGCCTTTGCTGCTGCGATCACCTCTTCATCTGTAGCATCCAGACGTCCGTAACGGATATTTTCCATAATGGTTCCTGAGAACAGCCAGGTATCCTGAAGCACCATTCCAAACATCTCTCTCAGACTGCTTCTGTTAAAGTCTTTGATGTCATAACTGTCTACCTTAATACTTCCGCCATTGAGATCATAGAATCTCATGAGCAGTTTCACCATAGTTGTCTTTCCTGCACCTGTGGGACCTACAATGGCAATCTTCTGGCCATCCTTCACATCTGCAGAGAAATCATTAATAATGATCTTATCCGGATTGTAACCGAATTTTACATGTTCAAACTGTACATCTCCTGTAAGTGTATTAACATCTACAGGGTTCTTCTCATTCTGACTCTCTTCCGGCTCCTCCAGGAATTCAAATACTCGTTCGGAAGCTGCTGCTGAGGACTGTAACAGGTTTGTAACCTGTGCGATCTGCTGGATTGGCTGTGTAAAGTTACGGATGTACTGGAAGAAGGACTGGATATCACCGACTTCAATACTTTTTTTGATTACAAACACGCCGCCTAAGAGAGCTACCATTACATATCCAAGGTTACCTACAAACTGCATGATCGGCATCATCATTCCTGAGAAGAACTGAGATTTCCATGCAGATTCATAAAGCTTCTGATTATCTTTCTCAAATTCTTCTACTACATCATTCTCTTTGTTGAAAACCCGGACCACATTATGACCACCGAAGTTTTCTTCGATCTGACCGTTTACTTTACCCAGATAGCTCTGCTGATCCTGGAAGTATTTCTGGGAATGCTTCATGACAGTCTGGATGATGAACATGGAAACCGGCAGGATCAGAAGTGCTGCCAGAGTCATCCACACATTGATGGACAGCATCATGATAAATACACCGATCAGTGTTGTTACGGATGTGATCAGCTGTGTCA
>OKRW01001813.1_pt1 | contig 16995 bp, 3 predicted proteins | sample 1601151 | NCBI WGS metagenome assembly OKRW01 (sample SAMEA3541471, study PRJEB24748) | human gut metagenome | biome: human gut; feature: human-associated habitat; material: faeces | place: China | collected 2012 | reverse complement strand
CGAGCAACTGTGGGCATCGCCCTTTCCGCGGCACTTGTCGCGGGAATCGCCCCCGCAACGGCGATCGCGGCAGAAACCAGTTCCCCCATCGATGCAGTTGCCTTGCAGACGGAAGATGCGGCCGCCGCAAAAGAAAAAGCGTATGCAGCCATGCAGGAAGCGCTCAAAAACCTCGAGGCCGCAAAAGACGCCGCAGGTCCTGAGATATTAGAGACTATCGAGCATGTGATTACCGATTTGCAATCGCTCCGCGACAGGATGCTGAAGGAAGCCGACTACTCAAGGGGATCTCTTCTTTACCTACAAGCGCAGGTCAATGAAGCCCAAGCCAGATACGACGCGGCCCACAACCGGACAAGCGGCCTTCAGGCAGAATTAAATAAGGCAATCGGCGACGGAGCTTCTAACGAAACTATTAAGCAGTTGCAAAGTGAGATCATGTCGGCAGAAAGGCGAGAAAAATCTTGTGAAGATGATCTTCACCACTACCAACGCCGGCTCGAAATCCAGGAAAGTGTCGTCGCGAAGTTCGAAGCCAATGCGGAAAAATGTCAAACCGATATCGACGAAGAGACAGCCAAGCGAGATGCGCTCCTCGACAATTTGGATAAGGCGCAAGCGGCATATGACGACGCCTGCAAGGCATACGAAGAGGCAAAGGCCGCGGCAGACAAGGCCACCTCGCCCGAGATAACGAAACCCGCCGAGACAGTGCCTCCCTCCGGCTCAACGCAACCCGCCGAGACGACACCGCCCGCCGGCTCGTCCGCGACCGGTAAAGACACCTCGCTAAGCTCCACCAAGCAAGCGAACTCGAGCAACGGCAAGCAAACAAATACGACCGCCGACAAGCTCGCAAACACAGGCGACACAGCGCCGAGCGCAATCGCACTCGCAGCAATCGCCGCCGCAGGCCTCGGAATAACCGCCGCGGGTGTACGCCGCCTCAAGAACTCAAAATAGCCGCCAGAGCATACCATCTTCGCCAACCCACAAACCCAGAGACAAAAGAGGCCCGTTTCCCCAGGGAAACGGGCCTCTTTAACTGCAAAAATTCAAGCAACAGCACCGCCGCCTCTTGAAGCACATCGCCACCGCGCTCCAAACAACGCCAACGAGCAGCAAAAGACACGGGATTAAATTATTCAGATAAATGTGACCCTTCAGGTGGTTTTGGTCGGCTACTCGCGAGTGCCGGCAGGGCGCTTGGTAGTCGAGCGATCCCGCAGGCAAAGCCGAGGACCAGCGAGACACCAAGCGCCCTGCCGGCACTCGCGGGTAGCCGCGGCACCAAAAAGCGCCTGCGCACTCGATGGATTCGGATGCCCGACAGAGGCTCCTTATGGCTGCTTCCTTCCGGACCTGACCAGATTCGGAACATGTCGTCATCCGAACCCATCGAACGCGCTAGGCGCTCGGTATATCTTACCTGCTCCCGCCCAACAGGGCAAGTGGGGCGAACCCATCGGATGGATTCGCCCCACTCGTCCATATCGCTAGCGACGCCTGCGGTACAGGACCGCGCCGCCCGCGACGGCCAGCGCGCCGATGCCGGCCATGGCGCCGAGCGCCTCAACCGGCAGGCTGCGGTCGCCGGTGTCGGGCATACCGCCCTTGGAGCCGTCACCGGAGCTGCCGCCGGAACCGCTATCGGAACCGCCGTCCGAGCCACCGCCCGGCGTGCCGGGGTTCTCGGGGGTGCCGGGGGTCCCGGGATTCTCGGCGTAGCTGTTGGTGAAGACCGGCGGCAGGTTAGCGTCGCCCTCGTAGGAGACCTTCGCCGACAGGTAGCCCGTCTTGGTGCCGTCGGCCGCCTTGTCGCTCACCGTGACGACGATCTTGCGCACCGCCTTGTCGTAGGTCACGTGCACCTGGCCGTCGTCGACCTCGCTCACCGTGAAGGTGTAGGTGCCGGCCTGCTTGAAGGTCAGCGCATCGAACGTGACGCTGCCATCCGCGGCGTTCTTGGCGGTCGACATGACCTTGCCGTCCCGGCTCTTGAGCTCAAAGCTAAACTGGCCCGCCTTGAGCTCGGCGCCCTTGAGCACCTTGGCGGCGCCCAGCTTGAGGGTGACGGGTACGGCCTCGTAGCCGTTGGTGAACGTCACCGAGTCGTCGCCCACGGCATTGCCCTCGGCATCCGCCAGCTCATGCTTGACGGTGAGCGTGCCGTTTCCGGCGTCGGCAGCCGTCGTGCGCACGCGGTACGCCGCCCTGTCGTACGTCACGCCGCCCGCCGTGCCGGCGACCTCGCGCAGCTCGTAGCTGTGCATGCCGGGCGCGGTGTAGGTGACGGGGCTGAGCGCGACCGTGCCGTCGGCGGCGTTCTTGCCCGTCGCCGCGACGCTCTCGCTGCCGTCGGCGGCAAGCTCGACCAACTGGAACTCGAACTCGCCCTCGGCCAGGTCACGGCCCTTGAGCTTCTTGTTCACCTTGATCTGGTCGGTGACGGAGCTCGGCGTCGGGTTCACGCCGTAGGTGTTGGTGAACTCGAACGCGCCCTTGCCCTCGGGCGTACCCTCTGCGGGCAGGACCTCCGCGACGAGCGTGCCCGCGTTGGTGTCCTCGACCACCTTGACCGTGAAGGTCCTCGTCGCCGTCGCGTCGTTGACCACGCCGTCGACCGAACCGGACTCGCTCACCCGGTAGGCAAACGTCTTGGTGCGCAGGCCGCCGCCGTCGATCTCGACGTCATCGAGGTCGCTCGGCTGCCTGAACGTGACGTGGCCCAGCTCGACGTTGCCGGCGGCGTCGTTGGTCGCCTCGGTCACCGTCTTGCCGGAGGCGTCGACCGGCGCGGGCGCGCCGTCCAGCGGCGTGATCTTAAAGGTGTACTTGCCCGCAATGTCGGCCTGCGTGAGGCCGAGTCCGGCCTGGCGGAGCGCCAGCGTCTTGGTGCCCGCGAGGTCGACCGTCGCCTCGTTGGTGCCGTAGCCGTTCACAAACGACAGCGTGCCGTCGGAGCCCTCGGGGTAGACCACGGCCACATCCAGCCCGCCCTTGCCGTTATCGGTCACCTTGACCGTGATATCGAAGCTCGAGGCGGTCGCCGTCACGCCCGCGGGCAGCCGGTCCGTGCCGTCCTCGGATACGGTATAGGGAATGGCCCAGGAGCCGTCGGCGGCCCTGGTGGCGGTGCCGTCCGCCACCATCCGCTCGAGAGTGTCGGTGGTGTAGGCAATGGGCGAGAACGCGAGCCCCGCGGCCTCGCCGTCGCCGGAGGCCCGGTTGGTCGCGGTCGCGACCACGCTGCCCCGGGCATCGCGGACGGAGAACGAGAACTCGCCCGCCGCCGCGGCGCGGCCCGTCAGCGTCTTGGTGGCGTTAATTGCCGCGTTGCCCTCGCCGCCGAGCGCGCCGGTGGCCTCGTAGGAGTTCTCGAACGCGACCGTCACGGGCGCGGGCGTCACCGTGGCGTCATCCGCCGTGGAGACCTCGCTGCGGGCGACCTCGACACCGTCCCTGGCAACCGTGGTCGTGACCGTGAGCTTGCCCGTCGCGGCGTCGTAGGCGGGCGCGATGGTCACCGTGCGCGGCGCGGTGTCGTTGGTGTAGCCCTCGCCGCCGAGCTTGGTCTCGGTGACGGTGAAGCTGTAGACCTTGCCCGCGTCGGCGTCGGTGAACTTCACGTCGCTGCCCGCAGCACCGCCGACGAGGTCGACCAGGTCGGCCGCACCGTCATCGGCCGCGGCCACGGCGTAGGCGTCCTTGTCGGTCTTGAGGCCGAGCTTGGCGGCCGTCTCGGCGTCGGCGGTCACGGTGAAGGCGAACTGCCCCGCCTCCATGGCGCGGCCGGAGAGCGTCTTGGATAGGCGCACGCCCGCGCGGGCCGAGTAGTCGAGCTCGGTCGTGTAGGTGTTGACGAAGTCTCCGCCGCTCGCTTGCGCGATCGCGGGCGTCGTGGCCGTGAGGTTGCCGGAACCGTCGTCGGTCACGGTCACCGTCATCGTGGCGACGTGGCCGTCGTAGGCCACACCGGCGATGGCGGAGCCGTCATCGGGCCTGGCCTCGCGCACCGTGTAGGTGAAGGTCTTGGCGCGCACGCGCTTGCCGCCGACCTCGGCGAACTCGGCATCCTTGATGTCGTCGAGCGTGTAGCGGATGGAGCCGAAGTCGAAGGCGACCCTATCGCCCGCCTTGGTGCCGGCGGCGGCCGTCACGCTGACGGTCTTGGAGCCGTCGGCAGAGTCCCCGGGCATGGGAGCGCCGTCCTCGCCCGCGAGCACGAACTGGAAGCTATCGCCCTCCGCCCAGTCGCGGCCCTCGAGCGTCTTGGTGAAGAATCCCGCGGTGGAGACGTCTCTGCCCTCGGTGGCCGTTCCGTACGTGTTGGTGAACGCTGCGAGCGCGCCGTCCTCGGTCACGGCGCCTTCGGCCTTGGAGCCGTCAGCCCCGTTGACCGTGGTCGTATAGCCCTCGGCGGCGTCCTCGGCCACGGTGTAGCGCGCGCCCACGGGCAGGCCGGTGATGGCCTTCTCCTCACCGTCCTTAAGCTTGAAGGTCGCCTTACCGTCCGTGAAGGTCACGGCGTTCTTGCCCTTGCCGAAGGTGCCGGAGACGGGCTCGCCGTCCCCGTCGGTCAGCGTGACCGCAAAGCCGAACTCGCGCTGGCTGTCGCCGCCGACGACCGTCTTCTTGACGGTGAGGCTACCGGTCTTGGCGGTGTTGGTAAAGACCGCCGCCTCGACCGTGCGCTCAGCAGCGTCGCCCGCATCGTCGGTCAGCTGTGCAATCTTGGTCTTGGCAGACAGCTTACCGGCACCGTTGTCGGTCACCGTAACGGTGGCACGATAGGTGGCCTTCGAAAACGTGAGTGCCGCCTCGTCACCCGACTGCTCGGCAATCACATAGGTATAGGTACCGGGCTTGGTGTACTCGATGGTACCGAAGTTGCCGACCTGGGCATCCTTGTGCAGCCCAATCGTCGACACGCCGTCTTTGACGCCCTTGGGCATAGGTGCCTCGCCCTGGGCAGTCAGCGTCATGGTAAAGGCATCCGATGTCATCCAGTTGCGTCCGGAGATCTTCTTTTGCACCTTAAAAGCGTTTTCCACCTTTGTGGACTCCACGCTGTAGACGTTGGTGAAGCCCACCTGCGTCGCCTGTCCGACGGTACCCTTCTGGGAGTTCGCCTTATCGACAACCGCAAAGCCGTCCTCGCTCGTCATGAGCTCACCCTTGGAGTTGAGCTCCCGCACCTCGTAGTGAGCACCCGCAGGCAAGGTAACCGTGACGGAGCCGCCGGCCTTAAGCGCGATGGTGTCACCACTCTTGATCTGTCCGCTTACATAAGTGCCATTGGTGCCACTGGGGCGACCGGCGTACGCAAAGGTGCCGGCCAGAGGCGTTGTGCCATCGGCCTGGTAGAGCAGTACCTTAAAGGTAAATGCCTTGTTGGGCGCGGTGATGCCTTCGGCGGCCGTGACCGTCTTGCTCAACGTCAGGCGCCCGTCAGAGACCTCATCGGTAGTGGTGTTGGTCTTGACGGCAGGGTTGTTGCCGACCGTCACCGACGCCTGGTTGGAAATATTGCCCGAAGCGCCACCGCTCTTAAACGCGTCCTCGGTCACGCGGACCTTAAACTGAACCGTGCCCTCCTTGCCGGCGGGAACGTCCTTCAACGTCCAGGTAAGGTTGCCGTCATTGCCCTTGGAGCCGGCATCCTTATGGTCGCCGGCGAACTCCACGAACTCGGTTCCCGCGGGAACGGCATCGGTGATCGTTACCGTGGCAGACGCGCCCTCGGTGTTCTTGTAGCCGATGGTGTAGGTGAGTTCGTCGCCCAGCGCCACGCCCGACCCATTCGAATCCTGGACATCGCTCTCGGACTTCTTGGGTACGAAGTTCGTCGTGGTGCCGGTATAACTCTTGTTGTCAACCGTAACGATAGCTTTGTTCTCAACGGTGCCGACCGCACCCTGGGCATCCTTCACAGCGTCCTCGGTAATCTTGACGCGCACGCGCACCGAACCGTGGCTGCCCGCGGGTTGCTTACCCAGGTTCCAAGTAAGCAACTGGCCGCTCGCGGCGCCCTTATCGGCATACTCGCCCTCAAAGGCCTCGAACACGACGCCCGTGGGAAGCTCGTCGTTCACGGTCACGAAGGCATCGACCTCGGTATTGACCCAGTTGATGGTATAGACGTAGGAGTCGCCCACAGAGAGCAGCTGCCCGTCGATGTCCACATTGGGCTTCGCGACCGTGCCGATCGTCTTGACCTTATCGCGCGTATTGTGGAAGACGATCTTGCCGTTCTCGGTACCATTGCGATAGGTCACCTTGGGCGTCAGTGTGCCGTTGTTGTTGTCGGTCACCTCGAGCAGCACTCGGCACGTCGCAGACATATCCACGGGACGCACGCCCGCGGGCAGGTTGGCCAAGCGCTCCTTTGCCACCAGGTTAAAGCTGTAGGTGGTGGTGTGGTCGGCATTGTGGCGCTTGGTGGCAACGCCATCGTTGACGGCGCCGGCAAGGTCAATCGTCTGCTCATTAGATTCGCCAGCAGCATTGCCAAGCTTAAAGTTGACCTTACCGAAGTCGACCGTGGCGATACCGTTATCGCTCGCCTGGGTCTTACCCTCATCCATCCATACGAGCTCGCCGTCGGCCTTCTCGGCATACAAGTCAAAGGTATACTGGCCAGCCTCAATCTTATCGCCAGAGTCCATCACCTTCTCGGCAGTAAGACCGTCGAATGTTCCGGTCGCAGCGTAGCTGTTGGTAAAGGACACCTGGGCCATGGCGGTACCGCTCTCGGGGCCAAAGGTCTTCGTATCGTGGGGCTTTTCAACGTCGTTGGCGTCATAGTGCTTGACCGTGGTCACGGTATAGAGCGAACCGTCGCGGCGCTTCTTAACCGCAATCTCTACCATCCAATAGGTGGAGTCGTATGTATAGCCGCGCTTGCCGCCGCCATTTTCGACGATCTTGTAGGTGAACGTCTTGTCTGCATCTTCCGTCGCAAAGGTCAGGCCACCCAAAATGCCGGTATGGGACGTGCCATCGGCCTGCGACTCATCGTTTGTCACAGTGAGCTTGCCCTCATCTGCGCGCAGCAGCTTGTTGAGCTTATCGGTCGAGACGTTGTCTTTGCCTGTTACCGTAAAGCCGAACATGCCGGCATGCAGGTCGTGCCCGTTGAGCGTCTTGACGATCTCCAGACCACCCTGGAGCTCGTAGCTCGTTGAAGTTTGGTAACTATTGGTGAAGATGAAGCCTTCCGAGCCGGTCGTGCCATCGGCACGCGCCACAAGCTTGCCGCCCTCATCGATTACGGTAACGGTCACGGTATAGATGTGCTGGTCATACTTCCACTCGCCGAGGCCGCTGTTCGGGGCCAGCTCATTAATAGCAAACTTATACGTGCCCGGTTTGTTAAAGGTGAGCTTCGAGAAATCGACCTGATAGTGCTCCCCGTCCTTGAGGCCCTCCTTCGTTTGCTTCTTCTCGGCATAGCCGTTGTCCACGCTCATCGAAGAGCCGGTGATGAGCTTGCTGTCGACAGCAGCCCGGGTAGCATCGTCAGCCGCAGTCATGGCAAAGGTGAACTTGCCCGGAGCATTGGCACCGACAACTACCTTTGTCACAGACGGAGTGTAGGTCGCCGCCTCGGTAACCGTATAGGTGTTCTTGAATTTGACCGTCGCGACACCGGTAGACGTCGCATCCGACGGGTAGATCCACTGGCCCTCGAGCTCATCCTTGCCATCGACCTGCTTGCTTACCGACGTCGTGACCCTGAGCGTGCCGTCGCCGTTATCCGCTACGACGACCCTAACCGTATGGACCGTCTCGTCGTACGTATAGCCCGTCGCTTTGTCGTCAATCTCGCTCACCGTATAGGTGAACGTCTTGCCGGCATCATCCTGAGTGAAGGTCAGCCCGCCCGCAGGTACCAAACTCACGGTCTTGGGAGCATCGGCCTCGACACTTGCAGTCTCAAAGACCTTGCCATTCGTGGAAATGCCAACCTTGCTGGCAGATATCTCATCAGCAGGTTTGACGATATAACGGAACGTGCTCTTGGGCGAGCCAAAAATGGTCGCGTCCTTGGGATACGTCAACGTCTTCTCGATCTGCAAACCGCCAGCGGCGCCATAGTCGAGGCTTGCCGCATAGCGGTTCACAAACGAGACGGTGGGCGTCGTGGCGCCGGCCTCGCTTGCGTCGTACTGCTGCACGTAAGTATTCGGTTTTTGCTTGAGCTCGACGATCTTTTCGTCCGTCAGCGCGCTCGCATCGGCGCCGTCGCCCAGCAACTCCGTCACACCCGCACCCTTGAGCACGGTCGTCACGGTATAGAGCTTAGCGGGGTCGTTCTCGCGTGCAAGAACCTTGACGAGCACGATGGCATCGCCCGTGTAGCCGGTGTCATAGGTGTAGCCGGCAGCAGTAGCAGTAGGCTGGTTCTCGTGGATGCGATAGGCAAACGTACGCCCCAGGTCCTGTTCCGTGAGCTCACGGGCAAAGAGCTTCTCTTGCCCGCTTGCGCCCACCACGGCACCGGACACGCCGGCCCCCGCAGCCTTATTGAACAGGCTGGCCTCGGCGCCGTCGACCGATGTCTGAACGCCGTTGTACCAAAGGCCCGTCACGGCAAAGGTAAACTGGCCCGCGGTAGAGGCGCGACCCTCGAGGGTCTTGCTGATCGTCACGCCACCAAAGGTGCCCGATGCATGGTACGCGTTGGTGAAGGCAGCCTTGTCGGTTACGACCTTGTCCGCTTCGGAGGCACCGGTGTTGGCGTAGGTCACGCTCGACACGCGTAGCTTGCCCGCGTGGTTGCCCGACTTGTCCAGGTCGGTCACCACGACGGTCGCGCGTGCGGTGTGTTTGTCCATGGACATGCCCGCCTGGCCATCCTGCGCAGCTTTCTCGGTGATGTTGAAGCTAAAGGTGCCTGCGCGGTTGAACGTCACGGTCGGGGCGGCTTCGATGCCAAAGGAGAACGATGCCACGCGTCCCGACTCGGGCGCGCTGGCGACAGCTTGGTTGACGTTAACGGCAACGGCCCCGTCCTTTACCGCTTGCGCGGTGGTCTTGCTCAAACCGGTCGCGCCGGCATCATCCGTAGCGGCAGCGAGGTTAAAGGTATAGCTCTCGCCCTGGTTCCAGTCGCGACCGCTCACGGTCTTTTGGCCCTGTAGGGTCGCGCTCGTGGACTCCACGCTATATATATTGGTAAAGGAAGGCGTAACGTTCGTGTCCAGCTGCTTTACCGAGCCGTCCTTTACAACCTTGTAGTACTCGATCGAGGTCTGGATGCCGGCGCCCTTCTTGGCGTTGCGCACCACGGCGTAATAGATCGATCCGTCGTAGGTCATGCCCGTAACACTGCCGGGATTCTCCTCAGTAAACTTGTACACGTAGGCGCGTCCCGCATCCGCCTTGGCGGTATAGGAGATCGCCGGCCAGGTCACCGCGCCATCATCAGCGTTGTTGCCCACGGTCGCGGTATTGCCCTCGGCGTCCTCGGGCATGGGGGCCTTGATGCTCGTGTCGACCTTATCGGGATCGAACACTGCATTGTCGTCCGCATAGCCGCCCACACGCTCGAGCTTAAAGCTAAAGGCGTTCTGGGAAAGCGGGAAACTCCCGGCGTTGTCGGTCAGGATCTTTTGAGCATGGATGATGATCTTCGCTTCGTGTGCATCGTAGTGGTTGGTGAAGGTTGCGACCTTATCGGCAACATCCGTCTTGGTGTCGACACCCGCGTCGTTGCACTCCTGCACCATCCTCACACTCTTAATGACAAGAGCGCCAGCCTGGTTGTCCTCCACCACGACCGTTGCGGTATAGCGAGCAGCAGAATAGCTTATGCCATCCGCCCCGGCATTGGAGCCGGGAATAACCTCCGAGATGGTATAGGTGTAGGTACCCGGCTTCCTATAGGTAATATCGCCAAACGTCGCCGGCTGGTCGTTGGTGAGCTCAACCGTAGCCACCTTGCTCTTGGCGCCGCCGGGCATGGGGACGCCGTCGTCGGCTGCAAGCTGCACGGTAAAGGTATCGCCATCGACCCAATTGCGGCCCTCGAGCACCTTCTTGGCGCTTAGGCCATTCTTTACGGGGTTGACACTGTAGTTGTTGGTGAACTCTAGCTTGTTGCTCGCGGGAATCTTTCCGTCCTCGAGCGCGACAATCTTGCCCGTGATGGTGTTGCCAGTTCCCGATTGCTCCTTACCGCCGGCTTTGCGGCTCACGAGGCTAAAGCCAGCCGGAAGCACAGACTCGTCGGCAGAGCCGGTCACGGCGTTGACGATGCTCGCCAGCACATTGCCACTGGACGCCTCGCCCTTGGTGGTGAGCTCGCTCACACTGTAGTTGTCACCCTTCTTGAGGTCGTATACGCGAATGGTCTCGCCGGCCTTGATGGAATGGGTGTCGCCGTTCCTAAGCTTAAAGGAATTGCCCACAGCGTTGCCGCTCGCATCGAACACATGCGCCTCGTAGCCCTCCTGGGACTTCGGCAGGGTGAACTTAAATGTAAAGGTCAGATCGTTGTCGTCCGCATCCTTGGTGGGCGCAGTAAGACCAGCATCCGCCGTCACGGTCTTAGTCACTTGCAGGCGTGCCACGCGACGATCGGTATACTGCACGGCCGTTGCCGTGGTAAAGAGATGATTGAGCTGAAGCGTGCCCAGATCGGTGCCATTGGTGGCATCATCGTCTTGATAAAGGGCCATGCGGTTGATGCCCGTATCGGCAAAGATGGTCGCCAGCTGGCCGTTGCGGTCGCCACCGTCCTCGACATAGCGCAAGACGGTCTTGGCACCTTGCGTCGTCTTGTCATAGCGCATATGCATCCAGTTGTCCGCAAGAGAAGGCGTCACGCCTTGGGCGGTGCACGTCTGGCCCCATGTCAGGTTTCCGTTGGCGTCAACGGCCGCACTCTGCAGCTTGCCCTTAATGTGCGTAAGCGTGTTGTCGATGGAGTCGGGAGAGCCAAACTGCGCCAGGGAAGCAATCAGCGAACCCGGGCCGCTCATGCTGCGCACACCGTCGCCTTCCTTACCGGCATCCACGTACACACCCGAATCGTCCACGATTACCTTGGTGATGGTGTTGTTAATCTCATGGCCATCTGGACTTACAGACTCACGCAGGTAGTACGTACCCTTGATAAGGGGTGCATGCTTTGTCGAATTGAGTGGGAAGCATGCAGCACCCTCAATGTCATACGGATAGGTCATGCCGTTTGCCTGCGCGGTGTCATATGGCTCGGCACCCGATTTAATGGCATACGTGCTGGGACTATCGCCGGTAACATCCTCGGCCTTGTACAGCTCAAACGTCGCGTTGTTCACGGGCTTGCCCAGGTCGTCAACCTTCTGCACAAACAGGCGGTTCTGAACGTTGGTGAGGTGGATCACCGTAGAGAACTGCCTGTTTATCGTTTGATATTTGACCATAGAGGTGTTGTCGATGGTTGCCCCCGCCAGAGACGATGCCGTGGTGTGATACACCGCCACGGTATATTCCGCCTTCGACTTGTCCGTCATCATGGCGGCGTACTTCTCGATATCTCCGGGCAGCGACCTGACCGTCACCACGTAGTCGCCCTTGGTATCAACATCAAAGACACTCGTGTCCGCCGATTTGGCAGCCTCGACCGCACCGGCAATGCCGTGCGCGGAGCACAGCTTATAGCCATTGAGCGGGTTGCCCGTGACCGCCGTCCACGCGTCTTCGCTTGTGTGGTCCTCGCTCGCACCGGTGAGCTTGAGTACGACGGCAAACGTCGTACCCGAGCTAATGGCGTTGCCTTTATTGTCTTGCGTATCTTTATCTAGGGAAATAGTCTCCTTAGCGGCCAGATAGCCGCCGTTCAGCCACATGCGGCTACCCGTCCATGACTTGCCGTCGGCCGTGGTGACCGTCGTCTGCGGTGCAACCACCACACCACCCGAGCCACTCGTCGCAGCTTGCTTGTACTGCAGGTGCAGCTCACCTGGCGTTGCAGTGGTCGACGAGGTCAGGCTCGAGCGGTATCCCTCGGGCAGGCCAACTTCCTTGAGTACAAAGTAGTCGTGCCTATCAGCATGCTCTTCGTCGAACGAAAGAACAGAACGGTCCGGCTTCAGAAGTACCAGTCGGCCTTTGTCGTCCGTTGTGCCCTGGGCGATAGCCTTGCCCTGCTCATTCCAGTCGGCATCGGACCGATATAGCGCGAAAGTTGCGCCCTGGACTGCCTTGCCGTTCTGGTCAACCTTCTCGACCTCGGACGACGGCAGGGTGGTGAGGTTGAACTTGAGCGACATGTTCGACGCACCCGCACCACGCTCCAGGTAGAAAAAGCTCAGCGTGTGCTTGGTGCTGTTGCAGAAGGTGTTGCCGGAGAAGTTGGTAGTATCTGCGCCGGCGTCTTCGAACTTTGCCTTGATGTTGGTTTTTTCGATTTCCTTCTTGGTTCCATTCGCACCGTCGACATGACCGACTTTTACTTCACCGTTAGCGAAGTTGATCTCGAGCGTCGCCTTCTCGTGGATGCCGCCCAGATCGCCCACGAGTACGCCATCGATGTACACCCAGACGTCGTCGTCACCCGAGAACTTAAAGACCATGTCTTTGAGATCGGTGGTCTTGCCTTCCTTAGGCTGGACAAACTCCGTGGTCATGGACATGCCAAAGTGGTGGTTGAGCTTATCGTTCGTTCCGTCCGTTATCCCTATAGGAGAAAGCTGGCCGTTCCTCTCTTCAAAAACCTTGTCAGCCGAGTCAAAGGGGAAGAACTGACCCCGATTCGCATCTGACACGCTGTCCTTATATACGCCAGCCTTATCGTAGACGTCAAAGGAGTTAGTCGTGGAGTTATACACAGCATAGTTGCCGTCAGAGCCGTACGAGTCGTAAACGTAATAGCCATCCTTGAGCTGGAAAAGGCCTTGCACTTTGTTGTAAACGGCCTTGCCGTTGACCTGGCTGTCGTTATTAAAGAGATAAGCCAGCGACTCGTCGGTGTACGTACCACTCGTGTTATAGGAGGTGTAGGTGCCGGCTTTGATTGACGGATAGCCATCTACCAGCGTGTTCTTTACAAAAGAAAGGCGTCCACAGCCATTGATGGCGCTTTTGCCCGTCCACTTGTTAATGCCCGTGCCGGCACCACCATTGAACTTGAGCTGGTGATCTTTGTTGATGCCAGTGTTGTTATTGCCATTATTGTTGTTTATGTTGACGGACTTATCGTTGTCGCCGTTCACGACCCAGTAGTCGAACAGATTGACCGTAGTGCCGGTGGGATTCACCGTCTGCACGGTATGGTTGCTAAAAGGAACCGCTTGATCGGCCGACGCACTCGTCGCACCAAACATGAGCGCACACGCCGCCAGCGGGACGGCCAAAACCCTCAGGGCACGCTTGGCGGTATTGGTTTTCTTGCCAAAAGGCTTTAGCATTTCTCGAGCTCTCGCACACACACGATTCATGAAGGCCCTCCCCAAATCCATGAGGACGGCAAGCAGCGGCTCACTATATATGTGTGTCGTCCCCATCGATGCAAATATACGCCCCCCCCCGCGCAGAAACGCAAGGCAGGACATCGCTATATGCTTAAAATTGTAGCAATTTGGGTGACCTGAAATTTCGCCTCGGGTTGCCACTCAGGCTCAAAATCGAACCACTCGCGCCATCGACATACCCCAGTAGGACAAATCGACCGGCAATCTTTATCCCCCACAACCCACAAAGTAGCTAATTTGGGACGGGGCTATTTTGACTACTCGACCAAACCGGACTCCCGGGGGAATAAGCTCTAGAGGCGGGCGAGGTCGTAGGCTCGCGCGGCAGACTCGCCGGCGCAGATGAGGTTGGTTGTGGCTTCTTGCGGATCGAGTGCCTGTTCCAGGCCCATGGGTTTGCGGCAAATCGGCAAAACCAAGTCAATACCCTGCTTACACACCACATCCAGGTTATCAGCGCGACCGCCCACGACAGCGATCACCGGCTTGCCACACCGCTTGGCACGGCGTGCCACGCCCACCGGCGCCTTACCGGCGGCGGACTGCTCATCCATATTGCCCTCGCCCGTTATGACCAGGTCGACATCGCACACGCGCTCATCAAAGCCAATCAGATCGAGCACCGTCTCCACACCCGAGCGTAGCTCCGCACCTAGTGCCAGCAACGCCGCGCCCAAGCCACCGGCAGCGCCCGCGCCGGGGACGCCGAGCACCGAGCCAAATGTCCGTGCGCCCTCGGGTGTGCGCAACAACCCCTGGGCTCGAGCTCTGGCAATCGCCGCATCGAGCAGACGGCCATAGCCGACCATCCATCCGTCGTATTTGCCCAGGGCCTCGGCATCCCCCGTCGGCAGACCCTTCTGTCCACCGAACACCGCAAGCGCGCCGCGACGCCCCACGAGTGGGTTCTCGACATCGGAGAGCACCACGACACGCACGCCGCCCAGCACCTCAAGCGCCGGCGCCAAATCAACGCTCGCTACCTGCTCAAGGCCGGCAAGACCGGAGGCGACATCGCAGCCCTGATCATCGACCACACGCGCGTCCAGCGCCTGCAGCATGCCGGCGCCGCCGTCGTTGGTGGCACTGCCGCCCAAACCAATATAGATAGTCTTTGCCCCAGCACGAACCGCGCGAAGTATGAGCTCGCCCACGCCATAGGTTGTAGCAGCCAGCGCCGACGACTCCGTGCAAGGCGAATACCCAATGCCGGCGGCCTCGGCCATCTCAATTACAGCCGACTCATGCTCGCCGTCCACCAGCATCCGGGCAGACACGCGGCCGCCCAAGGGGCCTGCAACCTCGCAGGCCACAAGCTCGCCACCGCACGCGGCAACGGCATCGAGCGTCCCCTCACCGCCATCCGCCAGCGGCAACGTGGCCACCTGGGCATCGGACCACACACGGCGCACGCCTTCGGCAACCGCCGCCTCCGCCTGTGCACTCGAAACGCTACCCTTAAAGGAATCGATCGCCAACAGCACACGGCGGGGCCGGCGGCACGCAGGACCAAAGTTGAGCGCCTCAACGGCGATATCTTCGGCACACGCGAGCGCCTCGGCATGAGCGGCATGCGCCTCAAGATCGGCCCCGCAACCGCAGCCAGCACCATCGGTGCCACGCAGCCCACTAAAATAGCTGCTCAACACCTCACGACATTCGTCTGCCAGCACGCCGGCGGTCACATTAAACCGATGATTCAGGCGCGAGTCAGCATTCAAATCGTATAGGGATCCCAGCGCGCCCGCCTTGGCATCAGCCGCGCCATACACGCAGCGCCCCACGCGCGCGTTGACCATAAGCCCCGCACACATGCAGCAGGGTTCAAGCGTCACGTAGACCGTACAGTCGGAAAGGCGCCAGCGGCCAAGCGCCTGGGCAGCGGCGCACAGGGCCGCGAACTCTGCATGCGCCGAAGGGTCCTGGTCGAGCTCGCGCCGATTGTGCGCCCTCGCGACGATCTCGCCGTCGCGCACCACCACAGCGCCAATGGGCACCTCGCCCACCGCCGCGGCGGCGCGAGCCTCCGCCAACGCCTCGCGCATGAACTTCTCGTCGATTTCGGTGATCGTCATCGTTCGCCTTCCCTGTTGCAAATTCAAAACGATGCTATCATTACGACTCACGGAGAGATGGCAGAGCGGTTGAATGCGGCGGTCTTGAAAACCGTTGAGCGCGAGAGCGTTCCGGGGGTTCGAATCCCCCTCTCTCCGCCACTCCTAGTGATGCACCGGCGTCATGGTCCGCTCAAACAGTGCATCGACCACGTCGGCCATCTCAGGTCGACGCTCAAGATCGTGGCCCGATTCCCACCATATCGTGAAAAGTCGAATAATACCGCCGGCGACAAACTCAGACGTCGTCTCGAGTGACACGGGGGCCAGGGCATCCTCGGCAAGCACGTTCATCACACGCTCGCGGATGGAGCGAGCAATGCGGTCGCAAATAACGTTGGTCAACATGCCCGACATGCTGCTTGCCAAAATGTTATCCATGAGCCGCTCGTGCGTCAGAATCAAATCCATGGCATCGTCCAAAATCGCGTGCCGAAGCGCGCGCACGTCCTCGGCAGATACCATGCCGGCCTCATCGGGCTGTTTTTGCGGCAAGCCCGACATGAGCTCATCGATATAAAAGGCAAAGTAATCGTTCTTGTCGCGAAAGTGCTTGTAGAACGTCGTGCGGCGAATCATGGCGCGGTCGCACAGCATGGCAACCGTCAGGTCCTCAAAACGATGCTCCTCGAGAAGCTCGGTGAAGGCATCGAACAGGGCGCGGTAGGTTTTCTTAATGCGAAGGTCCACTGGTATCGCCATCCTCAGGGCAAAGACAACACTCGTCAATCTGTCGCATATCTTACACCTGTACCTCGCGCGCTTTGCCCCGGTGCCAACCCCGCCGAAAACATAACGCTTGCCGGAAAGTTCGGCACGGCAAAACGTTGCGGGTATACTAGTAGCGTTATACCAACGGCAGCTGGCGCATGCCGCCGCGGCCATTCGAAACGGAGACATCATGATTACCGTCATCATCGGCATCGTTGTTGTCATTGTGATTGTCTGCGCCATCGCCGGCATCTACAACAACATGGTCACCAAGCGTAACCGCATCGATAACGCCTGGCAGAACATCGATACGCAGCTGCAGCGCCGCAACGACCTGATCCCCAACCTGGTCGAGACCGTCAAGGGCTACGCCAAGCACGAGCAGGAGACGCTCTCCGCCGTGATCAGCGCGCGTAACACCGCCGTCAAGGCCACCACGCCCGAGGCCAAGATGGAAGCTGACAACGTGCTGACCGGTGCGCTGCGCCAGCTCTTCGCCGTAGCCGAGGCCTATCCCGATCTTAAGGCAAACACCAACTTTACGCAGCTGCAGGCATCGCTCGAGGATACCGAGAACAAGATTAGCTATGCACGCCAGAGCTACAACGATTGCGTGCTCAGCTACAATAACGCCATTCAGACGTTCCCGGCTGTCATCTTTGCCGGCATCTTCCAGTTTAAGGAGCGCCAGGGCTTCGAGGCCGCCGAAG
>OKRW01001809.1_pt1 | contig 17031 bp, 10 predicted proteins | sample 1601151 | NCBI WGS metagenome assembly OKRW01 (sample SAMEA3541471, study PRJEB24748) | human gut metagenome | biome: human gut; feature: human-associated habitat; material: faeces | place: China | collected 2012 | reverse complement strand
CAGGAAATCAGCTTCTTCGAAAGCGCTGTCGCCGCCGCCGACCACCACAATCGGCTTGTTGCGGAAGAAGAAACCATCGCAGGTGGCGCAGTAGGAGACACCTTTGCCTGCGTATTCCGTCTCGCCTGGCACGCCCAGCTTACGATAGTTTGAGCCTGTTGCGATGACCAGCGCGCGTGCGTCGTACACGTCGCCGCCGTCAAGGGTGACGGTTTTGATGCCGGAATCGGCATTCGAAGCAACCGAAACAACATCGTCCCAAACGATATGCGTGCCGAACCGTTCCGCCTGCTTGCGCATATTGTCCATCAGATCCGGACCCATGATGCCATCGGGAAAGCCTGGGAAATTCTCCACTTCGGTGGTGTTGACCAACTGGCCGCCGGGCGTCAGCGCGCCGGCGACGACCAGCGGCTCGAAGCCGGCGCGGCCAAGATAGATCGCGGCAGTATAGCCAGCCGGGCCGGAACCGATAATCACCACATCACGCATATCACTCATGGTTGCTACTGTAATGCAGTTTCCACGACGGTTGCGGGCGGTTTTGCAGATGGCGTTCAAAAAAGCGTTCAAAAAAGTCAGCTATCCGTCACGTTGTTTCACGTGAAACAAAAAGAGGGTGTGCGGAACAATCCGCACACCCTCCTTGTCTGCCGATGCGTCAGAAAATCTGCACCGAATCGATGTACAGCTGGTTGCCGGGAAGGCTGTCGAACGGCACCCACAAGAGGATGTCCTGGGTCTCCACGGCCTTGTTGAACTTGATTTCGGTGGTGCCGCTGGCGTCGAACTCGAACTGGGCGACCTGTTCACCCTGGTTCGGGCTGGACTTGGCGTTCACGCGAATGTAGCCCTGGCCGCCGGAAGAACGGATCTTGATGACCATGCGATACGCTTTCTGGGGCTGGCTGAGGTGGAGGTAATAACCGTAACCCTGTTGTCCGTCCGGATTGGACAGGAACTGGCGGTTGTCGATCTCATACGGAGTCGTGTTCTCTGGCATCTTCGGTTCCGGAACCTTCCGCACCTTCTTATCCGAAGTCACCACCTTGTCGACGTCCTTCTTGGCGGAATGGCTCTTCTTCGTGGTTTTCTTCGGCTTGCTGGAATCGGAGCTGCCGTTGTCGGAGCTGTCGGCATCGTTGGAATCGTTGTTGGCATCGTTGGAATCGCTGTTTGCATCGCTGGCGGAGCTGCTGCCATTGCCGGAATCGCCATTATCGCCGAAAGGCACGTCGTCAAGGTTCATTTCCGGCCACGGATTGTTGGAATTCGTATTGGTGATGCCGTCATCCGGCTTCTTGGTCAAACCATGAATGGCGAATCCCAATGCGACGGCCACCACAATGAACGCGACCACAATGGCCACGACCTTGGTGGTGAGCTTGCCGAACAATTTGGCATTGGCGACCTCGGCCGGACTGGAGGAAGAGGCTTTAGGGGCAAAGCTCGGCGGCACCGCAACGGGGGTTCCGTTTTCGTTCTGATATGCCGCGTCGATCGCTTCCTGCTCCGCCTTCAACGCGCGTGCGGATTCCTCGCCCGGCTCGATGACCCGTCCGTCAGGTCCGATCACCGGAATGCGACCGGTCTTCTCCAATTGCGAATCGTCCGTATGATAATCGCCCTGCGGCGACGGCGTGGAAACACGGATGGGGAAGGAGAACGGCGAATCCACATCTTCGGAGGATCCGTCGAGGTCCTCTTCGCTGAGTAGTTCGCGGCTGTTGTTCCACAGCGATTTCACGGCACCGCCGGTCGCGGCCATACCCTTGGCCAAGGCTTCCTTGCTGTCGGAGAAATCAGTGTGTGGTTCAGGCGCTTCGAACGTCATTTCCGGAATGCTTCCGGTTTCAGCCAGCGTATCGGGCAAGGCGATGGCATCCTGCTCGAGAATCTGCAGCAGGGGCACGTTCACAATCGAGCATTCCGAATCCGCGGACGGTAACGCAATATCGGGGCCGTTAAGCTTCGCCAGCGGCTCGTAGTCGCCCAGCAACGCCTCCAATTCGGCGATGGTGGCCATCGGAACGGTCGGGAAACCGTCCTTCTCCTTGAGATCCAGACCACGCTTGCAAATCACGCGGAACTCCATCGGCACGTTCGGTGAAATCGCGTCAAGATGGTAGTTCGTGGACAGCGTCGACGGCGTGCGCGTCAGCAGGGAATACAGCAGGGAAGCGACCTGGCGAATCGCAAGCTGCTCCTGGTTTTCCACGGATTGCACGCGCGAAGTATCGGCCAGCATGATGCTTACCGGCGCGTCGGCGATTTCAATGCCGTTGCGGGTCAATCGCACGGTGTCCGTGCTGATCGAGAAATGCGTGAGATTGTCTTTCTGCAACACGTGCAGGGCTTCGACGACCTCACCAAGAATGGAACGGATCGCGGTGAAGCTCAGCGGCTTGCTGGACTGCGTGAGATACTCGCTCAACGACATGCCGGCATCGAGCTGCGTGATCACCAACGCCACCTCGCCCACGTGCTGAAGCTGCAGCACCTGCGTGAAATGGGCGTCGTGGGAAATCGCCAGCATGGAGGCCGTCGCATTGACGTCCTGCAAAGCCTTGCGGTTGTTGACGATAAAAAGCTGGCAATCCCGGGCAAGCACGTGATCGCTTGCCTTCCAAACCTGCAAGCCGGTTTCCTCGCGCAATGGCGAAACCAGCACATAGCGGTTGCTGATGGTATCTCCCAGTTGAGGTTTCATGGTTTCCTTCAACTCTGTAACGATTGTTCTACCTACGCTGTTATTCTTGGTCGCCGTTTTCGGCGGTACTTTGCTCAAGTTTACCGTTGGGGCTGGCCGTTCCGCCAGACTTAGGCTTGTTGCCAAGCCCTGGTATGCGGGCGGCGAGCATGCCCACGACCGAAGTGAGCTCCTCGGCACGCAGCGCCCACAGGCACGCCAGATAGACGATGGCGATGACGATGGTGAGCAGTATCGCGGACAGAACCGCCTGACCCCAGTTCATAGTGCCGTCGTCGGGGCCGATATGCGCTCCGACCAGCCGGTAGACGCCGTTGCGGCACAGCAGGCCAATCACGCAGGCGGCTATCGTGGCCACCAGCGCCTTCGCATAGGCGGTGATGATGCGCTTGTCGTCCACATCGCCGTCGAAACGGGAGCGGAGCATGTGCGTAAGCAGCGGATACGGCAGGATGAAGCTCACCGAAATCGCCAATCCGATGACGGTGATCCACTGCGTGGGCGGCAGAATGAACGTCGACGCGATGATGACGCCACCCTGGATGGCCATGGTGATCGCCATGAAAATAAACGGATGCTTGCCGTCTTCGAACGCGTAGAACGTGCGTTGGATGACCAAATACGAGCTGGAAAGTGGCAGGCCGATGCCCAAAGCGGCGAGCGGCGCGCTGATGAGCAGCGCCTCACGCACGCTGATGGACGGCAGCAGTGCGAGGATGATCGGCAACGGAAGCACGATGAACGCCGCTGCGAAGAAGCACATGATGAGATTGAGATTACGCAGGGCCGAGCTCAGATCCTTGCGCGCCTCGTCGATATTGCGGTCCGCGATGGCTTTCGATATTTTCGGGAAGATCGCAGTGGCGATGGACACGGCGATCAGCGAATACGGCAGCATGTAGATGGTGTACGCATTCTGATACGAGGCGTTGCCGGCCACGTCCAACTGGCTCATATGCAGCTGTTCCGAAGCCTTGAACGGCGCGCTGGTGGCCACGCGGGTGACGATGATGTTGACGATCTGATCGACGCCGACGATGCCGAGGCTCCACGCGGCGACCGGTCCCATCGAACGCAGTCCGATGCCGTGAACGCCGAATTTCGGACGGTATTTCAGGCCGATTCTCGTCAAAGGAATGAACAGCACCAGCGCCTGGAACGCCACGCCAAGCGTCCAAGTGCCGGCGGTCAGCGCGATTTTCGTCGGCGTCCAGAAGTCCAGCGGACGTTCCGTGGCCCTGCCGAACATCGCGATGAACGCGCCGAAACCGATGCAGCTGATGATGTTCGCGCCGACCGAGCTCCACGCATACGTGACGAAATGGTCCTTCGCCGCGAGAATCTGCCCGATCACCGTATACAGGCCGTAGAAGAAGATCTGGGGCATGCACCACAAGGTGAAGGAGGTGGCGAGGGCCATGGTTTCGGCGCTGCCGTTGACATACAGTTTGGTCAACAACGGCGTGGCAACGGCCATGAGCAGCGTCACACCCAACAACAAGGTGATGGCAAGGGTGATGAGCTTGTTGAGCTTGGTTTCGGCGTCCTTCGATTTCAGCGTGCGCACGATCTGCGGCACAAGCACCGCGTTGAAGATGCCGCCGGAAACCAGTGTGTAGATGACCTGCGGAATCATCGAACCGGCCTGGTAGGCGTTGGCGGCATAGCCGGTGGTGCCCAAGGCCCAGGCAAGCAGGATGGTGCGGATTTGGCCGGTCACGCGCGAAGCGGCGGTACCGGAGGCCATGATCAGTGAGTTACGGCCAACGGAAGAACTCATTCGTCGGGATCCTTCTTACGGTTGAATTGACGCCACAGTCCCACAGCGCCCAAGAGCACGGCGAAGCCGATGATGACGAAACCGCTCTTGTCGCTGATCTGCAGCGCGCTGGTGATGTGGGTGACCTGCGTGGCTCCAAACGCTGCACCATTCCTGTCGAACAGGCTGATGGTGGCGTTGGCGGTGCCGGACGTGGACACACGGATGGTGAACGCCACCTGTGCCTCGCCGTGGGGCGGCACCTGCACGGTGTCGAATCGGGACGTGACGATCTGCATGGAATCGGTCAGCGACGAGACCTTCACCTTTACCGGGTACGGGTGGCTGTTGCTGATGGTCACCGGCATTTTCGCGGTTTCGCTGACCACGTTCACGCTTTCCGTCGGCGTGATCGCCACACCGTTGATCAGCAGGGCCGCGAGCTGGTTCGCGCCTTCCGCCATCGTGCTTCTGGAAGGGCTCTCGCCGCCCAACGCGTGCAGGGCCATGATGGTGTGGGCGTTCGTCAGCTGCCTGCTCCAGGTGTTGACGTCGGATTCGTCTTTTCCGTTCGGCTTGACGAGGATCGACGTATTGAAACGTTTGATGTTGCTCGATGAGTTCGCCAGCGCGCTCAGAGTCTGCTGGACGTCGCTGCGCATGCCATCGGTAAGGCCGTCCGTTTGGGGAAGGTCGGTTGACATGCTGGCCGCATCTTCGGAGATGTCGGCATCCTTCAACGTGGCGAGATCGGTGAGGTTCAGCCACGGCGACTGCTCGATGTCGCTCATCAGCGCGTCCACAACACTGGGGTCGGAATCCTCGTTCAGACAGACCAGCAGGTTGCGTTCCGCATAAGGCTGTTCCATCTGGTAGAACGCGCTTTGCGCGACGAATCGCGCCAATCTGCCGGCCGTGGTTCCCTCGCTGTCGGCGTTGGCATCGTCACTGGTCGCCTTGCCTTGGGCCAGGCCGGAAAGCACATTCTGCGCGGAAAGCACGGTGATGTCCCCGGCATCGGTGGAGACCACCGTCTTGCCGGTACGTACGGTAGCCGCATCGTCCTCTTCGAAGTCATGCGTGGCGATGACGGTGCCGTACCCCTGCTGGCGGGCCTTCGTCAACGCTTGTAGGGTCCAATTGCCGTTGCCCTGCCACGCGTATGCGGTGATGTCCGCGTTGCTGTCGCCCAATGCCGATTGATAGGTTTTCCGGGCTTTGGCTGCGGACCATTGACGGTCGTTGATACCGGCTGCGCTGTAGGCCGGAGCGTTGTTCATGGCGCTGTAGGCGGTTATGTCGAACAATGCGGGCTGGGTGATGCCGTCGACCCGCGTTGGCATCGCCATCGCCTGCAGGTAGGTCGGATCTCCTACGACCTGCAGCATGTCGTGCTTGGCGAAGGTCTGCTGCAACGATTTGAGCCGTGCGTCGTCATCCTTGCTGGGCATGGCGATTTTCGCCAGTTTCGAGGAGGAAATACCCCCTTCATCGACCAGCTGTCCAAGCAGCTTGCTGTCGGTGGTCCACCCGTTGGCGGCCAGCGGCTGGGCGACGGTGATGTGCAGCGCCGGCGTGCTGGGCGTGTGGAGTCCCGCGCCGGTGCGCGTCACGAACGTATGCGATTGAGCAAGGGGGGTTCCGTTGGCGGAATAGCTCAGCAGCACCGGCTTCGGCCCCCAAGAGTTGATGGCCGCGAGCGATTCCTGATGGGCGTCCGCGTCGATGCTCACGTTGGCGCTGGCTCCCGGCTGCAACGCGGGCACATCGGCCTGTCCCACGGATTGCGGGGTGGGGATTCGCCCGTTGCCTTCAGACCAATCCTGGATGTCGTTGCGCGAAACGAACGTGTAGAAGGCGTTCATGGCCAGCGTCAGCGTTCCCGCGGGAATCTCCTGTCCGGTCGTGTTGGTCACCGTGGCGTTCAGATGGTATCCGGAGGTGTCCGTCAATACGGCCGTGGAAGAGTTGATGGACAACATACCGTCCGTCGACTCCGCCGATGTGGTCGATTCCATGGCCCTTGCCGATGGCGTGGGTGCGTATAACAACATCAACGCCATGGTCAATACCATGGCGAGGATGGATGATAACGCGCGAAGGCCACGCGAAACGTGCCGTTGTGCGGATTGATTCACTATTACGCCTGTCTGTTGAGTTTCCTTGCGTACAACCATGCTATCTTCCGTTCGTTCGGATAGCTCAGCACATCGTCCAAATCAGCAAAATCCACCCAAATGGCGTCTTCGGCCTCATGGTCGGGATCGCCTTCGACGGTCAGCTCGCCGCCGATCTGCCGCAACGCGAAGTGGTGCACCAGCTTGTGCACGCGTTGGCTGGTACCGGTGAACCAATAGTCGATGGTGGCGATGGAATCGACCACCTCGCCCAGAATGCCGGTTTCCTCATGCACTTCGCGCACGGCCGTCTGCTGCGGCGTTTCGCCTTTTTCGATATGTCCCTTCGGCAGGCACCATTCCAAATGCCCGCTGCGTGAATGACGTGCGATGATCGCCACGCGACCCTTGTCGTCGAACACCAGCCCGCCCGCCGAATACTCGCGCACCACCGGCAGCTCCTGCGCGTCAAGCGATGCGAACGTGGTCGGACCATCCGCGGTGCGCCGGCGCGGCATCATCGCCGGCGTAGGCGCGCTCGGCGTGATGATCGTGCGCTGCTGCAATTGCTGTAGTTGTTGCAGCTGCTGCAGCGAAACCGACTGCGATGTGTACAGCAGTTCGTCCGGTTCCAGCGGATTTTGGGCATGGTCGTCCGCAGCATGGGCAAGCATGCGTGCAAGGTCTGCGGGCGTAATCATGATTCCAACCATACTCAATTCTGTGTGCAGGTGGGGTAACGGTATGCTGGTAAACGGAAAACTTGTGGTGCTGAAAGGTATGGCGTGAACTTCGAAGTGTGGCCAGAGGCCATTGAATTAGGACGTATGTTTGCTGCGGAAGGCTACGAACTGGCACTGGTCGGGGGTCCTGTCCGCGACCTGCTGCTGCATCGCAAATCGCATGATTTGGATTTCTGCACATCGGCGCGTCCCGAGCAGTTTGAGCATATTCTGCGCCGTTTTGGGCATGATGGCTTCTGGGATATGGGCCGCAAATTCGGCACGCTCGGCGCGATGCGCAGGCGTGAGGACGGCACCGAGGTGAAAGTGGAGGTGACCACCTACCGTTCCGACACGTACGACCCCGACTCGCGCAAGCCGGAAGTCAATTACGGCGACACGCTGGAAGGCGATCTTTCCCGCCGCGATTTCACCGTCAACGCGATGGCGTTGCGTGTTCCGGAACTCGAATTCGTCGATCCGTTCGGCGGTGCGAACGATTTGGCCAAAGGCGTGCTGCGTACCCCCGTCGATCCGCGGCAGTCGTTCGACGACGATCCGTTGCGCATGATGCGCGCCGTGCGTTTCGTGGCGCAGCTCGGCTTCCGCATCGAGCCGGAAACCGCCGAAGCGCTGTCCGACATGGTCGATCGCATCGAAATCGTCTCCGCCGAACGTGTGCGCGACGAACTGGTCAAGCTGCTGCTGTCCGATCGCCCGCGCGCCGGCATCGAAGCGTTGGTCGATTCCGGTCTTGCCGACATCGTGCTGCCGGAAATTCCCGCGCTGCAGCTGGAAATCGACGAGCACCATCGCCATAAGGACGTGTTCGAACACACCATGATCGTCATCGAACGCGCCGTCGCCCTCGAAACCGGTCCCGACGGTCCGGTGCCGGCCCCGGACCTGACGCTGCGTCTGGCGGCTCTGCTGCACGACATCGGCAAGCCGAAGACCCGTCGTTTCGAAGCGGGCGGCAAGGTGAGCTTCCACCGTCATGACGCCGTCGGCGCGAAGATGACGCGCAAGCGTTTGAAGGCACTGCATTTCGACCACCACATGGTCGAGGACGTCAGCGAGCTGGTCAACCTGCATCTGCGCTTCCACGGCTACGTGGAGGAGCCGTGGACGGATTCCGCGGTCCGCCGCTACGTCAAGGACGCTGGCCCGCTGTACGAGCGTCTGAACCGCCTTACGCGCGCCGACACGACCACGCAGAACAAGCGCAAGGCCATGATGTTCTCGGCGGCCATGGACGAGATGGAACAGCGTGTACGCGACCTGAAAGAAAAGGAAGACTTCGACGCGATCCGTCCTGACCTCAACGGCGACGAGATCATGCAGCTGCTAAGCATCGAACCAGGCCCGATGGTCGGCAAGGCGTACAAGCACATGCTGGAATACCGCCTCGATAACGGTCCGGTGGAGCGTGACGTGGCCGTTGCCGAGCTGGAACGCTGGTACAAGGAGCAGGGCGAATAGCGATTGACATGCGGTGGTTTCGCCGCATGCATGGAACAGTGTGCTTGGAACAGCTCGAATACGAAAACCCGCGTTCCCGATTGGGGGAGCGCGGGTTTTTCATATTGCCTATATCGATTTCGATTGGCGGTCAGCTTTGCGGATTCACCGCATCATGCTCGGGCGCCTTGGGCAGGTCGGTCATCTTGTCCACCGCGACGCAGCCCTGGATGCCGGTGATCGCCTTGCCTGCGGCGGGAACCTTCTTCGTATCCTGCAGATTGTCGAATGTGGCGCCCACGATGACGTCGATCAGCTGGTCCTGACGGTCGTCCATAACCAGCATGGCGTCGGTGAAATTGCTTGCCACGGTGTACGCCTGATTCACGCCGTTCTTGCCGAAGACGATCATCGTGCGATCCACCTTCTTGGTGTAGTTGTCCGGCGTCTGGGGGTTGAACTCGCGGTTCTGCAACGCGTCGCTCACCGCCTTGGCGAAGCCGGAGAACTTCGTGCCGTTGAGCACACGCAGCGTGATGTTGCGATTCTCCACATACTTGGCCTTGTTGCCGTCGGCTTCCTTGATGGGGCACGGTGCCTGCTGGCCGTAGTTCGGCTGTACGGCGGCCGACTTGACGTTGCCCAGGCCTCCGACATGGAAAAAGAACAGCAGGGACACCACCATGGCGACCACCATGACGGCTCCGACGATGCTGAACACCGTCTTCTGACGGCGGCGAATGTACTCTTTGCGCGCGGCGCGCTCGTCGTTAGCCTGGGTCATTTACGAATTCCTTTTGAACAAACCAATTGCCATCAACTTTACTGTCATGCGGTGATATGTGTCATGCGGTGATATGCACAATCGGTCGGGCTGGGGCGTTCGTGGCGATGATGCGATCGACGCAACGGCTGTCCTGCCATGCCCGCTGCACGGCGTCCGCCGCATCCTCCGTCGGCACGAACGCGATGACGGACGGGCCGGAACCGGAGACGAACGCCTGGCTGGCTCCCGCACGCAAGGCTTCCTCGATCGCCTGTCCGCTACGCGGATGCAGGGAGACCGCCGCCTTCTGCAGGTGGTTCTCATCGCCATCGCCGGTACCGATCTGATCGAATGTGGCATACACTTCCGGCGTGCGCAGTTCCGCACGGTATGCGCCGACCAGCAGATGGCCGGTAAACCCACGTTCCGTAAGATCGCGTACGATATCGCCATCGTCATCAAGCTGTTCGATGCGTTCGCCGAAACCGGTGCCGCGCGCGTAACCGCCGGTCAGACAGAACGGCATGTCCGCGCCCAGCGTGGCCGCGACTTCCTGCAGGCGTTCGATCGGCCAATCGAGATCCCACAACGTGTTCAATGCCAGAATCGTCGCCGCCGCATCGGCGGAACCGCCGGCCATGCCCGCGCCGACGGGGATGCGCTTGTCGATGTTCAACGCCACGTCCGGCTCATGGCCGCTCGCTTCGGCCATGGCGAACAATGCCAGCACGGCGTGGTTGCGGCGCATATCGCTGCCGGAAGAGGCCAGGTCGCCCAGATACGCGCCCTCGAGATTCAGCGAGAAGCCGCTTCCCGGCGCTTTGCGCGTGGCGGTGACGGTGTCGTATACGCCGACCGCGCAATAGATGGTGTCGAGTTCATGACGGCCGCCCCATTCGGCATGCGACGGGCCCACATGCAGGGTCAGATTCGTTTTCGCCGGGCAGTCCACGCTCACGGCGTTGATGGTGGCCGTTCCGATGGCGGGCGAATCAATGGTGCTCATGACGCGAACACCTCATCCAACGCGCGTGCCAACGCCACGAATTCGTCGATGGTGAGCGTCTCGCCACGACGGGTCGGGTCGATGCCGGCCTTCTCGAACGCTTCGGACGGCACGATTTTCTTCAATGCGGCGTGCAGGGTCTTGCGGCGCTGCCCGAAAGCCGCGTCGATCAAACGGAACACGGTTTCGCGATCCACCACGGAACCGTCCGCATTGTCCGCGGCGGGGGTGTGACCGCCCGGGTAGCGCTTGAACAGCACCAGCGCGGAATCGACGTTCGGGGCCGGCCAGAACACGTTGCGGCCGATGACGCCCACGCGTTCCGCGGTGCCGTACCATGCGAGCTTCACGCTCGGCGTGCCGTAGATCTTCGAACCGGGCTTCTCGCTCAAACGGTCCGCCACTTCCTTCTGCACCATCACCAGGAAGGTGCCCAGATTGTCGAAACGTTCCAACAGGGTGAGCAGAATCGGCGTGGCCACGTTGTACGGCAGATTGGCCACCAGCGTGAAGGAATCGTCATCCTTGAAATCGGGCAGATTCTCCGGATTGACGGTAAGTGCGTCGCGGTTGACCACACGGAAGCGGTCCACGGCGTCCGGCATGAATTCGGCGATGGTTTTCGGCAGGCGTTCGGCGACCGGCGGGTCGATTTCCACAGCCGTCATCGTGGCGCCGGTTTCCAGAATCGCCAGCGTCAGCGAACCCAGTCCGGGACCGACTTCCAGCACATGGTCGTCGGCGGTCACGCCGGCCTCGCGCACGATGCGACGCACGGTTCCCGGATCAATCACGAAATTCTGCCCGAATTTCTTCGTCGGGCTGATACCCGCGTCGGCGGCGATGCGTCGGATGTCGGCCGCCCCCAGCAAATGGCCCTGCGTATGCTCGTTCACGTTTTCCGTCATTCCCTCTTCTGTCATTCCCTCATTATCCGTTCATGCCGGTACGAAAATCGTTGGCGATTAGCCGGATCAGTACCATCCGGTCTGTTCGGAGTGCTGCCACGCCGCGGACGGGCTGCCGTACCGCTGTGCGATGTAGCTCAGACCCCAGTCGATCTGCACGGCGGCATCGTCCTTCCAATTCGCGCCGAACGTGGCCATTTTGCTGCCCGGCAACGCTTGTGGAATACCGTATGCGCCCGAATACACGTTTTCCGCGCTCCAGCTCCATCCGGATTCGCGATTCCAGAGTTTGACCAGATCCGTCCAGTTCTGGCCGGTCCAGCCGCGCTGCGCCGCCGCGCCGGAAGCGTAGGCCTGTGCCTGTGCCGCGGAAGGATGGTACAAGCGGCAGCCTGCGGAAGGATTGCTCGGCTGCGGCGTGGGCTGCGGTTTGGGCTGGGGTGCGGGAGTCGGCTGCGGTGCAGGGGTTGGTGTGGGGGTCGGTGCCGGATCGTCCTTCTCGGTGTTGTTGGAATTGTTATTCGAGTTGTTGTTCGAATTGTTCTTATCCGAGGAATCCGACTTGTTCGAATCGGTTTTGTCGGAATCGGACTTATTCGAATCGGACTTATTCGAGTCGTTCTTACCCGAATCGTTCTTGCCGTCGTCCGTCTTGCCGGAATCGCCGTTATCGCCGTTGCTGTTGCCGTTGCCGCTGTTGTCGGATTTGTCGGACTTGTCGGTATCGTCCGTAGTTTTTTCCGGTCCGACCGCAATGACTTTGTCGATGGCGATTTTCGTGGTCTTCTCTTCGGTCAGCGTCTCGCTTTCCTTCACGCCATCCACGTAGGTGACGGCGTACGTCTGCTGGATTTCGCCGTTTTCGCCTTCCTGCCGTACCGTGACTTCGCCCGGCTGCAGGTTCGGGTCGATGATGGTCTGCGTGCCGAACGGCACTTCCTTCGTGCGGGTCTCCTCACCATGCGTCACGCGGCGGACGCGCAGAATGGTCGTCTTGCCGTCCTTTTCGACACTGACGCGATCCTCCTTGCCCAACGTGATGCCTTTGGCGTCAAGAATGGAGGCAGCGGGCAGCTTGCCGTTCGGCGCCACCGAGCTTTTCCCGTCCGCGATGACGGTGACGGGCCCCTTCTGGTTGATGATGAGACCGCCGGTGAGCTTGTTGTAGACGTTGCTGATATTGACGGTGATTTTCGCCGCTTCGGTTTCGTTTTGGTTGAAGAAGTCCAGCAACTGCTCGGCGCTGGACGCGACCGTCCAGAACGGCACTTCCTGGCCGTCGATGGTGATGGTGGTCTGGTATGCGCTCTGCACGTTCACCACATCATGGTTCTTCAGCATGCTGGTCGGGCTGGTCGATTCCACCAGGTCGTGCGTTTTGACTTTCACGCCCTGCTCCTGCAGCAGACGGTCCACGCTCATCGCATATGTGGTCACCGTGGTGGTCTCCCCATTGACGGTCAACGCCACGGATTTGCGCGCGCCCACACCAAACGCCAACGCCGAAGTCAAAGTCAATGAGGCCACGCATGCCATGACGCGGACACGACGAAGCGTCACGAATCTCCGAGGGGTCCACCTTCTCGTCATTTATCCTCTTTTCAGCGCTGCCTACAACGCCGTTATTGTAACGGCTCAGCTGGAACGGTCGCCGTGCTTTCCGATGGTTTTATCCATACCGCCACATTTTTGAAAGCAGGTGCGAAAAGCGAAAAATAAAAAGGGGGCAGGAGAGAAGGGGATGTCCTGCCCCCGGTCGGACGAGACAGGTTGGGGGACGTCTCGTCCGCTTTGCCAGAAGTCTCAAGTTGGGGGAAGACTTCTGGAGCACTTACCCATGGTAAGAGGTCCAAGCCCGTCATACGGGTTCGAGCCTCCTGTCGGGATCGAACCGACGACCTGCCGCTTACAAGGCGGCCGCTCTGGCCATCTGAGCTAAGGAGGCATGTCCTCTTTTGCTATGAAAACAACAGAGGAACGATGAATAGCATAACCAGCGCTTCCACCGCAGTCAACTTAGCATTGCGGGTTGAGACGCGCCGGCTGCCCGTAAGGGGTTATTCGCCCGTGGTGACGGAAATCGGCCCCTTCTTGGCTCCGATGGACGGCATCTTGCCGGCAACGCCGACTTCGCTGTCCTTCAGGCCGATCGATTCCAACAGACCGTCCTTAACCGTCGTCTGGGCGGTGGTCAGCTGGTCCATATCCCAATACTTGCCGTTGATGATCACGGTCGGCGTGGTCATGCTGCCCTTGTAGCTGCCGGACTGATGCCACAGTTCGGAACGCTTCGGCGTGTAAGTGTCGATCGCATCAAGCCATTCCTGATAATCGCGGCCAAACGCCTTGTCCGCAACATCCTTGGAAACACCCGCGGCGATCATCTGCTCCTTGATCTTGGCGTCGCTCACCGACTTGTATGCGGAGCCTTCCTCCGGCTGGAAATCCTCGGCGTAGACCTTCTCCAGGAAGGAGATCAGATGGTTCGGGTCGCTGTCATGCTCGGCCAGGTAGATGGCCGCGTTCGCCGCGCGACTGGAATACTCGTCGGTGGACCAACGGTCCATGAACGCCATGAAATGCAGGTCCAGATTGATCTGGCCGGCATCGACCATCTTCTGCAGGTCGGCGTCCAACTGGCGGTGCAGGTTGCCGCAGCCCGGGCACAGGAAATCCATGTAGAGCTCGACGGTCGGCGCGCCCTCCACAGCCTTGCCGTAGCCGTTCTTGGAAATCAGCAGGCCGCCCTTCTTATCGACGAGCTTCGGAGTGTTCTTCACTTTCTGCAACGCCGTGTACGCTTCCTGCACGGTTTCGGTGGAAGCCTTCGTTTCGGCCTTCTTATGCATGTTGTGGTACACGGTGAACGCGCCGATCGCCACCAGAATCACCAGCACCGCCACCACGATGCCGCCGATGATCGTCTGCTGCTTGCGTTCCTTCTCCATCTGCTCGGCGCGCGCCTTCATCGCCGCGGCCTCAGCGGCCCTACGCTCGGCGCGGCTGGTACGCTTCTGCGCATCCTTGCTGTTCTGGGCCATCGATATTCCTTTCGACCTCACGTTGTTATGCTGGGCACCATACTAGCGATGCCTTGCTATCGATTCGCCGGGAATTCCGTATTGCCTTGCGATTGCGTCGGCAGCTCGCTCAAGTGGCGCAGATACGGCTGTTTACGCAGTGCGCCGCCGCCCAATCGCAGTACGATCGCGCCCGGAGCGGCCACGGCCACAAGCCAGCCGATCGCGCAGAACGCAGCCTGCGCCAGCCCGCTTTCGGAAAGCGGACCGCCAAGCAGCGTCGGCATCGGAATCGTCAATCCAAATATCCACGTATCCATCACGGCATACGGAAGCTGCAGCACGACCGTGGTGAGCGACAAACCCAGCGCGGCCACGGCCAACATGATCAGCGTCCGCACGATGGCGACGCCGAAGCCCTTCACGATGTGCCAGGGCAGTCCCGCCAATCGCAGCAGCCAGTCGGAACTTTTCTTCTCGCCGCCACGTTTGCCTTCGCGCTCGAGCTGCGCCTCCGTGTTGAATCCGATGGTGGCCAGCGCACAGGCGAACAGCAACGCGGCTGCCATCGCCGTCCACAGTGAGAACAGTCCGCAGACGGCCACGGGAATCGCCATCAGCGCGCAGGGGAGCATGCCCCGGCCCAACATCGCGCCACGCTTCACATCGGCGGGATTGGGTGCTTCCGCAACGTTCGGCCCATCCATACCGGGTACCGGCGGGAATGACATTGCGGGCGATTGCTGCGCCGCGGCCACCGTGGCCTGCGGTATGACGGACGGTGGCTGCCGCATGGCGATGCGTTGCAACGCGGGTTTGATGGTCGGGTCGACTTGCGTCGGCGCTTCCGCTGGATTCCATGCGTTCTGGGCCGGCAGCATTTGTGTTGACGGCATGGATTGCGGCATTACCTGCGTGCCTGTCGGCATCGCCCGCGTGCCTTGCGATTGCGGCATCGTGCGCGTGCTGTCCACGTTGGGAAGTGCGTCGGAAAGCACGCTGGTCTCGGCATCGTCAACAGGTGCGATCACCTGCGTTGCGCTCGCGTCGGATTGGCTGGTCACTTGTTTCCCGATTACTTGAGTTGCGCTCACATCGGGCTGCCCGATCGCCTGCGTTGCTTCGCTGAGCCTTGGCATCGTGCGCGTGCCGATGGCGTTTTCGCCGGTTATGTCGTCCTGCGATTGCCACAACGTGCGCGGATTGTCGGGCGATTCAACAAAAGGGGGCATCGCCTCCGTATCGCCATCCGCTGCGCCACCATTGTCGGCCGCAACCCACGCCTGCGGATTCAACGCATCCACGGCGATCGCCTGCAGCAAATCGTCCGGCGTGCACCGCTTCGTCCGATCCGGATTGAGCGCCGAACGGAACGCGGCCATCGTGCCCGCGGGAAGTCCCGCAAGATTGGCGCTGCCGGCCGCGGCGCGTTCCAACACGGTCATCATCGGCTTCGTGCCGAACACCGGCTCACCCGTAGCGGCGAACGCCAATACGCTCGCCACCGACCACCAATCGGTCATTTCATCCGATTCCGCGCCATCAATGATTTCCGGCGCGATGAACCCCGGCGTGCCCATCACCAGACCGGTACGCGTCACATGGCTTTCGCCTTCGCCCATAGCGATGCCGAAATCCACCAATACCGGGCCGGTGCTCGACACCATCACATTCGTCGGCTTGATATCGCGGTGCACGATGCCGGCCGCATGCACGGCACGCACCGCCTCAATCAGCTTGCGTGCCAGCCGTTCCAAATCGTCGCCCACATATCGGCCATTGACGCGCACATCCTCACGCAGATTCTTGCCTTCGATCAACTCGGTCACAATAAAAGCCAACGCGTCGTCAAGTTCCATATCCACAATGCCGCACACGCCCGGATGCCGCACCTTCTGCAACGCCATCGCCTCCCTGCGCAGGCGCTCGCGTGCGGTCAACTCGTCGCGCTGCTGCTGCGGGGAATCGTCGTCGGAGAGGGAATCACGCAAAATCTTCATCGCATATTGATGGCCGCCATCGTCCCGCACACGCCATACCGAGCCCATGGCACCCGAACCAAGCCGGGAAATCAACGTGTAGCCGCCAACCAGGCTGCCTGCTTCCAGATTCAATGCGCTTAAGTCGCTCATACTTCCATCGTACTTGGCGTGCAGATTATGCACGCGAATTGACAGGCTGGGGAAAACGCCATGTGCCGCACGTTGAAGTCTGATGAAATCGAATCATCGACATGAAGAAGTGTCTTCACTTGCCGCACGCATCTGCAGCCACTTCACCGAAACCATGAGATGCGGGGCAGTGTTGAATGGTTTCGCGGTTCCGATAAAGGCATCGGAGCCTACGTGTCGTTTGGTTATGAGAATCAAGGAGGAGGCAGACCATGCTGCAAATCAACATGGCTGACGTTATGAACGTCATCGGCTCATTGACGCCGTACCTTATTGCGATTGGCGTGCTGTTCGCGCTCGCGCTGATTATCACTTTTGCCGTCAACAAGAAGACGGTCAAGGACGTGGCGACCCGTAAGATCGTCCATTCCGAATCCTGGCTGGTGGCGCT
>OKRW01001807.1_pt1 | contig 17043 bp, 11 predicted proteins | sample 1601151 | NCBI WGS metagenome assembly OKRW01 (sample SAMEA3541471, study PRJEB24748) | human gut metagenome | biome: human gut; feature: human-associated habitat; material: faeces | place: China | collected 2012 | reverse complement strand
CTGCGAAGCCGTGAAGGCCGGCATCTACATGGCTGGCGGCGTGCCCTTCGAGATCTCCACCATCGGCGTGTGCGACGGCATCGCCATGAACCACGACGGCATGCATTACTCGCTCGTGTCCCGCGAGGCCATCGCCGACAGCTTCGAGTGCGCCGTCCAGGGCCACGCCTTCGACGCGGCCGTATGCATCCCCAACTGCGACAAGATCGTCCCCGGCATGCTGCTCGGCGCGCTGCGCGTGAACATCCCCACGGTGTTCGTCTCCGGCGGCCCTATGCTTCCCGGCCATCAGCCCGGTTGCTCGCAGGGCGCCACCACCGACCTGAACACGCTCTTCGACGGCGCCGGCCAGGTTGCCGCCGGCACCATGACCGAAGAGGAGCTCAAGTACTTCGAGGACACTGCATGCCCCACCTGCGGTTCCTGCTCCGGCATGTTCACCGCCAAGTCCATGAACTGCCTGTGCGAGGCTCTGGGCATCGCGCTTCCCGGCAACGGCACCATCCCCGCCGTGTACTCCGAGCGCCTGCGCCTGGCCAAGCACGCCGGCATGAAGGTCATGGAGCTTCTTGAGAAGGGCATCTGCATCAAGGACATCATCACCGAGGCCGCCATCCATAACGCCATGGAATGCGATATGGCCTTCGGAGGTTCCACGAACACGGTGCTGCACCTCACCGCCATCGCCCAGGAGGCGGGCCATCCCATCACCATGGACGATTGGGATGCGGCAAGCGCGCGCACCCCGCACCTGGTGAAGCTGCAGCCTTCCGGCCCGCGCCCGCTCATTGACCTGTATGCCGTGGGCGGCGTGCCGGTGGTCATGCACGAGCTGGGCGAGGCCGGCCTGCTCGACCGCAGCGCGCTGACCGTCATGGGCACCATGGACGAGTACCTGGCCAACTGCACCAAGCCCGCCGACGGCGAGGTGTGCCGCACACACGACAACCCCTTCTCCAAGGTGGGTGCCCTGCGCGTGCTCCACGGCAACGTGGCCCCCAACGGCGGCATCGTGAAGAAGTCGGCGGTCGATCCGTCCATGCTCACGCACACGGGCCCGGCGCGCTGCTTCGACTCCGAGGAGCAGGCCTGCGAGGCCATCTTCGCCGGCAAAATCAACCCCGGCGACGTGGTGGTCATCCGCTACGAAGGCCCCGCCGGCGGCCCGGGCATGCGCGAGATGCTCACGCCCACCAGCGCCATCGTGGGCATGGGCCTTTCCAAGTCGGTGGCCCTGCTCACCGACGGCCGCTTCTCCGGCGCCTCTAAGGGCCCGTGCGTGGGCCATATCAGCCCCGAGGCCGCTGCCGGCGGTCCGATCGCGCTGATCCAGGACGGCGATCAGATCACCGTCGACATCGAGGGCGGCGCCATCACGCTGCACGTCGACGAGGACGAGATGGCGGCCCGCCGCGCGGCCTTCGTCGCGCCGGCCCCCAAGCACAACCATGGCGTGCTGGCCAAGTACGCCAAGTTGGTTTCCTCTGCAGACAAGGGAGCGTATGTGTCATGAGCGAACGCAAGCAAGATAAGCACGCGTCCACCGCAGGCCAGCCCCGCGGTCTGGGCAGCAAAAACCCCAAACAGGGCGAGGAGATGATCGGCGCGCAGGCCGTGGTGGCCTCGCTTGAGGCCGAGGGCGTCGACCTGGTCTTCGGCTACCCGGGCGGCCAGGCCATCAAGATCTACGATGCGCTCTACGACAGCAAGCAGCTGCATCATGTGCTCTCCCGTCACGAGCAGGGTGCGGTGCACGAGGCCGACGGCTATGCGCGCGCCACGGGCAACGTCGGCGTGGTCATCGTCACGTCCGGCCCCGGCGCCACCAACACCGTTACCGGCATCGCAACCGCCTATATGGACAGCGTGCCGCTCGTGGTCATCACCGGCCAGGTGCCGCGCGGCGTCATCGGCACCGACAGCTTCCAGGAGTCCGACATCGTGGGCATCACCATGCCCGTGGTCAAGCACAGCTTCCTGCTGCAGTCCACCGACGACCTCACCCGCACGTTCCGCGAGGCCTTCTACATCGCCTCCACCGGGCGCCCCGGCCCCGTGCTCATCGACATCCCGAGCGACCTTTCCGGCGCCGAGATGGTCTTCCACTACCCCGACTCCGTGAGCCTGCCCAGCTACAAACCCACTTACCGCGGCAACGCGCGCCAGGTCAAGCAGGCCGCCGAGCTCATTCAGAAGGCCGAGAGGCCGCTGCTCTACGCCGGCGGTGGCATCGTGACCAGCCACGCCTGCGCCGAGCTCACCGAGCTTGCCGAGCGCATGCAGATCCCCGTGGTGACCACCCTCATGGGCAAGGGTGCCATGCGCTGCTCCAACCCGCTCAACCTCGGCCCCGTGGGCATGCACGGCTCCAAGTACGCCAACATGGCCGTCACCGAGTGCGACCTTCTCATCGCCGTTGGCGCGCGCTTCTCCGACCGCGTGACCGGCAAGGTCGATGAGTTTGCCCCGCACGCCAAAATCATCCACATCGATATCGACCCGGCCGAGATCGGCAAGATCATCGACCCCGCTGTGCCCATCGTGGGCGACGCGAAGGTGGTGCTCGGCGCCATCAACGACCGTCTCGAGAAGACCGAGGCGCAACCCGTAGGCACCGAGTGGGTCAAGACCGTGTGCGAGTGGCGCGAGCGCTGGCCGCTTTATACCGAGGACTTCGAGGATTTCCCCGGCATGATCGCACCCGAAGTCGTGCTCTCCCACCTTTCCGACAAGCTCGATCCCGAGGCTTCCATCGTCACCACCGAGGTAGGCCAGCACCAGATGTGGGCGCACCAGAACATTCATCGCGAGCACGCGCGCACGTTCCTTTCGAGCGGTGGCCTGGGCACCATGGGCTTTGGCTTCCCCGCCGCTATTGGCGCCAAAATCGGCTGCCCCGAGGACGAAGTCGTCTGCATCGCAGGCGATGGCTCCTTCCAGATGAACTCGCAGGAAATGGCCACCGCCGCCATCAACAAGGTGGGTGTCAAGGTGCTCATCATGGACAACCGTGCCCTGGGTATGGTTCACCAGTGGCAGCGCCTGTTCTACAACGAGCGCTACTCGTTCACCGAGCTCGACGCCAACCCCGATTTCGTCAAGCTCGCCGACGCCTACGGCTGGCAGGCCGCGCGTATCAGCAAGCCCGAGGAGATTGACGGGGCGCTCGACGCGATGCTCTCGGCGGAAGGCCCCTACCTGCTGGATGTTCAGATCCCCATCGATCAGACGGTCTACCCGATGGTCGCCCCCGGCGCGCCAATCGACGATATCATCGGCGCGCTCGACGTCACCCTTGGCGGCGTGCGCGTGAGCGAGAAGGGCTTCGGGCCCAAGAAGGGAAGCGAGTGAGCATGAAGCACATCTTGTCCGTTCTCGTCGAGAATAAAAGTGGCGTGCTCTCACGCGTCACCGGCATGATCTCGCGTCGCGGCTTCAATATCGAGTCCCTTACCGTCGCCCCTACCGAGGACGAAACGCTCTCGCGCATGACCATTATCGTGGAGGCAGACGAGGTGGGCTTTGAGCAGATCACCAAGCAGCTCCATAAGCTCGTGAGCGTCTTTAAGATTTCCGACCTCACCGAGGCCGATGCTATCGAGCGCGAGCTTGTGCTCTTCAAGGTGCTCGCCACGCCCGAGCGGCGCCACGAGATCATCGAAATCGCAAACGTCTTTCGTGCCAAAGTGGTCGACGTGGGCAAAAACACGCTCACCGTCGAAGCCACGGGAACCCCCTCCAAGCTCGACGCCATGGAAGACCTCTTCCGCGGTTATGGCATTCGCCAGCTCACGCGCACCGGCAAGATCGCGATGTCCCGCGGGGCACACGACCACGACCTGTAACGCCTTGTGCGACGGCGCCACGGCGCGGCCGCACACCCATTCATCGGTTTATCCGCCCATCCGGCGAATAGATAGCCCCCACGGGCGCACATGTCACATCTACCAACGATTTTAAGGAGACAAACGACATGGCAGTTACCATTTATCACGAGCAGGATTGCGACCCCAGCATCATCCAGGGCAAGAAGGTCGCCATCATCGGATACGGCTCCCAGGGCCACGCTCATGCTCTCAACCTCATGGACTCCGGCTGCGACGTGCGCGTCGGCCTGCGCGAGGGTTCCTCCTCTGCCGACAAGGCCCGCGAGGCAGGCCTTAAGGTGACTGACATGGCCACCGCCGCCAAGGAGGCCAACGTCATCATGATCCTCACCCCCGACGAGACGCAGCCCGCCGTCTACAAGGAGTTTGTGGAGCCCAACCTGGAGGCCGGCGACACCCTGTGCTTTGCCCACGGTTTCAACATCCACTACGGCTACATCAAGGCTCCCGAGGACGTCAACGTCATCATGATCGCCCCCAAGGGCCCGGGTCACATCGTTCGTCGCCAGTACACCGAGGGCTCCGGTGTGCCCGATCTGGCTTGCGTCTACCAGGACGCCACCGGCGACGCCTGGGATATCGCCCTCTCCTACGCTTGGGGTCTGGGCGGCGCCCGCTCCGGCATCATCAAGTCGACCTTCAAGGACGAGACCGAGGAGGATCTCTTTGGCGAGCAGGCCGTGCTCTGCGGCGGCCTCGTCGAGATGATCAAGGCCGGTTTCGAGACCCTGACCGAGGCCGGCTACCCCGAGGAGCTTGCCTACTTCGAGGTCTATCATGAGATGAAGATGATCGTCGACCTTATGTACGAGAGCGGCATCCACTTCATGAACTACTCCATCTCCAACACCGCCGAGTACGGTGAGTACTATGCCGGCCCCAAGGTCATCAACGACGAGAGCCGCCGTGCCATGAAGGAGATTCTCGCCCGCATCCAGGACGGCAGCTTTGCCCAGGAGTTCGTGGACGACTGCAATAACGGCCACAAATGGCTGCTCGAGCAGCGCGAGGCCATCAACGAGCACCCGATCGAGAAGACCGGCGAGAAGATCCGCTCCATGTTCAGCTGGATCAAGAAGTAACTCGAGTGCAGCTTTTCACATCGCACGTAACGAAAAACGGTCGCCCCACACACCCCGGGCGACCGTTTTTCATCAATGTGACAGCAAAACGACAGGTTTATTTTGTCACATTTTCACACGGCCTTCATATTTGGACGTGTATGGCGAAAACCCTACTCGATAAGCATTGCGTCGCCGAAGCTAAAGAAGCGATACCGCGCCTTGATGGCCTGCCTGTATGCGTCCATCACCTGATCGCGCGAAGCAAGCGCCGAGACAAGCATCATGAGCGTGGAGCGCGGCACATGGAAGTTGGTGATAAGGGCATCTACCACGTGATAGGTGCTTCCCGGCATGAGATAGAGCTGCGTGGTCGCGTTCTCATGCACGGTGATATCGCCGCGCCCGAGAGTGTCGGCGCCATCGGCGCGATTCTCGAAGTACCGTGCGGTAACGGGTTTTGGGGCCACGGGCGCATCCGCGTCAAAGGCGCTTTCGAGCGAGCGCACGGCGGTGGTCCCCACGGCGATCACGCGATGGCCCGCCGCCTTGGTGGCATGTACGGCGTCGACTACCTCGGCCGGCACATGATAGCGCTCGGTATGCATGACATGCTGAGTCGGGTCGTCCTCCTCCACCAAACGGAACGTATCGATACCCACTTCAAGCTCGACAGCGGCAAAGTGCGCACCCTTATCCTCGATGCGCTGCATAAGCTCGGGAGTGAAGTGCAGACCCGCCGTTGGCGCCGCAGCCGAATGCTCCTCGGGCATCGCGTAGACGGTCTGGTACTTCTCGGGATCACCCTCGTAATCGGTAATATAGGGAGGCAGCGGCACATGGCCCGCAGCATGAATGGCCTCGTCAAGCGTGCGCGACTCGCCCGTTGCGGGGTCGGTGCCTTGAGGCTCAAAGCGAACCAGGCGGCCACCACGGCTGTCAACGACGTAATCGGTAACCTCGGCCGTCAACACGACCGGCGCGCTCTCGGGAGCACGGGCGCCGCCCGCACGATATTCGATCTTCGCGCCGGGCTTTAGGCGCTTACCGGGCTTGACCAGGCATTCCCATACGTGGCCCAAAGGATCAACGTCCTCGCAGCGCTTGAGCAAAAGCGTCTCTACCACACCGCCAGTCTCCGCCTTGCGCCCCATCAGGCGCGCCGGCATCACGCGGGTCTTGTTGATGACCAGCAGATCACCCGGCTCGATGTAATCGATGATGTCGCGGAAGATGCGATGCTCGACCGTCCCACCGTGCTCCAACGCCACGGCATCTGCGGCGTCGCCCCCCTTGCGGTTAAGTACAAGTAGACGGCACGAGTCGCGCGGCTCGGCAGGCGCCTGGGCGATAAGTTCCTCAGGCAAGGTGTAATCAAAATCATCGGTACGCATGGTCACGATTGGCATCCCCTTTTAGTCAAAGTTCGTTGACCATCCTAGCATGACCGCGCAAACTCAACGCAAAACATACGACCCAGGCCCGTTGCGCATTAAAAACGCCACGGCACCTGTGCGATGCTGTGGCGTTAGCTCTAGCCGATGGGGCCGTCGTATATATGACTTACCGGACCTTAGTAGTTCTCGGCCTTAACCTCAAAGTACGCCTGCGGATGGTTGCAAACCGGGCAAACGTCCGGAGCCTTGGTGCCCACGACGACGTGACCACAGTTGCGGCATTCCCACACCTTGACCTCGCTCTTCTCAAAGACAGCAGCGGTCTCGACGTTGTGCAGCAGCGCACGGTAACGCTCCTCGTGGTGCTTCTCGATCTCGCCCACCTCACGGAACTTCGCGGCAAGCTCGGGGAAACCTTCCTCCTCGGCGGTTTTGGCAAAGCCGTCGTACATGTCGGTCCACTCGAAGTTCTCGCCATCGGCTGCAGCGGCGAGATTCTCGGCGGTATCGCCGATGCCCTCGAGCTCGCGGAACCACATCTTGGCGTGATACTGCTCGTTTGCTGAGGTCTTACGGAAGATCTCCGCAATCTGTTCGAAGCCCTCCTTCTTTGCGACGGAAGCGAAGTACGTGTACTTATTGGTTGCCTGCGACTCACCGGCAAAGGCAGCCGCCAAGTTCTTCTCGGTCTGGGTTCCAGCGTATTTAGACATGGTTCCTCCTCTACGCCGCAGCACCGACACCGCGGCACTGTTGGCATATGGCATACTTACCCGGCTTGCCGTGGATTGAATCGCACGGGCGCTTTTGCGGCGCCGGCGACACAAAATCGTCAAGTGAAAACTCCTATGCAAAATGCATTCGTATTCGATTGAGCAAAAGCGCGAGAGTCAAAGCGACACTCGAAGGCAAAGCTAAGTATCGAGCCTTGAAAGACATGTTCGACCCCCACTCTGTCGCGATATATCAACTAGGTCGCAACAAAAAATAACTTCGCTGCAACATGCACTGATCTATCTGGTAAAAAAGTTTAGAAATGCGCGATGGGGGGCCTTCGGAACCCTTTAATTTATCAATGTATAAATGCTTTAACATGCAAAATGGTTCATGAACGCCGTTCATGAACCATCCCCAAACCTTCAAATGCCCCATATGAGCCAAAAAGACATCTTGCCATCGCGCAATATTTGACTTTTTTGCCATTTCGGAGCAGCCGGCCTGCAGTCAAGCGCCCCAAAACGTCAATATGGGAAAACCGAAGTTTTCTTGATACATTTATACAGCAGATTTGGACATTTTTATACATTTTATACTATCATTCTGCTTCCCAGACGCTCGGCAAATCAGCCCCATCCGACTTCGAACCGCAGCATTCAACAGGCGCAGGCCTGCTAACAAAGCGAAAACCAATCCAAATCTAGATTCCTCGTCAGACCATAGCCATTACCTATATATATCGATAAATTCTTAGTAGTTCCCTATGGCAAAAGCCGCTGCCATACTCTGGTTTACCAATCAAACCAGAGAGAGGACCCCAATGCCCACTACCCATAACGCACCGTTTCGCTACGACATCGTCGGAAGCTTTCTGCGCCCCGACGTGCTCAAGCAGGCTCGCGCCGACCATGCCGCAGGCATCATCGATGACGCCGCGCTCAAGACCGTCGAAGACGTTGCCATCCGCGACCTCGTAGCCAAACAAAAGGCCGCCGGCCTGCACGTAATCACCGATGGTGAGTTCCGCCGCAGCTATTGGCACCTCGACTTCATGTGGGGACTCAACGGTATCGAGCGCCGCGCGAGCCGCACCGGCTATATGTTCCACGACGAGGAGACCACGGCCGATACCGCCGTCGTTACCGGCAAAATCTCCGGTGAGAACCACCCGTTCGTCGAGCACTTCAAGTTCGTAAAGGCACTCGAGGAGGACGGCCAGATCGCGCGCCAGACCATCCCCGCCCCCGTCCAAACCTACTCCGAGGTGATTCTTGACCGCTGCGACGGGCAAATCGAAAGCCTGCGCTCCGTCTACCCGACAGACGAGGCCCTCATCGAAGACATCGCTGCCGCCTATCGCACCGTCATCGCCGACCTCTACGCCGCAGGTTGCCGCAATATCCAGTTTGACGACTGCACCTGGGGCATCTACTGCGACACGGACTTCGTGGCCAAGACCGGCATGAGCCCGGTTGACATCCAAAAGGTCTCCGAGCTGGGCGTTCACCTCAACAACCTTGCGATTGAGGGCAAACCCGAGGATCTGGTGATCACCACGCACGTGTGCCGCGGCAACTACCACTCGACATACGCTTTCGAGGGCGGCTACGACCCCATCGCACCGTACCTGTTCGCCCACGAGAACGTCGACGCTTTCTACCTTGAGTTCGACACGCCGCGTGCCGGAACCTTTGAACCGCTCAAGTATGTAGCGCCCGGCAAGAAGGTCGTGCTCGGCCTCGTGACCTCCAAGCAGCCCGGCCTTGAGGACGAAGAGCTCTTGATCGACCGTATCAATGAAGCCGCCAGGTACGTGCCGCTCGAGAATCTTTATCTCTCCCCGCAATGTGGCTTTGCCTCCTGCGAATGCGGCAACAAGCTTACCGAAGATGAGCAATGGGCAAAGATCGCGCTGGTCAAGCGCGTGGCCGAGCGCGTGTGGGGCTAAACAGCCTCTCGGGTATCGCAGCAAAACCCATTTATATACATAGTGCGGCGCGCAGAGCCATGGGCATCTGCGCGCCGCGCTTTGTTGCAAGGGGAACTTGCGCCTACAAATCCTCTCGCTCAAAGGCCATGCTCATGCAGTGAGGACCTCCCCTACCGCGCGAAAGCTCGGATGACGGGACCTCGATAAGATCGAACCCGCTCTTATACAGGAGGTCGTTCGTGACCGAATTTCGCTGGTAGACAATAACCTTGCCGGGACTTACGGCCAGCGTGTTGGCGCCGTCGTTCCACTGCTCGCGGGCAGCCGCCAACGGGTCGCCACCACCGCATTCGTAGATTCGAACGAAATCGACCCCAATCGCATCGGCCAGTACACTCTCGAGCGGCATCCCCTCGAGGCTCCTGATGGCAGTCGAGCCAGCGCTTGCCCCACGCGTCAGCTCAAAAACCTTAAGCGTCCCGAGAATCCCGGGGTGCACCAAAAAGGCGTCGACATCAAGCTGCGTAAACACCGTGTCCAGATGCATGCACGAGCGTTTGCGCGGAATCGAAAACGCCAAAACCCGGTCGACGCCAGAGGCGGGACTCCCCCACAGCAGCGTCTCGGCGAGAGCGTCAATACCGGAAGCATCGGTCCTTTCGGAAATGCCGATGCCAATCGTACTCGGCCCGAGCACGAGAATGTCTCCGCCCTCGATACATCCGCTCGCCTCATGGCCGGGCTCGCGCCACACGGGCGCGCCCGCATAGACAGGATGATGCTTGAAAACGATCTGCCCAAACAACGGCTCGCGACGCCGCGTGACCGACCACATACCGTTAAGCGATACGCCCTGTCCGATGATGGAAAAGGAATCTCTCGTAAAGTACAAGTTGGGAATGGGATCGATAAGAAGGCCACCGCGCTCATTACCGCCTGCCGCAACAACATCGGCAAGCGAACGACACGACCCACTCGTGCAAAGCTCGAGCTCGTCGGCCCTGATACCTTCAATCAGCTTGTCAACAAGGACAAGGGGGTCCTCAATCCTTTCGAGCTTATCTTTCACCGCCTCAAGAACCGAAGGGGAAGAAACGCCCGACTGCGCAAGCCAACCATCCAGGAGCTCTTCCCGGGCAGCCGCGTTCGATGCGATCGACTCGGCAACGAGCTGGTCAAGGTACAGAACCTCAACGTCGTTTTCGCGCAGAAGCTCGGCAAATCTATCGTGCTCCTCTTGCGCCGCCGCGAGATACGGGATGTCATCGAACAGCAAACGTCCCATACTGTCCGGCGAGAGATTGAGAAACTCCCTGCCCGGTCGATGAAGCATGACTTTTTTCAACCGGCCGATCTCGGACCGGATATGTAGGCTATCACCCATAATTCTCCCTGGCTTATCGTCTTGGCCGTATTATCCCCGCTTTGGGCGTTTGATACCCTTGGAATCGAGGAACGACCAGAGGGGCAAAAACAGGCACAGGCTCGCCACGCTTCCAAATGAAGCAAATAATCCCACTTAGGGACGCGGTCACGAGCTCTAAATGGGATTATTTGCTTCATTTGCGCAGAGGGATGGCCGGTTCCCGCGGCGGCGCGGTGACACTGGTCGAATTTGCTTCTTGTGCGCAGTTGGACGCCACCCGAGCGGTCCCTTCGGTTCCTAACATGCTCGTAAGAAAGCGCACGCACGACACACCGTCCAGGGTCGTCATGTAAACTTTCGAGGAAAGCATGTAAACCATCGAGGAAACCGAATCTATAGAGGAGACCCCATGGCTCAAGATCCCCGCACCTCCCAGGACGAGGTCCAGCACCTGCCCGTAGACTCGACTGAGACCTTGCCGCTCTTGACCACCGCAGACCCCGAGCAGCAAGATTCTTCCATCTCCGATGAAGAGGCATACGCTAAGCTCAAAGCCAAGCGTGCCGAACGCCGCCGCAAGAAGCTCATCCGTCGCGGCATTGTCGCGGGCGTCATCGCCGGCATCATACTCATCGCTGTCGTTGCGACCGCCATCATGAGCTCGAAACCGCAGTCCACAAACGAGCCCGTACTCGAGACGGTCCAGGAAGGAACGTTTACGACCTCGGTTGAGGCAAAAGGCCAGCTCAAGCCTATCTCGGCATCGGTAGTCTCCCCTACCGTCGACGGAACCGTGGCAGAGATCAACGCGCAGACGGGCCAGCAGGTCAATGCCGGCGACGTGCTCATGACTATCAAGAACGACGACCTCGATCGCGATGTTACCGAGGCCCAGCGCACCCTCGCCGCGGCGCAGGAAGACCTCGCCGCTGCAAAAAGGGCCCTGACCAGCGCACAGAGCGCACCGGCCGTCGATGATGAGGGCAGCCCTGCCTCTACCGACACCTCCTCGGAACAAAGCGCCGTCTCGAGCGCCCAGCGTTCCGTGGAATCCGCCCAGGCGGCCCTCGACCAGGCCAATGCCCGCGCCGCCGAGCGCACCGTAAAGGCACCCAGCTCGGGCAGCATCGTGGAGCTCAACGCCAAGGTTGGCGCCACCGTCTCGGGCGGCATGGTCATGGGCGAAGGCGACACGAGCGGCGGCAAGCAGTGCATGCAGATCGCCGACCTCTCCAAGATGAAGGTAACGGTCCAGGTGGGTGAAAAAGACATCGCAAAGATCGCCGTGGGCCAAACCGCCAACGTCACCTATCCCGCATTTCCCGATATCACGAGCCAGGGAACCGTCACCGCCATCGCCTCGGTGGCAAGCGGTGATGGCGGCGATGGCGTGAACTTCGACGTCGACATCCTCATCGACGCGCCCGACAAACGCCTAAAGCCCGGCATGACCGCCGAGGTCTCGATCATCACCGAACAGCTTGACAACGTTGTCATGGTTCCGACCCTCGCCCTCATGACCGACGACGGGGACACGTACTACGTCAACCTGGCAACCGACGAGACGGGCACCGAGACCCGCCGCGTCGAGGTGACCATCGTGACCCAAAATGACGACGAAGCCGTGGTGGGTAAGGTTGAAACCGAGTACGACGACCAAGGCAACGAGATCAATCCAAACGTTCCCGTAACCAAACTACGCAACGGCGACACTCTTGTGGTCGACACGGAATCCGGCTCCAGTGATGCCGACGCTCCCGCAGACGCTACGCCATATGAGGACATGTAATGCGCCCCGTCATCGACATCCGCAACGTGCATCGCATCTTTGAGAGCGAGGCCGGCTGCGCGCACATCCTCCATAACGTAAGCCTAGCTGTAGATCCGGGCGAGTTCGTGGCCATCACCGGCCCTTCCGGCTCGGGTAAGTCGACGCTCATGAACATCCTGGGTTGCCTGGACAAACCGACGGCGGGAGACTACTTCTTGCAAGGACTCAACGTGGCCGAGCTCGATGACGACGAGCTTACCGAGGTGCGCGCCTTAAGCATCGGCTTTGTCTTCCAGAGCTTCAACCTGCTGCCGCGTCTTTCGGTTATCGAAAACGTGATGCTCCCTCTCTCCTACACCAATGTACCGCACTCGCAGCGCGAGATGCGCGCCGTCCACGCACTGCAAGCTGTCACGCTTCCCGTCGACCACTGGGACCATCGCATATCCGAGCTCTCGGGCGGCCAGATGCAACGCGTCGCCATCGCGCGAGCGCTCGTCAACGATCCGCCCATCATCCTGGCCGACGAGCCCACGGGCAATCTCGACTCGACCACCGGAGCCCTTGTCATGGAAACGTTCCACAGGCTCCAGGAGCGCGGCAAGACCATCGTGCTCATCACGCACGACCCCGGCATTGCCGCCGAGGCCGACCGCGCCGTGACCATCCGCGACGGACGTCTGCACGAAGGCGCCTATATTCCGCGCGCGGCGCACGCGCGAAGTGCTGCCAACGCTGCCGGCGCCACCGGCTTTCGCTCGGATATTGCTGCACTTCCCACCCTGCAGCCACGAGAGGGGGCAACGCTATGAGCATCCGCGATTTGATTCGCGAGGCATTGCACTCGCTTGAATCCAACAAGGGTCGAAGCCTGCTTACCATCTTGGGTATCGTCATTGGCATCGCATCGGTCATCGCCATGACATCGCTCATCGGCGGCATCCAAAACGGTCTCATCAACAGTCTGGGCCTCAATGCGGCGCGCATGATCCAAATCTATTCATCAGAAAACCTCACCGATTCGGATATCGAGAAACTGCGTAAGACGATTCCCCAGATCGAGCAGATAGGCATCATCGACAACGCCTATACCGATTATCAAAAAGGCGACACCACATATAATGTCTCAACTGAGGGCATGGACATCTCCGCACTCAAGATTAAGGGGTATGACGAGCCCCTCTGTGGACGCTCCTATACTGAGGCCGAGGCCAAGACCGGCGCGCGCGTGGCGATGATCAGCCGCAACGGCGCTGAACAACTTTTTGGCCAAAACATGGAAGACGCCCTGGGAAAGACAATCAAGGTATCGAGCGGCGAAGTGCGCATCATCGGCGTGGTCGATAATGGCGCCGAATCCTTGGGATCGCTGTCGCTCATCATGCCGAGGGCGACAATCGCCGCGCTGTTCACGGACTCGAATAGCGTATTCCCCAACGTGACGGCCCTCGCACGAGAGGGTGCCGATATCGACGAGCTGTGCGACACCATCAAGACCAAGATTCAGGAATTCAAGGGGCTGAGCGGCGACGATGAAAGCGGAGACGTCATGGTCAGCTCGATGAAAAGCGCTATCGACGCCATGAACTCCTTTATGGGCTCGTTCTCGCTCATCATGGGCGCCGTGGCGGGCATCTCGCTTTTGGTGGGCGGCATCGGCATCATGAACATGATGCTCACCAACGTTACCGAACGCATCCGCGAGATTGGCATCCGCCGCGCACTCGGCGCGAGCAGACGCGATATCACAGCCCAGTTCCTGGCCGAATCCTCGGCGCTGTGCATCACGGGCGGCATCCTGGGCGTGGTCATCGGATACCTGCTTGCCTGGGCGCTGACGCTTTTTGCCGCAAACTCCGGCATCCTAAATGAGCTTGGCGCAAGCGGAAGCATCATCCCGAGCTTTTCCATCACAACGGTACTGCTCGCCTTTGCGGTATCCGTAGGTATAGGCGTGATCTTTGGCTTCTACCCCGCTCGCCGTGCAGCAAAGCTCGACCCGGTGGAGTGTCTGAGGTATCAGTAGGGCGACTGTGGGTGCGGACGGTCACGGGCGTTGGCATTTTCGTACGCTGGCGATTGCGCGGATTGGCGATTGCCGACGTGGGCGATTGCGGGCGCTGGCACATGTGCGTGCTGACGATTGCTAGCACGGGTTCTTGCGAGGACAGGCTTCTGCGGGCACGAGCGAGCGCTCGGTGCTCGATGGCCGCCGGGCATGAAATGGCCACCCGACGCACAGCGACCGCCTGACGGCGCCCATCCATCTATCCCCGCATGACAGTGCGCCGCAAGGTGCCGTCACAGCTCCAAAACGGGACCTAGGGGTCTAGGCACACAGAGCGAGCCTGCGCATACTTGGTGGTAACAGACCAAGCGTTAAGGAGGCTCACCCTATGGACGAGTTCTTTGCCATCAAGTGCCAAAACTGCGGCGGTCCCATGTATTCGCACCAGGCCAGCCGCTCATTTGAGTGCGCCTACTGCGGAACGACCACACCGTGGGCCCCGGGCGCGGGAGAGCCCAAGAGCGCTCTGGGCATTCGGCATCAGACGCTTCAAGTTGTCGACGGTCTGCTCAAGCTCACCCATGTCTCGCAGCTCGAAACGCCCGAAGATCCCGATTGGTATTTCTTCAATCCCCATTGGCGCAACCAAACGGTGCTCGAGCATCTTCTATGGGAAGACCGCGCCACCGCTTCTGAGTACCAAGAAGCCGAGCACGTGACCATCCCTTGCCCGTTTTGTGGTGCGGCCTTTGAGGGCTCGTCGACACAGCGCGTGTTCGAGTGCCCGTCGTGCGGCAATAAAATCGGTGTCGCCGACCTGCTCAAACCCGGTACATTCAGCAAGCGCCTGACCATGGGTGTTGGCGCGGAATACGTGCCCGAGCAGGGAATTTCCTGCACGATTACCGAGCAACAGGCACGCGCCAACGCTTTGCACCTCGTGCGGCAATACCCCGATGCCTTTGCAGGCCATAACGTGGAAGACGCCATTCAAAACGATATGATGCTCTTCTACTTCCCCATGGCGCTTGCCGACCTGCGTATGATGGCGTCCTTCCCAGGCAAGGGCCTGAATAAGGAAGCATTGGTGTATTACGAGGTACTCGACTGGGCGTACCCCCGAGCCAATTACCTGGATGTTCGCCTTATGGGAATTCTCGAGCCCTGGGATTTCTCGAAAGTCGCCCCGTTCGACCCCGCAATGCAGGAGGGTGACTTCCGCGTGATTGCCGTCGATGCCTCGACCAAAGACAGCGTCGTTATCGATAAGCTGGCGCTCGATATCGCGGGCAATGACGCCGAGTCTGCCCTAGGGTTCAACAAAAAGAGCATTCGCAAATGGGCTCGCAAGGCACGCAAGCACAAGGACGGCCTGGTCATGGTGCCCGTGTACTTTGTTGACCGTCCAGCGACGGATGGTCGAGACGACGAACAGGTGCGCATCGCCGTCAACGGACAGACCGGTCGCGCGGCAGCAGTGGTGTTCAGCGAAAAGCGCGAGACGCACATCGTGGCGCCCCTCAATCCGAGCCTGCGCCTTTCGAGCGAAAGCACCGTGCACGCAACGCCTATCGAGGTCAAGTACGTCAAGTCGCCTTTCTTGTACCAGATCGTCCGCCGAGGTGGCGAGGGCACCGGGCAGCAAACCGCTGCGGCAAGCCAGGGTGCGTATCGAGAGGAAAAGACCAAGCGCAGGGGCCTCTTCGGCGCAATTTTTGGAAAGTAGCCGAGTGACCCGGTAGAGAATGGGACCAGGGCGCCGCGGCGCATCTGCCAGCGGCGCCCTTTTGTTGACGATGGCGGTTGCAGCGGCTTGGAGCGGTGCTGGTTCGGAATGAGCGGCAGGTTTGCCGCGGCCACGGACATACCGACCATCGAGAACGATGCTGTTCCTGGATGAGTGGCGGTTTTTAATGCACTTGCGAGCACGGCACCCGTTTGGGCCATTGCATCGTTTCAAATGAGTGGCGGGTTTCGAACATTTTTGAACAAGTGGCGGTTTTTGAAACGGCATAGCGCCAGATAAGATCTGATTCTGCACGATTATCCGCCACTCATTTTGAAATGCACGTTTTACCGCCACTCGTCGATCGGCGAATACGGGGCCGAGCACCGTCTCGATGCCGCCTTGGTGCGCTCATGAACATGTTGCCCACCATGGCGGCGTCACCCGGAAATGAGTGGCGGTTTTTCCAACATCTCCCGACGAGTGGCGGTTTTTGAAACGCCTCCGGGCTAGATACTGCCCGATTCTGCACGTTTCGCCGCCACACGTTTCAAAATGAACGTTTTACCGCCACTCGTTAACGAGAAAAGCAGACCGGAACGCCATCCGCAAGCACCCCATCGGCACCGCCGCGCTACGCCCCCAGCGCTACGCCTCCAGGAAGGCACCCGTCTGACGACCCCACAGGCTCGCATACTCGCCGCCCGCATCCACAAGCTGCGCGTGCGTGCCGTCCTCCACAATCTTGCCGTCGGCAAGCACCACAATGCGATCGAGCGCCGCCACCGTGGAGAGGCGATGCGCCACCACAATCGAGGTGCGCCCGCGCATGAGGTTCTCGAGCGCCTCCTGCACCAGTGCCTCGGACTCGCTGTCGAGAGCAGATGTCGCCTCATCAAGCACCAAGATCGGAGCGTCGGTCAAAATGGCACGCGCGATAGCCACGCGCTGGCGCTGCCCGCCCGAGAGCTTAACGCCGCGCTCGCCCACCATGGTGTCAAACCCCTGCGGCAGACGGTCGATAAACTCGGTCGCGTTAGCCAAGCGAGCCGCCTCGCGAATCTGCTCGTCGGTAGCGTCGGGGCGCCCGTAGGCGATGTTCTCGCGAATAGAACGATGGAACAGCAGTGCCTCCTGCGGCACATAGGCAACCTGGCGGCGCAGGCTTTGCTGCGTGCAA
>OKRW01001805.1_pt1 | contig 17053 bp, 11 predicted proteins | sample 1601151 | NCBI WGS metagenome assembly OKRW01 (sample SAMEA3541471, study PRJEB24748) | human gut metagenome | biome: human gut; feature: human-associated habitat; material: faeces | place: China | collected 2012 | reverse complement strand
TTATGGGCATCCCCGGTGAGAGCCTGAACGGTGTGTATTCCGCCAACGAGTTTCTGACCCGCATCAACCTGATGAAGGCTTACAAAGAGAATGCCAAAACGCCCATTCAGCACGCGAAAAACGTGGCCATTGTGGGCGGCGGCAACGTGGCTATGGACGCTGCCCGCTGCTCCAAGCGTCTGGGCGCCGAGGTGTATGTGGTGTACCGCCGCGGTATGGAGGAGCTTCCTGCCCGTCACGAGGAGGTAGAGCATGCTATCGAGGAGGGCGTCATCTTCAAGACCCTCAATAACCCCGTGGAGATCCTGGGCGACGAGCAGGATTGTGTGAGATCCATGACCTGCATTGAGATGGAGCTGGGTGAGCCGGATGCCTCCGGCCGCCGCCGCCCTGTGGAGAAGAAGGGCAGCGAGTTCGACCTTCCTGTGGATGCCGTCATTATGTCCCTGGGCACCACCCCCAACCCCCTTATCAAGGCCACTACCAAGGGCCTGGAGGTCAATAAGAAGGGCTGCATCATTGTCAATGAGGATGGCCTCACCTCCCGTGAGGGCGTCTACGCCGGCGGCGATGCCGTTACCGGTGCCGCCACCGTCATCCTGGCCATGGGTGCCGGCAAGCTGGGCGCCAAGTCCATCGATGAGTTCCTGAACAAATAATAAACCCATACATAAACGACCGCCCCCGAAACTGACGGGGGCGGTCGTTTATGTATGAGAGAGCGGCGAGGGAGTGTCAGCGGATCTGGCCGTTGCCGCAGATGATATATTTATAGGTGCTCAGCTCATCCAGGCCCATGGGTCCCCGGGCGTGGAGCTTTTGAGTGGAGATGCCCATTTCGCAGCCCAGGCCGAATTCGCCGCCGTCGGTGAAGCGGGTGGAGACGTTGACATAAACGGCGGCGCTGTCCGTTTCGTCCTCAAAGCGCCGGGCGTTTTCGGCATTTTCCGTGACGATGGCCTCGCTGTGGCCGGTGGAGTGCTGCAAAATGTGGGCGATGGCGGCATCTACGCTGTCTACCACGGCCACGGCCAAGATATAGTCTAAGAATTCCGTGTCAAAATCCCGGTCTGTGGCGGGTGTGCCGGGGATGATCCGGGCTGCCGCCGGGTCAAGGCGCAGCTCCACGGGGATTTGGCCCGCCGCCTGGCGGTCATCCACCAGGGCTTTTTTCAGCATAGGCAGGAATCCTTCTGCCACAGCCCTATGGACCAGGCAGACCTCCTCGGCGTTACAGACGGAGGGACGACTGGTTTTGGCGTTGATGATAATTTTTACAGCTTTTTCCAGGTCGGCAAATTCATCCACATAGACATGGCAGATGCCGGTGCCGGTTTCGATGCAGGGGACGGTGGCATTTTCCACACAGGCACGGATAAGGCCCGCACCGCCCCGGGGAATGAGCAGGTCCACCAGGCCCTTGGCCTGCATCAACTGACGGGCGCTGTCGTGGCTGGTGTCCTCCAAAATATTGAGAATATCCGGGTTGCCGCCTACAGCGGAGATACCCTCCTTGAGGGCGGCGGTGACAGCCCGGGCACTGCCGATGGCCTCGCGGCCACTGCGCAGAACGCAGACATTGCCGCTTTTAATAGCCAAAGCCGCCGCATCGGAGGTGACATTGGGACGGCTTTCATAGATGATGGCCACCAGGCCCAGGGGCACCTGTTTTTTATAGATGATCATGCCGTTGGGATGCTTCGTTTCGGACAGGATGCGGCCCGTGTGGTCGGGCAGCTGGGCCACGGCGCATATACCGTCGGCCATGGCGGCGATGCGGCCCTCATCCAGCCGCAGACGGTCCAGCATCACGTCGGAAATATTGCCCCGAGCGGCCTCCACATCCAGGGCGTTGGCGTGAAGGATATCCATTGTGTGCCGGCGGAGACTCTCTGCCATGGACAGGAGCAGGCGGTTTTTGTCCTCTGCCGTTAGGGTGTGCAGATCGGTTCTGGCGGTGCGGGTTCGGCGGATGATTTCCATGGTTGTCATGGCGTTAGGCTTCCTTTCTCAAAAATCTTGTGCCCACGGGCTTTCCCTGAGCAATGTCGTAGAGCAACTCAGGCTTGCTGCCGTTAGAAATGACCATTTCGCAGCCTGCCTCGGTGGCGATGACAGCGGCATTGAGCTTAGTAACCATGCCGCCCGAGCCCAGGGCGGAGCCGGTGCCGCCAGCCAGGGCGTAAATGTGATCGTCCACATTTTTCACAGTGGGGATGATGCGGGCGCCTGGGTTTTGGTGGGGGTCGCTATCATAAAGGCCGTCAATGTCCGACAGCAGCACCAGCAGGTCCGCGCCGATGGCGGCGGCCACTATAGCCGAGAGAGTGTCATTTTCGCCGATGGTGTTCTCTACGCCGATTTCGTCCGTGGCTACGGCGTCATTTTCGTTGATGACCGGCAGGGCGCCCAGCTCCAGCAAGCGGGTGAGAGTGTTGCGCACGTTTTGGCTGCGCTGGCCGTTTTTGATGTCCTCGCCGGTAAGCAGGAGCTGTGCCACGGTGTGGTTATACTCGCCGAAGAGCTTGTCGTAGGTGTAGATCAGCTCGCACTGGCCTACGGCAGCGGCAGCCTGCTTGCCGGGCATATCTGCCGGCCGGCCGGGCAGGTTCAGCTTGCCAACGCCCATGCCGATGGCGCCGGAGGAGACGAGGATGATCTCATGGCCTGCATTTTTCAGATCGCTGAGCACCTTGCACAGCTTCTCAATGCGCTGGATGTTCAGCCGACCCGTGGCGTGGGTCAGGGTGGATGTACCTACTTTTACGGTAATTCTCATGGCGTGAAACCTCTTTCCCATTGGGTGAATAGATGCAATATATTATACTGTGTCCTTCTCCGAAAAGCAATAACCCTGTGGGGCCAGAGGGGGGTAGGACGGTTCAAATTTTTGAAAAATATCCAAATTTATACGACTATTTTACATGATAGTTATCATACGGGATCACAGAAAATTGCGTCACATTCTCCTATAATTGCCGCTTATTTTTTTGTTTACTCGGCACAAAGTAAAGCATGTCGTCGGCGACAAGAAAAATGAAAAAGCGAGGGGTGGCTGCATGTATGAAACCAAAAGCAAGTCCCTTTGGCGGCGTATGGCAGCACTGTGCGCGGCGGCTGTGCTGGCGCTTACAGCCTGTGTGCAGTGCGCATACGCCCAGGAGAAAACCGTGATCCCCTTGGGCCAGGCGGTGGGCATCAAGCTCTTTGCCAACGGCGTGCTGGTGGTGGATGTGTCCGCCCTGGAGGGCGTGGGCGGGAAAAGCCCTGCCCAAAAATGCGGTATCCGGGAGGGCGATCTGCTCCTGACCTTCAACGGCAAAAAAATCGCATCTACGGAGCATCTGCAGGAGCTTCTGCGGCAAAACGGTACGCAGCCGGCACAGATAGAGCTTCAGCGGGGGCGGGAGAATAAAACCGTGGAGATCACGCCCGCCTGCGGCGATGACGGCAGTGTGCGTCTGGGCGCGTGGATTCGCGACAGCATGGCCGGCATCGGCACCATGACCTATTATGACCCTGAGAGCGGCAGCTTTGGCGCTCTGGGCCATGGCATCACCGATATAGACACCGCTCAGCTCATGAGTCTTGTCTCCGGCTCCATTATGGAGACCACCGTAAAAGCAGTGAAAAAGGGAGAGAAGGGCGAGCCCGGTGAGCTCAAGGGCGATTTTTCTGTGCAGCGGGATGTTGGCACGGTGACAGTGAACAGTGACGGCGGCATATTCGGCACCGTGTCCGACAGCAGCTTTCCTGTTCAGAGCCAGGCTGTGCCTATAGCCGCAGCGGAGGAGGTGACCCCCGGCCGGGCTGTGATCCGCACTACCATCAGCGGAGAAGAGATTCGGGAGTACGAGGTGCAGATCGTCAAGGTCTATCACGATGAGGATACCACCCGCAATCTGCTCTTGCGCATTACCGATCCGGAGCTGCTGCAGACCACCGGCGGCATCGTCCAGGGCATGTGGGTGTGTTATAATTGGGACAACACAGGAAAAGCTTGCTTTCAGGCGGGTTTCCGGTGCTTGTCCATATTTTCATTGACCGCGAAAATAGGACCACATTCTGCGCAAATGTGACGGATAAAAAAGCTGTAAGCTCTCTGATCAGGAGCTTTTCGGCAACAAACGGCGAACACAAGCGGAAAGGAGTCATATTCAATTTAAATCGCCGTTTGGCCATTGCCGCACTAAGACCGATGGGATAAAACCGCCTATCGGTCTTTTTGTATATAGTGCAATAATATCGCCGGCATATGCAGGGCAGCCGATTATTAATACACGGGTCAAGAGATCCATGCGCCGGCGCTGAGTATTTCTATGCATGGAGGAAACCCGTTGTAGAAAACCGAGATTATCTGCAGCGGGAATTATTCCGTAGAACCCACAAGATCAACTCGGAATATCAGGCTGCAAACCGAAGGAACTGTTCTTTCTGTCTTGACGACTATTTTGCTTCCGGCTATAATGGTGACATGATGCAGCAGGAGCGGTGGGATCCTATTATGTGGATAGGTAGAGACACTCACCAGTGAGAATGCAACCGCCACCTACACCCGGACTTACTCCGCTACCGCCTGTTTTCCGGAAAGGGGACTTGGCAGCAAGTCCCTTTCCGAAAGGCGGCAAGCGACAGCCACATTCCGGCCGTGCATCCCCAGCTGAACGGCGACGGAGAGGTGCCCCTGCTCCGTTGGAGGCGCGCCGCTACCCTCCCGAAAACATAAGGGTTCCATTTTTTGGCTTTGCTGTTTTTCCATCAGCCGGGAGTTGGCAGCCTTTCTGTTTGGCCGGAGGAGGGCAATTTTTTCAGAAATGGGCACAAAAAAGGAAGCCAATGCAGAAAGATAGTAATTTTCAATAATCCATCTTTACATTATGGCGGAAAGTATAGTATACTAACACTATCTATTGTGGTTTCCGTCCCCGTATCCTGCAAATAGCGGCGGGCCATAAAAACGGAAGGGAGGGCGAAAAATTGGACAGACCGTATGCAATTGAAATGCTGCACATTACAAAACGGTTTCCCGGTATCATCGCCAATGACGACATCACGCTTCAGTTGAAGAAGGGTGAGATCCATGCTCTGCTGGGCGAGAACGGCGCGGGCAAATCTACGCTGATGAGCGTTCTGTTCGGCCTGTACCAGGCTGAGGAGGGCATCATCAAAAAGGACGGCGTGGAGGTGTCCATTAAAGACCCCAATGATGCGAATGCCCTGGGTATCGGTATGGTACACCAGCACTTTAAGCTGGTGGAGTGCTTTACTGTGCTGGATAACATCATCATGGGTGTGGAGCCCACAAAGATGGGTTTTTTGCAGAAAAAAGAGGCCCGTACCAAGGTTATGGAGCTCAGTGAACGGTATGGGCTGAAGATTGACCCCGATGCACTCATCGAGGACATCACCGTGGGTATGCAGCAGCGTACCGAAATTCTGAAGATGCTGTATCGGGAGAACGAGATCCTCATTTTCGACGAGCCGACCGCCGTGCTGACCCCCCAGGAGATCGATGAGCTCATGGAGATCATGCGGAATTTGGCCGCAGAGGGGAAGTCCATCCTGTTCATTTCCCACAAGCTCAACGAGATCATGGCCGTGTCCGACCGCTGTACTGTGCTGCGTAAGGGTAAGTACATCGGCACTGTGGAGACCAAGGACACCAGTGTGGAGCAGCTCAGCGCCATGATGGTGGGCCATGATGTGAATTTCCATGTGGTGAAGGGCCCTGCAAATCCCGGCGACGTGGTGCTGGACGTGGAGCATCTGACCGTGGCCAGCAAGCTGCATAAAAAGAACGCCGTGCGGGATGTGAGCTTTCAGGTGCGCAAGGGCGAGATCGTGTGCATCGCCGGTATCGATGGCAATGGCCAAACGGAGCTGGTGTACGGTCTCACGGGCCTGGAGCCGGTGGTTTCCGGCAAAATTACCCTTTGCGGCCAGGACATCACCCATATGCCCATCCGTAAGCGGAATATCCTGGGCATGTCCCACATTCCCGAGGATCGGCATAAGCACGGATTGGTGCTGGACTATTCTTTGGAGGACAACCTGGTGCTGGAGCGGTATTTTGAGCCGGAGTTCACCAGCAAGGCGGGCTTCCTGCGCCGGGACAATATCCGGAAGTATGCCGAAAGGCTCATTGACGAGTATGACATCCGCAGCGGCCAGGGCCCTGTGACAATGGCCCGCAGCATGTCCGGCGGCAACCAGCAGAAGGCCATTGTGGCCCGGGAGATCGACAAGGATCCTGAGCTGCTGGTGGCGGTGCAGCCCACACGAGGCCTGGACGTGGGTGCCATTGAAAACGTGCATAAGGAATTGGTGGCCCAGCGCGACGCCGGCAAGGCGGTGCTGCTGGTGTCCCTGGAGCTGGACGAGGTAATGGATGTGCCGGACCGCATCTTGGTCATGTATGAGGGCGAGATCGTGGGCGAACTGGATCCCAAGACCACCACCCAGGAGGAGCTGGGTCTGTATATGGCCGGCGCCAAGAGAGATGAGGTGAGGGAATGAAAAAGAATCTCTTTAAAAATAACGGCGTGCAGTCGCTGTTGGCCTCTCTGGCCTGCGTGGTGCTGGGCCTGCTTATCGGCTACATCGTTCTGCTGTTCATCAATCCCAACGGCGCCGGCGAGGCCATCGCCGCCGTCATGAAGAACTTCCTCAACTACAGCAAGTCTGCGACCCAGGCCAAATATCTGGGCAACACCCTGGTTAAGACTGCACCACTTCTGCTGTGTGCGCTGTCCATCCTTTTTTCCTACAAGGTGGGACTATTTAATATCGGCGCGGCGGGTCAGTACTGCGCGGGCGTGGCTCTGAGCCTGTACGCCGCTCTGGCCTGGGGCTGGGGCTGGCTGCCCTGCATGCTGCTGGCGATGCTGGGCGGCATGGTTCTGGGTGCTGTTTCCGGCCTGCTGAAGTCCTACTGCAACGTCAACGAGGTCATTTCCGGCATCATGCTCAACTGGATCGTGCTGTATCTGACCAACATGCTGCTGACCAATGTGAAGGAGGAAACCAGCCCCTACACCTTTGTGCTGGCCCATAAGAATCCCTCGGCGGTTCTGCCCACCTTGGGCCTGGGCAGCCTGCTTAACGACAACCAGTATGTGGGCCTGGCCCTGCCGCTGTCCATTCTGGCGGCGGTGCTTGTGTGGGTCGTGCTGGAAAAGACCCGTTTCGGTTATGAGCTGCGGGCCACCGGCAACAATAAGAATGCCGCCAAGTACTGCGGTATGGCGGAAAAACGCAACATCATCCTGACCTTGGTCATTTCCGGCGCCCTGGCCGGTATGGGCGCGGCCATGCTGTACCTCACCGGGTATGAGCAGTGGCAGTGCTCCACCTCCTCGGTGCCCGGCATGGGCTTTAACGGCATCGCTGCGGCATTCCTGGGCGGCCTGAATCCCTTTGGCACCATCTTGGCATCCTTCTTCATCCAGCATATCACCGCCGGTGGCGCCTATGTGGATAAGACTATGTACTGCGCACAGATTTCCGACCTGATCTCCGCCCTCATCATCTACCTGTGCGGCTTCGTGCTGTTCATGAAGTACGCCATGAACTCCGCCATTTCCAAACGGGAAGAGAAGGCTGCACTGAAGAAAAGAGAGCAGAGCGAGACCCCGCCTGCTGATGCGAATACGGAGAAAGGAGGCGATCAGTAATGGTACTGCTGCTGCAATATACATTGACCTTTGCCTCCGTGCTGATTCTGGTGGCCCTGGGCGGCTGCTTCTCAGAGCATTCGGGCGTTATCAACCTGGGCCTGGAGGGCGTTATGATCATGGGCGCCCTGGGCGGTGCCCTGGCCATGCGGTATATGCCCGGCGGCTCGTCCCACTTTGCGATGCTGCTGGTGGTTCTGCTGGCGGCGGCACTGATGGGTATGATTTATTCCAGCCTCCTGGCCGTGGCCTGCATCAACTTCAAGGCAGACCAGACCATTGTAGGTACGGCGCTGAATATGCTGGGCATCGCAGGGGCAACGGTTATCGTAAAGGCCATCAACACGGCGGCCAACCCCGATGATGTGTCCTCCACCATCCAGTATGCCGGCGCAAAAAAAGCTTTTTTGGTGAACATTGGTTCCTTCGAGTTCAGCTGGTTCATGCTGGTGACACTGCTGCTGCTGATCGCGGCCTATGTGCTCAAGCGCACGCGCGTGGGTCTGCACCTGCGCGCCGTCGGCGAAAACCCGCAGACGGCCGATGCCGCCGGTATCGACGTCAACAAGTATAAGTACATCGCCACCTGTGTCGGCAGCATGATCGCCGGGCTCGGCGGATTGTACTACGTCATGGACTACGCCTGCGGCGTCTGGTCGAACGACGCCTTCGGCGACCGCGGCTGGCTCGCCATCGCGCTCGTCATCTTCACGGTCTGGAAGCCGAACATCGGCGTGCTTGCCTCGTTCTTCTTCGGCGGACTGTACATCCTGCATATCTTCCTGCCGACGGGCATGAACCTCGCCGTCAAGGAGCTCTATAAGATGATCCCCTATGTCATCACGATCCTCGTGCTCATCATCACGAGCGTGCGCTCCAAGCGCGAGAATCAGCCCCCCGCAAGCCTCGGCCTGCCGTATTTCCGCGAGGAACGGTGACACCGGACGGCGCAAACGAAAAGCAAAAACAGGAGAGCAGCTGCTCTCCTGTTTTTTGCGTCTTTCTGACTGCGGCGCGGGCACCGCTTGTCAGATGGGTTTCTGCGCCTTGTCCAGCTCCGCCTCGATCTCCGCCAGCACCGCACTCGGCCGCATATGCAGCGCCTCGCCGATGCGGTAAAAGGTCTCCAGCGTCGGCTTGCGCTCTCCGCGTTCAATGGCGCTCAGATGCGTCCTGCCGATCCCGGCGAGACCGCTCACGATCTCCTGTGACAGGCCGCGCTCCTCGCGCAGCCGCTGCAGCACGCTGCCAACAACATTTGCATCCAGCATCGTCTACACTCCCTTTCGGTTTTGCTTCCAGTGTAGAGAGAAATTTTGCAAACTATGAACACATATGTTGTCATTTGAATACAAATGTGTTATTATCGGTTTGGAAGTTTCCGCGATTTTCCGAAATTGACCGGAAACAGCCAAATTCGCCGGGCGCAGGGAGGAGAGAAACGCCCCGTTTTCCAACGTTTGTTTGGAAGAGCAGACTGGCGGCACATTGCCGCGTGGACAGAAAGATAAACCGAAAGGAGAACAGGAAAATGAAATGCAGTCATTGCGGTGCAGAATTTGAGGGCAATTTCTGCACGGCCTGCGGCGCGAAGGCAGAGCCGCGCCCGCAGCCGTCGCCAGAGATCCCGGCAGACCGCCCGAGATCTCAAAAACCGAAGAAACCGATTTACAAGAAGGGGTGGTTTTATGTGATCGCCGCCGTGGTCGTGATCGCGCTTGCCGGCAGGATCTCCGGAGGCAGCAAGTCGGAAAAAATAGATTGGGACGATATGGCCTTGGGCGCGCAGCCGCCTGCGAAGAAAGGTCAGATCCATACGAACACAGCCGATGAGCTGTGGGTCGATATCGAAAAGATCTCCGACAAGCAGTATGCGGACTATGTGCAGGCGTGTCAGACGGTTGGGTTCACGGTGGATGCGGAGTCCAATTCCTCGTCGTTCAGCGCTTACAACGCTGAGGGATACAAGCTGGAGCTGAGCTATTACGGAAACGGGGAGAAATTGTCCATCCGGCTGGAAAAGCCGATGGAGATGGGCCCCATCACCTTGCCGGACAGCGAGGCCGGCAGGCAGCTTCCCGCACCCAAATCCCTGACCGGAAAATTCTCTTTTGAGTATGATGACAATTTCTTCGTTTACATCGGCGGCACGAGCAGAGACGATTACAATGCCTATGTCAGCGCCTGCCGGGATAAGGGCTTTACGGTCGACTACAATAAGGGCGACAACTATTATCGTGCCAATAACGACGCGGGGTGGCATGTCTCGATCGATTATGTGGGCAACCAGATCATGAGCATTCGCATTGACGCGCCGGACACGAACTCGGGCAGCACGACCTCCGGGTCGCAGCAAAACGATGCAGAGCTCATCAACGGTATGCGCAAGGAATTCAAAGAGGCTATGGACAGCTATGAGGCCGTTGTGGATGAATACATCGCGTTCATGAAAAAATACAACGCGAATCCGAACAATCCTGCGCTGCTGGCCGATTATACGAAGTATATGAGCAAATACACGGATGCGTGCGATAAGTTCAAAAAATGGGAGAGCGGAGACATGAACGACGCGGAAACTGCTTACTACATCGACGTGCAGACGCGGGTCAGCAAAAAGCTGCTGGAAGCGGCGGCCTGACGGACGGCGCGTGCGCTGCAGTCGGCCTGCAAACTCTTTTGTCAAAAAGAAATACTTCTTAAATGCTCACACGCCCCGCGCCATTCGGCGCGGGGCGTGCTTTTTGCGGTTATGGGGGGAGAAAAACAATTCGGAGCTCAGATCGCGTTGCCGGCGTTGAAGCCCTCGCGGATGTTCTTGTAGCCGTTTTTGGTGCTGCTGGCGTCGCCCACGACGACGACCTTGCAGTCCAGACCCTCGAGCTGCTCCTGCAGCGGGTTGTAGCTGCGCACGCCCATGGCGTTGACGAGCATATCGATGTGCTTGAAGGTGATCGGCTCGCCGTACTCCTCGGCGTAGACCGTGCCCTCGCCGACCTTGGTCAGCTTGGTGTGGGTGTGCACCTTGACGTTGTACTTGCGGATGTGCTCGAGCAGGCAGGCGCGCGGCTGCGCAACGGCATCGGTGATGATGTCGGGCGCCATCTCGATCATGGTCACGTCGCAGCCCTGCACGGCGAGGAACACGGCGGTCTCGGCGCCGGTCATGCCGCCGCCGGCAACGACGACGCGCTTGCCGTAGAGGGTGCGGCCGCGCAGCACCTCGATCGCGGTCTTGACGAACTCGCGGTTGTCCAGGCCGGGGATCGGCAGGAACATCGGCGTACCGCCGGTAGCGAGGATGACGGCGTCCGGCTTCTCGGCCTCGACGATCTCGCGGGTCAGCGGGGTCTCGAGACGGATCTGCGCGCCGTACTTCTTGAGCTGGTTGCGGTAGTTGAGGATGAGGGAGGCGTACTCGCTCTTTCCCGGAGGCGTCATCGCGGACAGCCACTGGCCGCCGATCTCGTCGCTGGCCTCAAAGACGGTCACCTTGTGGCCGCGCTCGGCAGCGCCGTACGCCGCAGCCAGACCGGCGACACCGGCGCCGGCGACAAAGACCTTCTTGGGCTCGGCCACGATGGACAGGTCGTACTCCGTCTCGCGGCAGGTGTGGGGATTGGCGATGCAGTTGACGCGGTTGCCCACGGCGGTCTCGCCGGTGCAGCCCTGGTTGCAGCCGATGCAGTGGATGATCTCCTCGGTCTTGCCGGCCTTGGCCTTGTTCGGCAGTTCGGGATCGGCGAGCGAGGCGCGCGCCATGACGATGAAGTCGGCCTTCTCGTCGCGCAGCATAGCCTCGGACATATAGATATCGTTGTAGCGGCCGACTGCCAGCACCGGGATCTTGACCGAGCGCTTGATGGCGGCGGCGTTCTCCGCATAGTGCATGACCGGGATGAAGCCCGGCGCGATGATCGCCTGCTTGGAGGCGAACATGCCCTGCGTGCAGTGCAGCGCGTCCACACCGGCCTCCTCGAGCATCTTGGCCATGACGATCGCCTCCGGCAGCTCAATGCCGCCCTCGACGTAGTCGCAGGTGTTGAAGCGGAACAGGACCGGGTAGTCCGGGCCGACGGCGGCGCGGACGGCGTCGACGACCTCGAGCGCGAAGCGCATACGGTTTTCCAGCGTGCCGCCGTACTCGTCCGTGCGCTTGTTGGAGAACGTGGACATGAACTGGTTGATCAGGTAGCCGTGCGCACCGTGGATCTCCACGCAGTCAAAGCCGCACTTCTTCGCTCTCGCGGCGGCTTCGCCGAACGCGGCGACGAGCCCGTGGATCTCCTCCACGGTCAGAGCACGCGGGACGTAGGGGACGGCGGGCTCTTTGAGCGCCGACGGGGCGACGGGGTACGTGTCGTAAGCCTTGAGGGAGCGCTGACGGCCGGCGTGGTAGAGCTGCGCGCCCATCAGACCGCCGGCGGCGTGCACCTGGCGGACGGTCTCGGTCCATGCGGGCACCTGATCGTCGTTCCAGAGCGAGCCGACGACCGGGTCGCTGCCGGCGTCGGCCGTGATGCCGAGATCCTCCGTGAAGACGAGACCCCAGCCGCCCTTGACCTTGGCGACAAGGTAGGCGTTGACCGTCTCGTTCGGCGTGCCGTCGGGGTTGCCCATATGAGAAGACATGGCGCTGACGACAAGGCGGTTTTTCAGCTCAAGGTTGCCGATCTTGCCGGGCTCAAATACTTTTTTCAGTTCCATAGTATACCTCCTGTTTTGCACGCACACGCCGGCTCCGGACGCTGCGCGGCAGCGTGGGCGATCGCAATCGTTGGTTTATTTCTACCAAAAAATCTTTGTGATTTCAATAACGCACTTTTTTGTAACGATGAACCAAAGAGTAAGTACATACAAAAAAGTTCGTAATTGTTAAAATAAAATCAACTTGTTATAATCGAGACAACTTCGATCCGCACCCGCCGTTTTCCGCGCCGCGCGCGCCGGCGGGCAAGCAAAAAAAGGAGCGACCGACATGAAAAAAACAAAGCGAATTCTCTCCGGGATGCTGGTGGCCGTGATGGCTGCAGCGCTTCTTGCAGGCTGCGGGAGCGCGGATTCCGGCGCTGCTGCAAGCGGACAACATTATAATCTTGCGTATCAGTGCGCATGGGGCTCCGGCGGCGGGCCGTACCAGTACGCGTCCGACCTGTCGAAGGCGATCGTGGAGGCCTCCGGCGGCCGCGTGACCATGGAGTGCCTTGCCACCAACTCCATCGTGCCGACGACGGAGATGCTGCAGGCGGTCTCCAACGGCACGCTCGACTGCGCGCAGACGGCGGCCACCAACTTCTCCGACGACAGCCTCGGCATCCTCAGCACGCTGCCTGTGGGCATGACGTTTGATGAGTACATGGGCTGGTACATTGCCGGCGAGGGGCAGCAGGTGCTCGACGAGGTCATGGCGCAGATCGACAGCAACGTCGTGGCATTCCCGTGCGGTGTTGTTGACTCGGAGATCCTCTACCACTCCACCAAGCCCATCAAATGTCTGGACGACATCAAGGGTCTGAAGATCCGCGGCGTGTCCGACTGGGCGAATATCGAGACGCGGCTCGGCGCGTCCGTCGTGACGATGGACGGCGGCGATTGCTACGAGGCGCTCTCGCACGGCACGATCGACGCGGCGGAGTATTCCAGCCCGTCGGCCAACTGGGCGGCCGGCTTTCAGGAGGTCGCACCGTATCTGACGGTGCCCGGCGTGCACCAGAGCTGCTCGGTGTACCTGTTTTTGATCAACCGCAACATCTGGGACGGTCTCGATGCGCAGACGCAGAACATCATCAAGCTTGCCTGCACGGCCATGATGGCGCAAAACTGGGCGGAGGACCGCGCCGCTAACGGCAAGGCGTGGGAGCAGTTCCGCGAGCTGGAGGCGCAGGGCAAGCTGACCATCTACCGCATGCCGGACGAGGATCTGGACAAGATCCAGGAGGTCGCGCAGGAATATTATGAGGAAAAGTGCGCGGCAAACCCGCTCTTTGAGAAGATCTACAGATCGCAGCAGGCGTACATCGCCTCCGTCAGCGACTGGAGCGAGGCGGCCACGGCAAAATAAGCGCAGCACAGCGGCGGCACACAGGAGTACCGTGTGCCGCCCGCTTGGCAGAGAGGGGTCAAAACATGATGAAATCTTCCGCGCAGAACACGCACGCCGGCTTCGGCGACAGGTTCATTGCGTTTGCAAATAAGGTCTCGGACGTTTCCGGCCTTGTGGCGGCTTACCTGCTGGTGCCGCTGGTTGTTGTTTTTCTGATCGAGATCGTGTCGCGCAACGTCTTTAATCATCCGACGACGTGGGCGTCCGGCACGTGCTTTCTCATCGGCGGCTGCGCGGCCGTGCTCGGCTTTGGCTACGCGATGAAAAACGGCGCGATGGTGCGCATCGACGCGCTGTCGTCGAAGCTGCCGGAAAAGGCGCACTGCATTCTGGATCTGATCCTGTATGCGGTGCTGTTTCTGCCGCTGACGATCGGCGGGTCGTATGAGTGCATCAAAAATGCGGTCGTCTCCGTCTCCAAGCTCGAGACGCTGAGCACCGGCTCGTGGAACGCACCCATCTGGCCGACCAAGATCGTCATGTCCATCAGCCTCATCATTCTCACGCTGCAGGGGCTGGCGGAGATCATTCAGCTGGTGCAGCGTCTGCGTGCAGCGAAGCGGGAGGGTGAGCAATGACAGTCAGCGGACTTACGATCGCAGCCATTATGGGCATCCTGCTGTTGGTGTTCATTTTCTCCGGCTATTACCTGTTTGCCGCGCTCGGCGGCGTGGCGATCCTGTCGGGTCTCGCCTTCTGGGGGCCTGACGTGTTCCAGACCGTATATTTCAGCATTTTCAAATACTGCAAGGATTATAACCTGCTGGCAGTGCCGCTGTTTGTGCTGATGGGGCAGCTGCTCAATCAGTCCGGCGTGGCCGGCCGCCTGTTTGATAATCTCTCCGTCGCCCTCGGCCGCCAGCGCGGCGGCATGGCGATCGCGGCGACGCTCATCGCCATCCTCTTTGCCGCGACGACCGGCATCGTCGGCGCGTCCGTGGTCTCGATGGGTCTGCTGTTCGTCGGTCCGATGCTGGACGCGAAGTACAACAAGTCCCTCACCGCAGGCGTGATCGTCTCCGGCGGCACGCTCGGCATCCTTATCCCGCCGAGCATCATGCTGGTCTTTATGGGCTCGGCCGCCAACGTATCCGTCGGCCAGCTGTTTTACGGCGCGATCGTTCCCGGCCTGCTGCTGGGCGTGACCTACATCGTCTATATCAAGATCGTCGCCGTTGTGAAAAAGGATTATGCCCCGCCCATGCCTGCCGAGCAGCTCGCGCGCTACTCGCGTAAGCAGGTCATCTGGGGTGTGATCGTCAACGTCCTGCCGGTCGCGTTGGTCATTTTCTCGGTGCTCGGTGCGATCTGGCTCGGCTGGTGCCCGGCCACGGAGGCTGCGGCGCTGGGCGTGGTGGCGTCGTTTCTCATCGCGCTGCTGACGCATTCGATCAACGCGCAGGTCATCAAAAAGACGCTCATCGAGTCCATCAAGCTCACGAGCATGGTCTACGCCGTGTCTGCGTTCGGCAACCTGTTCGTCACGGTCTTTATGCGCCTCGGCTGCAGCAACGCCGTCACGAACCTGTTCGTGCACCTGCCGCTGGGCAAGTGGGGACTGTTTGCGCTGATGATGGCGGTCGTGTTCCTGCTCGGCTTCCTGATGGACTGGATCGCGGTGTGCATGATCACGATCCCAATCTTTGTGCCGATCGCGACGGCTGCCGGCTTCGACGCCTGCTACTTCCTGACGATGATGGCGATCATCATGCAGACGGCGTTTTTGTCCCCGCCGATGGCGGCGTCCATCTTCTATTTCCAGGGTGTCGCAAAAGACCGCATCACAACGGCAGAGACGATCCGCGGCATCTGGCCGTTTATGGCGCTGCAGGTGCTGGTGTTTGTGTTGTGCATCCTCTTCCCGCAGATCGTGACATGGCTTCCGGGTCACATGATCGGCTGATATCCGAACTCCCGACCGGGGTGCGGCGGCGTCCGAGCGCATTCGGCGCGGCCGCGCCCCGGTTTTTTTGCGCCGTGCGCAGAGTATAAAAATCCCCTGCGGATACCCGCAGGGGAGGAATAGATCCGGTTGTCGGTCAGTTCTCGTCGAGGCAGGCGCGGCGCTTGGCCTCTGCCTTGACCGTGCGCTCCGTGCGCTCCTTGCGCGCCGGCAGCAGGGCGGCCGCAGCGCCGAAGAGCACTGCCGGCAGCAGCCACGCAAAGCCGAGCTCGAACAGCGGCAGCTTGTGCAGGAACGCCAGCGGCACACCGTAGCCGTCGAGCGTACACAGCACGCTCATGAGCAGCGCGCCAATGGCGGCGCCGCGGCTGATGCGGTCGGGCAGCTGCGGACGCACGAGCGCGATGAAGATGAGCACGAGCGTCGGCGGGTAGACGATGTCCAGCACCGGGGCGGCGATGGCGACGATGCGGTCAAGGCCGAGGTTCGACACGACGGCGCTGAACACGCAGATGGCGATGACGAACACTGGATACGAAACCTTGCCGCGGCAGAGCTTGGCAAAGTAAGCGGCGGCGGAGCTGGTGAGCGCCACGGCGGTCGTGACGCACGCGAGCCCGACGACGATGCCGAAGAGGATCATGCCGGTCTTGCCCATGAGCGCCTCGACGATGGCCATGACGAGCTGGGCGCGGCCGATCTCGCTCGTGTACTGCGCCGAGACGGTGGCGCCGAGATACGCAAGTCCCATGTAGACGGCCAGCAGCAGCACACACGCGAGGATGGACGAGCCGCTCATGATGCGGAACTTCTTGCCCGGCTCGGTGTAGCCCTTGTCGACCACGCTCTGCAGCACGAGGATGCCGAACGGCAGCGCAGCGAGCGCGTCCATGGTCTGGTAGCCGGACTTGACACCGGTCACGACGGCGCTGTCGATCTTCGTCTCGGCCGCGATCGTGCCGAGCGGCGTGACGATGCCCTTGACGATGATGGCCGCAAGGCCGAGCAGCAGCAGCGGCGTGAGCACCTTGCCCACGATGTCCACCACGGCGGACTCGCGGATGCACAGCGCGAGGATGAGTGCAAAAAACAGCACTGAGAACACCACGGCCGACACACCGGGCAGATTCGGCGCGATGGCCATTTCGAACGTGCTGGCGGATGTGCGCGGGATGGCGACCATCGGGCCGACGCACAGGATGATCGCGCACATGAGGATCTCGGCCGGCACACGGCCGACGCGCTGGAGCACGGCCTCACTGCTGCCGACGCGCAGCAGCGCAAACATGGCGGCAAGCGCAAGACCGATATCCGCGATGAAATACGCGCTGAATCCGGCCAGCCACGCCGGTCCGGATTCCATGCCCAGGTACGGCG
>OKRW01001803.1_pt1 | contig 17069 bp, 31 predicted proteins | sample 1601151 | NCBI WGS metagenome assembly OKRW01 (sample SAMEA3541471, study PRJEB24748) | human gut metagenome | biome: human gut; feature: human-associated habitat; material: faeces | place: China | collected 2012 | reverse complement strand
AGGCCGTATCGTGGGCTATCGACGAACTGCTCAAATACCCCGAAAACTATGACGCGTTTGTGATAGTAGACGCGGACAACCTGCTCGACTGCAATTATTTTAAGGTATGCAACGACGCGCTATGCGCTGGCGCGCAGGTGGGTCAGGGCTTCCGCGACAGCAAGAATTACGGCGATTCGTGGATTGCGGGCTGCTCATCCGAATTTTACTGGTGCATGAGCCGCTTCTACAACAAGGCGCGCAGTGCGCTGAACATGTCGGCGGCGCTCAACGGCACGGGCATACTGCTCAGCGCGGACTACATGCGCAGGGTAGGCTGGCATACCTCGTCGCTGACCGAGGACTTGGAATTTACGGCTCAGTGCGCGCTGGGCGGCGTGCGCATATGGTGGCTGGGCGGCGCGCGCGCGTATGACGAGCAGCCCAACAGCTTTGTGGACAGCTTCAAGCAGCGCCGCCGCTGGGCCGCGGGTACGGTGCAATGTATGCGCGGCTACTTTGGCAAGCTGGTAAAGCGCGCCGTATGCGAGCGCAAGCTGCAATGCCTGGACATGGCGGTGCTGTTCACCGGGCCTATCGTGCAGCTGCTTTCGATAATACCGGGCGTATACTTCTTCCTGCGCGCCATGTTTTCTATGGACAGCGCGCAGGTTGTGCCTATGCTCATAATGACTGCCGCGGGCGCGGTTCTAAGCTTTATCGGACTGAGCCTCGGCTCGTTTGCGATACTTAAAATAGAGGGCAAATCCGTGCGCGGCCAGTGGAGCACGGTGTTCGGGTTGTGGCTGTTCCTGTTGACATGGATGCCCGCCAACCTTATCAGCCTTTTCACAAAGCCGCCCAAGTGGGTGCAGATTCCGCACGAGCGCGCCATGTCTATGGCCGATCTGAAGGGCACGTCGGGCGACAGTCAATCGGCCGGGAAAGGACGCGGTGTATCGACATGAAATATATATCGTGGAATGTAAACGGTCTGCGCGCGTGCGTGGGCAAGGGCTTTATGGACTACTTTAATGAGATAGACGCCGACGCGTTCTGCCTTCAGGAAACTAAGCTGAGTCCCGATCAGATAAAGCTGGATATGCCCGGCTACACCGCGATATGGAACAGCGCCGATAAGAAGGGCTATTCCGGCACCGCGATATTTACCAAAAAAGAGCCGTTCAACGTGACTATGGGGCTGGGCATTGACGAGCACGACCATGAAGGACGCGTGATCTGCGCCGAGTTTGACACGCACTATCTGGTATGCGTCTACACGCCCAACTCGCAGCGCGACCTGAAGCGGCTGGATTACCGCATGAAGTGGGAGGACGACTTCCGCGCTTACCTCAAGGCGCTGGACGAGAAAAAGCCGGTAATCGTCTGCGGCGACATGAAAGACGCCCATCCATCATATATATCGACCTCAAAAAAGCCCATCATAGTTTGTGGCGACCTTAATGTTGCAGCAACCGCGCTTGATTTGCGTAACCCGGATGCCAATCGAGGCAACGCCGGATTTACCGACGAGGAACGTGGCAAGTTCGCCACCCTGCTGGAGGCAGGGTATACCGACACGTTCCGCGACCTGCACCCCGATGAAGCGAAGTATAGCTGGTGGAGCTATCGAGCGGGTGCAAGGGCTCGGAATATCGGCTGGCGTCTGGACTACTTCCTCGTGTCCGATTTCGCGCGAGAGTGCATCAGATCAGCCGAAATTCACACTGACATACTCGGCTCCGACCATGCGCCCATCTCACTTGAGATAGACGTCTAATATAAACTCGGCGTTGTTCTCGCGGCTGAAATCGATGTGGTCAATGATGCGCTTGAGATACTCGTTTTTGACGTCCGCGTCGAGTGCGTCGTCAAGCAGGGAATCCAGCGCTTCCGAGAGCAGCATAATTTTCTCTTGGTATTCCTCTTTTTCAGGAATACTTACTTCCAACGATTCCATCTGTGCCTTAATGGCGTCGAGCCGGGCCGTGTGCTTTGCTTTACGAGCCACAAACTCGTTTGCCGTGTAGATGCCTTCCTCGTAATCATCAAACGCCTTGGCCAGCTTCTTCTCGACCTTACGCTGCTCGGCTTCCAGTGCGTTGAGCTGGGAGAGAATTGAGTTCTCGTCCACATCGGGCAGGTTGTCAATCTTGAGCTCGAAGTCCTCAATATAGAGCTTGAGCGCATGAATGAGTGCTTTCATTACGTCCTCTACTGTGGCTGACTTGACCTTGCAGACAGTAGACTGCCGATGGTTAAAGCGAGGCGGCGTCGATCTGCCTTTGTAACTCTGGTGCATCATCATCTTACCGCAAGCTTGGCACCTAAGCAGCCCGGCTAACGGGTTTTTCAACTTGAAGTTGGCCTTTGTCCGGTCGCTATAATAGCGTCTGGAGGCGGCTCTGTAAGTTTCCTCGCTGACAAGCGCCTCATGCTTTCCTTCGTATAACATATAATGGTCCGTATGACACGAGCGCGGGCGGCTGGAGATCAGTTCGCCATTGACCATTGATTTGACCGTCATCCTGTCATTCCAGCGTACCTTCCCGCTATATGTTGGGTTGGTCAATATGGTCTTGACGGTCGCTGTTGACCATTCGGGGTCGCCTGTGTAGGTGGGCACTGCCATCGTGGTTAGCGTTCGCGCAATCTTCCCGGCGGACCAGCCTTTTTCAGCACTCCACTCATATATTTGCTTAACGATGGGCGCTTCCTCAGCGTTAGGCACAAGCGTGCGGCTGGTCCGCGTCTTGAGAATGTCATAGCCGTATGGGCGGTATGAGCCCATGTAGTTACCTTCGACGACGGCTTGCGTCCGGCCACGATCCATGCGGCGCTTAATCATCTTGTACTCACGGCGCGACATGAAAAGCTCGAACTCCATGTACTCCTCGTCGTCCGGATTGTGCGCCACGTCGTAAACCTTCGTCGGTGTGATGACCAGCAGACCGTTGTTGCGGTTCGAGAATTTCAGACAGTCCATGATCTTCTGCGCGTCGCCTTGGCTACCGCGCGATAGGCGGGTTACTTCGACTATAATTATGCCGCGATACTTGCCCGCGTAGCAATCGGCCATTAGCTTTTGTATCTCCGGGCGCGCCTCGATGGTTTCGCCGGACACAATCTCATGGTATATCTTCTCTACATATAATCCTTTCCGTGCCGCAAGCTCGGTCAGGATTTTTTTGTGCCGGGCAAGCGTTTCGCCCTCGCCCAGCTTCTCAGCCTCCGCATCGGCGCGGCTTTTACGCAGATAGATGGCGTATTTGTCCATCTGTGGTTGCAGCGCCGATTCACCAGCGCTGTTTTGTTCTAATGCTGTCACTTGATTCACGTCCTTATGATGTTATTGTATCGGTGTTGCCGCTGTACTTTGCGGGCATCGCCTCCTTTCGTGTAGCATAATTGTGCGGCTGCTCGCATATAAAATAGTGTGGCATCGTGGCAACGATTACCATTGATTTCAAACTCGTTCCACTCTACAATATTTTCTGACAAGACACCGTTAAAGACACCTTTAACGGCGTTCGGCCACATTTAGGAGGAGGCGACCAAGCAAGATGGAAGCAGACCGCATCAAAACTGAGATTATGCAATACATAGCGAACATGGACGAGTACCACCTCCGACTGATGTTATCGTTTATACAAACGCTTAACTCTGCAAAGGCAGCGACTGAATAATCGATACCACCAGACTGAACGCCTGCGCGTTCAGTCTTTTTGCTTTTCGGCAAGTGACGTTGCCAAAGCGCACAACGTGCGCTGATCCGTCTCGCTCATCTTCAGGTAGGCCCTTACCAAATTGAGGAGGTTAACGTCCTTGATGACGCTTGCCGCAATTGTACCCATTTCCTCCGGCTCCTCATCCCATCCCATCAAATATCCGGGCGTCACGCCGAGTGCTTGCGCGATTGCTGTAACCTTTTTACGCGGCAGATCGGTAACTCCAAGCTCAATCTTATTGATGGCTGACTTCGTTTTATACCCAATCTTTTCAGCGAGTTCCTGCTGCGTTAGACCCGCTTCCTTTCGCGCCTCTAAAATTCTTTGTCCTATGTCGTTCATCGTCTCACCTCCTGCACATATTATAGTGTCGGGTAGCCAGTTTGTCAATATTTTAGCAACCGTTGCAAAAAAGTAGTTGACAAAACAGCGTTTCAGGGCTATAATTCCATTGTACTAAGTAGCTGATTTAGCTACTGGATGAAAGGAGCAAGCACATGATAAACACCGATTTTCTTTTGAAGCGTATCAAGGAATCTGGCTTCAGACGTGGGTTTATCGCCCAGAAGTTAGGTATAGGCGTCGCTGCACTAACCAATAAGATTTACAATCGTTCGGACTTTAAGGTTAGCGAAGTTAAGATGCTTTGTGAGCTACTCAACCTCAGTAAGTCCGAACGGGAAGCGATTTTTTTTGCCGATGAGGTAGCTTAATGAGCTACTTTGAAAAGGTGGCACAATTGCTTACCTACTACAAGAAATGGTTGGCTATCATTAAAGACGCGGAAGGAGAGAAGTAAATGACTACTCTTGAGAAGCTAGAACTGCTGGACGCCATCGAGCGGCGCAACGCTGAAGCGGAATCGCGCTACATGATGCAGCGTAAGGAACGTATTAAGGCCGCAGCTCAGGCTCAGATACCGGCAGACGAGGGCCGGAACGATGGCTGAGTACAAGGTCGGCTGCGCCACGGTGCGCATACACGGCCAAGCAGACCAGGCCGCTATTAAGGCGGCGACCGAGAAATACATAAAGCGCTGCGACGAACAGCGCAAACGAAAAGCAAAGGAGGCGAAACGCAATGCAAATAACGGATAATCCGCTGGCGGATTTCGCAAGCTGGGACGCCGAACAGACGGCGGAGCTGGAACGCCTTCCGGTGTGCGCCGATTGCGGCGAGCGGGTGCAGGATGACCACTACTACCTTATCAACGATGAGGTCATCTGCCCCGACTGTCTGGAGAGCGGCTACCGCAAAGAAATCGATGAATACATAGAATGAGGTGAAACGAACTAATGAAACAAATCGACTTTAGAGCCTTGATGCACGTCAAGGCCTGCCGCGACCGACTGACGCGGCAGCAGTACAAGACGCTGCGCGGGCAGGTGCTCGCAGGCGACGGCGACGGAGCCATGAAGGGACTAAGGAAGTTACTTAAAGGCACAAATGATACCAATATTTGATTGATGGAGGTATCACCCATGAAGGAGTTCAAGAGTTTTTACAAGGAGAACACCGACAGGAAGGCCAACGTGTGGTGCCGGTGGACGACGCGAATTGACACATACGGCTGCGGCTGCGAGCATGATTGCTCTTACTGCTATGCAAAGGCGCTGCTTAACTTCCGAGGGCTTTGGAATCCGGCGGCTCCCAGCGTGGCAAACGCCGACAAGATTGCACGGAAGATTGCGAAGCTGGAACCCGGCAGTCTGGTGCGGCTGGGCGGCATGACGGATTGCTTCCAGCCGATTGAGCGGCAGTACGGCGTCACTCACAAGGTAATTCAGATGCTCAACGAGCGCGGCATTCATTATCTGATTGTTACCAAGTCCGATATGGTGGCCGAATACATGGACATCATGGACAAACGCCTCGCGCACATCCAGATCACCATTACGACGACCGACGACGCGCTGGCGGCCACTTATGAGCACGCCTGCCCGCCGAGCAGACGGATTGCGGCAGTTGAAAGGCTGTACGACAGCGGTTTCGACATATCTGTAAGATTGTCGCCATTCGTTCCAGAGTTCGTGGACTTTGACGCAATCAACGCCATACGCTGCGATAAGATACTGATTGAGTTTCTCAAGGTAAACTCTTGGATTAAAAAGTGGTTTCCCATCGATTATTCGCCCTACACACTGAAATACGGCGGGTACGAGCACCTGCCGCTTGAGCGGAAGATTGAGCTTGTAAACCGGATAACCGGCTTCCGCGAGGTGAGCGTCGGCGAGTACGTCAAGGAGCACTACGAGTATTTCCGGGCGCATGTAAACCATAACCCGGACGATTGCTGCAACATAAGATTGTGAGGAGGTGAGCATATGGCCGTTGACATGATGGTGCTGAATACCCGCGAGGAATGGCTTAAAAACCGCGGGCGCGGTATCGGCGGCAGCGAGATTTCCGCGGTCATCGGCTGCAACCCATACATGGACAACGTAACGCTCTGGCAGCGCAAAACCGGGCGCAGCAAGGCCGAGGATATATCCGATAAGCCCTATGTACAGTACGGCACTCAGGCCGAGCGCCACCTGCGCGGGCTGTTCCGGCTGGATTTTCCACAATTCAATGTGGAGTATGTGGACAACAACAGTTGGCACAACGACCGCTATCCGTGGGCACTGGCCTCGCTGGACGGCTGGCTGACGGATGAGCAAGGCAGGCGCGGCGTGCTGGAGATAAAGACCTCGGACGTGCTTTCCTCCATGCACAAGGAGCGCTGGAGGGATGGCATACCGCAGAACTACTACTGCCAAGTGCTTTTCTATATGGCGGTTATCGAGGCTGATTTCGCCATACTCAAGGCACAGCTCCGAACAGAGTACGACGGACTGCCATCGTTCAGCACGCGGCACTACCGCGTTGAGAGGGTGGACGTGCAGGAGGATATGGATTACCTGATGGAGCAAGGAGCTGATTTCTGGCGGTACATTGAGACCGACACGGAGCCGCCGCTGGTACTGCCCGACATTTGATGGGGGTGGTTGTCAATAAAGGTGTTGGAGCTGTTCGCTGGTACGCGAAGCATTTCTAAAGCCTTTGAAAAGCGAGGCCATGAGGTGTTTTCGATTGACTGGTGTAAGGACTACGAAAGCATCAGCCTTTATACCGACGTACTAAAGCTAACGGCGAACGATGTAATACAGATGTTCGGCAGCCCCGACGTGATATGGGCCTCGCCGGACTGCACTACATTTAGCATCGCCGCCATAAGCCATCACCGAAGAAAAAACATTGCAACCGGCAATCTTGACCCGGTCAGCGAATATGCCAAATACTGTGACCTTGTTGACCAGCATATGCTTAGCTTGATTCAAGAGCTGCACCCTATATTCTGGTTTATCGAAAACCCGCGAGGCGGGCTGCGCAAAATGGAGTGGATGCAGGGATTGCCACGGTTTACCGTTACCTACTGCCAATACGGTGACACGCGGATGAAACCGACGGACATCTGGACAAACCATCCGAACCCGCGCTTCAAACCGCCTTGCAAAAACGGAGATTCATGCCACGTAAGAGCGCCGAGGGGGGCGAAAACTGGCACACAAGGCTTAAAAGGAAGCAGAGAGCGAAGCGTTATCCCACCGGCTCTTTGTGACCATATCGCCGACATATGCGAAAACCCATAGATTAAGGAGGGGCAAATATGGAATTGAAGGTCAATCCGGTAACACTGCCGGAACCGATAACATTTAACTACGCAGAGCTTAAAGCCGCGCTAACCGAGAAGGTTGAGCATTACGCCAATCTAGTTTATACCGATGAGCAGATCGCCGTGGCCAAGGCCGACCGTGCGAACCTGAACCGGCTCAAGAAGGCGTTAAACGACGAGCGCCTTCGCCGCGAAAAAGAATACATGGCGCCTTTTGCGCAGTTCAAGGCGCAGGTAGCCGAGATGATAGCGCTCATCGACAAACCCGCGGCCATGATAGATGAGCAGGTCAAGGCGTTCGAGCAGCAGCAGAAGACCAAGAAGCTGGAGGCGATAACGGCTTACTGGGACAGCATCGAGCATCCGGAGGGCGTCAAGCTGATGCGGATTATGTCCGACAAGTGGCTGAACGCTTCGGTCTCCATGAAGAGCATACAGGAGGCCATTAACGAACGGCTGGAACAGATAAACACCGACCTTGCTGCGGTGCGCGCATTGCCCGCCTACGCTTTTGAAGCAGAGCAAACATATATAAGCACCCTTGACCTTGCTCAGGCCGTCAACGAGGCGCACAGGCTGGCAGAACTGGCACAGCGCAAAGCGGCCTACGAAGCGGAGCGGGAAAAGCGCAAGTCGGAGGCAGTTGTTCAAGAAACCCGCACTCCTGAACCGGCTCCCGAACCCAAGCGTGAATGGGTTGAGTTCCGAGCGCTGCTTACCACGGACGATGCGAAGGCGCTGAAAATCTTCTGCCAGCAGCGCGGCATCAGGATTGAGGCGCTGTGATGATAAGGGCAATCATACTGGCTTACAGAGAATGGCGGCAAGTCATGGCGGATTCGGAAAATGAAAAATAGGAGGAATGGCTCATGCCAGTTGCTACTCAGATTACGGCAATAGTTTGTGTAACGATTCTTGCCCTCGCAATTATCGGAATTTTCGGAAATAAGAAAGGATGAATTTTATGGCAGTTCAGAATAGATTGGCGAAACCCGCCCAGCAGACCCCGACCGACATGGTTGAATACGAAAGCGACGGGCAGAAAGTAAAGCTCAGCCCGGCCATGATACGAAAGTACCTCGTCAGCGGCAACGGCGCCGTTTCAGATCAGGAGGTAATGATGTTCCTCAGCCTGTGCAAATTCCAGAAGCTCAACCCGTTTCTCAAGGAGGCTTACTTAATCAAGTACGGCAACCAGCCCGCGACCATCGTAACCGGCAAGGAAGCCTTTATGAAGAGGGCGCTGCGCAATCCGAACTACGCGGGCTACGAAGCAGGCGTGGTGGTTATGGACAACGAAACCGGCAACGTGGAGAACCGCGTCGGCACGATTGTTCTGCCGGAGGTTGAAACGATGCTCGGCGGCTGGGCTACGATATACATAAAAGGCTGGGAGCGTCCGTTGACCGTTACTGTTTCCTTCGATGAGTATTGCCTCAAGAAGGACGGCCGCCCCGCTTCCAACTGGGCAATCAAGCCCGCCACGATGATTCGCAAGGTAGCATTGGTGCAGGCGCTCCGCGAGGCCTTCCCCGCCGATCTGGGCGGCATGTACACGGCTGAGGAAACCGGCGACGCGATTGCCAGCGATATACCGATTGACATAACACCGGACGATGCGGAGCCCGCTCAGGCTGCGGAAACGGCTGAACAGCAACCGCAGGTGATTGACGCACCGCCTGCTACTTCCACTAAACCGGCGAGCAGCGCCCGCGACGCGCTGTTCGGCTAAGGGGTGACGACATGGACATCCCTAAAGCGGCAGACATCCCCGTGGGGCGCGAGAACGCCATTACACGCGAGCAGCTAAAGCACACATGGAATTGTTCAGACCGGCTCATGCGGCGCTATATAGCTGATTTACGGGCGCAGGATGATGGAGACGATTACGTTATCGTCTCCTACTCCTCCGGCAAAGGGTACTACCGCACCGACAACCCCGATGAGATAAGGCACTTCATAAACGAGCAAAGCAAGCGTGCCCGGAATACCTTCCGACCGCTTGTCAAGGCTCGAAGGGTGCTCAAAAGGCTGAGTGAATCAATCAATGGCTGAGATTAAACGTTTAAAGCGCGCAGTAATCCGTGAGGAATACGTGGCAATCACTGGCGACTTTCAAAAGGCTGTGATACTCGGCCAACTGATTTACTGGTCTGAACGTGTCAGCGACTTTGACGCCTTTATCGCTGCTGAGAACGCCCGAGCAAAGCGCCACGGAATGCCCACGAGCGATGCGACCGAAGGATGGCTTTACAAGACTGCCGAGGAGCTTGCCGATGAGACCATGTTGGGTCTGTCTGCAAGCAACATGCGGAGGAACATCAGGGCGCTTATTGATATGGGCTTTATAAGCGAACGCAGCAATCCCAAGTATCGCTGGGACAGGACAAAGCAATATCGGGTAAACTTGGTCGAGGTCGTGCAGGCGCTGGCCGGGAAGGGTTACACGCTCGAAGGTTACAAAACAGAAGCTCCATTTTTCAAAATAGAAAATGGAACAGTTCAAAATAGAAAATGCTTTTCTATTTTAGAAAATCGAAGTTCTGATTTGAAAAATCAAAACGCACAAAATGAAAAAACAATACCAGAGATTACTACAGAGATTACTTCAGAGACTATAAAACAGAGAGAGTACGTTCCCTCTGCTAACGCTTCGGGAATGTCTCCTGTGCAATATACTCCGTACATTTGTACACCAGAGAAAGAGATAGAGATAGAGAAAAAGTTAGAGAGAAAGAAAGAGAGAGAGATAGACACCTCCTCCGCTCCCGCTTCGGGGAAATCCCCCCGCCATAAATACGGGCAGTATGAAAACGTACTGCTGAGCGACGAGGACATGGGCAAGCTCAAAGCGGAGTTCCCCGCAGACTGGGAGCAACGTATAGAACGGCTCTCAGAGTATATGGCAAGTAAAGGCGCGAAATACAAGAACCACTTGGCTACGATACGAGCTTGGGCTAAGAAGGATAAAGATAAGGAGGCGAAAGCAGGTGGAACGAATGGCGGCACTGCTGGAGGGTATGCAGAAGGCGACCCCCGGCTTGGAACATGGATTTGAGGCGTTAAGCCCCAAAGAATACGAGCAGCGCAAAGTCGATATGTACAATGCGTCTGTGGGCGAACTGGACAAGGAGGACGGCTACACCTGCGAGGCGTGCCACAATAAGGGTTCCGTCGCCGTACTGATTTACAACGAGATGTACGGTTACTGGGCGGAAGCGCTCCGGCCATGCAAGTGCCAGAAGGTGCGCAGCGCCATACGCAGACTTGAGCGCTCCGGGCTCAAGGACGCCGTGAAGAAATACTCGTTTGAGATGTATGAGGCAAAAGAGCCGTGGCAGGCGGGCATGAAAGAGGCGGCAGTTCGGTTCTGCTCCGACCCTGAACGCCGGTGGTTCTTCATCGGCGGCCAGAGCGGAGCCGGAAAGACCCACCTCTGCACGGCCATTGCGGTTCAGCTTCTAAGGCAGGGGCAGGCGGTGCGCTACATGCTGTGGCGGGATGAGATAACCTTCCTCAAAGCTCAGATCACCGATGCAGAGGTGTACGAGACGGCGATTAAGGAGCTAAAGGAAACCGACGTGCTTTACATAGACGACCTGTTCAAGACCGGCAAGGACGAGCTGGGCCGCCCGAAGGCACCGACTGCGGCGGACGTCAACGCCGCCTTTGAGATACTCAACTACCGCTACAATAACCCATCGCTTACCACGATAATCAGCACAGAGCGCACGATAAGCGAGCTGGCCGACATAGACGAGGCCATTGCGGGGCGCATCGCGGAACTATCCAAGCGCGGCGGGTACTGCATCAACATCAAGCACGACAGCACGCGCAACTACCGTCTGAACGGGATAACTGAGCTATGAGGGGGCGTAATATGGCACTGGAAGTGCGCACTGAGAGTGCGGAACAGCGGGCGCTATTTGAGTGGGCTGCACTGCGCGAGGGCAAATGGCCGGAGTTAAGCCTGCTCCACCACATACCAAACGGCGGGAGCCGCAACAAGGCCGAGGCGGCGCGGCTGAAGCTGGAGGGCGTCAAGGCGGGTGTACCGGACATACACCTGCCCGTCGCCCGCGGCGGTTTCCACTCACTGTACATCGAGATGAAGAGGGTCAAGGGCGGCAGGGTTTCCCCGGCACAAAAGGTATTCATGCGCAAGGCCGAGGCAAACGGCAACAAGTGTGTCGTGTGCCGTGGGTTCGACGAGGCCGTGAAGGCGATAACGGATTACATGGAGCTGGAGGCGAAGGCATGAGCATTGATTACCGAAACCCCGAGCACTATGCCGATCCGACGGCGCACCGCGCGATTACACAGGCACACAGTGAAGAACCGGATTATCGCGCGAGCGTACTGATAAGCAAGCTAAAGAAAGTGATTGAGCAAGCAGGGTTTGAACTGCTTGCCCGTATCGAGATACGAGACAGGGCAAGCGGACGAGATTACAGATGATAAGGAGAGCGCAGAAATGATAAACGTTGTATTTTTCGCGGCTGGGCTGGCCGCGGGCGTCGGCCTCATGGTTTACTCAAACGTTTGCACACGCAACGCGGTTGACGCCGAGAGGCAGCGCGGCGAGAAGCGGCTTACCAGCGAGGTGCACTACTCCGACCGGCTGCTGAACGCGGCGCGCGAGGCCGAGCGCCAGAGGGAGGACTACCGCGAGCGGCTTGCCCACGAGCGCGGCTACCGCGACGGCTACGAGGCCGGACGCCATTCCCCCGCCGCGGCTGCCGAGCGGTTCGCGCAGAGCTTTGAAGGGCGCGGCGGCGAGGTGAAGTTTATCAATCGGTCCAAGCAGGGCTAAGTGAGCACCATATTGGAGGGGTACAAATGGCGGACGCAAAAAAGGCCTTTGCGGCAGGGTTCAACCAGCTCTGCCGCACCCGCCAGCGCGGGAGTGTATGGGCGGATTTGGTTTCGGCAATTGCCTGCTCAATAGCCAACGCGGTTGATAAGCGGTTTTTCGATGAGCGGGAAGCGCAATATATGCGGATTATCGGCCAGTACAACAAGGATGAGCAGCAGCTTTTCCCGGAGTTGTTCAACCTGATAGTAGAGAGCATGGACGAGAATCCCGACCAGGACTTCCTTGGCGAGCTTTACATGACTTTGGAGCTGGGCAACAGCAACGCGGGGCAATTCTTCACGCCCTACGATATATGCCGCTGCATGTCTGAAGCCACAATCGATGGCCGTCGCGCGCGGGAGATGGTTGACAAGCAAGGGTACATCAGCATAAACGACCCGGCATGTGGCGCAGGTGCCACGCTTGTCTCCGCTGCCAATACACTCAGGCGTCTGGACATCAACTACCAGACTTCTGCCTTGTTTGTTGGGCAGGACTTGGACGGCACCGTCGCGATGATGTGCTACATACAGCTATCATTACTGGGCTGCCCGGGGTACGTTCACGTTGGCGATACACTTACCGACCCGATGACCGGCTCGGCGTTATTCGGCGACGGCAAACCCTCAACATGGTGCACGCCGATGTTCTTCCGCGATGTATGGGAGCACCGCCGCGCCATTGCCATGCTTGAGCACATGCTGGGCAAGCCCATACAGGCCGCTCCTGCGGCGGCAAAGCAGGGAAAGAGGCGGCAATCCAAACCGGAGCAGCTATCCATCTTTGACTTGTAAAAGGAGGACACAGCATGACACCACGGGAAGCATGTATTAAATTCTGCCGCTCCTCGGCCACAATGGCCGAGGTTGCGCGGGAGTATGGCGTTGACGAGGAAACCATGCGCGATATAGTATGCGCGCAATGCAGTCCCAGACTGGGAGACAAAGCCAACAGAGTGTTTAATGAGCATGTTAAAAAAGCCCGTGCGGCGTACATGGCACGCGGCATGGAAAAGACCCCGCTTGCAACGCCGCCCGAGCGAAAGCTGGCAATCGCGCTGCACTGCGATATTGGCTTGCCAGCAGCGGCAATAGCACGCGGGTTTGACAGAGACGCTGCTACTGTTCGCAAGTGGATTAATGATTACAAAAGGATGTGCTGATGAGTATGTACCGTTCAATTGCACGCTTTAGGAGGACGAGCACCGATGAAATCTAAGCAATCCACTGCCCCGCGCGACCCGCCCAGCCACCGCACCTGTGCCGACTGCCGATGGGCGCGCTGGCCGTATGTATGGTATGCCCAAACCGGAGAGTGCCAGATTAAGCGCCGCACGTATATCACGCGCGGGATGAAGATATGCACTATGTTCAGAAGCAATGAAGGGAGTTCGCGGCGATGAGATTATCTGATAAGCGAAAGTACAGCGTGAAACCATGCCCGATATGCGGCACGAACAGGAGATTAATGTGGGCGCGGCAGGTGATACCAAGGCACATTATATTCCAACATTACAGCGTCGTGTGCGACAAGTGCAACCGCTATGGGCCGGAACGCATTGGGAAGAGGCGCGCTGCGAAAGCGTGGAATGAGTATGTGAATAAGGTGGTGCGATAAATGGCTGAAATACTGTATCAAGATGATGATCTAATTAGCCGTAAGGCAGCGATTGACAGGATAAAGGCGTACTGCAATGGTTGCGACAACTACAACGGGGTAAGGTGCAGTGCTTGCCAGATTGCCGATGCGATGGCCGCAGTAGATGAAGTCGAGGCAGCGTCGGTAAAGTACGACATGTGGACAGATGCCATGCGCCTGTTAAGGTGCTTCTCAGGCAGTTTCATCAACCAGAATGGAGACTTTATCGCACTTTTGACGTCCAGTGCCACTTTCCGTCTCACCGATTGTGAAAGCGAGAATGACGTTAAGTGCAAGGTGCTGGAATGGCTTTCATATGCGGCCACCAAAGGGCAGCCGTATAGAACCAATAAACTCAACCAGAGATTTCAGCAATTTGTGCAGAGCGGGATTAATCAATATCTTGGAACAGCATTTTCTCATGAAGATTTTGTCGAGATATACACCTACCTTGGGAACTGCTGCAATCATCAAAAAACGCTGCGCTTTATCGAATCTGGATTTGATATGGCTCTACTACCTACAAGGGAGGCGTGAAAGCAATGCCTGAAACGATCTATGAAATGAGTAAGCGGATGTGCAACGGCACTAACTGCGAAGGCTGTCCACTTCACAAAGCAGCAAACACAGTTTGCTTAATAGGCCTTATTAAAGACTACGAAATTAAGAAGGTAGCAGAGCAATTAGCAGTGCTGCGCGAGTGGGTACAAGAACATCCGCAAAAAACGTATAAGGACGTTTTCCTCGAAAAGTTTCCGAAAGCTACAATACTAGACGGGAATACGACGCTGATTTGCAAGAATAATGTTTTTGGAGCATCGTATGATTGTCTACGCATGAGCAGTTGTGAAAAGTGCTGGAACGAGCCGTACAAGGAGTGAGGGCATGAATAAAGTAATCCTGATTGGAAACCTTACCCGCGACCCGGAAACGCGCACCACGACCAGCGGCATAACCTGCTGCGCGTTCTCCATCGCGGTGAACCGTCGCCGCACAAACGCCGATGGCAATCATGAAGTCGATTACTTCAACGTTACCGCATGGCGTCAGCTCGGCGATTTGTGCATGAAGTATCTGTCCAAGGGGAGTAAAGTCTGCGTCGAGGGTTCGATTCAGATACGCATCTATGATGCGCAGGACGGCTCCAAGCGCACGGCTGTTGACGTCATTGCCGACAGCGTGGAGTTTTTATCACCGCAAAACGCGGGGGGCGCTCCGGCGACCTCGGCAGCGCCTACGCACGCTTCGGCAGCGTATGGGCATCGGCGGATGTCTGACATGCCCGGCAGCAGTGGGAGCGGCGCGGTTGCACCGCCTGCATTTTCCGCGGCGAACGGTTTTACCGAAGTGAACGACGACGAACTGCCATTCTAGCAGATTATCAAAACGGGAGGAATGTACATGGAACGAGAAGATTTATATAAACTCCGCGGAGGGCTGAAGAACATCGCTCATCTGCGGGAGGAAATCGCGGCGCTGGAATCGCGGAGGCTATCCCCCCGCATTACAGCATATGGCTCAGAGCGTGTGCAATCCTCCAGCCGGGGCGACATTATGCCTGAACAGGCGGCGCAAATGGATGCGCTGATAGCGCGGTATCGAGCCGAGCTTAACGGCACGCTCGCCCTGCAAGCCGAGTTTGAGCGCATGATTGAGCAGCTCAATCCGCTGGAAAAGCGTATCATGCGTTACTACTACATAGACGGCATGATCTGGGAGCAGATATGGCAGGAGACCAACTACTCGACGCGGCACCTGCTGCGCCTGCACCGCGGGATTATGGACAAGCTGTTCCCGTCCGAGCAGAAAACCGGCTGAAAATCGGGAAAAGCGCAAACATGTCATACCATGTCACCCTGTTCCCGTTGTATAATGTAATCAGTTAAAAAAGCGCGAGCGTCTGGCCAATTGGCCGGGCGCTTTTTTCATGCGGGCAAAGAGGAAATCCGAGTGAAAGAGTGAAACACATGGACGGAAATCCTCAAAAGGAAAAATACACGCAAAAGCTGGACATTATCCACTACAAGCCTACCGGGAAAAAGCCGAAGCTGTCAGAACTGATTGACGAAAGGAAAACTCATGAGCTTCTAACGGATATTATCCTTTCAAAGGTTAGCTGGGATGAACGGCGTTTTCTTATCAAAGCGACCTACCGACATCTTGCCTTTAACTATCAGAAGATTGCGGAATATTACGCACACGCTACCAAAGAGATGCAAGAGCTTATGGAAAAGTCGGCGCTGGTTATCATTGATTACGACAACGCGATTGAGAATGGATATGCGCGATTCTCAAGGCGTATTGATGCAATGACTGATGCCGATGCGTGACGATTTTGCAGTTTTCATACTCTCTCATGGTCGTCCGCACAACGTCAAGACATACAAGACGCTGGTAAAACAGGGGTACAGCGGCAAGTGGTTTCTTGTGTTGGACAATGAGGACGCAACAATCAACGAGTACATGGATGAGTTCGGCGAGGAAAACGTAATCGTCTTTGACAAGGCAGCAGTAGCCAAGACATTTGACCAAGCGGACTTATCAGACGACCGGCGCACAGTTGTATATGCGCGCAATGCTTGCTTTGATATTGCCAAGCGATTAGGGCTGCGCTATTTTCTGGAGCTGGACGACGACTATACTGCGTTTCGTACCAGATATGAAGAAGATGGGAAGCTGAAATCAAAGCTCGTGTCCGATCTGGATTATGTGTTTGACGCAATGGTTGATTTTCTGACGGACAGTGGCGCGCTTACCGTGGCATTTTCGCAAGGCGGAGATTTCATTGGTGGACTGGGCAATGCGTTCTGGAAGAATCGAACCAAGCGCAAGGCCATGAACACGTTCTTCTGCGACGTCAACAAGCCATTCAAGTTTGTTGGACGGATAAACGAGGACGTGAACACTTACACGCTTCTGGGCAATCAGGGTGAACTTATTTTATCCGTTGCCGACGTTCAGTTCGACCAGTTGGACACACAAAGCAATGCGGGCGGGATGAGCGATGTATATCTCGACAAAGGGACATACCTCAAGTCATTCTATTCGGTGCTGTTCTCACCTCAATGCGTGAAGGTTATCGAAATCGGAAGGCATAAGAGGCCGCATCACCGAGTTGCATGGAATAATTGCACGCCTATGATTATGGATGAAAAGACCAAGCGATAGACGAAAAAACCAAGCGATAAACGAAGGGAGTGTTGCAGGATGGCGA
>OKRW01001798.1_pt1 | contig 17088 bp, 10 predicted proteins | sample 1601151 | NCBI WGS metagenome assembly OKRW01 (sample SAMEA3541471, study PRJEB24748) | human gut metagenome | biome: human gut; feature: human-associated habitat; material: faeces | place: China | collected 2012 | reverse complement strand
TAGGGTGCGATCCATTTTTTGTAGGTATGAGTTGCATTTACTAATTGAATATACGCGGAAGTGCTAGAAGACATCGTTAAGTCTCTGGTTGCTAGTGGCTCCTCGAGACCTAATCGTTCATCGAGGCGAGGAACTCTAGGTTGGTCTCCGTCAGCTCGATGCGCTGCTTGAGAAACTCCATCGCCTCTACCGTATTCATATCAGATAGGTGGTTGCGTAGGATCCACATACGCTGCAAAGTCGTCGAGTCTAGTAGGAGGTCATCACGACGGGTGCTACTAGCGAGGATGTCGATAGCGGGGAAGATACGCTTATTGGAGAGGCGGCGGTCAAGCTGTAGCTCCATATTGCCAGCACCCTTGAACTCCTCAAAGATGACATCGTCCATTTTGGAGCCCGTCTCTGTCAGAGCCGTCGCTAAGATGGTGAGACTACCGCCATGCTCGATGTTTCGTGCAGCTCCGAAGAAGCGCTTCGGCTTTTGTAGGGCATTAGCCTCGATACCTCCCGAGAGGATCTTGCCCGAGGTAGGCTGTACCGTATTGTAAGCACGAGCGAGTCGCGTGATTGAGTCTAGCATGATGAGCACATCGTGACCACTCTCGACCATACTCTTAGCCTTAGCTAGCACTAGCTCAGCGAGCTTCACATGGTTGGCAGCTGGTTCGTCAAAGGTCGAGGCGACCACCTCAGCATTGACATTGCGAGCCATATCGGTCACCTCCTCGGGACGCTCATCGATCAGGAGAATGATCATATAGACCTCAGGATGATTGGCAGAGATTGCATTGGCAATGTCCTTGAGTAGCATCGTCTTACCAGTCTTAGGCTGGGCAACGATGAGTCCACGCTGTCCCTTGCCGATGGGGGTGACTAGATCCACGATGCGCATAGCGGTCTTGTCGTAGACAGCTGCGATGCCCTGAGACTCTAGCTTAAACTTCTCCTCTGGGAAGAGTGGTGTCAGCATATCAAAGGAGACACGATCCAGATTTTCCTTCGGATGACGTCCATTGACGAGCAGGATGTTCTGTAGTAGGAAGTACTTCTCATTACCTTTCGGTGGACGTATGCTACCCTCGACGACGTCACCCGTCTTGAGGTGCCACTTTTTGATCATGTCGGCTGGGACGTAGATATCGTCCGGTGAGGGGAAGTAGTTGTAGTCAGAGCTACGGAGGAAGCCGTATCCCTCTTGAGAAACCTCTAGCAGTCCGCTAGCAGTCAGTATGTCGGAGAAGTCGTACGAAGTCTCTTCCGCCTCCTCTTTACCTTTGTTGTTCTGTTGCTTACCCTTTTGCGCTGGTTCGTCAGAGTCTTCCTCTGCCGTTGTCTCTTTGTGGTCTTTGTGTGACTCGCTTAGTACCTCGCCAAGTAGTGAGTCCGCATCAGGGTGGGTAAAGACCATCGGCGTCTCCTCCTCCTGTCGCTGCTCCTCTGCCTCTTGCTTGGTTTGAGGACGCTTATCCTCCTTGTCAGACTGGTTCGTCTGCTCTTGGCGCTTGTTGTTGTTTCGATTGCTGCGCTCCTTATTATTATTGTTGTTGCGCTGGTTGTTGTTGTTGCGCTTTGCGCCCTTCTCCTCAGACTGCGTAGCGGCTGCCTCCTCGACGATAGCGATAGCCTCTTGGCGATCTATCTCAGAGGGTTGGTTAGCTGCGTCTTGCTTATCCGTTTTAGTGGAGCGCTTGTTCTGTCGCGAGTTAGATTTTTTCTTTTGCTCTGGCTTGTTATTGTCGTCTTTAGCGTCCTTTTTCTCCTCTTTAGATCGGTTGTTGCGGGAGTTGCTCTGTCGTTCTTTGCGCTTGTTGCTCTGCTGCTCTACGGTTTGGGTGGCTACAGCCTCTGCCTGAGCGTCTAGAATTTGGTAGATGACCTCTTTCTTTTCGGAGGCCATCTTGGTAATCTCTAGTTGGGAGGCAACCTCTTTGAGTTGCTCTTCCGTCATACCATTGAGATCTACGATGGTGTACTTCTGCATGATGTACTGATGTTATGCTGGATAAATGCACCTTACGGCTTGTTGCAAAGGGCTATCACGCTACAACGCTGAGCCTCGGAGAGCTACATATGAGATGATAGAGGCAACGGAGTCAACGATCTAGCAGATGCTGTGGCGAGACAGCTGGCTAGCATACTCGGTCGACCTAAGTAAGGTGTGTAATGTGTGAATAGGCTGAGTGATGGGTCAGTCCTGTGTGATATGGGACGCTCTGCTCGGTCGTTATAATCTAGGTCGAAGCAGAGCCAAATCTACCTCTGTAGCAGATCGTAAGCCTCTCCGTACAAGCTGTATCGTATCGTGCAACTCTTTGTATCTGTACAGCTAGAGGGGAGTGCGTCGATCTAGTGACTCATCCTCTTCTAGAGGCAAAGGTACAAAAAAGTGTGCAGATACAGCATCCCCCGTCTCTGTCTTCTAATCTCTAATCCCTCCTTTCATAAAAATATTGCTATCAGGTAAGAGTCTTATATGGGTGAAACTAGAGTTTCATAGGTGAGAAACTGTAGATGGGTCGAAATAGCGTAGTCGGACAGCCATAATAAAAAAAGGACGCACGGATCGCGCCTACCCCATGAGTGGGTGACACGTCCGTGCGTCCTGACGGGTTGCCTCCTATATAGTAAGGTTAGGAAGCTTGGATGTGAGCGCTACATAAGCACCTTACTTGACACAGACCTTTGCAGTGGTCGTGCCGATAGAGAGTAAGTATACGCCAGCCTGTGGAGCGGTGAGCGTGCAGAGCTTGTCGGCTACGACACGCTGCTCGATGAGACGACCTGCGTAGTCATAGAGGGCGATGGTGCCGAGCGCACTACCCGTATTGCTGGTCAGGGTAATCGTCTGACCCTCTAGGGCAATAGCTACATCTGCCGTGGCAGCTGTAGGCGCATCGATGGCGTTGCCCTCTTCCTCCTTGGCGTAGTAGGCTACGATGCGTAGATCCTTCGTTGCCTTGGTGGTGTACTCTAGTGAGCCGTCGACAGGGTTGATGCGCTCCTTATTGACCATCCAATAGTCTAGACGGTAGCCCTTGTCGGGCTCGACATAGACGCGGATGTCCATGTTCTCAGGCACTTTGCTCTTGAGCGCACTACGTACGCCACCTACCTCTAGGTAGATGGGGCCACCATTGCCCTCCTGTGATACATCGACCATATAGTAGACCTTGTCACGCTCGAAGATAACCTCGACGACGTAATCCTTGCCAGAGATCACTTGCCACTGATTATTTTCAGCAGGCTTGGGTCCCTCCTTACCATTGACAACCCACTTCTTGACGTGGTAGTGCTCTGCGGGATGTGCTGTGAAGATGATTGTCTCAGACTCCCCGGCAGCTGTCGTAGCTCCTGAGTCGAGAGGCTGCCCCTTGTAGGTAGCTGTGATCGTACCTCCCACATTGTCTCGTACAGAGTAAGTGACCGTATAGGGACGATGGACGAACTCAACGGTTACCTCTGTGGCAGCCTCGATGTTGAGCGTATACGTCTGGCTGTTTTGCTCTCCAGCGGTCATCGGGGTCTCTGTACCATTGACCTTAAAGCTCTTGACGACGTAGTCAAGATCAGGGTCTGCGGTAAAGGTGATAGCCGTATGCTCCTCGATCTCTGTCTGTGAGGGGATTGCGGTGCCGATAGCCATTGTGGCCGATAGCGTGCCGTGCTCTCCGATGACACGATAGGTGAGTAGATACTTCTTGATCTGTGGCTCAGTCCCTGGGATGGGGGCGATGTGGAATCCCTTCCAAACATTAGCCTCCTTGTAAGCCTCTTGCGCATCATTAGGTACGAAGAGATTGATGCTGCTGATGTCCGCAGGCTTGAGCCCATTGAAGGCTCTGATGTGAGCCTTAGGCGGCTGCACAGCCTCGACAGTAATATCTGTCAGCGCCGTACACTGAGCAAATGCGCCATACATAACCTCTGTCGTCTTGGCTCCGAGATACACTTTTGCAAGAGCCTTACAGCTGGCGAAGCAAGTGCTAGGTACGACAGCAACATTGGGCAGGCGCACCTCGGTGAGTCCAGAGCCAGAGAAGCTCTCCATACCTAGTGTCGTCAGTGTCTCAGGCCAGGGGAAAGAGGCGAGTGCCACACACTCTTTGAATGCGTAAGCACCAATAGTGGTCAGCGCAGGCATCGGGCTGAGCTTGGTCAGACGGCTACTCTGTGCAAAGGCACTATCGCATATCTTAGTGACTTGACTGCCGAGGAGGACCTCCTCCAGCTGAGCCATCTGAGCTAGTGCACTCTCGCCAACCACCTTGAGGGTGAGGGGGAGTGTCACCGTGCTAACGAGAGGCATATTGTAAAAGGCTCTGTCGGGTAGCTGATCCTCAGCAAAGGTCGCATCTGCGATGTTGATCTCTGTCAGATTGCCCATGTTGTCACGGATTGTCTGGCAGTCCTCAGCATTCATCGGACCCGATATCGTGATGGACTGGCACTTGAGGAGATCCATCCCCTGCATCAGCTTGGCTAGAGATCCAGCCTTGGTGAGCTGTACGACAGGGTGTACGGGGTCGTAGCTAGGCTGAGGCGTGCTGGCATCGCGGAAGGTGATGCGCATTACGGCACGATCCTTCTGTCCACGATCAGCGGTCTCACCGAGTACACCGACGAAGCCCTCGCTGATAGGTTTGTCTGTCGCTTTATTGATCGTGCGGACGGGCATCTCTTTGACATTCTTAGGATAGCTACAGAACTCGATATAGGATCTTCCAGCTCCATCAACGGCAGGCTTACTAGCCTTAGAGCGTACGGAGAGGAGGATAGACTGCCCTGTGTAAACAAAAGGCTTGTCGAGCTCTAGCTCTAGCGTGTGATAGTCTACGCCAGCCTTTGAGGTCTCGTGATTACCATTGATGGTCAAGTCCATCAGATCGAGCGTGATCGTCTTCTTCATATAGAGATCCTGCTCGGCATTGATAGGTAGCCAGTGATACTTGCCAGCTACTGGCTCAAAGTGGTCGTCGGATACGTTGGTGAGGTAGATCTGGAGGTCGTTGGTGTACTCTGTGTTGTAGGACTCACCATCAGACAAATAGATCTGGAAGGCGAGCTTGGTGATCTCCTTGCCCTCTAGTCCTTGTAGCTCCGCAGCGGTGTAGATCTGCTGGGTGACGCTACTGAGGTAATCAAAGTCAAAGGGCGCCGTCTGCCCGATGCTCTGATTGAAGTGTGACGAGGGATTGGCAAAGTCTCCCAAGTCTATGGTCTGCGCCTGCAGCTGCCCGATGAGCGGGAGCAAGAGGCACAAGAGTAATGTGCTAAAACGTAATCGTTTCTGTTGCATAGATAGATGTTTATTTGAATTACAGGTGATCGGGGAGCATCGTAACTCATTGTTCCCCTTTATCTATGCAAAGTTACGGGTCATTCTCCTTGTCGAAAATACCTAACTGTGCTGATTTGCTCCAGGGCGAATACCTATATACGATTAATTGGGGGCCACGATGGTTGTAGGGGAGTGAGGATCAGGGCTGACGCATTATATTCCTAGGACTAATGGTCAATCTCTATTGAGGGGCGGTAAGGTGAGTTCATAGCAAATGCTATACAAAGATAGTCGTTTACGTCCTGAGCTCCCCTCCTCTCCCATTTGGCAGGAAAAGCAAATACTCACGTAGGGATTCCCAAATCTCTCGGTGGAAACTAAAAAATGCCCACGTAGGCGAGAAATAAAACTTCGGAAGAATCAAATGATATGTCCGAAGAAATGATCCTCGCCTACGTGGAGAATAAAAAATTGCCACGTGGAGAATTGAGATTTGCCACGTAGGGAACGAATTAGAGGTTAGATATTAGATATCAGAGGTTAGGTGGAGGAGTCATCGGATGTGATCGGAATTATCGGATGTGATCGGAGCAGTCGGAGTGATTGGAGACGTGTAACCCTGTGTAGGGACGCTCGACCTGAGCGTCCGTCCTCGTTAAAACCACGATGCTGTAACCTTTGATGCAACGGACGCCCTCTCGCTAGACACTAGCCGAGCGTCCCTACACAGGGTTACACGTCTCGCTTTGACACAACGGAATGACGACTGTGCGTCCCTACCTAGGGTTAATGGCGAGACTTGCGGAGTCTAAGCTCTACATTTGAGCTGGAACGAAGGCTTCGTGAAGAGATTTGGGAGGAATGTTTTTTATATGGTTTATCTCATTGTTTCTCTTGATGTTGTGAGCTATCCTAGGTCGCATTTGCTCGTTGCGCTGAAAGTTTTTTGCGGAAAAGGCTTGCAGGTTCCGAAAATTGTTGTACCTTTGCATCTGCAAACGGGGAGGAACGCTTCACTCTTGTGAGCGACCGTCTGTTTCACCTCTTTCGTTTGTCGTTTTTTTAAGGGTTTAGTTTTCATCGGCCGCGTAGCTCAACTGAATAGAGCATTTGACTACGGATCAAAAGGTTGCAGGTTTGAATCCTGCCGCGGTCACAAAAAGAGCCTCCCGAGAGGGAAGGCTCTTTTTGCGTGTATAGGTCTGATGTGACTATTGCAACAGTCTCCAGATCTGTGCGGTGGATTACTTCGTCGCTGCGAGGAGTATCGTGATAGCGCGCTCTATGAGGGCGTCTTGCTGTTGCGCTGTCGCCTCATCGGTCTGCTCCTGGATGATGTGTGGCTCGATGCCTGCCTCGATGCCGTGTCGCTGAGCGTCGTACATACGAGAGGAGGAGTAGCGTAGCCACCAGCCGTTGGGCAGTTCGCTACTACGAGGTAGACCACCGCCACCACCCGTACGATCCCCCATAAAGAGGACATGTCGGGTCGTCCCCTTGACATAAGCCACGAGTGAGTTAGCTGCGCTGTAAGTGCCACGATCCACGAGGATCACCGTAGGGCGCTGCCAACTGATGGAAGCGCGAGAGACTCGAATCTCTTTGAGTGGTCCGAAGTCTTGGTGTCCAGGACCGGTCTTCGTACTCATATAGCCGACGATCGTATCGGAGGGGATCAAGACGCTAGCCAGACGATCCGCATTGGTCAGCAGTCCACCGCCATTGTTACGCATATCGATGATCAGACCACGACAGTGCGCTAGTCTTGTGAAGACAGCATGTAGATGAGTCAAGGAGATGGACGAGGAGAAAGAGGGGATCACCATATAGCCGATTGAGTCAGCAGCATGTCCATTGTAGGTGATCGGCGTATAGTAGATCGATCCAGCACGACGCACATGAGGCTGTAGATAAAGGTTGCGTATGCGACTATCTAGACAGTATCTAGCTCCTTTGCGAATATCCCACCCTCCAACATCAAAGGGAGCGAAGAGATTGACATGTCCATCCTTGAGGTGACACATCAGCTCTACCATCAGGTCGAAGAACTCGTCCTCCGACTGGCATTGCTGTACCAGAGGTGTGTAGATCTCCTTGAGGTCGCTCCAAGTGGTATCGCCTGCGGCTGGGAGCTTATCGTCAAAGAAGCAGTACCCCTCGTCTAGTATGGTCCAGAGTGCGGTGAAGTTGGTCTGATAGTCCCTCGTGTACAGCTGCTCCTCAGGCTCTTGTGTGCAAGCAAGCAGCAACGGTAGGAGTAGCAGGGTGACAAGTCCGCTATGTAGTTTCGTTAGATTCATAAGCTGATGGCAGTCGTGTGGTTTGCATTGTGCACCTCTTGATACCCTCTGAAGGGGCGTAAGTAAGTGGCTAGACCGACTCCTAGATAGTGTCCCGAGAAGCCTCGATAGATGGAGTGGATACGTCTTGCCGAGTTGGTGTAGTCGTAGGTTATACGCAGGGTCATAATGCGCCATATAGGTATGTCTAGAGCAAGTCCTACCTGGTAGTAATGCCGTCGACCGAAGGTGTGCAGGGCAAAGTGGTTGATGATCTTGTCGTAGTAGTAAGCCTGCAGGTAAGACTCATTATAATATGGTGCGAAGCCTAGACCGACCAGTGCTGAGGTCATCTGCAGGCGCAGGTCTGCGACGAACCACCCAATGCGAAGGCGGTAGGCTGCCAAAGCTTGTGCCGTCAGATCTCCATTGAGTTGCTGATCGGCCGGGTTGTTTTGGTTGCGCCCGTTGTAAGAGGTAGCTCCCTCGATCATAACGCCAGGTCCTACGCCAACGACCATCCCAAAGGGCAGACGCCACTGATGCACGAAGCTCCACTTCGTGTCGAAAGCGAGGTGACTGGTAGCTCCAGTGCGTGCGGGGTTGAGCAGCTGTCCACCAGTGATCTGTGTGCTTTGCAAGAGGAGCCACTCAGGGTGAGCCTGTGTGAGTGGAGCCTCTGAGGAGAGTCGGTAGCTCAGCGAGTGACCACGGTAGTAGAGCGGTGAGAGGTACTCATTATATAATGTGTTCCACCCGAAGCGAAACTCATGCGATAGGTAGAGCAGCCGGTAGGGTGTAGTGGCTGTCGTGGTAGTAGTTGTTGTAGTTGTGGTAGTCGTATCTGCCTCCTGAGCAGAGAGCGAGCGGCTCGTACTCAGCAGTGATAGCCCCACGCAAAGCAGTAGAAGGCGGTGTCGTAATCGTTGTCTCATAGAGTGTGTCGCTTGGCTCATTCGTCGGTTAGCTCTTCTGCCTCTTCCTCCGTTTCGTCAGCTACGAGTTCAACCTTTGCAAAGCTGTCGAGAGGTAGTGCAGTGATCCGCTTGCCACGTGCGGAGATCTTCTTGAGTGGCTCATACTCAGCCACGGAGATCTCTATCGTCGCAGCCTTCTTACGTCCTTGTGGCTTCGTGATCAGGGTAAACTGCGCCTCAGCCTCGTCGGTGAGTGCTAGTAGTTGCTCCTCGGGTTCTATGATCGGTTGTGGCTTCTTCCTATCGGGCATAGAGACACGCTTGATGTAGGTAACTCCCTCGGGTGTGGTGTAGATGACGCTCCAGACCTTGTCGGGGTCGTACTTCTCGATGATCTTGGGTGACTCAGAGAAGTGGTTGCTCTCGCCAAAGTCGGTCGTGTAGACCTGCTCCGACGGGAGAATGACGAGGATGCGGTCGCTAGACTCAAACTCGCCTAGGTAGTCCCCCTGGTCGTTGTAGTTGATACGGTTCACATCTGGGTCAAACCACACCTTGCGTCCTCCGAGTGTTGAGCCACCTTGCTCCTTAAGTGAGATACGCTCGATTGGAGCGCGCGTCACAATGTTGCCCTTGGCGGTGCGTCCCTTGATAGCAATGTCTGCAAAGTCTTTGTCAAAGAAGAGTATGCGTCGCGAGGTACCTCCACGGAGCAACTTGATCGTCACACTCTCCGCCTCTCCGTTGGAATTGGCAGAGAAGTAGAGTACCTTGCTGCCGGGAGCGCCCATAGTCAAGTCGTACTCTCGGTCACGCACGCTAGACGATACGTGAAAGCGCTTGATAAACGAAGTCTTCGTCTTGCCATCTAGATAGATCGCATTGTAGATCGTGCGCTTGTCTCCTCGCACATACTTATTGATATGTAGGACACGCTCCTTGCCGAGGAACTTTTTCTCCTCGATCTTGGTAATCATATAGGTGCCGTCACGGAAGAAGACGATCATATCGTCTATCTCACTACAGTCGCACACATACTCTCCGCCCTTGATGCCAGTCCCCGCGAAGCCCATCTTGCGATCTATGTAGAGCTTGAGATTCTCCTCGACCACCTTCGTAGCCTCGATCGTGCCGAAGTGTCCGATCTGAGTGCGTCGCTCCCAGCCAGCACCATACTCCTCTAGGAGCGAGTTGTAGTAGTGTATTGTGTAGTCGGTGAGGTGGTCTAGGTGGTGCTGTATCTGCGCCATCTCCTCGGTGAGGCGCAGGATGAGCTGCTCGTTTTTCTCTAGGTTAAATTTGAGGATCCGTGCCATCTTGATCTCTAGGAGACGCGCTAAGTCATCGTCCGTGATAGGCCTTAGCAAAGAGTCGCCCACGATAGGCTCTAGAGCCTTGCGGATCACATCTAGAGCTGTCTGCTGGTCAGGAGCCTCCTCAAAGGTGCGTAACTTATAGATACGATGCTCGATGAAGATCCGCTCTAGCGAAGCGCCCATATACTCCTCCTGGCGATCGTGGAGCTGTAAGCGCAGATCCTCCTCTAGCAATCCACGTGTATGCTCTACCGAGTGACGTAGCAGGTCGCTCACGCCGAGGAAGCGTGGCCTATCGTCCTCGATGACACACGCATTGGGCGAGATAGAGACCTCGCAATCGGTGAAGGCGTAGAGTCCATCGATCGTCTTGTCGGCCGAGACACCTACGGGCAGATAGATGCGTATGTCGGCCGTTTCGGCGGTCATATCGTCTATGCGCTTGATCTTGATCAGCCCCTTATCATTAGCCTTTAGGATTGAGTCAATGAGCGTCGAGGTGGTCTTGCCAAAGGGCAGGTCACGCACACTTAGCACACGATCCTCGATGCGCTCGATGCGTGCGCGGCTCTTGACCTGTCCGCCCCGCTTGCCATCGTTGTAGCGGTCTACGTCGATGATACCTCCCGTGGAGAAGTCTGGATAGAGGGTAAAAGGCTCTCCACGCAGGTAAGCGCAGGCAGCCTCGATGAGCTCCTTGGGATTGTGCGGTAGGATCTTGCAGGAGAGACCCACGGCGATACCCTCGGCACCTTGCGCTAGCAATAGCGGGAAGCGAGTGGGCAGGTAAACTGGCTCGCGCGACTTGCCGTCGTAGCTCTTCATCCAGGGGGTGATTTTGTCGCCAAAGAGTATCTCGAGGGCAAAGTTGGAGAGCTTAGCCTCGATGTATCGCCCAGCGGCCGCCTCATCGCCTGTGAGTATGTTACCCCAGTTACCCTGCGTGTCTATGAGATAGCCCTTCTGACCGAGCTGTACCAAAGCATCATTGATCGAGGCGTCACCGTGTGGGTGGTATGCCATCGTAGCACCAACGATCTTGGCAACCTTGTGGAGGGTGCCGTTTTCCATCAGGTGCATCGTGTAGAGCACCCGTCGCTGCACCGGCTTGAGTCCGTCCTCAATGTGAGGCACGGCACGCTCGAGGATTACGTATGATGCGTAGTCGAGGAACCAGTGGCGGTACATCCCGCCGAGGGTATGCAGGCGTCCCTCGCCCTCCTCCTCTTCGGGAGCCACGTAGCTCTCGTCGCTCGGGTCGGTGCTGGACGATGCTGCATCTATATCTGTCGGAGTGGTCTCCTCCATCTCCTGCTCTTGCTCTATGTCGTGATTGTCTTGATCCATATCTGTTCGGTTGGTGCCGTTACGAAGGTACGACTTTTCTGCAAAAGGTGATAAATCCTCCTCGCAGTGCGTCCGATGATAGGCACCTTCTCTAACTTCTAATCTCTAACCATTATAATGTGGAGTCGTGTGTTTCTATTTTGTACCTTTGCGACTAGATTATCTCAACCAATCTGGTATAGACATGAAGAAACTCTTACTGATATCCAACTCCGCGTCTCAGGGGCAGCCCTATCTAGGTTATGCTGCCGAGGAGATCGGTCGCTTCCTAGGTCCAGTGGCTCAGGATGTACTCTTTGTCCCTTATGCCGCTATCACCTATAGCTGGGATGAGTATGTGGCCAAGGTTAATAATGCACTCGGTGGCTACGGGGTTAATGTGACAGGACTACACACCTACGAGAAGCCACTACAAGCTATCGCCTCTGCTCAGGCTATTATGGTAGGTGGTGGCAATACGTGGGCACTCCTCAAGCAACTACAAGATATGGGCGCTATGAAGCTGATTCGCGAGCGTGTCCTCGAGGATGGCATCCCATACGTGGGCTGGAGCGCTGGCTCTAACCTCGCCTGCCCAACGATTATGACGACAAACGATATGCCCATCTGCAATCCCGATACGACGCAGGCGCTGGGACTGATCTCCTTCCAGATTAACCCGCACTACCTCGATGCGCATCCTGAGGGACATGGCGGTGAGACGCGCGAGCAGCGTATCCGTGAGTTTGTTAAGTACAATCCCAACTGCGACGTGCTAGGTCTGCGAGAGGGAAGTATCCTTCACATCACAGGCGACAAGATCACACTGTGGGGAGAGCGTACGGCTCGACTCTTTAACTATCCTACCTTCTACGACAACCCACTAGAGATAGAGCCTGGAGTACTCGAGTATAGCGAGAAAAAGTAACTTACGTGATCTGAAGTAATGAAGGATATCCCAAGCTTTACCATAGATCACGAGCGTCTCAAGCGTGGTGTCTATGTCTCTCGTCGTGACCTCGTGGGGGATCGGGTGGTGACCACCTTCGACGTACGTATGAAGGCTCCCAATCGTGAGCCAGTCCTCGACTTGAGTGCGCTGCATACGATAGAGCATCTCGTAGCGACCTATCTGCGTAACGACCCCGAGTGGGGCAATCGTATCATCTATTGGGGACCGATGGGTTGCTTGACGGGTAACTACCTGATTATGGTAGGAGACCTTAATCCGCTTGATATAGCAGACCTGCTCCGTCGTGCCTTTGACTTTGTAGCGCACTATGAGGGTGCCGTGCCTGGTGTGGCTCCTCGTGACTGTGGCAACTACAAGCTACACAACCTAGAGCTGGCACGTGAGGAGTCACGGCGCTATCTCGAAGAGGTGCTAGAGCATCTAGACGACTCAAATACACACTATCCTCAATAATAGAAAAAGGAGTACGCTCTTCTCATAGAGTGACGCTCCCTACACTCACTTAACAACTAACGATCGAATGAAACCTACACTAGTCATTATGGCTGCTGGCATGGGCAGTCGCTATGGCGGACTTAAGCAGCTAGACAAGTTGGGCCCTGCGGGCGAGAGTATTATGGACTACTCGGTCTTTGATGCGATCCGAGCAGGCTTTGGCAAGGTGGTCTTTGTCATACGTCACGCCTTTGCAGAGCAATTTAAGGAGCAGGTGCTACAGAAGTACCAAAAGGCTATAGACACGGCGGTCGTCTATCAGGAGATAGACTCTCTGCCCGAGGGCTTTACCGCTCCTGATGAGCGCACTAAGCCGTGGGGTACTAACCACGCCCTGATGATGGCGGCACCCGAGATCGAAGGCCCTTTTGCAGTGATCAATGCTGACGACTTCTATGGTCGTGAGGCTTTTCAGACGATGAGTGACTACCTCTCCCAGCTTCCCGCTGATAGTCGTGGTGCCTACTGTATGGTTGCTTACGACATCGAGAGTACACTCACGGCTGAGGGTAGTGTGAGCCGTGGCGTATGTAAAGCTTCGCCTGAAGGCTACCTGATGCACATCACCGAGCATAAGAATATCCACGAGAATGAGAGCCACGAGATAGTCAGTATGCACGACGGCAAGAAGCTCTCCATAGCTCGTGGTACACTCGTATCGATGAATCTCTGGGGCTTTACGCCGGACTACTTGGAGCACTCTGAGAGACTCTTTGCGGACTTCCTCAGGGATCATATCAACGAGCCAACGTCGGAGTTCTTTATCCCGACAGTTGTCGACACGCTCATCCGTCAGGGACTGGCGCAGGTACAGGTCTTGAGTACCGATGCTCGCTGGTTTGGTGCAACCTATGCCTCTGACCGTGATATGGTCATAGAGCATCTAGCGAAGCTGACCGACGCAGGAGAGTATCCCTCACCTCTACTCTAGGGCAGGCTCTCCCTCTACTAATGAATCATTTTGAAATCGAACAATCGAATATGAACAATCGCAAACTACTAGTTGCTGCTCTATGCGCAGCATCTATTACGTTCTCTGCTTGTAACAAAAAGCAGGAGACTCAAACCAATGAGGAGATCGTCCCAGCTATCAATCTAGCTGATATGGACACCCTCGTGCGTCCACAGGATGACTTCTACCACTATGTCAATGGTGGCTGGATCAAGGCTAACCCACTGAAGCCGGCTTACAGTCGCTTCGGCACCTTCGACGTGCTACGTGACCGCTCGCTCGAGCAGATCCACGGCATCGTCGATGAGCTAGCTCAGGGTAGCTACAAGGCTGGTACCAATGAGTATCGTGTCTCTGTACTATACAAGCAGGCTATCGACAGTGTCAAGCGCAACGAGCTAGGCGCTCAGCCTATCCTAGACGAACTAAAGGCTATCGAGGCAATTGACTCTAGGGAGGCACTCGTAGACTTCGCTGCTCAGCAGGACAACAAGGGAGATGCTACCTTCTTCGGCACCTACGTTATGGCCGATGCTGAGAATAGCGATATGAATATCTTCAACCTCAATCAGACTGGTCTAGCTTTGGGCAACAAGGAGTACTACACAGACCCAAAGAATGCGGAGATCATCAAGGCATACAACCAGTACATCGAGCGCATCGCTCAGCTCGCTGGCTACTCTGCCGAGGATGCGCAGCGCATTGCGAAGAACAATATCGCTATCAGCAACGTACTCGCTGATATGTGCTACTCGCAGACGGAGCTGCGTGATGTAGAGCGCAACTTCAACAAGGTCGAGGTCAAGCAGTTTGTCGCTGACAACCCTGGCTTTGACTGGGCTCGTTACATCGAGGGTCGTAACCTTCAGAATCTAGAGTCTTGGAATGGTGGTCAGCTAGACTTCTTCAAGAAGTTTAGCAAGTGGTTCCCCACGGCAGACCTACAGGCACTCAAGGATTACCTCCTAGCACAGACCATCGACGGCTATGCTAACTATCTCTCAGACGACTTTGTACAGGCTAGCTTCGACTTCTACTCCACCACACTCTCAGGTGTCAAGGAGATGCACCCACGCTGGCGTCGTGCTGTCAACCTCCTCAATGGCACGCTTGGTGAGGCACTTGGCGAGGTCTATGTCAAGAAGTACTTCCCCGCAGAGGCTAAGGAGCGTATGGAGACGATGATTAGCAACCTACAGGCTGCGCTCAAGGATCGCATCTCTCAGCTCGAGTGGATGTCTAGCGATACGAAGCAGAAGGCTATCGAGAAGCTCTCTAACTTCACTGTCAAGATCGGTTACCCTGACAAGTGGAAGGACTACTCTAAGCTCAACATCTCTGAGGACAATAGCTTTGTGGAGAACCTCCGCTGCGCTATCCAGTTCGAGCACGACTTCAATATGTCTGAGCTGGGTCAGCCAGTCGATCGCTCTCGCTGGCTCATGAATCCTCAGGACGTCAACGCTTACTACATGCCTACAACGAATGAGATCTGCTTCCCAGCTGGTATCCTACAGCCTCCTTTCTTCAATATCAACGCTGATGACGCTGTCAACTACGGTGCTATCGGTGTAGTCATCGGTCATGAGATGACGCACGGATTTGACGATCAGGGTAGTGCCTTTGACGCTGTCGGTAATATGAACAACTGGTGGACTGACGCTGACAAGAACAACTTCAAAACCTCTACAGAGCGTCTCGCTCAGCAGTTCAGCCAGATCAAGATCAATGACAACCTCAACGCTGATGGTCACCTAACGCTCGGTGAGAATATCGCTGACCAGGGCGGTCTCCTTGTCTCTTACCTAGCACTCCAGAAGCAGCTCGAGGGCAAGACGGTCGAGAAGATCGACGGCTTCACACCAGCACAGCGCTTCTTCATCGGTTACGCTCGTGTATGGGGACAAAACATCACTCCCGAGGAGGAGGTTCGTCTGACCAAGATCGACCCACACAGCTTGGGCATCAACCGTGTCAATCAGGCACTGAAGAACGTTGATGCCTTCTATGAGGCATTCAACGTCCAGCCTGGCGACCCCATGTACATTGCTCCTGAGGAGCGTGTCGTGGTCTGGTAATCTAGACACTATATCAACGTAAAGCGACGCTCTCGTAGAGACAGTAGACTCTATGGGAGCGTCGCTTCCTTTTTTATTTGAGATGACCAGCTCCATCTTCCTAGACTTCCGTGGGTTCGTGCTATTCTTTTTGCTCTTAGGCAGTGGCTACTGCTTGGTAGCACAGCAGAGGTTTACCATCGTCTCATACAATGTGGAGAACCTCTTTGACACCATCCCCAGCACCCGATGGGATGATCGTGAGTATCTCCCCACGGCCCGCAAAGGGTGGACGGCAGAGCGTATGAAGCGCAAGTGCCATCAGCTAGCCGAGGTGATCTCCTATGCGACCGCTTGGGATATACCCGCTTTCATAGCACTACAAGAGGTCGAGAGCGTAGAGGCACTCGAACAGCTGTCGCACCATACGCTCTTACGAGGGGGCAACTACAAGACCATCTGCGCCACAGGCTCCGACCGCCGTGGCTCTCACGTGGCACTGCTCTATGACGCAGACCGCTTTGCCGTAGAGCAGACCGAGGAGTGGCCCCTCCGCATCACGCCCGACAGCATCTACCCGACACGCAACCTGCTCTTCGTCTCCGGTCGTCTCCCCTCCGCAGCACCGCTCTCGCTCATCGTTTGCCACCTCCCCTCACGCCGAGGAGGAGCTACCGCCGAGGCTGCTCGTGCTGCGCTCATCGAGATGCTCCGCACGCGTACTGATAGCCTCTTGAGGGTTAATCCTGAGCAAAGCATCATCGTCGTGGGCGACTTCAACGCCACGCCAGAAGATGGCTTGACCGACAGCTGGGCTGCCTCCTACCACACCTACCTATCTCAAAGCGATTTGTTAGCTATGGTAGACCTCACGCCACCATTCACCGACGAGCAACTCAAGACGATGCCCCCAGGGAGCTACTATTACCGAGGCTACTGGGAGCGCATCGACCGGCTCTTCGTCTCCTGCACGCTACTTGCCGAGACGCGCTATCCGCATCTAGAGCTAAAGACGGTACGCATAGCCCTGCCCCCACAGAAGTACATGCACGAGAGCCCAGCCCCGTGGGGTCGTCCACGACGAACGTACGGCGGCGACAGCTACCTCGCCGGTCCCAGCGACCACCTCCCGCTCGTCGCCACCCTCCTCTACTAAGACTATTGCAACAGTCTCACGATGCGTCACCCCTAGCTGGGCAAATTAGACGCCGGCTTGTTATAATAATTTAGACCCGACTACATATCGATACGGAGCTGTGTCGGTGAAAAGTGATCTCCACGTGGATATTTCGAAATACCCACGTGGAGAATTTTTATTTTCCTCGTGGGGGAGAAAAAATTCTTCGGAGGAATCAAATGAAACTTCGGAGGAAATGAATGACGCCCACGAGGAAAATAAAAAATATCCACGTGGAGATTTGAGATTTTCCACGTGGATATTGTCCTCTTCCTGAAAAAAGTACACAGTTGGGAAGGTGTTACTGAGATGGTACTC
>OKRW01001796.1_pt1 | contig 17096 bp, 13 predicted proteins | sample 1601151 | NCBI WGS metagenome assembly OKRW01 (sample SAMEA3541471, study PRJEB24748) | human gut metagenome | biome: human gut; feature: human-associated habitat; material: faeces | place: China | collected 2012 | reverse complement strand
GGCTGGAGCGGTGCCAGGTCTGCCGTGGCCCATGGGACGCACGACGCGAAGCCGACAACCTCTCGAGCTGCCGTGAGCACGGCCCCGTCACTGCTCCGCGTAAGCCCGCAGGCGGGGCGCGTGGGCTGCGATCCAGCAACGATAACGTAAGCAGGTGGCAGTGGCAATGGCCCGTGGCGCAGCAGATAAATATACCCTATTGACGTATAAGGCTAGAAAGCCATAGCAGAAGCAACGTCGAGGAAACCTTTCAACTTTTCCACGTCAAGCGTGTCTTTAATCATGGAGTTGTAATCTTTGCCGGGATTGTTCTTGACGTAATCCGCAAGGTACATCTTGGTTGCGCCGCGATATAGCTTGATGAGCCGATCGATGGATTCGGCGCTATTAAGCAAAGAATCGATTTTCGTATAATCGCTGCCTGCGCCATCGATTTTAGAAAAGCCTTCTATGAGGTACCAGGGGATTGGCGTGCGCCCGTCTTCTTTGTCAGCTGTCTTCGTCTTCTCTGCGCGCAAATAGAGAAGGTACAAGGACAGAAGTCGCTGCGTGGTCAGTTCAGGCGTGTCGGAAATGGCTTTCATCACGATTTCATGTTGGCTTGAACCGCCTACCAACAATCTACCCTTCTTCTGGAAAGCTTGCTGAGCATCCCCTTTGAATGCTAATACGACCTGCAAGAACTTCTCCAGAGGAATCATGAAATCGCGCGTCTTTGTCACGCTCTCGGTAAGATTGAAGAGCTCGAGCTTCTTCTGAGCTCGTGCCTTCAATTCCGTTGGCTTCTTGTATTCGGCCGCGAATGTGTTCTGGTCACTCTGCTTCAAAAGAAGAAGGAACCCATGCTTACGGAATTCCGTCTGAAGGCGAATGAACGGCTCGTCACGCGCTACGAAGGTTTTCTCGTCGATACTGTTTTGCGAGTTGTTGTACTTGACGATATCCTTACGAAGCTCTTCCATCAGCTGCGCTTCTTGCTCGTCAGATTGCTTCGGTATTTCAAGAATCTTGGCCATCACGAATGTGTCCGAGAACTCCTTTTCGAGCGCACCTTCCGGAACACTTTCAAGAACATGTTTTATACTGCTTACGGTTTGGCAACCATTAACGATTTGTGGGTCGACAAGCTTGATTCGACGACGCGATCCCTCTGTCCAACTCTCCGCATTAGAGCAAATAATCGTTATTCCGTTGTTGTAGAAGAAGAATTTCTTCCTCTCGTCCTTGTCCTCCAACGTGGAAATAATTCGCTTGTTTACCGACTTTCCGGTGCCGAGGTACTCACGTATGTTTGCATCGAAGATTGGATATTTTTCCTTTTCGGCGAGGACGAGCGCCCTGTACAACGTTGCAACAGGCAGCATTATGTACTGGGCATCAATTGGCAACGCAAGGCCGTATGCCTCATTGTTGACCGAGAGTTGCGTTCCTTTGTTGATTGTTTCAACAGTGATGGTCAGATGTCGTTCTTGTTTCTTTGGCTCCCACCGGTAGTACGCCTCCTCAATATCATCGAGAAAGAAGACTTTAGCAATTCGTTTCTTTTCGGCATTGCGCTGATTAAACGCCTGAACAGCTGCGTCAACGCTGTCGGATCGATTGTTGTTCGTAACGTAGTAATAGTGGTAAACGTAGAAATCAGGATCAGTACGGTATTTGTTGAATATCGTTTGCAACTCGTTGCTTCTCGCATATGTACCCTCGAGAAGCTGTCCGTAGCCGTCCTGGATTGACGTATTGAAATAGCTTTTGGTCAGCGGTGTATCATCCGAGTAATACTTGTTCTGAATAAGGTACAGGTCTTTCGCTTCCTCATGCCAGACATAGCAGTCTATGCCGTTGTCCGCGTAGTCAACAATTTTGTTCTCAATCTCGTCTTCGTCTTCCGAGAACAGCTTGTCGAGCACCCAGAAATTAAAAGCCCATTCTGACTTCTCGATATGCGTGACGTGGGGGAATGCCTCTTTGTAAAAGGCGATGTCTTCATCAATCTGAGTTCGAAAATCAGCCATGATGCAGCCTTTCCTAAAGCCTACTGGCTATTTGTTTGCCAATTATATGTGGTATGCCGACTACAAGGGCGTTTCCCATGCAGAACGCACGGTGGCCATCGCTCATTCCGTCATTCGTCCAGCCTTTCGGGAAGCCTTGGAGTTGGTCGAGCTCGTCGGGGACGAGACGGCGGTAGCGGCCGCCGATCTCTACGATGTGCTTGAAGCGCGACGCCCCTGCGCCGCCCTCGCCTGTGAGGATCGTGCGCGACGGGTTCGTGAGCAGATCCGGAAACGCCATCGAGCCTTCCGAGTAATGGTACTTGAATCCAGTCTGCTTGTTGACGCGTTCCTCGCTCTTCGAGCCCTTGAGGTAGCGCCATTTCTCTAGCTTGTCTTCCGGAACGTAGAACGATTCAGGGACTTCGGATGCTGGAACGATGACATCACCCAGAGTCTTCCGCCCGCCCTCGTACGCCTCTACGGCGTCGCACGTGACCACATGGAAGTCCTGCATCGCACCGGCAGTGTCGAACGGCGATTTGCCCTTGCCGCCGACGTTGAACGTGTTCGTGACGACATAGGGGTCGCTGGGGATTTCCACGGTGCTGAACGACTCCGGCTCCGCTATCGGTAGCGCACTCGATATGACTCCGTGCTGGATGCGGTCTTCAAGATTCCATTGTTCGGGCGTGAGTTCGGCGTAGACGTAAACGCGCTTGCGGCGTTGCGGGAAGCCGTACTCGGCGCTGTTCACCACGCGCCACTCGACCGAGTAACCGAGGTCGGACAGGCACGAGAGCATAATCGCGAAATCTCGGCCGCGTTGGGAAGCGGGGCTTTTCAATAGACGGTCGACGTTCTCGAGAAGTACGTAGCGCGGCTCCTTCAGGTGCAGGAAGCGGTAGATATCCCACCAGAGCACGCCCTTCTTGCCCTCGATGCCGCCGGCCTGCGACAGCGGCTTTGCCACCGAGTAATCCTGGCAGGGGAAGCCGCCGACCACCATGTCGACGTCTGGGATGTCGATCCCGCCCTTCTCGTAGGCGTCGAGCACCTTGTTGATGTCCTCGTTGACGCAGCTGCCCTCGCCGAAGCGCGCCTCGTAGCAGCGCCAGGCGAACTGCTTGGTGTCGTTGCCGGGCGGCTCCCACTGGTTGGCCCAGACCGTCTGAAACGGCCCTGCGGCGGGCATATCGAATTCTGGATGTTCGGGATTGCTGTATCCCTCTAAGCCGAGGCGAAAGCCTCCGACGCCGGCGAAAAGCTCGGCAACCTTGATGGTCTTCATGGCACGTTTCTCCTTAGCTGTCTGTGCCTGTAACCGTTACGGTTGCCATTGTAACCAATCCGCCCGGAAAGATCAAGATCCCGTTTCGGGGCAGTCGGTCGGTTTTCTATTCGCCGCTTGTGATTCGCGTAATCTCCGTTTTGAGGTACTGGGCGTTGAGCCAGAAGCACTTGCGCTTCATCGGAACGCCCTGCGGCGTCGGAATCGGCTTAGAGGTCTTGGTGTCGTGCGGGCGGACGTGGCAACAGCGATTCTCGGACGACTTCACGGAGTTTTCCGCGTAGCCGTTGGCGACGCGCGAGCGCATCTCCTCGTAGCAGCGTTTCGCCTCGTCCAAATCGTCGTCGGGCATCTGCCAGAACACGACGTCGGATAACCTGTACACGCCGTCGTCGGTTGCGTCTTCCCGGTAGATGACGAACAGGTATCGCTGCTCCATGTATGATGAGAAGTCGCTTTCCTCGTAGGGCGTCGCGGCGAGCTCGAAGTAGTCGAAGTACGGGAACGATATGGACTCCTTGGGCGTGCCGTTGCGCTTGATTCGCATGGTCTTGGGCTTGATGCCGGCCTTCTCGAACTCCTCGATCTTCGCCTCGTCGGATACGCCCAATATCCGGCGGGTGGCGCAGGCGCAGAGGTTCTTGGGCCATGTACGGCGGTCGCTCTGGCCCGGCTCGAGGTAGCCGAATCGCTCGCCGAGCTCCTGCTCGGTGAGTCCGAAGTATGGGGCGAAGCGCTTGCGGACGAGTTCTACGAACGTGAGTGACTTCTCGTCGGCGCCGCGCTCGATGGACTGCATGTTTTCTATGAGTCTGTTCGACATGGCCGTCATAAAAGACGCCTTGAGCGCCCAGGCGCGCGGCTTGGCGGGAATGCTGGAATACGGCTGCTTGCGGCGCGTCTTCGAAGTGGACGACTTGGTGCACGCTTCGAGGTAGAGCGTGTCCGACCCGGACAACTCGTGGGCTCGGCCGTCGCGAATCTTATTCACGACGGTTTCCCAGTCGGCCTTGATCTGTGCGAGGTCGCCTTCGGGCAGACTCGGCATGCTGACGATCTCCACAAGCTCCACGGGGTAGTCGAGCGGATCGGTGTCGGGAGTCCACAGATACGATATGAGCAGGATGGCCTCGGCCTTCTCCATGAGATGGCTCGTCTCGAAGGTCTCGTCGACGACCTTCATGTAGTCGATCATGCCGATGACGAGGCGCTCCTTCGCCGACAGGCTACCGTTCTTGTTGCGCTTGAGCGGGGTCGTCTTGAGCTCCAGGCCGGCTTCCTTGAAGTCCGCCTCGGACTCGTTGTTGAGGTCAAGCATGAAGTAATATGTCTCGACTGCGCTGCCGAACGAGCCCTTGTTCTTCCTGATGTCGGAGATCTCGTCGGCGTCGGTCTTCTCGCGGAGCGTCGAGCCGCGAAGGTCGACTGCATAATGGTAGATGGATTCCCTGTCTGTGCAGTCGTACGGGAGGTCTTTCCCTTTATTCGTGGGCGGCATCGTCCTGCTCTTCTTTCTCAATCGGCAATACGTAGATTGCGTCCTCGTCGGCGAGCAGCATAGTCGGCTCGTTGTAGAGGCGGTTCACGTTCTCGATGTTCTCGACGAACGGGCGCACGTCGCTTGAGCGGGCATCGGTAATCTTACGCATCATGTCGCGCTTCACGCCTCGGCTGAAATCGCCTATGCCCTTGGAGGCGTCCTGCAGAGCCTCGTCAATCGGCGTGAGGACGCCGACGGGCGTCTTCTCTATCGCCTTGCCGAGGAAGCCCATGGCACCGGAAAGGCCGCCGAGCGCAACGGCACGGACCGAGCTATCGGCCTGGGATTCGAGCGCGTCGTACGCCTTTGTGTAGAGCATGCGGTACGCCAGAGAGCGTTCCTCGATCTTGCCGGCCATGGCGGCGAGGTAGTCCGGGTCGAAGTTCTCAAGCAGCATGACCTCCAGGAACGAGGCGAACGAGTAAAGGTAGACCGACAGGCGGTATTCCTCCAGCTCGTCGCGGATGGCGGCTGCCTTGTCGCGGACTTCCTTGTCGATGTGGATGGGGCCCTTGCTCTTGAACTTGCCCTCGATCTGGGCTCGGTGCTGGATGATGGCCTTCTCGGCGTCGTTGCGAATCTGCTGCACGAGGATGTGTTTGTTGTTCTTGTACTGGGCGTTGTCCCAGTTGAACCGGTAGCTGTTCAGGACGTCGGAGAGCGTTTCGAGGTCGCCGCGCAACTCGGCCTTGTCCCTGTTACGGATGTACTCGAACATCTCCTGCTGGGTTTCCTGGATGGCGTCGAGCTTCTTGTTGATCTCCATGAGGGCGGCTGCCATGAAGAACGTGGTTGGGTCGTACGGCATAGTTGTGACAACGTCCGCCATTTGCGACGCCACCGTGTGGAGGCGTGCTTGCCCGAACCCGTTTGAAGCGTCACGGAAAGAACCCATGAGGCCCGAGCCATCGTTGAAAGCCTGGAGAATTCTCAAGTCGAGCGGATTTCCAGACGCGTCGGTTGCCCTCAGAAGACCTTCGCCGGAGATACTCACCGTTTGCGTCACCGTGCGGAAGACCGCAGGGAGCGACGCGAAGGCGGTGCCAAGCGACGCAATCTCCGCCAATGGGAGCTTTGTCGCCTTGTCAAGCGAGACAGGGATGTCCGTGCTCTGCGGCATGAACTCCATATCGAGCGCCTGGCGTGCGATATCGGCCTTGCGGCTCTGCTTGGCTGCGTCTTGCTTTTCGATTTCGGCGGCTGGTTCGTAATTGTCCATGTTCTGACCTTTGCAATGCGGCAATCGATGCTAGCGGGACCATTATCTTGCAGTTTTGCCGACCCGGCAAACGCAGACAATGAATTTTGCCCGACTCTCAATTATGAGCAACATTTTCAGATTGTGACGCGAAGTACGCTCACCTCCATAAAAGAGCGGCTTGCGCTGGGGTTTCAGCCTTGGCCGCCCTGCATTCCTGCGGACAATTTCAGTTTGCTTGCATAGCGCGGGAAGTCTGTGCAGGGATGCCGATAACGAAAAGGAGGTTTGCACATGGAAGGAAAGGTGTATGGATACGCAAGGGCATCGAGTAAGGACCAAAACCTCGACCGGCAACTTGATGCTTTCGAAGCGTTCGGGGTGCCAAAAGAGGCGATATTCGCCGATAAGGCAAGCGGAAAAGACTTCGAGCGTCCGGAATACTGGCGACTCGTGAGCACGCTTAAAGAAGGCGACGTGCTGGTGGTGAAGAGCATCGACTGGCTCGGACGCAACTACGAGGAGATCCTGGAGGAATGGCGCGTCATAACCGAGGAGCGCAAATCGGCCATCGTGGTGCTGGACATGCCATTGCTCGACACGCGGAAGAAGAAGGACGACATAACGAGCGTGCTCATAGCCGACATCGTGCTTCAGCTGCTCTCTTACGTGGCGCAAGTCGAGCGCGAAAGCATCAAGCAGAGGCAGGCCGAAGGAATCGCGGCAGCACAGGCCAGGGGCGTGCGATTCGGACGTCCTCCAAAGAAGAAACCGGCCGCCTATGCTGCCACGAAGGCGTCCTACCAGGGCGGACATATAACACGCCAAGAAGCGGCAAGCCGGTTGAAGGTCTGCGTGAGCACGTTTGACCGGTGGTTGAAAGACGACCTGGAAGCAGAGAATGCTTAGTAGCGTTTTCGCAGATTAAGACAGTGTTTTTGAAGCTCTGAAAACGTACAGTTTTTCCCTTTCTGCTTTACTATCAAGCGTGTTCGGGTCGTGGGATCGGGCTCTTGGCGGTCAAGAATTTGGTCAAGAAGGAACCTGTATGGAACCGAATCTGTTGATACGAGTTGATACGGGAAAAGCGGTCTAAGCTGGCGTTTTGGTACAACTTCGACTGACTTAAAACGGGTAGCGGAAGAACCACTGGACTGTTCGCGTCGTGCGGAACTGCCTGAGCGCAGAGGTGGCATCAGGCGCTCGCAGGCGGACAAGCCTAACGTTAATCTCGCCGAGCGCCCGGACCCACCGAATTAGCCGTGGAGCGCATCAGGAGCAGCCGATATCAGCAGCTCGGGAGCATGTGGCGCTGCATGCTCCCGAGCGGACAGGTCAACTCAATTCGCGCCATTCACACGAATCACAGCCAGAGCAGTCAAGCTTAGTTCGCCGAGTACCCGAATCCGCCGTGGTCGTGATGATGGCCGCAGCCGCAATCATCTTCCTCATCATCGTAGCCGTAGTCGTCGTCATCGTCAGCACCCTGACCATATGCTTCTTCAGCGCGCGACCAGTCAAGGCCGTTCTCGGCGCATTCGGCTTCCTCGCCGTAGACCAAAGCCAAGGCTGCCGGCGACTTGAACGAGCCTCCGATCACCTCGAGCAGCTCCACGAGGTGCATCGTCGATTCCGCCTGCGGAAGAATCAAATCGGCATCATCAGCACTTGCAAGCGCGGCCTGCAGCTCCGAGAGGAACATCTCCGCCGTGAAAGCGCCCTCGAAGCGCTTTTCGCGAACCGCCTCAAGCATGCGCTCGGCGGGCTCGGAGAGTCCAGAAATCGCCACGTCGGAGAGGCCGTTACCCAAAGCAGCACGGTGCGCGGCGCGAACCAGCGCGTTCGCCTCAACCGCAGAGACAACGGCAGCCGCCTCCTGCAGAGTGCGAACAGCACGCATGAGCTGGGCCGTTCCCGCAGCGCCGCATTCCACCACGCGACCGCAGACCGCATTGAGAAGCCCTTGCGCCGCAGCGACGGCGTCCTCTTCGCCCGCAACGTAGCAAACGAGGTTCTCCTCGTCGAAGGGGCGCGGATCGAGCATGTCCTCAAGAGCGATGGGCGCCTCGACGAACCCCAAGTCGCTCACCGTGGCGACCGCGCCGAGCTCGCGCGCGAAACCTGGCGTCGATGCGGAGAAGTCGACGAGCACCGCGCCGGGATGCGCCGACTGGACGAACCCGCCTTCGTCGAAGTACGCGTCTTCGAGCGCCGATTGCGAGGTGCAGAACGTGATGATGGCGCTTGCCTCTTCGATATCGGCGCAGCGCTCGAAGCCGGCGTTCGCCAAGCGCACGGCGATATCGTCGTGGAAGTTCTCGTCACCGAAAAAAATATAACGCATGGGACCCCCTAATTGCCTTTCACTTTACGGGCGATGCGGTCGGCCACGGAAAGCTCCTCGCGGCGGTCTTTGCCCCAAAACACCACGGCCAGCATGCCCGGCCCCACATGCGACCCGATGACCGGGCCGATGCTGCTCTCCAGGAACAAGATATTCTCGTCGATCTTCGAAAGCGCCTCTTTCAGGCGATCGGCATCCTTCGGGCAGTCGGCGTTACCGATAACGGCGAAGCGCGCAGCCCCTTCGTCCGAGACATGCTTTGCGTAGTACTCCGCAAGCTGTTTGATGCCCTTCTTCCGCCCGCGCGCGACGCCGGTGAGCGAAAGCTTGCCATCGAGCGCGATGTTGAGCAGCGGCTTCACGTCGAGCTTCGATCCGGCGAGCGCAACCGAGGCGGGGATGCGGCCACCGCGGCGAAGCGCCTCGAGATCATCGACCATGAACTCAGCGTCGATGTAGTAGCGCGCCTCCTCGGCCCAATCCACCATCTCCTTGGCGGTAAGCCCCCGGTCACGCTGGCGAATGGCCTCATAGACCAAGAACCCTTCGGCAATTGATGCCAACAGCGTGTCGACTACGTACAGCTCGGCTTCGGGATGCTCGGCCACGAGCTGGTCGCGGATGATCATAGCGGTGTTGTAGCTGCCGGACAGGCCGCTTGAGAAGCTCAGGCACACGGTCGGAACGCCAGATTCGATCGCGCGAGTGAACACGTCTTGGTACACCGTAAGCGGAACCTGGGCCGTCGAGGGCTCGTCGCCATTGCGCATCGAATCGAAGAAATCGTGTGCGGAACGCGAGCGATACATATCATCGGAATGCTCGCCGTCGCCGGCGATGTAGGGAAACTCAATCAGCTCGATGCCTTCGCGATCGACCACATCGAAGGGCAAATCGCAACAGGAATCGATAATCAGGTTACAAGCTGGCATTCATTCTCCTATCTCATGCGGCACCGCTCGTTGCGGCGCCGGCGTATCAGATTGCACCCGCTACTCGAAGCCGCGCAGCTTCGCGACCAAATCGCTTCGGCGCTCGAACAGTCCGCGTTCGAGTCCCACCGGATACGAATGCGGGTTGAGCATGCGCTTTTGGCTCTCATCGAGCGTGGCAAGCCCCTCCCTCGCGCGCTCCCTCGCAGCGAGCGCATCGCGAAACTTAGGCGCAAGCACCGTTTTGCCGTTGCGCGCGAGCGGCGCGAGCAGCGTCTCGAAGCGCTTACCGCCCAGGCGCTTGCGGCGCAGCGAGTCAAGCGGGTCGACGATCGTCTCGCACTCCTGCACGCCGACGTTAGTGTCAAACACCATGTCGCCCGCAATATGGCCGTCCTCGTGATAGTAGCGGCGCACGTCGAGGACGCCGGGAAACGTGAGCTTTTTGGCCGACTCAGAGATCTTCAGGTGGTCAACCCACTCGCCACCCGGCTTGCGCGTCGCGGAAAGCTTGTAAACGCCCCCGAGCGTGGGCTGATCGTAGGCGCAGGCGAGCTTCGTGCCTACGCCCCAAGCGCTCACCTGGGCACCCTCTTCGAGAATCGACTGGATCGTGTACTCATCGAGATCGTTGGAAAGCACGATGCCGCAATCGGTCAAGCCGGCCGCGTCGAGCTTGCGGCGTGCCATCTTCGCGAGCCATGCCAAGTCTCCCGAGTCGATGCGGATGCCCGAGAGCTTCTCGCCGCGCTCGCGCATCTCAAGGCCGACGGTGATCGCGTTGTCGATGCCCTGCTCGACGTTGTAGGTGTCCACGAGCAGCGTGCAGTTTTTGGGAAACGCCTCCGCGTACGCCCGAAACGCCTCGAGCTCGGAGGGGAATGCCATGACCCACGAGTGGGCGTGCGTGCCCGACACGGGAAGGTCGAACATCTTGCCCGCAAGCACGTTCGAAGTCGACGCGCAGCCGCCCACGATACTCGCGCGCGACGCCCACAGGCCGCCGCCCGCGCCCTGGGCGCGGCGCAGGCCAAACTCGGCCACGGGCGCATCCTGCGCCGCAAGGCACACGCGCGCGGCCTTGGTCGCAATGAGCGTCTGGAAGTTCACACAGTTGAGAAGCGCCGCCTCGAGCAGCTGGCACTGCATAATCGGGCCCTTGACGCGCACGAGGGGCTCGTTCGGGAACACGACCTGCCCCTCGGGCACAGCATCGATGTCGACCGTCAGCTTGAAGTCGCGCAGCCATTCCAGAAAATCGGCGGCGAACAGCGCGCCGCCGCCCGGGGCGGGAATCTTCGAGAGATAGTCGATGTCCTCGCTCGAGAAGGCGTAGGTGTCCACCATGTCCGCAAGCTGCGCCATGCCGCACGCAATGGCGTACCCGCCTTTGAACGGGGTGTCGCGGAAATACATATGGAAGCATGCCTCGGTGTTCTCATGCCCGGAATCGCGATAGCCCTGAGCCATCGTGATCTCGTACAGGTCCGTCAAAAGCGCGTAGTCGATGGGCATTTGCTCTCCTTAGCCTTCGTTTTGCGAGCTGCCGCCGGCCTTGTGCGAGCGCCTGCGCGCGCGACGATGCTCGTTTTGCGAGGGAGCGCCGCCCTGCGCAGGACGCTGACCACCCTCTCCCTGCTGACGCGGCCCCGAAGACGATGCCTGCTTTTGAGACTTCGAGCGAAGACCCGAGGACTTCTGGCCAGGGCGAGGACCCGACTTCTGCTGGCCTCTCCCCTCCTCTTTGGCGCGCTGCGGCTTTTGATGTTTTGCCGAGCGCTCCGCGGACTGCTTGCCCTGCTTGGCCTCGCCCGTCTTCTGATCTGAGCGGCGACGCGGCTTGCGCTTGGAGGAAGAGCTGCGAGAGGATTGCTTGTCTTGCTTCTTCTCCTGAGAATCCTGCTTGGAGGCGCGGTCGCTTTCCGCAGAGACTTTAGTCGACCGGCGACGGCGCGCGCGATGCGGCTCTTCGGCGGGGCGCTCGTCTGAGCCCCCCTTGCGCGAGCGCTTCGAAGAACCCGTGCGGCGCACGCTGCCCGCTTCCGCAAGCTTGTCCCTGCCGGTGAACTGGTCGGTCGAGAAGAGCGCGTTGGACATGAACTCCGGCTCGTCGGGAGCATTCGCCTCGTCCCACGCCTCCTGCCCGATCGTGTTCGGGCGCGTTCCCTCCTCGGGCGCATCGAAGGCGGAAAGCGGCACGCGAACGGGCTTCTCGCCCTCAAGGCGCACCGAAACGACCTCGCGCGGCACGTCCAAATCGACGACCTTCGCCGGTCCATCGGGAGTTTTCACCGTGGCGTTCTGCTTGGGGGCGCGGCTCTTGAAGTCCTTGTACGCATCGAACTCGTAACGCAGACAGCACATGAGGCGCCCGCAAACGCCGGAAATCTTCTGCGGGTTAAGCGAGAGGTCCTGCTCCTTGGCCATGCGGATGGACACGGGGCAGAACTCGCCGCCCAAGCGGGCGCAGCACAGCTCCTGGCCGCAATGGCCGAGACCGCCGACCATGCGAGCCTCGTCGCGCACGCCGATCTGGCGCATGTCGACGCGCACATGGAAGCGCGAGGCGAGCTTGCGAACGAGCTCGCGGAAGTCGACGCGCTCCTCCGCCTCGAAGTAGAAGACCGCCTTGTCGCCCTCAAGCAGGTATTCCACCGACACCGGATGCATGTCCTCGTTCGCCTCGGCCGCCATCTCCTTGAAGATGGGCAGCGCCTCGCGGCCGAGCCGCTCCATCTCGCCAGCACGCTCCACGTCCTCGGGCGTGGCGATGCGCTTCACGGGCTTGAGCGGCGACTTCAACTTCTTCACCTGGTCTTCGTCGATCTCGAAGACGTCGCCTGCGGCATGACCGAACTCGACGCCGCGCGCGGTGAGCACTACCACGTCGTCGCCGTTATGAATATCCAGATCACGCGGGTCGAACCACAGCGTGCGCGGATTGAATGCGAGCCTAATGGGCGCGACTCGAACCATACAGAACCTCTCTCACTTCAAACAGCATCGCATCGATGCACGTTTCTGGGGAAACATTATACGAGATAGCCTCGTCGCTTTCGCGCAGCGCAGCCAGCGCGGCGGCCGCTCGGGCCTCGTCGGTGCGCGCGGCGGCCATCTCGATCTGCGCCTTGACGTCGACGTTCACGACGAACTCGGGCGTTCCAGCGCAGGTTGCCATCACATCGCGCAGCCAAGAGCTCGCAATCGAGAAAACCTGGTGGAGCGCCTGCGAGGTCTTCGCCGTGATCTGGCGCTTGTTGCGTGCCTCGATCTGGCGAATCGCTGACTTTGCCAGGAAGTCGGCGTTCTCGGAAAGCTCCGCCTCGAGTGCCGCACGGACGTCGTCGAGCGGTGCCTTCGCAGCCCTCACGAGACCGGCAGCGAGCTCTATGATATCCCAATCGTCGGCGGTGGCGAGCCGCGACATCGCGTCGACCACGCCCCTTCGGAAGGCGAGGCTGTCGTTGGACTTCAAAAACTCGCACGCGCGCGTGATCGAACCCGAACATGCCTCGATAGCGATGCGCGCGGTCTCGATCGAGGCGCCCGTGTTCTGGCGGATGATGCCCGCGGCCTCGGTTGCAGGGATGTGGCGGAACGGGACGACCTGGCAGCGCGAGACGATCGTCGGGAGCACGCTTTCCCGCGTGCGGCCCAAAAGGACGATCATCACGTTGGCGGGCGGCTCCTCGAGCGTCTTTAGGAAGGCGTTCGCCGCGGCGGTGCCCAGCATATCCACACGGTCGAGGATATAGACCTTCGACTTCGCCTGGATGGGGGCATAGGAGACGTCCGACACGATCTCGCGGATCTGATCGACCAGGTAGCCGCCCGCACCCTCGGGCGCATAGTAGCGCACGTCGGGATGCTTGCGCCGGGCGATGCGCGAGCAGGCATCGCATGCCCCGCACAAACCTCCGCGCGGGCCCTTCGCCCCCTTCGGGCAAAGGTACGCCTGGGCGAGCGCGTATGCAGCCGCAGTCTTGTTCGAGCCGGCAGGGCCGCAGAACAGATACGCTTGGCTCACATGCCCGCCGCGAACGCTCGCGCGCAAGAAGTCGCGCACCCGAGGCTGGCCGAAGATGTTCTCAAACGCGTCAGCCATGATGCCCCCTCTTTCCCCGGCCGCCGCGCTTGCGCTTCGCCTGTGGTTTGCCCTTGGCAGCGCCCGCCCCTTGGGGTGCTGCAGGCTGGGAAGGAGTCGCGCCCGCCGCTCGGGCGGAAAGCTCGGGAAGGATATCGGCAAGCTCGGCAGCGACGGCAGCGGCGGTCGCCTTGCGCGACGAGCTGGAGCGAACGATGCGGATTCGCTTCGGGTCGCGCTTGGCAAGCTTCAGGAAAGCCCTGTTCACACGTGAATGAAATACCTCTCCCGCCTGTTCCATCCGATCCCCCGCGCCCGCCCCCGTCGCTCGGGCAAGGCTTTTGCGCGTGTTGCCGAGCACGAGGAGGATGGTGCGGTCGGGAACGATGCCGCCCGTGGCGAACGCGTTCGCGCGGCGCACGAAATCGAGGGGAAGACCGCGCCCGTAGGCTTGATAGGCGATCGTCGAGTCCGAGAAGCGGTCGCAAAGCACCACCGCCCCCCGCTCAAGGGCAGGGCGAATCACTTCGCGAACCAGCTGGGCGCGGGCGGCCTCGTACATCAAGAGCTCGGCCTCGCTCGATATCTCGCCGTTGTCGGGGTCGAGCACCATCGCCCGAAGCGACTCGCCGATACCCGTGCCTCCCGGTTCGCGCAGGCACACGACCTCGCGTCCCGCGAGGCGAAGCTCATTGGCGACATAGCGGATATGGGTTGATTTCCCCACGCCGTCACCGCCCTCGAACGTGACGAAAACACCGCGGGGGGAATTCCCCTCGAGCTGGCCGCCGACAGGCGCCCCCTGCGTATCGGAGCCTGCGCACCCCTCAACGGGCTGCGCAGGCTCGGCGGTATGTCTTTCGGGCGTCAACGGCATGGGCTCCTAGTCCGCCACGCAGTTGCGCACGGCGGCGGCAACTGCCTCGACGGCGCGCGGGTCGAAGGGTTCGGGCATGATGAAGTCCTCGCAAAGCTCCTCGTCGGACACGAGAGCGGCGAGCGCGGAGGCGGCGGCGAGCTTCATATCGTTGGTGATGCGCGTCGCGCGCGCCTCGAGGGCGCCCTTGAAGATGCCGGGGAAGGCGACCACGTTGTTAATCTGGTTCGGGAAGTCCGAACGGCCCGTGCCGACGACGCGCGCGCCCGCGCGGCGAGCCACGTCGGGGTAGATCTCGGGGACGGGGTTGGCCATCGCAAAGAGGATCGCGTCGTCGTTCATGGAGGAAACCATCTCCTCGCTCACGATGTTCGGGGCAGACACGCCGACGAAGATGTCGGCACCGCGCATGGCGTCGGAGAGGGATCCCTCCTCGTCCGCGAGGTTCGTCACCTTGAGCATGGCGCGCTGAGCGTCAGTCGTGCCCTCAGACTTCGAGCAGATGATGCCGCACTTGTCGCACAGGATGAGGTTCTTGAAACCGTAGCTCAGCATGAGCTTGGCGATGGCGATGCCCGCCGAGCCCGCGCCGTTCACGATCACGCGGCACTCCTCCTTCTTCTTGCCCGTGAGGCGAAGTGCATTGATGACGCCGGAGAGCACGACGATGGCGGTGCCGTGCTGATCGTCGTGGAACACGGGGATATCGAGCTCGTCGATAAGGCGGTTCTCAATCTCGAAGCAGCGCGGTGCCGAGATGTCCTCCAAGTTGATGCCGCCGAACGCGGGGGCGAGGCGCTTGACCGTCTCGACAATCTCGTCGACGTCCTGGGTATCCAGGCAAATGGGCACGGCGTTCACATTGCCGAAGGCCTTGAAGAGGGCACATTTGCCCTCCATGACGGGCATAGCGGCTAAAGGACCGATGTTGCCCAGGCCAAGTACCGCCGACCCGTCGGAGACGACGGCGATAGTGTTCGCCTTCTGCGTGTAGGTGTAGGCGAGCGCGGGGTCTGCCGCGATCTTCTTGCACGGCTCGGCGACGCCCGGCGTATAAGCGAGCGCCAGATCCTCGCGCGTCTTGATCTCCATCTTGGGAACGGTGTCGAGCTTACCTTGCCACTCTTCGTGCAAACGCAGCGATTCCTGCGCGATGTCCATGCCTTACCTCCGAGCCTTCTCGCTTCGCACGCGCCCTTGCGCGCTTCTATACAACCGTAAAAGTATACCGCTTCGGTGCCGCATCGCCGAATCCGCGCGGGCAAGCGCACAGGCAATCCATCGAGCGGGGCGGGGCCAACGCGGCGGAAGTCGCTCACCCTGCCGCTGTTCGAGGACCTACGCGAAAGACGGCGGCTCGTGTTACACTCAACGCATTTGCAAGACGAGAAGGGAAATCGAGTGGAGAACAATACTCTCACGGCGAAGCGCGTGGCGGACGCGGCCTACGACGCGATTCGCGCCGCTGCGGTCGGTCTGCGAGAAGACGTGCTCTGCGGCCTGGCTGCCGCACGCAAGATCGAGGAGCAGCCGCGCGCGCAATCGGTGCTCGACTGCCTGTTGGAGAATGCGCAGATCGCGCGCGAGGACGGGGTGCCTTTGTGCCAGGACACGGGAACCTGCTGGGTGAGGCTCGAAGTCGGCGAGGAGCTTTCCATCCCCGGCGATGTCCTCTCGCAGGTCGACGACGCGGTCGCGCGCGCCTACACCGACGGGCGTCTGCGCATGAGCGTGGTGTGCGACGCGCTTTTCGACCGCGCGAACACAGGCGACAACACGCCCGCTTTCGCCGAGATCGCGACCCGGCCGGGGCACGGTGCGACGTTGCATGTCCTTTTGAAGGGCGGCGGGTCGGACAACGCCTCCCGCGTGGTCATGCTCGCCCCAGGCGCGGGAATCGAGGGCGTGAGGAAGGTCGTGCTCGACTGTGTGCGCGAGAAGGCGGCCAACGCCTGCCCGCCGCTTATCGTGGGCGTGGGCGTGGGCGCCACCTTCGACAAGGTAGCGGGACTCGCCAAGCACGCGCTTTTGCGGGAAATCGGGAGCCCCGCCGCATCGCCTAAGCACGCTGCCTTCGAGCGCGAGCTGCTCGAGGCCATAAACGCGACCGGCATAGGCCCTGGGGCGCTCGGAGGCAAAACCACGGCGCTCGCCGTGCACCTCGAGACGGCGCCTTGCCACATCGCGGCGCTCCCCGTTGCCGTCAACATGGGGTGCTCGGCTATGCGCAGCGTCTCAATCGACCTTGTGAGCTGGGAGGACTAACCATGAGCGAACCAATCCGCATGACCTTGCCAGCCGATCGTAAAAAGCTGGCAGAACTGCGCATCGGGCAGGAGGTGCGCCTTACGGGGGCCGTGTTCACAAGCCGCGACGCAGGGCATGAGCGCATGCTCGCGGCCCTGCGGGAAACAGGCGAGCTCCCCTTCGGGCTCGCGGGCGAGACTATCTTCTACGCAGGGCCCACTCCGCCAGCCGCAGGCCGCCCGCTCGGAAGCGTCGGCCCCACGACGGCAAGCCGCATGGACTTCGCGACGCCCGAGCTCATGGACGCGGGGCTTGCCGCCTGCATCGGCAAGGGAAAGCGCTCCCAAGCCGTCATCGACGCCTGCGTGCGCAACCGCTGCGTCTACTTCGCAGCCGTCGGCGGCATAGCGGCGCTGCTCGCGAAGCATGTCACCGAAAGCGAGACCGTCGCCTGGGATGATTTAGGGACTGAGGCGCTGCGCCGCATCGAGCTTGTCGACTTCCCCGTCTTCGTGGCCGTCGACTCCCAAGGCGGCGTGCCCGCGCTGGCCGACCTGGCCTGGCGCATCTGTGAGGAGAGCGCCTGGCAGCT
>OKRW01001793.1_pt1 | contig 17110 bp, 14 predicted proteins | sample 1601151 | NCBI WGS metagenome assembly OKRW01 (sample SAMEA3541471, study PRJEB24748) | human gut metagenome | biome: human gut; feature: human-associated habitat; material: faeces | place: China | collected 2012 | reverse complement strand
GTTTTGTTCGCAATAGTGAAAGAAAAGCGTCATGGATGGCGCGTTTGGTTTTGATGACGCGTAGGTCGCGGGTATTCATTGAGATCCTCTCCTTTTATGCGACGGATTGTGCTATCTGTCGTATAATCATCGGAAAATAATTATCGTTGATTGATTAATAGACGGTTGTCAAATAAAATGATAGCAGATTAAAGAACAGTTGTCAATTTGTACGGAATAGGAGGAGCATGAGATTATGGGAATCTTAATGAAGGATAAACCGATCGTCAAGGCAGGACAACATTTTGACGCCATTCATTTTCACAGTCACATTATGATGGATGCGCTGGCAAAGCATTTATTGGGGCTGGCGCCGTTTGGCATGACGGATGTCGGGGAAGTACTGGAGGCGTATTGCAGGTTGCCAGACAGCGATGAAGAAAACTGGCTGAAGGTATGGTCGGGCCTTGGTGAGAGATTGCGCTGTCTGGCAGAAGTGAAAGAAAAGCGCGGACAACTGGCGTCGGCGGAAACGATGTATCTGCGAGCGTCTACTTATTTTCGCGTGGCGCTCATGTGCTATACAGATTTGAATCGAAATCCGATGGTGCAAAAAATTTGCGTGCGAAGCCATCAGTGTTATGAGAAATATCTGCAGCTTTCTGATTATTCGGGGTCCTTTGTAGAAATTCCTTACGAAGGAACGACATTGCCGGGACATTTTTATCGCTCGCCTGTTGCTCAGGAAAAAGCACCGTTGATGATCCTGGTGCCGGGGCGCGATACCTGGGCTGAGGACACGCGCTGGATGGTAGATGGCTTGCTCAAACGCGGCATTCATTGTTTGACGTTTGACGGACCGGGGCAGGGCTACGCGCTGCGTCAGCAGGGACTCCCATTTCGCCCGGATTGGGAGAAAGTGATGTCGCCTGTCATCGATTTTGCGCTGTCCTGCGATCCGGGAATTGATACGACGCGCATTGGTGCGATGGGCTTCAGCTTTGGTGCTTTTCTGTTGCCACGGGCCTGTGCGTTTGACAAGCGCATCAAGGTTTGTGTCGTAGATCCGGGCAACATCAACTGGGGCGGACATTTCGCTGATATATTCAGCAAGGTGACAAAATTGCCGGCGCCAGTCCGACCAAAGATGGTATATCATTTGATGGACGACTATGCCTGGAAGCATGGTGTTTCGCGGGAACAGATCATTGACGAGCTGAGAAAATATGACAACACTGCCATCGTGGATAAGATCACCTGTAATATGTTCGTGCTCGATGGTACGGCAGAGATCAATAAAGGTGAAGGAAAAATCTTTTATGAAGCCCTGAAGCACTGCAAAAAAACGTATCATATATTCGACGAAGCCTCCACGTCGCAATGTCATGCGCAGATGGGTGGCTATGTTCCAGCGGCAGAATATAGCTGTGACTGGCTCGTTGATCATTTGTAAGAAAGAGGAGAGCGTTATGACAATGACACTGGAAATGGCCATGCACGAACGCCACATGGTGCGACGTTATACCGACAAACCGTTGTCTGATACAATCGTTAAGCGCCTCGAAGCACGTACCATCGAAAATAACGAAAAATATCAGCTTGCGATCGCATTGCGGACCGATGACAATCAGGCGTTTAACGCGCTCATTCGTTTGGTGTTGGCCAAAGGTGTGAAGAATTATTTCCTGCTTGCCGGACCGGATACGTTAGATCTGGATGAAAAGTGCGGACTTGCTGGTGCTGATCTGATGCTGTATGCGCAGACGCTTGGCCTCAATACCTGGTGGGTTGGCGGCACGTTTAATCGAAGCAAATTAAATCGCAGCGCAGGAGCGAACAAAGTGATCGGTGTGATCGCTGTTGGCTATGGTGCGGATCCTGGAAAGCCACATGCGTCAAAAAAACCGGACGAAGTAGCAGAATACAAGGGCGAGATGCCCGCATGGTTCAGCAATGGTGTGGAAGCTGCGTTGCTTGCACCGACGGCGTTAAACAAACAGGCGTTCAGAATTTATGGCGAAGAGGATCGCGTGCGCATCACCTGCAACAATGGCGTTTTCAGCGGCGCAGATCTTGGCTTGGTCAAATACCACTTTATGCTGGGGGCAGGAAAAGAGAACTTCCGCTGGAGCGATGAGAAAAATTGACGGATAAGTGCTAGCTGCAGGAGTTGGGACACTGCGCTTGTAACAGAAAATACGAAAACCCGGATGCTTTCACATCCGGGATTTCTGCACGCACTTTGTAGTGAGGATTATTTCGTAGCAATGTATTTTGCGAGGTCGACGACGCGGTTGCTGTAGCCCCATTCGTTGTCGTACCAGGCAATGACCTTGAGGAGGCCGTCGCCGACTTTCATCGTGGACAGGCCGTCGACGATGGAAGAGCGTGGGTCGGTGTTGTAGTCGATGGAAACGAGTGGCTTGTCGCTGTAGCCGAGGATGCCTTTCATTGGGCCTTCAGCGGCTTCCTTGAGGAGCGTGTTCACCTGTTCGACGGTGAAATCTTCCTTAATCTGGAAGACGACGTCGGTCAGGGAGACGTTTGGCGTTGGCACGCGCAGTGCGAAGCCGTTCATCTTGCCGTTGAGCTCAGGGATGATCTTGCCCATGGCTTTGGCAGCACCGGTGGTCGTTGGGATGATGGACTGGGTGCAGCCGCGGGCGCGACGTGGGTCTTTGTGACGGGCGTCGAGGTTTTTCTGGTCGTTGGTGAAGGAATGAACGGTGGTCATGATGCCGGCGACGATGGTGAAGTTGTCGTGGATGACTTTCGTCACTGGTGCCAGGCAGTTGGTGGTGCAGCTGGCGTTGGAGACGACGTTCATGGATGGATCGTAGGTGTCTTCGTTGACGCCCATAACGATCATTGGTGCGTCGGAAGATGGCGCGGTGATGACGACTTTCTTGGCGCCCTGCTCGAGATGCACGGAGGCAGTTTCGAGGGTTTTGAACTTACCGGTGGAATCGATGACGATGTCTGCGCCGACTTCGCCCCATTTGAGATTCTTAGGGTCGCGGTCGCTAAAGAGGGTGATGCGCTGGCCGTCTACGATCAGCACGCCGTCTTCATAGGACACGTCGCCCTTGAAAATGCCGTGGGTGGAATCGTATTCGAAGAGACGCGCGGTCCCTTCTGCGTCAGAGGTGGAGTTGATGGCGACCAGTTCCACTTCAGGATCCATCACAGCGATGCGAGCGACGAGACGACCGATGCGGCCGAATCCGTTAATACCAATTTTAATAGACATGATATCCTCCTTAAAAAAGAAAGCTTGTATTCTCTTATAGGATACGCTATTTTGATGAAAAAATAAAGAAAAAGTCCTCATAATTCGGTTGATTTTGTAAAAATGGTGCAAAAAATCGTTGTCTGGACGAAAAGTTTACAGATTCTGCATAAAATCGTAAAAAAGGGCTTGCAAATCTGGCGCTGGCGTGGTATCCTAATCAAGCGTTAAGGGAACGGATTACCGGGCCCTAAACGACACGCGGAAATGGCTCAGTGGTAGAGCATCGCCTTGCCAAGGCGAGGGTCGCGGGTTCGAATCCCGTTTTCCGCTCTCAGCACTCCAAGCGGAGTGCTTTTTTTGTTACCAGGATATTTTATTTTGAGATCAGGAGGATGCAGATGCAAACGGTGATCATTGCTTCCGGCAATAAGGGGAAGCTGAAGGAATTTCAGGAGCTGATGAAGGATCTGCCGGTGGAGGTGAAATCGCTGGCGGATTATCCGGAGATCGGCGATATCGAGGAAAATGGCACGACTTTCGCGGAAAATGCCTACATCAAAGCCAAGGCTGTGCATGACGCGACGGGCTCTCTGGCGATCGCAGACGATTCGGGCCTTGAGGTGGATGCTTTGGGTGGCGCGCCGGGGATCTATTCTGCGCGCTACGCTGGCGAGGAAAAGGACGATGCGAAAAACAACGCCAAGCTCCTCGCGGCGCTTGAGGATGTGCCGGAAGGCGAACGCGGCGCGCAGTTCCATTGCGCGATCGTCGCAATTTCTGCCGACGGCCGCCGCTTCGACGCAGAAGGCATCGTGCGTGGGGAGATCCTGCGCGCAGAACGCGGCGAGAACGGCTTCGGCTACGATCCGCTCTTCTACGTGCGGGAATTTGACAAGACAACGGCGGAGCTTTCGATGGACGAAAAGAACGCGATCAGCCACCGCGGCAAGGCGGTGCGCAAGATCGTGGCGATTTTGAAGGAGAATGTGTTTGCGTGAGCGTGTCACAACGCTTTCGCGAAATAACCCTGTTTTTCTGACAGCGGCTTCGGCCGATTATTATAATTGAGATTATAATAATCCGTGGTATAATAATGAGCAACGAATGAACGGAGGCGAGAAGCGTATGAATGTGCTGATCGTTGGTGCCAATCGTGGCATTGGCTATTATATGGTGGAGCGTTTGCTGGCGAAGGGACATTCGGTGACGGTGCTGGATGTGGAGACAGATGCGCTGTGTGCGTTTGAACGAGGGTATCCGTCAAGATTTCAAGCCATCGCAGCAGATGCGCGCGATGAACAGGCAATCGTGCGTGGTGTGCGCGAAGCAGTGGTGCGATTTGGTCGCATTGACGCTGCGGTGCACAATGCCTGCCGCTGTACGTTTGACGCAGAAAGTGCGACGGACATCTCAACTTACCAAGATGTGATGGATGTGAATTATTTTGGCGCGCTGCGGCTGGCGAAAGCGATACTTCCATATATGCGGCAAGCGCATAGCGGTCGTGTGCTTTTCACGAGTTCGGGCGTTGGTGTTACAGGATTTGCTGGCATTTCTCCGTATGCGTCGTCGAAAGGCGCGATCGAAGCGCTGGCGAAATGTTTGCAGCTGGAAAACGAAAGTGTGGGGATATCATTCCATGTGCTGCACCCACCATTGACCAATACGGCTTCGGCGAGTGGATTGCCGGTGCCAAAAGAATTTAAGGCGGACGCGAAGAAAGTGGGATATGGGTTGGCGGATCATCTCTGGGATGACCAGTTTGTGATCTGCCATTCGCTTAGTCAGAAAATCCAAATGCGCTTTTCTTACCGGCATCCACTTTTTATCGGACGGCTGATGACAAAAATGACAGAACGCGCAAAGAAAACCAACTAATGAGCGCACGTCGTTTTTTAGCAAAAAAGAAAACGTATCCTTCATCGTTTCGTAAGAATGATGGAGGATACGTTTTTTGCGTTCTGTGATTATTTCAGGCGTTCTTCCAGAGCGTTCAGCTCGTCGAAGAGGGCTTGTGGCATTTTGTCGCCGTAGCCTGCGAAGTGGGCTTCGATGGATTTTGCTTCGTTCACCCAGGCGTCGCGGTTGACATCGAGGAGAAGCTCGACGTCTTCGTTGGAAACGTTGAGGCCGGAGGTGTTGAGGTCTTTGATGGATGGCAGATAGCCGATGGCGGTTTCATGGGCGCCGGCTTTGCCGTCGGTGCGGTCGAAGATCCATTCGAGGACGCGGATGTTTTCGCCGTAGCCTGGCCAGATGAACTGTCCGTCGTCGTCTTTGCGGAACCAGTTAACGGAGTAGATCTTAGGCAGCTTGTCTGGATCGGTGGCTTTGCCCATGTCGAGCCAGTGCTGGATGTAATCACCGACGTGGTAGCCGATGAATGGCAGCATGGCGAATGGGTCGCGGCGCACTTTGCCGAGCTGGTCGGAAATAATGGCGGCGGTGACTTCGCTGCCCATGATGGAGCCGAGGAAGACGCCGTGCTGCCAGTTGAAGCTTTCATAAACGAGTGGGATGGTGGATGGTCGACGTCCGCCAAAGAGGATGGCGTCGACTGGCACGCCTTCTGGTTTTTCCCATTCTTCCTGAGCGATGATCGGGCACTGGGAAGCTGGGGCGGTGAAGCGGCTGTTTGGATGCGCGGCGCGGCGGTCGTCGTCTTTGTTCCAATCGTTGCCCTGCCAGTCGATGAGATGATCTGGGGCTGGGCTGAGACCTTCCCACCAGACGTCGCCGTCATCGGTGAGGGCTACGTTGGTGAAGATGGTGTTCTTGCTGATGGTCTCGATGGCGATCGGATTGGAGCGCACGGAGGTGCCTGGGGCGACGCCGAAGAAGCCGTTTTCCGGGTTGATGGCGTAGAGGCGGCCGTCTTCGCCAATGTGCAGCCAGGCGATGTCGTCGCCGATGGTCTCGACTTTCCAGCCTGGCAGGGTTGGCACGAGCATGGCGAGGTTGGTCTTGCCGCAGGCGCTAGGGAAGGCGGCGCAGATGTGCTTGACGCGGCCTTCTGGATTGGTGATCTTTAAGATGAGCATGTGCTCGGCCATCCAGCCTTCGTCACGCGCCATGACGGATGCGATGCGCAGTGCGAGGCATTTTTTGCCGAGCAGGGCGTTGCCGCCGTAGCCGGAGCCGTAGCTCCAGATCTCGCGGGTTTCTGGAAAATGGGCGATGTATTTATTTTCCATTGGTGCGCATGGCCAGGCAACGTCGTCTTCGCCGTCTGCGAGCGGCTTGCCGACGGAATGCAGGCATGGCACGAAGAAGCCGTCGTCGCCGAGTCGATCGAGCACTTTCTGGCCGGTGCGGGTCATGATCTTCATGTTGAGGGCGACGTATGGGCTGTCGGTGATCTGCACGCCGATGCGGGACGCTGGGCTGTCGATCGGTCCCATGCAGAATGGGATGACGTAGAGGGTGCGTCCCTTCATGGCGCCGCTATAGAGCGCCTTCATTTTTTCCTTGAGTTCTGCTGGCGGATACCAGTTGTTGGTTGGGCCGGCGTTTTCTTCTTTTTCGCTGGCGATGAAGGTGCGTTCTTCAACACGGGCGACGTCGGAGATGTGGGAACGGAACAGGTAGCAATTTGGATGTTTTTCCTCGTTGAGCTTGATTACAGCGTCGTGGTCCATGAGATCTGCAAGGATCGCTTCTTGCTGCGCGTCGGATCCGTCAAACCAGACGACTTTGTCCGGCTGGCAGAGAGTTGTCATCTCATCGACCCAGGACAGCAGCGCTTTATTGTTAGTCATGATCATTCTCCTTGAATAAAATCGGTAATATAAAATTAACATATCCTACACATTTATTCAAGGCATTTGGGGCGATTTGTAATCATATTTAATGAAAATGACTCATAATTAAACCCCTGTATTTATTATGGAAAAAAGATTGGCTGAAAAATATTGTTGAGGAGCCCAACTCATGCTATTCTATTTGAGGACATACGGAGGTGAATCGGGTGAACGAAATCATCGTTATCGGCGGCGGCGCGAGCGGCATGATGGCTGCGCTGGCTGCAGCTGGCGCAGGCGCGCAGGTGGTGCTTCTGGAAAAGATGGGGCGCTGTGGGCGCAAGATCCGCATCACTGGCAAGGGCCGCTGCAATGTGACGACGGACAAAAGCCGCGAGGAGATCCTGGCGCAGATCCGTCGCAATCCGAAGTTTATGTATTCGAGCCTTGCGGCGTTTGACAATCGGGCGGTCTGGGATTTTTTCACAGAGCGCGGCTGTGCGCTGAAGGTGGAGCGCGGGGACAGGGTGTTTCCGCAGAGCGACCAGGCGCAGGATATTGTCGACACGCTTCTGGCGGAGGTGAAGCGGCGAGGTGTGCGTGTGCACACGGAGACGCCGGTGACGGGGCTGGAGGCCCTCGCAGAGGGCGGCTTTCTTGTGACGGATGCGCACGGAAAAAGCTGGCAGGCGCGGAGCGTGATCCTGGCTACTGGCGGGGCGTCCTATCCTGGCACGGGCTCTACAGGCGATGCGTACGCCTGGCTGGAGGCGCTGGGGCAAAAGATCGTGACGCCTTATCCGGCGTTGGTGCCGCTGCTGGCGAAGGAGGACTGGGTGCGCGCGCTGCAGGGGCTCTCTCTGCGCAATGTGCGTTTTTCTGTTGAGGATCCGCGGGGCAAGCGGATCTACAGCGAGCAGGGGGAGATGCTCTTCACGCATTTTGGCGTGAGTGGGCCGATCGTGCTCTCTGCAAGCGGCGATTGTGCGGCCTATTGGCAGAAAAAGCAGACGGTGCTCTTTGCGCACATCGATCTCAAGCCGGCGCTGTCGGAAAGCCAGCTTGACGGGCGGCTTTTGCGCGAGATCGGCGCGATGCCGAACAAGCATCTGACGAGCCTGTTGAAGACGCTCCTGCCACAGAAGCTGGTGCCGGTTTTTGAGGCGCTTGTGCAGATCAGCCCTGACAAGGTGCTGCACCAGCTGACGAAGGAGGAGCGGCTGCGGATCGCGCGCGGGCTGAAGGATCTTTCCTTCACGCTCACAGGGACGCGTCCACTGGCGGAAGGGATCGTCACGGCAGGGGGCCTGGCGACGAAGGCGGTGGACCCGAAAACGCTGGCGGTGAAGGCGATCCCGGGACTTTTTGCAGCTGGTGAGCTGATCGATGTGGATGCTTACACTGGTGGCTTTAATCTACAGATTGCATTTTCTACAGGGCACGCTGCTGGATTGGCGGCGGCTCGCTATGTGCACGACGAGGAGGAAGGACTATGAACACGAACAATGAGAGAGTTGTCGCAAGAGCGGCGGTGACGCTGGCGATCTCGGAGGATCGCGAGAGCGAGCGCGCGCTGAAGGCGGCGTATGCCGAGCAGGGGATCCGCACGGCGGCGGTGGACGTCGGCGGTGAGTTTTTGAAATCGATGCACCGGATGGTGGAGCAGGCGATCGTGGCTGCACGCCGGGAAGGGCTGATCGAGGAAAATTCGCCGCGCAGCGATGGCTCGATCGCAGGCGCTCTGCACGATGCGCTGAGCCAGGTGGCGCAGAAGGCGAGTGGGCTTTCTGTAGGCGGCAAGATCGGGCTGGCGCGCTGCGAGGATCACATCAGCGTGGCGGTGTTCCTTTCGATCGGGCTCTTGTATCTGGACGATGTGGCGTTGGGCCTGGCTCACCGCCTGATATGAGGAAGGAGGATTCTATGCAGATCGCAATCGATGGACCGGCTGGCGTTGGCAAGAGCACGCTGGCGAAGGCGCTAGCGGAGCATCTGGGGATCATCTATCTCGACACGGGAGCGATGTATCGCGCGGTGGCGCTCCTTTGTAGCCGCGCAGGCGTGCCGGCGGAGGAGGGGCCGGCGCTGGAGAAGATCTTGGCGGATTGTGCGCTGTCGTTTCGCATGGTGGACGGGAAGAAATGCCTCTTTGACCACGAGGAGAATCTCGAGGAAGCGATCCGCAAACCGGAGATCTCGAAGATCGTCAGCGACTACGCGAAGCTTGGGTGTGTGCGCGAAGCGATGACGCGCCAGCAACAGCGCATTGCCGAGGAAACGTCGGTGATCATGGATGGGCGCGACATTGGCACGGTGGTGCTGCCAGAGGCGGATTACAAATTCTTCCTCGTGGCCTCGGCACGCGAGCGCGCACGCAGACGCTATCTGGAGCTGGAGGCCAAGGGCATCCACCAGGATTTCGAAGAGCTGGTGCGCGATATTGAGCGCAGAGACCGCCTGGATAGCACGCGCGAGATCGCGCCGCTGGCGCAGGCGGCCGATGCGATCCTTGTGGATACGGACGCTTTGGACGAAAAAGCGGTGCTGGAAAAAATAATTGGGATTATTTCAAAATAATGTTTGGCATTGCGCCCATTATTAGGTATAATAAGGTGTAATTGAATGTGCATACGTTTGAGAGGGTTTAGAATGGAAATCAAATTAGCGCCAAACGCCGGATTTTGTTTCGGTGTGCGAGCAGCCATCAACAAAGGTGAAAAACTCATTGAGGAAGGCAAGGGTCCTATCGCAACGCTGGGGCCGCTGATCCACAATCCCCAGGAGGTTGCCCGACTGGAATCGCTGGGCATCCGCTCCTATGACGAGCTTTCCGATATTCAGGAAAAGAACGTTCTCATCCGTACACATGGCGTTGCGCCTTCGGTTTACGAGGATATCGAGAAAAGCGGCCACGCGTATTTTGATTGCACCTGTCCAAAGGTGAAAAAGGTGCAGCAGATCGCGCGTGAGCATGCGGAAGCTGGCTATCAGGTGCTGATACTGGGTGACAGAAACCATCCGGAGGTGATGGCGATCGTCGGTTGGACTGGCGATACGGCCATTGTCTTTATCAGCCTGGATGAACTGAAGGCACTGTCTCTTGCAGGCAAGAAGATCTGTCTGGTCAGCCAGACGACAGAAAAACTTGAGCGCTTTGAAAGCGCCGTCGCCTATCTCCAAAGCCTGGAGCTTGAGGAGCTCGTGATCCATAACACGATCTGCGCGGCGACAAGAGACAGACAATCCGATGCTTCAGACCTGGCGCGCGAGGTCGATCTGATGGTCGTTATTGGCGGCTACAACAGTGCGAACACGTGCAAGCTTGTGTCGATCTGTCAGGATGCCGGCGTGATGACAAAACACGTCGAATCTGCGGCGGATCTTGAAGACGAATGGTTCAGAGGCATCGAAAAAATTGGGTTAACAGCAGGCGCATCGACGCCTGACTGGATAATTAGGGAGGTCATTGACAAGATGGAAGAATTAACAATGGAACAAGGTTTAGAACAGGGTTATGGTACTTTGGAACCACTCAATCTCTATGATGTAGTCACCGGTACCGTCGTAAAGATCAATCCGGACGAAGTTATGGTAGACGTGGGTGGCAAATCCGAAGGCGTTATTCCAATCAAGGAGCTGTCCTTCCAAAAAGATCCAGATGTCGAAGACATCGTTAAAGTTGGCGATGAAATTCAGGTTATGGTCATTAAGATGGAAAACAACGAAGGTCACATGGTTCTCTCCAAGAAGCGTGCTGATCAGGAAAAAGCTATGGATGAACTTCAGCAGAAATTTGAAAACGGCGAAGTCATCGAAGCGAAGGTTGTTAGCGATGTCAAAGGCGGCGTTATCGTAGATATCGGTGCACGCGGCTTCGTGCCAGCATCTCATCTCGACACCAAATACGTTGACGACATCAAATCCTTTGTAGGCAACACCTACCGCTTCAAGATCATTGAATTTGATCCAAATCCAGAAAACCGCAAGATCATCCTTTCCCGCCGCGCTGTGCTGGAAGAAGAAGAAAAAGCGGCTCGTGAACAGTTCTGGGCGAACATTGAAGAAGGTCAGACCATCAAAGGTCGCGTACAACGTATCGCAAACTTCGGCGCATTCGTGGATCTTGGCGGAGTAGACGGTCTCCTTCACATTTCTGAAATGGGTTGGGGCCGCGTAAAACAGCCTACCGACGTTGTCAGCGTTGGTGATGAGATCGAAGTTTACGTTCTCAGCGCAGACCGCGAAAAGGGCAAGATCAGCCTTTCCCTCAAGAAGCTCATCGCAAACCCATGGGATAATGTTGCAGAAAAATATCCTCAGGGCGCTGTGCTCACCGGCAAGGTTGTCCGCATTGCTCCATTCGGCGCTTTCGTTGCGCTGGAAGATGGCGTAGATGGTCTGGTCCACATCTCCCAGATCGCTTGGGAACATGTTGAAAAGGTTGAAGACGCGCTGTCCATTGGCCAGGAAGTTCAGGTCAAGGTTCTTGAAGTTGATGAAGATCGCAAGCGCATCAGCCTCTCCATCAAGGATCTCAAGGAACGCCCAGTGGTTGAAAAGCCAGCTGCTCCTGCAAAGCCAAAGAGACAGCCAAAACCAAAGAGCGATATCCCAACCGTTAACGAAGAACTCAGCAACGATGCTTTCGCACACCTGGCTGAGCTCATCGAAGAAAACGAAGACTAATTCTAAACCAGAAATGCCTCGCAGCAAACGCTGCGGGGCGTTTTTTTGTGGGCGGAGAAGGGCGGAAAAATTCTTTGCAAAATTGTTGTAAAATCTCTCACAAAATGATTGACGAATGGAGAGCGCCCTGCTATAATAAATATCGTTGTAGCGCAACAAACGGCGCACACGGCGACATAGCCAAGTGGTAAGGCAGAGGACTGCAAATCCTTCACCCCCAGTTCGAATCTGGGTGTCGCCTTCTCGCCGGAGTGGCGGAACTGGCAGACGCACAGGACTTAAAATCCTGCGAAGGTAACACTTCGTACCGGTTCGATCCCGGTCTCCGGCATTCCCGGCTTTCGGAAATAAGGACTTTCTCAAAGGAGGAAGTCCTTTTTGTTTTGCTGATTCTTAACAGAAAATGGGTTGAACATTTTTCTTTCTCGTGATATTCTTATTTCAAGAACTGGTTATCATAATTAGATGGTATTCAGAGAAACGAAGATAGGAAGTGATCGTATGTCATATCTGGCAAAAGCGAGGGAGCCGATCTCGAGCCTGAGCCACTTTATCGGCGCGGTGGTGTTTGCGGCGGCGACGCTGCTTTTGGTGGGCAAGACTCTCTTTGACGACTGGAGTCCGAAGATCCTTGTGGGTGTGATCGTCTTTGGCGTGTCGTTGGTGGCGCTTTATTCGGCGAGCGCGATCTACCATTTTTCCAATGGCTCGGCGAAGCGGATCCTGCGGTTGCGCAAGCTGGACCATTCGATGATCTATGTGCTGATCGCCGGGAGCTACACGCCGATCCTCCTGAAATATCTGCCGCAGCACGAAAGCCTGGTCTTTGTGAGCGTGATCTGGGGCTGTGCGGTGCTGGGCGTGGTGATCAAGCTCTGCTGGTTTTCGGCGCCGCGCTGGCTGCAGACGGTGCTCTACATTGCGATGGGCTGGGCGGTGCTCTTTGATGTGTCGGTCTTCCGCGATATGAGCGGGGCGGCGGTGCTTTTGCTTGCTCTCGGCGGCGTGAGCTACACAGTGGGCGGCATCATCTACATCGTCAAGCGGCCGAACATCAGCGAAAAATGGGGCTTTCACGAGCTGTTCCATCTCTTCATCCTGCTGGGGAGTGTGTTCCATTATCTGATGGTGCTCTTCTATGTGGCCTGAAAGGGTGCGGCTCTTCCAGCGATCTTCTGCAGCCCTGCTCTTGACAAGCATCCGCAAGATTGATACAATCTATCACATAGTCATATAGTAACCGGGAGCTTGTTGGGCAGGCTGAGAGGAGATCAGGAGATCTCGACCGTACCTGATGTGGATAATGCCACCGTAGGGGAATACAAACGATCAACCAAATGCCTGACGAGTGTCAGGCATTTTTTCATGCCGCCGGACATTGGGAGTAAGAAGGGAGCATATACAATGACTTATCATACCCAAATGGAAGCCGCCCGCATGGGGATCGTTACCCCTGAGATGGAAACGGTTGCCGAAAAAGAACACATCGATGTGAATGTGCTGCGCGAACGCGTCGCCAAAGGGACGGTCTGCATCCCTGCCAACGTCAACCACAAGAGCCTCTCTGCCGAAGGCATCGGCGAAGGCCTGTCGACGAAGATCAACGTGAACCTCGGGGTAAGTGGTGATGCCCACGACTACACGGAAGAATGGCAGAAGGTTGAAACGGCGCTGGAATTTGGCGCCCACGCCATCATGGACCTTTCCAACTATGGCAAGACGGTGGAATTCCGCACCAAGCTCGTCGAAGAATCCACAGCGATGATCGGCACTGTGCCGATGTACGACGCCATCGGCTATCTCGAAAAAGAACTCAAGGACATCACGATCGACGATTTCTTTGAAGTTGTGGAATACCACGCACAGCAGGGCGTCGATTTCATGACGATCCACGCTGGCATCAACCGCCGCGCCGTCTCCGCCTTCAAGGAAAGCGGCCGCATCATGAACATCGTTTCCCGCGGCGGCAGCCTGCTCTTTGCCTGGATGGAAATGACCGGCAACGAGAACCCATTCTACGAACACTACGACCGCCTGCTCGATCTGATGTACAAGTACGACGTCACCATCAGCCTTGGCGACGCGCTGCGCCCAGGCTCCACCCACGACGCCTCCGACGCTGCGCAGATCTCTGAGCTGATCGAGCTCGGGCTCCTCACCAAACGCGCCTGGGAGCGCAATGTGCAGGTCATGATCGAAGGCCCAGGCCACATGGCCTTAAACGAGATCCAGGCCAACATGCAGCTGGAAAAACGTCTCTGCCACGGCGCACCATTCTACGTGCTCGGGCCACTGGTCACCGACATCGCGCCTGGCTACGACCACATCACCTCCGCCATCGGCGGGGCCATCGCAGCCACCTATGGCGCCGATTTCCTCTGCTATGTCACCCCTGCTGAGCATCTGCGTCTGCCAGATCTGCAGGACGTGCGCGATGGCGTCATCGCCAGCCGCATCGCCGCCCACGCCGCCGACATGGCCAAGGGCATCCCTGGCGCACGCGACTGGGACGATGAAATGAGCCGTCGCCGCAAAAACCTCGACTGGGAAGGCATGTTCGAACTCGCCCTCGATCCAGTGAAGGCGCGCAACTATTTCGAAAGCAAGCCACCAGAAGATCGCCACAGCTGCTCCATGTGCGGCAAAATGTGCGCCGTGCGCACCACCAACGCCATCCTCGCAGGCAACGACATCCACCTGCGCCCAGGCAACTGCTAAACCCGTTTGCCTCCTCGCTCAGGTTCCGCAACCACGCGGAGCCTGGGCGTTTTTGCTTGCGCGCAGGAGAGGCAGATGCGATAATGGAGGCATTGGAAAAACAAGGAGGACGACGAAGTATGCAGATCATCGAATGTGAGGAACGCGAGGGCGCGCTCCCCGCGGCGCTGGTGGATGTGTGGGAGCGCTCTGTGCGGGCGACGCACACGTTTTTGTCAGAGCAGGAGATCCTGGCGATCCGGGAGTTTGTGCCGCAGGCGCTCTCTGGCGTGGAGATGCTGGTTGTGGCGCTGGAGGGCGGCGTGCCGCTGGGCTTTATGGGCGCAGAAGCAGGGCGGCTGGAGATGCTCTTTCTGGCGCCGGAAGCGCGGGGACGCGGCCTGGGGCGGCTGCTGCTGGAGGAGGCGATCGCGCGCTACAGTGTCGAGGAGCTGACGGTGAACGAACAAAATCCCCAGGCAGTCGGCTTTTACGAACACCTGGGGTTTCGCACTTACAAGCGCACCGAGCTGGACGAGGAAGGACGGCCTTATCCGCTGCTCTACATGCGACGCGAAGCTACGCAAATTAGTAATAATTAATGAGTAATGATTAATTGTGGTGGGCTAGAGTCGATACGTCGCGTCAGCGGCGTATCGACTCTAGCCTTTTGAATTTATTTTCAGCCGTACACACAGCTGAAATTTATTCAGCTTTTGAGCGTTAGCGAAAATGTTGCATCAATTAATTAAACAAACAGTTTGACAAAAATAAACGGTTATGCGATCATTTAATTACAAGTTATATAAGAAATGATATAAGAAATTTTAAAAACCCCGCAAAAAAATGACATCGTGCGTCTGAAATGGTAGGAAATTTTTCCGGCGAGAGAGCAATCAGCGCCGAGATCCCCAAACGACCAGCCGTCATGAGATCTGTAAACCGTCCAAAATGAGCAAAACTGGCACGTTTTGAGCAAAATTGGTAAGAATTTCTGCTTGACAGTATGGTATAATAAAGCGAATAAAAACAACCAAAGGAAAGGATGAAGACAAATGATACACAAAACAACGCGCAGCATCTTGAGCGTGCTCCTGGCAGCGCTGCTCCTCGTCGCCAGCACCCCGCTCACCCCTGCGTTTGCTGGTGATGGGGGGGCGTTTCCCTGCAATCAGAGAGTGGTGAGGGGGGAGAGCTGACAGGCAGTGGCACGAAGGATAATCCGTACCAGATCGGCAGCGCAGCGGAGCTGCGGGAATTTGCCAACAAAGTCAACAACGGCGACCTTACCCACGCCAACGCCGTCCTCACCGCCGATATCGACCTCAGCGAGATCTGCGGAGAAAATATAGGCGGACAATCCGTTTCCTGGACCCCAATCGGTAACAGCAGCAGCAACTCATACAGAGGCACCTTCGACGGCAATGGCAAGACCATCAGCGGCCTCTATATCTACACCGCCGCCAATAATCAAGGCCTCTTTGGTCGTGTTAATGGCGGCACCGTGAAAGACCTCAGCGTCTCCGGCAGCGTCAGCGGCCCCGATAGCGGCAGCGGCAACTCTGTCGGCGCCAACGTCGAAAACTGCCACAACATCGGCGAGGTCAGCGGCAACAGATATGTCGGCGGTGTTGTGGGGGATAACGGCGGCGGCAGTGTCACAAACTCCTACAACATTGGCGACGTCAGCGGCAATGGCAGTGACGTCGGCGGCGTTGTGGGGCATAACGCCGCCGACGGCAACGTCACAGGCTGCTATTTCCTGCGGACAGCTAACGTGAACAAAGATCTGCCAGGCATTGGCGATGGCAGCGGCGACGCCGCCGCAAAAGACAACACCGCCTTCCACTCCGGCGAAGTTGCGTATCTGCTGGAACAGAAGGTTGCAGATAGTGACAAACCAGTCTGGGGACAGCGCATCGGCGAAGACGATTTCCCTGTGCTTTTCGCAGACCCAAATAAAACCGTGTACCAGGTTAAGATCAATCTCAAAGATTCTGCCGATTCATCCGATACTCTGCGCTACACCAACAGCGATCTGCAAGCCCTTACACCAACCCGCGAGGGCTACACCTTTGGCGGCTGGTATGCTGACAAAGATTGCACCGGCGAGCGCGTAACAGCGATCATAGATACCACAGCAACGCTATACGCAAAATGGACAGCGAACGAGTATACCGTTACGCTGAACACCGACGGTGGCACCATCGCTGAAGAAGAAGAATTTGACAGCTACACCTACGGCGTTGGTGCAAAACTTCCGGCAGAAAACGAGATCACAAAGACCGGCCACACCTTCGCAGGCTGGTATGAAAAAGAAGATCTCACCGGCGATCCAGTGATAGAAATCAGCGCTACCGACACAGGGGAAAAAGAATACTGGGCAAAATGGACACCGAACACCTATCAAGTCACGCTGCACACCAACGACGGCACCATCGCTGAAGGTCAGAACATATCCAGCTACACCTACGGCATCGGCGCTACCCTGCCAACCAGCGTCACCCGCGAGGGCTACACCTTCGCAGGCTGGTATGAAAAAGAAGATTTCACTGGCGATCCAGTGGCAGCGATCGGCAAAGATGCCATGGGCGACAAAACATACTGGGCAAAATGGGAAGAAGTAGAAAACCCTGAACCAGAACCAACCCCAACCCCAACCCCTGATCCGACACCATCCGGTCCATCCACAGGGGACAGTACCGGCTGGGACGACATTCTTGACGAGCTTGAGAACACCGCAAAAGGCGACCAGATCACCATCGACATGGGCGAT